>Ga0302313_10000169_pt1 | contig 61770 bp, 56 predicted proteins | sample III_Palsa_N2_2_FD_200454 | JGI IMG/M metagenome (GOLD analysis project Ga0302313, IMG submission 200454) | Peat permafrost microbial communities from Stordalen Mire near Abisko, Sweden - III_Palsa_N2_2 | ecosystem: Environmental > Terrestrial > Soil > Palsa > Peat permafrost | place: Sweden...
GCGCTACCAGACCATCCAGAACAACTTCAGCCTCAACAATCGCCGGTTCGAGGATGAACTGGCTCAGGTCTGCCGCCAGGAACACGTCAGCCTGATCCCTTACTCGCCGCTGGCCGGCGGCGTGCTGTCGGGCAAGTACCAGGGCGGTGCGACGCCGGAGGGCGCGCGTTTCTCCAACTACCTCAAGCTGGGCGGTCGTCAGGCGGTGATGGCCAAGCGCTTCGTCAACGACAAGAGCCTGGCCTCCACCGAACGCTTCCAGGCCATCGCGGCGGAAGCTGGCATCTCGGTGGTGACCTTGGCCACGGCCTGGAGCATCCAGCATGACTTCGTCGCCTCGACCATCGTCGGCGCGACGCACGAGGACCAGGTGGACGACATCATCGCCGCCGGCGACCTGACGCTCACCGATGAGGTGATGAAGGCCATCAACACGGTGACGAAGGACATCCTCTACCCGATGGGGTGAGGGCTGCCCTGTGCGTGGTTCGAGACGGCCTTCGGCCTCCTCACCAAACTCGATTTATTGGGCTGCATAAAAAGCCTGGTTTGGTGAGGAGCGGCCCCTTGGCCGCGTCTCGAACCACGCAATGATCGAACGTCAGCCCGGACTCACTGCGGCAGCAAAGCCTTGATCGCCAGCTTGTTATTCTCGCCGGCGCCGATGGTGACGCGGCCACCGAGGGGGTCGTGGTCGACCATGGACTGGACGGTAGCCGCGTCTTCCGGGACCGCCATGGCGACGATACGCGCGCCAGTGCTCGTCCGCCCGACGATCACGCCGCGGGGCGCGGGTCCGGAATAGTCGATGGTGTAGGTTTCCACGTCGGCCTCTCCGACAAACCCCGGATCGAGCGCTGGCGTCGGCCAGGCGTCGATCTCGGCCTGGAGCGGCTTGGAGTCGAAGAGCGTGAAGGGCCGCGCCGCCGTCGAATAGATCCCAACCGAGTATTTCGACAGGAAGCCGCCATTGGCGCCCACCAGGCCGATGTCGCCCGGCTGGCCGCGCAGGCGGCGGACCATGCTGGCGATGGCGTGCATGGAATAGTTGTTTCCCGCCCCGCCGAAGAAGGGCAGGCCGCCCGTGACCGTCAGCCCACGCGCGTCGTCGGTCGCAAGGCCCAGGCCATCACAGATGTTGAACACGGCGATGGGAAAGCAGCTGTAGAGGTCGAACGCCTGCAGATCGTCCAGACCGAGGTGCGCGACCTCGAGCGCCTGGCTACAAGCCGCCACGGCCGCGGGGCTTTTCGAAAGGTCCTCGCGCTCGATGATCGTCCGCTCGCGCACGTCCGCGCCGCCGTACAGATAGACCCAGCGATCCTCGGGCACGCCCAGTTCGCGGGCGCGCCGCACCGAGGTCATCAGCACCGCCGCGCCCTGGTTGGCCTGATCCCGCGCCACCATCCGTCGCGGAAACGGGTCCGAGGTCAGCCGGTTCGGGCCGGTCACCGTCGCCAGTTCGTCGGCGGTGTAGACCTCCCGCGACATGGCGTGCGGATTGCCGGCCGCGACTTCGGTGAAGGGCGCGAACAGCTCGCCCATGGCATGGGCGTAAGACGCGCGGTCGAGCCCGAGACGCGCCCTGCGCGCGTTCTCAAATAGAGCATAGAGCTGGATCGGCGTGCGCGCGCCGTGGGCGATCAGGTCGAGGGTGATCAGACCCTCCATGCCATAGCCGCGATCTTCCAGCTGACCATCGATGGTCTCTGCCCAATCGCGCGTCTCGCCCTGGCTCTGCAGATGGCGGACGGTGGAGATGGCTTCCGAGCCGACCATCAGCGCCATCTGCATCTCGCCAGCGGCGATGGCGTGAGCGAACTCATTGACCAGATGCTGAGGCCCCTGGCCGCCGACGACTTCCAGGATGGCGCGCGTGGGATGAGCGCCGATGTGTTTGGCCACCGAGCGCGGGAAGTTGTTGGACGCCCCGAACGGCGGCCGAGCATTAGCGCCGGAAACCTCGAACTGTCGGATCGCCGCGATCACGTCGATATGCTTCGCGAGATGCGCCGCGCCCGCGCCCGCGTCCGTCAGCGCGGCGGCGGCGGCCTTGGAGGCCAGCGCGACCGGCGATAGCGCCGCATAATCCGCCGCGTCGATCCGCTCGGAGGCCTCGCCAACGCCGATCAGGATCGGAATGTCTGGGGTGAAAGTCATGGCGTGCCTCCGTATTTGCCGATGTCGTCCCACGACGAGAGGCGGAGAGGCAAGACTGACGCAAGGTGACTGTTGCGCGGACGATGGGGCTCGGCCTTACTCCGGTCAGGCGCCGGAAAGGCGCGGCATCTGGAGGAAACCGACGTGGCGACTCTATCGCCGGAAGAACGCGCGGCGCTGCGGGATTCCATGAGCCGGCTGCTGGCCGATCACAGCGCTGAGGCCGATGTCCGGCGCGTCATGGAGACGGACGCCGGATATGACGCCGATCTGTGGCGCAAGTTGGCGGAGATGGGGATCGCCGGCCTGGTCATCGACGAAGCTTATGGTGGCGCCGGCGCTGGCCCCATGGAGCTGGAAGCGGTGATGGAGGAGGCAGGCTCGGCCCTGCTGTGCTCGCCTCTGCTGTCCAGCGGCGTGCTGGCGGCTGAGCTTTTGCGCGGCCTTGGGGACGAACAGTCCAACCAACGGCTGTTGCCCGCTATCGCGGACGGCTCGAGCATCGCCGCCGTCGCCTTGACCGGAGCCGCGGGCTCCTGGACAGCCGATGGCGTCGAGGTTCAGGCGACCGCTGCTGGCGATGATTGGCGGCTGGATGGCTTGGCCGACTATGTCTTGCACGGCCAGAACGCCGATGTTTTGCTGGTGCTGGCGCGCGCGGCCGAGGGGTTGGCGGTGTTCGAGGTCGATCCCGGCCTGAGCGGCTTGACCATCAAGGCGTTGCCGACCTTCGACCATACCTTGCGGCTGGCGCGCATTGATTTCTCCGGTGTTTCCGCGCGTCGCGTCAAAGCCGCCGAACCCGTCTGGGACGCGGTGCGCAAGGCGTTGGATCTGTCGCTGGTTGCCCTCGCCGGCGAGCAGGCGGGCGCCGCGCGGCGGTGTCTGGAGTTCACGGTCGACTACGCCAAGTCCCGGATCCAATTCGGCCGGGCCATCGGAAGTTTCCAAGCCATCAAGCACATGGCCGCGGATCTTCTACTGGAATCTGAATCGGCCATCTCCGCGGCCCGCAACGCCGCCGCCCGGCTGGCGGAAGGGGCTGAGGATGCGGACGCCGCCATCAGTCTGGCGGCCTTCGCCTGCGCCGACGCCTTCACGCGGGTCGCTGCGGACAGCGTGCAGATGCATGGCGGGATCGCCTTTACCTGGGTCCACCCGGCGCACCTCTACTTGCGCCGCGCCCGTGCCGACGCCCAGTTGTTTGGAGCGCCATCGGTCTATCGCGAGCGTTACCTCGAAGCCTTGGGAGCCTGACGATGGCCGATGGAAAGGTTGGCGCGGACGATGCTCTGCGCGAGGAAGTCCGAGGGTGGCTCACCGAGAACTGGAAAGGGCTGCCCAAGACGCCACCCGGCGCTGGTGGTGCGGGGTGGGGCGCTTCGCCCGAACTGAAGGCTTGGCTGAAGACGGTGGTGGAGGCGCGCTGGGCCGCGCCCCGCTGGCCGACCGACTGGTTTGGCCGTGGCCTGTCTGACACCCAGGCTCGCATTGTCGAGCGGGAGTTCGCCAAGGTCGGCGCACCCGGCGCCGGGCAGGACCGTACCAATCTGTGGGCTAACACCTTGCTGGCCAAGGGCACGCCGGCCCTGAAGGCCAAGTTGATCGGACCGCTGTTGTGCAGCGAGGTGGGCATGTGCCTGCTCTACAGCGAGCCCGGCGCGGGCTCGGACCTTGCCGGCATCCGGACGCGGGCCGACCGCAAGGGCGACGTCTTCATCGTCAACGGCCAGAAGGTCTGGACCTCAGGCGCCGCCACGGCCGACTACGGCATGTTGATCGCCCGCACGGACTGGGAGGTCCCCAAACACATGGGGATCAGCTTCATCTTCCTGCCCATGAAGCAGCGGGGCATTGAGGTGAGGCCGCTGCGCCAGATCACCGACGAGAGCCACTTCAATGAGGTTTTCATCACCGACGCCGTCGCGCCGATCGAGAATCTGCTGGGCGAGTTGAACACTGGCTGGGGCGTGCTGCAGACCGCTCTAGCGTACGAACGGTCGGTGATGGGCGAGGGCGCGCGCGGGCCGCGTAGCGGCGCCGCCGAGGCCAAGGGCGAGGAGCCGCTGATCGCCCTGGCCCGCGAAGCTGGCGTTCTGGGTGATCTGGTGCTGCGCCAGGACATCGCCAAGGTGATCGCCTACAAACGGTTGAACGCCCTGAATACCGCCCGCGCCAAGGCCGACCTGGCGCAAGGCAGTTCGTCGCCGGTTATGAGTCTCGGCAAGCTCGCCATGTCGCGGATTTTGCACGAGGAGGCGCGGGTGCGCACCGCCATCCTGGGGGCCGGCAGCCTGCTTGAGGGCCCCGATCATCCCAGGGCCGAGGATGCCAATTTTCTGACGCTGAACGCCTATTTCACCTCCATCGGCGGGGGCACCGACCAGATCCAGCGCAATATCATTGGCGAGCGGGTCCTGGGTCTGCCTAAGGAGCCCGAGGTTGATCGCGACATCCCCTTCCGTCAGGTGCGGGGCGGCTAGCTGGAGGCGCCGCGCCAAACTCGGGGGACGACCATGAGGCGCCTTGTCACCGGATCTGCCGCCTTCGCGGTCGCCGTCGCATCGGCGAGCGCCGGACTCGCCGCGCCTCCGGCGACGCTCTCAGCGTCCAGGGCGACATCGGTCCTTACATGGTGAGCATCCACTAGTTCGCGGCCGCTAGCGGGAACCGGGCGCACCGGTTTCAATGTATCGCTTAAGCCGGCTCATCTGTTCGGACAGCATCCCGTCGGCCTTCGGCGCCCAGCTTTCCATCCCTTCGGACATGTAGCCGCCCAGGTCGTTGGTCATGGTCAGGTCGACGCCGTCGCCCGCTGGCTTGAGTTCGAACGCCAGGACGCCGTCGACGCCGCGCGCGTGAAATGGCCCCAAGGCGCCGCGCAGTTCCAGCGCTTCGTTCGGCTGGATGTTCACCACCACCAGGTGCTGAACCACGCCGCCATTGGGCAGGGCTTCGCAGAAACAGCCTCCGGGGCGGGCGTCGAGGCTGAGGTTGGCGGCGCTTCCCGAATAGGTGTGCTCCGCATTCCACCATTTGGCCGGCTGGATCAACGCCGCGTAAACGCGCGCGGCCGGCGCGGAAATATGGATGACCTGCTTGAGTTCGAATCCGCCGGGGGCGGCGTGGATGACCGTGGCGCCCGCAGGGCTGCCAAGGCCGAAAACAGCCGCCAACCATAGAGAGAAAAGCCAGACCTGAATGCCGAATAGCCTCGCCATGCTGATCTCCCCGCCCGCTCGGAGGTCTATATTTCAGCAGGCTGGCGGTGGCGGCAAGGGCGCGCTGTTGCGGCTCAGATCTTCTTGTATCTGAAAACGCCGGCGAGGAAGGATGACACCAGCATCACGGTGGCGTCGTCTACATAGCCGTACGCGGAATGATCTGGGATGAGATCGTAGGGCCAAGCCCAGTAGCTCATTCCCAGAATCACCAGCGCCGCCGGCGCCACCCAATGGACCAGGAACCTTTTGTCTTTTTTGCTCAGCCAGCGTCGAGGGGTTGACGCATTGGCGACGATAGGCGGCCGGCGAGTTGGCCTCGGGGGCGCCGGTGTTCCAGCGAGTACGGCGAGCGCCTGCGTTCGCACGTTAGCGATGTAGGGATCAGTCGCAGCCTCAGGGTAGATATCGATGAGGTCCAAAATGATCTGGATCGTTTCCGGCTGAAGGCTTGCGCCGCGTCCGCTGACGCCCACGTTCAACCGGCTGGTTTCCTTAGCCTTGGCCTTGGCCACGGCCTGTTCGACGTCTTCGGCGGTGGTGTTCGCGCCGGAAAAGCTAAGGATGTCCTGGATAACCTCGACCGGCGAGGCGGTCAGGTCCTCGTAATTGACCATCATCGCGCCGGGGGTTTCACGCCAGCTCATATAGAAATTCAGATACCAAGGCAGGGCGAGCCGGGCGAGCATCGCCTCCAGCGCACTGTCGTCGAGTTCGGCGTGATGGGCCTCGGCGAAGAACTGCGGGAAAACCGCGCTCTCGCGCCGCATGTGGTCACGCAGACTGACCACCACGTCCTGCAGGCTGCGCACCAGGACGATGGGAGTCACGCCGTAAGTGAGGCACATCTCCGACGTCCATTCGCTGTTGCGCACATGGTGCTGGGCGACGTAGCTCACCTTGCCGAGCTTGCGCAGCAGTTGTTCGTCGATCTCCTGTTCGCGTCGCCCCGCGGAGGGGGTCAGGACGGCGCGGCGGAAGCCCGGGCATTGGCCGATCACATCGGACAGGAAGGTCGAGCCGGATTTTGGCATGCAGGCGATCAAAACATGCACGGGCCGCGTCTGTGATTTTGGCTGGCGCCGACGTTTATTCGCGACGTCGGCTTCGCCGCCCGCCCGAAGATCGGCGAATTGCGGCCTCAATCCTACAGCACCCATGCGTGGTCGCCCTTACTCGTGACCCCTGAACGATGAAATTCGAATGTGGCGGAAGCCCGCCCGATCAGGTTTCGAACCTTGCCGTCGGGACATATTGTCGCAGGGTTTGAAGGCAAAACGCAACAGTCTTAGGTGAACAAGACGCCCTGATACAAAAGGGGATTTTTCTTGCGGCCTTCTGTGAAAATAATCCGCATTCCGCCCAACGTTGCAACGAAATTCGACTCGTTGCGGTCGTTGGCCATAATGGCAGGCGAGGGTGAGGGGCGAGGCCCGACGTGGTCTGTCTGCTATTCGACGGTCAGGCGCAGAGCTGATAGATGCGCGAGGGGCGTTCCTCTGCCCAGGCCGGTGCGGCATGCGCGATGTTGTCTTGAATATGGCTCGCTGCATGCCATAAGATCGTCAAAGTGTCGGGAGCGATCATGACCTTGTCCTATGATCTCTACTGGTCGTTTCGGTCGCCCTATTCCTACCTCATCACCCACAAGTTGGTGGCCCTGGAACGGGACTTCGACGTCGCTGGGCGAATCAGACCGGTCTACCCGCTGGCGGTAAGGACGCCCGAGTTCTTCGAGACTCGCGATCCGCTCTGGTTCAGCTACCTGCAACTCGACATCCGCCGCGAAGCCGAGTTCCTCGGGCTGACGATCCGCTGGCCCCGACCGGACCCAGTAAGGATGGATTTTGCGACCGGGACCTATCCCAAGGAACAGCCTCACATTCACCGGCTGACGCAACTCGGCGTCGCCGCGGCCGAGCGGGGCAGGGGACTACAGTACCTCGACGAGGTCAGTCGTCTGATCTGGAGCGGCCAGATCGACAACTGGCACGAAGGCGATCATCTGGATCAGGCCGCCACACGCGCCGGCCTGAACGCTGTGGAACTGTCGGCTTGCGTCGCAGCCGAAAGCGAACGGTTGAATGCGGTGGTCGAAGCCAATCAGGTCGCCCAACGCGACGCTGGGCATTATGGCGTGCCGATGATCGTCTTCGACGGCGAGCCCTTCTTCGGCCAAGACAGGTTCGACCAGTTCAAATGGCGGCTGACCCGCCAGGGTTTGGCGCTACGCTAGACGGACAAGCCGGTGAAGAGCGGCGAAGACACATTCAGTAGTAGGTGAGGCGCATCATGGCGGCGAAGATCGGCAAGACGATCGCGGACTCCGAGCCCTGGTGGCCGCAGGCGAAGGCCGCGCCGAAGGGGGCGCCGAATATCCTTGTCGTGCTGTTTGACGATGTCGGGTTTTCCGATTTCGGCTGCTATGGCTCGCCGATCGCAACACCGACCATCGACGGCTTGGCCGCCGCCGGGCTGCGCTACACCAGCTTCCACACCACGGCCATGTGTTCGACCACGCGCGCGGCGCTGCTGACCGGCCGCAACCATCATTCGGTGGGTGTCGGCTGCCTGGCCAATTTCGATTCCGGCTATCCTGGCTATCGCGGGAAGATTGCGCCCGAAGCGGGAACCCTGGCCGAGATTCTGCGCGGCGCGGGCTATCGCAACTACATGGTCGGCAAGTGGCACGTCACCTCGTTGACCGACGCAGGGCCGACCGGGCCGTTCGATGGTTGGCCGCTGGGGCGCGGCTTCGATCGGTTCTATGGCTTTATGGACGCGGAGACCGATCAGTATGCGCCCGAGCTGGTGCGCGACAACACGCCCATCGAGGCGCCTGGCGGCTACAAGGACGGCTACCACCTCACCGAGGACCTGACCGATCAGGCGATTCGTTTCATCGCCGATCATACGGCCGATGCACCCGACCGGCCGTGGCTCACCTGGCTGGCGCTCGGCGCGTGCCATGCGCCGCATCAGGCGCCGCGCGATCTGATCATGCACTACGACGACGTGTTCTCCGATGGCTGGGACGTCGAGCGCGACCGGCGCCTTACCGTGCAGCAGGCGATGGGGATCGTGCCGCGCGACACCGTCATGCCGCCACGCAACGACTATGTCCGCCCCTGGGCCGACCATGCGCCCGGCGAGCAGAAGCTGTTCACCCGGCTGCAGGCCGCCTACGCCGCCATGCTCGACCACGCTGACCGCAACCTGGCGCGTCTGGTCGCCTTTCTGGAGCAGGCGGGCCTTAAGGACGACACCCTGATCCTGGTGCTGAGCGACAATGGCGCCAGTCAGGAGGGCGGTCCGTTCGGCATGGTCAACGCCATGGGCCCCTATAACGGCAAGCCGGAACCGATCGAGGAGAAGCTCGCCCGCATAGCCGACATCGGCGGCCCGGACACCCACTCCAACTTCCCCTGGGGCTGGGCTATGGCGTCCAACACGCCGTTGAAGCGGTACAAGCAGAACACCCATGGCGGCGGCATTCGCGACCCGCTGGTGGTCTGCTGGCCCAAAGGCATCGAGGCGCGGGGCGAGTTGCGCCAACAATTTCGCCACGCCAGCGATCTTACGCCCACGATCCTGGATCTGCTGGGCGTCGAGCCACCGGCCACGATCGCCGGCGTGGCCCAGCAACCGCTGGAGGGCGTCTCCTTCGCCGCCAGCTTCGGCGCCGCCGACCCGCCCCGCGGCGCCTCGCAATACTTCGAGATGTTCGGTCACCGCGGCCTCTGGCAGGATGGCTGGAAGGCCGTCGCCTATCACCCGCCGGGCACGCCCTTCGATGAGGACCGATGGGAACTCTACCATCTTGAGAAGGATTTCTCGGAGTCCGAAGACCTGGCCGCCCTTCATCCGGAAAAGCTCGAGCAACTGATCGCAGAATGGTGGCGGCAGGCGGAGCGTTGCAAGGTGCTGCCTTTGGACGACCGATTTGCGCCGCGGTTCGTGGAGAACGCCCAACGCTTTCACGGCCCGCGAAAATCCTTCGTCTTCCACAAGGGCATGGGTCATCTCCCCACGGATGTGGCGCCCGACGTTCGCTCTCGCGCCTTCGTCATCGAAGCGCATGTTGTTCTGGATTCCGGCGACGAGGGCGTGCTGATCGCCCATGGCGACGCAACATGCGGCTACAGCCTGTTTCTGCGCGACGGGCGGCTGGTCTACGACATGAATGTCGGCGGCCGGCATGCGACCACGATCAGCGATCGTCCGGCGCCGGCCGGCCATCACCGGCTTGGTGTGGCCGTGCGCGGCGAAGGCAATCAGCGCGTGATCACCTTGCTCATCGACGGCGCCCCGGCGGGCGTGGGCGAGACCGACCTTGAGTTCCGCAGTTTCGTCTCATGGACCGGCCTCGATATCGGGCGTGACCGGGGCAGTCCCGTCGCGGACTACGAGGCGCCGTTCGCCTTTACGGGCCGCCTGGCCAAGGTCGAGGTGACCATGGACGCGCAGGCGCTGCTGGACGGAGACGCCATCGGCGAGGCGGAGATGGCGCGGCAATAGGCCTGTCAGCCGATCAGCTTCGCCACCGTCTCCTCGACCACCGCCCGCGCCCGGCGCGCGGTGAGATTTTGCTCGCGGCGCAGCCGGCTCCAGACTTCGAAGCTGAGCATCAGGTCGAGGGTTTCGAGCAGCGTTGGCCGCGTGATGATCTCTTTGGGCAGTATGGCCGTGAGGTAGGCGCGGCAGGTGGCGCTGAACCGCTCGTGAGCGTCCTCAAGGTAGCGTGAGCGGTGGCGATGCACCGCGGCCGCGCGCTGAAATGGCGCCATCTTCTCGAACGCCGCGGCGCGGCGCGCGATCATATCGCTAAGCTTTTCTTGCCAGGTGTCGCCCTTGAGAGGTTTGCTGATGGCCTCGACGATCTCGCCTTGGATCGCGGCCGACATTTCGCGATAGAGGCTGTCCATGTCGTTGAAGTGGCGGAACACGGTGCGCAGGCCGACGCCCGCGTGCGCCGCAACCTGCTCGGCGCCCGGCACGGTCTCACCGGCGTGTACGAGCTCAAGCATCGCGGCGACGATGCGCGCACGGCTGTCCTCGGACCGTTTGCGGCGACCGTCGACCACATCGGTCGGACGGTCGGCCGAGACGGTATGGCGCGATGGTCGTTTCAACGGCGAATCCACTCAATGGCCCTTGGTTCAACTGGGGATAGCGCGCCGCGTCGCCTTGGGCCAGCGCCACGAACCAGCGGATAAAGGAGGGGCGGCGCGATCCTAGCCGCCCTTCACAATCGCGGTCGCCTGGTCGATTAGCGTGCGGGCGGCGTCGATGACCGCGGCGGTGCGACCGATATAGGCCTGGGCCTCTGCCCACCTTCGGCCTTCCAGCGCCTCCCGAACGCCGGGGAGGGTCTTGGCGCCATAGCCCGTAAGCATACCCGGTGCGTAGATCAGGTGCTGATACCAGGGGCGTCTCGGAAGGCCTGCCGGATCGGTCAGGCTGTGTTCGACGCCGATCAGGGTGGTGTCGAGTCTGGAGCGCGCGTTCGCAGGCAGGGTTCCGGCGCCGGCGAGGGCCGAGTCGTAGGCCCCAGCGCTCACCTTCAGCTTGGCGACAGCCGTGTCCAGCGGGCCGAAGTCGATGGCGGGGACCGGGTCCAGTCGTTCCGGCGGGACGGTCGGCTTGGTCGGGTCGTCGGCCAGAGCGAAGGCCTTCGACTCCAGCAACCGGTCGGTGGTCACGGCCCGCTCGCGCAGAGCATCCGCCAGCCTGTGCAGCTCCGTCAGATTCTGGTCGATGTCGGCGGCCATGTCTGTGAACTGAAGCGGGACAACGTCGGCGTCCGCCGCACGCAACACCATCCGGCCGCCCGTTTTCGCCATCGCCACCCCGTAAACCATGCCCGGGTCACCGAAACGGCTGAAGTGCTCGTAAGTGTCGTACTGCGAGTGGTAGACGCCCGTCTGTTCACCCTCGCCGCCATATTCGAAGTTGATCGAGGCGATGCCGAGATGCTGGAGGAATGGGGTGTAGTCCGATCCTGACCCCAGGGCGGTGACCGGCAGGTCTGCTCCAGACGCCAAGGCCCTGGCCGTGCGTTTGGCGTCTTCGGTGGCGTCGGCCGTCAGCGCTCGCACCTCAAGGCCGGCCTTGGCGCGGTCGAGCGCGGTCGCCCCCGTTTCAGGGTCCTTCACGTCGGCGGCGGCTTCGGTGATCAGCCGTTGGGCCGAATAGCTGGCGCCGGCCGTCAGCATGCCCCGGGTGTTGGAATCGGAATTCACATAGAGCACGGCTTTGGCCTTCAGCTCGTCGGCATGGGTTTCAGCCCATTCGGTGGATCCCAGCAGGCCGGGTTCCTCGCCATCCCAGCTGGCGTAGACGAGGGTGCGTTTGGGTCGCCAGCCGGCCTTGGCCAGGGCGCCGATGGACCGGGCTTCTTCCAGCATCGCGCTCTGACCCGACAACGGATCCCAGGCGCCGAACACCCAGCCGTCGCGGTGGTTGGCGCGGATCACCCATTCGTCGGGCCGTTCGGACCCCTTCATGACGCCAATGACGTCATACAGCGGCTTCAGGCTCCAATCGGACTGCACCGCCATGTGCACGCGGGCGGGGCCGCCGCCGACGTGGTAGGTGATCGGTAGGCCGCCACGCCAGGCCTTGGGCGCCACCGGCCCGCCGAGCGCCGCCAGCAGGGGTTGGGCGTCGCCATAGGAAATCGGCAAGGCGGGGATCTTCATCAGCACCTTGGCCTCGGAGATCGGAATGCGCTTGGCGTCGACGGTCGCGCCGACGTTGGGGGTGAGGGGATCGCCGGACTCCACCGGGATATCAAGCACCGAGCCCCGCTGCACCCCTTCGTCCGGCCGCCACGCGCCCTTGGGATAGGCGTCGCCGGGGCCATAGCCGTCGTCGGCGGGGTCGGAATAGATGATGCAGCCGATGGCGCCATGCTCGTAGGCCAGCTTGACCTTCAGGCCGCGCCAAGCCTGGCCATAGCGGGCGATGACGATCTTGCCCTTCACATCAACGCCCATGCGGGCCAGGGCGACATAGTCGTCGGGGTTGCCGTAGTTGACGTAGACCAGATCGCCGGTGACATCGCCGTCGGCGGCATAAACCAGATAGGGCGGCAGGGCGTTCTCGCGCACCGCCGACGACGCGTCGCCCGGTAATGGCGGTTCATAGAGGCTGGCCTTGAACGGTGTCGGCCCGATCAGTTCCAGCTCTTCGTGCTTTGGCGTGGGGTAGAGGACCTGGAAGGTCTCGATGCGCGAGTCCCAGCCCCAGGACTTCAGCTGATCGCGAACGAATTCCGCATTGGCCTTGTCATGCGGAGAGCCGACTTCGTTCGGCGCCGCCGAGAGCAGCTTCAACCGCGCATCGATCGCCGCAGCGGAAAGGCCTGCATCAAAATTGGCTTCCAGCGCGCGTTCGCTGTCGGCGCTCTTGGGCGAAAAGCCAAGCATGGGCGCTGCGCCAGCGGCGGAGGTCTGGGCGGCGGCGAACGCGAGCGCGGCGAGGACGGTATGGTGCTTCATAGGGCTGCCCCATTGCCGGATCCGAAGCGTCCGGCGAACAAGCCGCCATCCTCGACGGAGCCGGCACGGTGTCAATCGCAAGCCGAAGGGCGCCGCGTGATTCGTCCCTAGCCTCAGGCCTGCTCCACCTTGAAGGTGAGCCCCGCGTCGGCGACCAGCCGATCGATCAGCGGCTGGCCCAAGGCCGCGCCTGGGGTCCAGACGCCGCCGGGCACGCTAGAACCGTCGCGAAGCAGGCAGACCGCGGTCTCGGCGATCATCCGCGAGGTCGAGCCATAGCCGGGATCGAGATCCCCGCCGACGGACACACGGGCCTGTTTGCCATCCTTGCCTATGGCGACGAACAGGAGGTCGTAGAAGCCGGCTTCGCGCTCGGCCTTGCTCGGTCCTTCGCCGGGTTTCGGGCCGCTGTCGCCGCCGAGCGGGGAGGGCGCTGTCGCGATCGCCTTGGCGATGGCCTCGCCCTGCTCGCCGGGCCCGGTGGTCATCATCTCGTCGTAGATGAAGTCCGTCCCGTAGGCATGGCCCAGCAGGGCGTTTGAGCGGTGGACATTGCGGGTGTTGATCGCCGCCATCACAAACGGCGCTGCCCAGGTTCCCAGGGCTTCGTCATAGGCTGGCGCCATGCCATGCGGTTGCTCGGGGCCCTTGAAGCCCGGCGTCAGGGCGAAATGATCGCGCAGCAGGTCGAGCACGCCGGGGTCCTTGCCGGCCGCCGCCATCGTCGCCTTGAGGCTGGCCGCTGTGCCGCCGGAGAACCCGCCCTGCATCTTGCGAACACGGCCCATCACCCGAGCCGCTGGCGCGCCGAATTTAGCCTTCGCGGCTTCCTGCACAAAGAAGACGCCGAGCTCGAAAGGAAGGGAATCGAAGCCGCAGGAAAACAGGATGCGCGCGCCGCTCGCCTTGGCCTTGGCGTCATAGGCGTCGATCATCTTCCGCATCCACGCCGGTTCGCCGCATAGGTCGAGGTAGTCCGTGCCGGCCTCGGCGCAGGCCGCGACGAGTGGCTCCCCATAGAGCTGATAGGGGCCGACGGTGGTGATCACCGCCTTGGCTCGATCGACCATGACCTTGAGGGATGCCGCGTCGTCCACATCGGCCACCAAGAGCGGTGTGTTCGCTGGCGCGCCGATCTCGTCACGCACGGCCGAGAGCTTGGCGGTATCCCGTCCAGCCATCGCCCAGCTCAGCTCGCCGCCCCCGTAGCGCTGCGCCAGATATTCGGCGACCAACCGACCTGTGAACCCGCTGGCGCCATAGACGACAATATCGAACTCGCCCGATTTCGGCATGAGGCTTCTCCCTGGAGGCCGGCTCGATGCGGCCGTGCGCTTTACCGGCGACTAAGACTCTCGGGGGATGGGAGCAAGGCCAAATGGCACGGAAGCGCTCCAGCACGCGGTTCAGCCTTGAGCGCTGCCCACCCGACGTTAGTTTGGACTCCTGTGCAGGAGCGCCCATTGTGACCACTCCCTTATCGACGCGGCTTGACCGCGCCATCGCCGGCCTTGCTCGCGCCTATCCGGGACCTGGCGGCGCGGTCGCGGTGTTGAAGGACGGGGAGGTGCTGGCGCGGCACGCCTGGGGCTATGCCAATGCCGAGCGGCGGATCGGCTTCACGCCAAAGACCCTGTTCCGCATGTGTTCGATCACCAAGCAGTTCACCAGCGCCTTGGTCCTGGATGCGTTCGCCGATCCGTCCGAGTTGGACGCCGATGTCGCCGCGCGCCTGCCGAAGCTCGAGCAGCCGGCGCCGGGAGCGCTGCACCTGTGCCACAACCAGTCGGGCCTGCGCGATTACTGGGCCGTGGCCATGCTGCACGGCTCGCCCGCCGAGGCTTTTTTTGGCGATGAGGAGACGGCCCAGGTCATTTCCGGGACCCGGACGTTGCAGTTCGCGCCGGGGACCCGCTTCTCCTATGTGAACCAGAACTTCCGCATCCTGTCGGACATCCTGCAGGAGCGGACAGGGCGAAGCTTCGCCGAGTTGCTGCGAACGCGCCTGTTCGACCGCGTCGGCATGGGCTCGGCCTTCCTGGCCGCCGACACCCGCGCCATGCCGGACGGTACGGAGGGCTATGAGCCCATGGCGCTCGGCGGCTATCGGGCGGCGGAGAACCGCATCCTTTGGACCGGCGATGCGGGCCTCGGCGCCAGCCTCGACGACATGATCGCCTGGGAGCGCTGGATCGACGCCTCGCGCGATGATCCGGACAGCCTGTATGGGCGCATGTCCGCGCCGGTGACCTTCAGCGATGGCGCTCACGCGGGCTATGGCTTTGGCCTTGGCCGAGGCAAGGTGCTGGGCCGCCAGAGCGTAGGCCATGGCGGCGCCCTGCGTGGATGGCGCAGCCACAGGGTCTATCTGCCCGCAGAGCGGGTCTCGGTGGTGGCGATGCTAAACCACCTGTCGCACGCCCACGAGGCCGCGGAAGACCTGCTCGCCGCGGTGCTGGATGAGACCCGTGTGAAACCAGTGGCCGACCGGCCGACGCCGGAATGGCTGGGCGCCTATGTCGAACCTGAGACAGGCCTGTCTGTTCGCATCGACGCCGGGCCCCCAGGCAAGGTGCGGCTGCGCTACGGCCACGGACCGGTCTTGCTCGACCTGAACAAGGATGGCGACGCGGGGGACGGGCCGGTCTTGGGACGAGACAAAGACGGTCTTCGGCTGACGCTGCCCGGCGACAATCAGACCAGCCTGCTTGAGGCCCGCCCGGGTTCGCCGAGCCTGGACGTGGCTGGCCGCTATCATTGTGCGGAGCTGGACGCCGAGGTGACGGTGGTTGACGCCGGCGGAGTCCTCTATGGCGGTTTCTCCGGCGTTCTGGGTCTGGGCCGGATGGAGCTGCTTGAGCCGATCGGCGCGGACCTCTGGGCGCTGCCATGCCCCCGCGCGCTGGATCATACGCCACCTGGCGACTGGACCCTGGCGTTTCATCGGGACAGCGCGGGCAGGGCGGAGACGGTGGTGGTCGGCTGTTGGCTGGCGCGGGGCTTGGTCTACCGACGAGTGTCGGAGCCGGCCTAGCTCGCTTTCACTTGCGTTCGAAGACAATGTCCTGGGCGCCTTCCCAGAGAACCCGTCGGCCCAGGCTTGGCAGCTGTTCCAGCCCTTCGGTGATCGACAGGAAGTGGTTGCCGGCGAGCTGGCCCAGCTTGCTGGCGAAGCGCACGGCGCCATAACTCAGCAGGACTTCCGCTTCGCTGTAACCGCCCGGATAGAAGATGAATTGCCCTGGCGCCGGATAGCTGGTCGCGTTCTCGATCGGCAAGGGCGCTGTCTCCTCGCCGAGGGGGATCCAGCAGCCTTCGCCGCTCCAGCGAACATGTATGATTTTCTTACGGTAAGGCATCAGGGCGGCGAAGTAGGCGCAGGTCCGCGGCGCCAGGTCGGTCTCCAGCCGCGCGGTGAATCGCAACTGGCCAACCGTTACGCTGATGTCTGTCATTCACGCCGCCCCGCTTCACATTCATCGCGTCTTTAGCGCTGGAGTCCTGTGATCGCCAACCGCTACGCTAATATCGGCATTGAAGCAGCCGCTCACACCTTTCCGAACATCGCCCGCGCCGATGTCAGGAATGGAGAGCGAGCCAAGCGGCGACGTCTTGCTCCGCCCACACCGCCAGCCTAGGCAAATGATGCTCGGGGTCTAAGTGGTCGCTTCGGCCAGGTTTCGCTGCGGGCGATCCACATCTTTTCAGGAGTAGCGTAATGCCCAGGGGGCCAATAACCAACCGACGCGAGGCGCTGTTGGCCATGTCCGGCGGCGCCCTGCTGGCGACCAGTTCGGCCGGTGCTGAGCCGGCGCTAACCCCCAAAGCCCCTGGCGTCGAGGGTATAGACGAGATCGTCGTCGGCTTCATGCGGGCGTTTGAGATTCCGGGCATCGGCATCGCCGTGGTCAGCCCGGACCAGCCGGTCTTCCTAAAGGGCTATGGCGTTCGAACCCTGGGTCAGGCGGCGCCCGTCGACATCCACACCCAGTTCGCGATCGCCTCCAACAGCAAGGCCTTCCTGACCGCCTGCCTGGCCCTGCTGGTCGACGACGGCAAGCTGGGGTGGGAGGACCCGGTGGTCAAACATCTGCCGGAATTCCGCATGTACGACCCGTGCGTCACCACGATGATGACGGTGCGCGACCTGCTGGTGCATCGCAGCGGCCTGCCGCTCGGCGCGGGCGACCTCCTGCAGTTCCCGGTCACCGACCGCACCGCCGAAGATGTCCTCCACGCCTTGCCCTACTTCAAGCCCGCGCGAGGGTTCCGCGCCGGGTACGCCTACGACAACTGCCTCTACATCGTGGCAGGCATTCTGCTGAAGCGGGTCTCGGGCCTGGGCTGGGATGAGTTTGTCAGCCAGCGGATATTCCAGCCGCTGGGCATGCGGGACGCGGTGTCGAACTCAACGCTCCTGCGCGGCGAGAACCACGTGGGACGCCATGCCCGGCTCGGGCCGCCGGTGATCGGTATGGGGCGGCTGGAGGTCGTCAACCCGGTGGAGACGCCCGTCATCGGACCGGCTGGCGGGGTCAATATCAGCGTCGCGGAGATCGTGCCCTGGCTGCAGGTTCAGTTGGGCAAGGGCGCGTTGCTGGATGGCAAGCGGCTGTGGAGCGAGAAACAATCGGCTGAAATGTGGAAGCCGCAGACAATCGTCTCCAGCGGTCCTGGCCCAACGGCCGACGAACCCCAATTGTCGGTGATGCAGGGCTACGCCCTTGGTTGGGGTGTCGCCGATTATCGCGGCCGGAGAATGCTATCGCATTCCGGCGGCCTGATCGGACAAATCACATTCACGACCCTACTGCCGGAGCAGGGCCTCGGCTTTGTCGTCTATTCCAATACGCAGGACGGCGATGCGATCACAGGCTTGCGCTACGCCTTGCTCGACCAGTTGCTCGATGCGCCGCCACACGACTGGATCGGCGCGACGCGGCGTAGAATCGCGGAGCAATCGGCCAAGGTGATCAAGGCGGTGGGCTCTGGCGATTTCACACCGCCGCCTGGCCATCCGAGTCTGCCACTCGCCGCCTATGTCGGCCGATATCGCGACCCCTGGTATGGCGACGTGGTCGTCACGCTGAAGGGCGGCAGTCTGGCGATCGACTTTACCCACACCCCTGCGTTCAAAAGCCTTCTGGAGCCGTTCGGCCCCGACGCTTTCCGAACCCGGTTTGCTCGCGGCGCCGGCGAGGACGCGGTGGTCTCATTTGAGGTCCAGGAAGGCCGCGTATCCGGCGCGAGCATGCGGGCGCTATCGCCGATCGCAGACTTCAGCTTCGACTTTCAGGACCTGTCCTTCAGCCGCGTTCCATCGTGACCGAACCGCGCTAGTTCAGTGTCGGCGGCGCCTTGCCGCCGCCGATGTCTCAGCCGGCCGTCCATCCCCCGTCGACGACCAGCGCGCTGCCGGTCATCATCGTCGAGGCGTCCGACGCCAGCAACAGCAGTGGGCCGCTGAGCTCTTCCATTCGACCGAGCCGGCCGAGCTTGATCTTGCTGAAGACCCAGTCGCGCGTCTTGGGATCTTCCAGCAGCGGCCGGGTAAGGGCGGTCTCGATCCAGGTGGGGCAGAGGGTGTTGACCCGGATGCCGTGGGGCGCGAGGTCGATGGCCATGCATTTGGTCAGTCCCTCGAGGCCGAACTTTGAAGCGCTGTAGAGCGAGCGTCCGCCGGCTCCGGTCAGGCCCATCTGCGAGGAGACATTGATGATCGAGCCCGGGCGTTTCGCGTCAAGCAGGCCCTTGGCCACCGCCTGGGCCACGAACAGCGCCGCCTTCAGATTGAGATTCAACACCGCGTCATAGTCCTCCTCTGTCACCCCGGTGATCGGGCGGATGCGGTTGGCGCCGGCGTTGTTGAGCAGGATGTCGAACGGCCCCCGCGCCTCGATCTCGCGGCGTACGGCGGCAAGGTCGGTCACGTCCAGGGCGAAGGCCTCTGCCTCGAGCCCCTCCGCGCGAATGTCTTCGGCCAACGCCTCGACCTCGGCGCCCGTGCGGGCGCACAGGAAGACCTTCGCGCCAGCTTGGGCGAATATGGCCGCGGCGGAGGCGCCGATGCCGCGACCGGCGCCGGTGATAAGCGCTGTCTTGCCGTCGAGCCTAAAGGACGGAAGGGGAGGGGCGAGCGACATATAGCGTCCTTAGCTGAGGGCGGGTCCGGCGTGCGGTTTGAAGGGCCAGGCTTTAGAGCCTGAAACCGCAGAGCTCCATTCAACGTTGGAGCAGTCGTGATTGAAAGCTTTTGAAGCAGCTCGCCGAGTCAACCTCGGGGGAGGCCGCCATGCCGTCCAGATCGCTCGCCCTATTGGCCTCCATCACGGCCATCCTCTTGGCCGCCGCGACCGCGACCACCGCCCAGGACTCCGACTACTATACCAACGTGAGCGGCCATCGGGTCCACCGGCCGGTCCACTCCAACCATGTGCCTGCGGGGGCGTCCGCGCGGTGCCGAGACGGGACGTATTACGGTCCGCTATCAAGCTTGGCACAGCGAATCCAGCTCGCCTACGCCTTCAACATCCTGTCTCCCGGTTTGATGAAGGACCTGGATCACCTTAGGGCGACGCGAAATGCGATCTCTCACAGTTGGGACGTTAGCAATCTTGATGGCTTCCTGGTTGATGGGCGGCTGGGCGAGATGGTCAGGGTGGATGGTATTCTGGCGGAGCGGAGTGCCGCTGATGAACAGCTAGTTCGGGGATTGGATGCGATAGGGGGCTTCCGAGTCTCTCTGATTTGGATCATGAGCCGGCTTGTCTACGAGGCAGCGGCATACCACAGAGCTAAGGCCGCCAACCTTCATCCCCAACATGCCCTCTACGACGATCCCCCGCCCAAATGGCTTCACTTGGTCGGAGAGGTGGCGCTCGATGCTTCAAGGCAGATCGCGAACAATGGCTAGATGATGCGCGCCGCTCTTGGGTTGTTCGCTGTGGCTGCTGGGGGCCTCCTCTTAGGCCTCCTAACGGTCTCGATCCTGGCCCCTCCCGCCCAGGCTCCCCGCCAGGCCAACCCCCGCACGGCCGCCCTCGCGACCATCTACAGGGTCGACCACCTAGACCACCGACCACGCACGCCCTTTGACCCCACCGACCCTGACGCGGCCCAAGACGCGGCCATGTGGGAGCCGCCAGAGGAGCGCGGCTTCGGTGGGCGGAGGATGAGGGCGTGACAGACGCGAGCGCCTGCGAACGGGTGGCCGAGGCGGTGGCGTTCCGGATAGGCTGCGCAGCGGCGGTGGCGACGGGCGGGCCAAAGGGGAAGTCGCCCGCGATCGATCATGACGTCTCTTGGGCCAATTGGTTGCGCGACTGCGGTCCGCATCCGGGCAGAGGGCCAATGCCCGCTGACGCCCCTTATCGGCCATCCTCGCTGTGTCGATCCGACGGCCTTATCACTATGTGCTGCGCACGTATCAATCTTGCGTGTGCGAAATCCCAATGCAAAACTGACACAGTAGCTTTTGGTCTGCTCGTGCAGCTTTTTTAAGGTATTCCCCTCTAGCAGAAAACTTAGTCGAATATGGATGGTTTCTCGCCGCCGCGAACAGATCGAGACCTGTTCGACCTATTGTCGCGATCATATCCTAGTGCGGATCTCGACGAGATACTGACTCTTGTTCAGTGGACGAGAAAACGACAGGTAGGGTTGCTCGAAATAGTTCGATCGCTCCTGGTTGTTGGCCCACGCGGGGGTCGTAAACCCAAGTTTGACTGCTTACGTTCAGCAAAGTCATGGTTATATAGTAGCGATTTCCAAGGCTCCGTTGTTGCGGCACTACTGGACGCCTATCCCGAAAAGCGTCGTTTGGTTTTCGTCCATATCCCGAAATGTGCCGGTTCGGACTTGGCGATATTGTTGGAACGCACGCTTCCGCGAGTATATATGGATATCGCAAATGAAGAAGTCACAAAAAAGGAGTTGCTATTTAGTCACCTTGCGGCAATTGTTGCTAGGATAAAAGCGAGCGACGCGGTCATCGTGCATGGGCATACGCCACTGACGCAATATATACAGCAAGGATATTACAGGCCTGGCGACGATCTATTCACGGTCGTGCGTGACCCAATTGCGCGAATTGTTTCTCAGGTGAATTATATAGTTAGAAGAATTTGCTCTGAGGACCCTGTAGATTCACAGTTCTCCGATCGACTCGGGTGGATGCGGATGCTGGGAATTGAGGAACAGGACGTCACGCGTGACGAAAGGTTCAAACGCGATTGCGCCCGAGAAGTTCTTTTCGATCCACGGATGGTTACTCCCAACACCCTTTGCCGGTTCCTGGGCGGGGAAACTTACGATGATGCTCTGCAGGCAATTGTTGGATCGGCTATCGAGATCACTGATATTCGCCGCTATGACGATTGGTTGAGAACGCGCTGGGATATCGGTCAGTCGCTCCGTGCGAATTCGTCTCCCACGGTGATTGACATCGGAGACCTTGCCGATGATGAGCGTGATTACGTCGAAGCGATCAGCACGGAAGACATTCGGCTGTTCGCAACCATTGAACGTTCGCTGGATCGGGGCCACGTTTCGGTACGTGGCTCTGAACTCGCCGCCCAAGTTTAGCCTTTTGCGCCTAGCGCAAGGTCTTGCTATCTAGTGGATTGAATCCAACACTTGGTGCCCCCGGGCTGCGGCGGCGATGATTTTGTCTGGATCGGCGGTCCAGGTGAAGGGGCTTGGCGCCTGGTTGTGATCGGCGACGAAGCGATTGATGGCGGCTTGAAGGTCGACGATGCCCTTGAAGACGCCGCGCTTGAGGCGACGTTTGGTCAGGATGGCGAAGAAGCCCTCGACGGCGTTGAGCCAGCTGGCCGAGGTCGGAGTGAAGTGGAACGTCCAGCGCGGATGACGGCCCAGCCATTCGATCACCTTGGGGTGTTTGTGGGTGGCGTAGTTGTCGAGGATGGCGTGGATGGTCTTGCCGGCCGGGACCTCACGCTCGACGGCGTTCAGGAAGCGGATGAACTCCTGATGCCGGTGGCGCTGCATGCAACGGCCGATGACCTTGCCCTCCAGGACGTCGAGGGCGGCGAACAGGGTGGTCGTGCCGTGGCGCTTGTAGTCGTGGGTCATGGTTCCGGCGCGGCCCTTCTTCATCGGCAGGCCGGGCTGACTGCGATCCAACGCCTGGATCTGGGACTTCTCATCGACGCTGAGGATGACGGCGTGAGCGGGCGGATCGACGTAGAGGCCGACGATATCGCGGACCTTGGCGGCGAACTTCGGGTCCTTGGAAAGCTTGAAGGTGCAGATCCGATGCGGGGCTAGGCCGTGGGCCCGCCAGATACGCTGGACCGACGTCAGGCTGATCCCCGCGGCCTTGGCCATCACCCGGCCGGTCCAGTGGGTTGTCTCTCCGGGTGGCTCGCCCAGGGTCAGGGCGACGACCCGCTCGGCCACCTCGTCGGCCAACTTGGGAACGCGCGAAGGTCGGGTCTTGTCGCGCAGCAGGCCGGCGACGCCCTCCTCCATGAAGCGCTTCTGCCAACGCCAAACCGCCGTCTTACTGACGTCGGCGGTGCGCATGATCTCCATCGTCCCAAGCCCATCGGCCGTGGCCAGGACAATCCGGGCGCGCCACACGTGCTTCTGCGGGCTGTTGCGGTCATCGACGATCGACAGCAGGCGCTTCCGATCCTTCGGGCTCAAATGCAGGGTGACACCGGTGCGCATCCCAAAGACTCGCACATCGGCACGGACGTGGGAATCCCAGCCAGGACTCTTACGTCGGCGTCAATCCACTAGCTACCATCGTTCGTCAACTTGCCACCGAGCGCGACCGCTCACATGGTGCGCTCCTGTGCCGCGTGGGTCCATTGACGCCTACCGCAACGCCGCTCCGCCGTGACTCCAGGAAGGCGCTACAGACTCACGGAGCCCTGGCGGCCAACACGCCTAACCTGGCGCGCTAACGAGTCTGTGCGGCCTCCCCAGTGGCCTCCACGTGGACAGCCACCTAGCAGGCTGTTGAAGAAGTCGCCCATGGGCGACTTCTTCAACAGCCTGCTAGAAGCCGGCGCTCGATTGGGTGTCTATTGGGAATTTAGGCCGGGCGGGCGCGCCGCAGATCAGCTGCCCCGACAAATCGCTAAGGAAATCAAGGCGCTGCGTGGTGGATGCGACAGGGATTGAACCTGTGACCCCCTCGGTGTGAACGAGGTGCTCTCCCGCTGAGCTACGCATCCGTCTGCAGGGAGGCGTGCCTATAGCTCGCACGCCTGCGGTGAGCAAGGGTTCAGGCGCGAAGGCTCAACAGACGTTCCGCCAGCGGCGGCAACTCCCAGAAATGGTCGATCAGGTGATCCGCTCCCAGGTTGGCGGCAGGGATTTCGGTGTAGCCGAAGCTTACCACCACACTCATGACCTTGGCCGCGCGCGCCGCGCCGATGTCGCTGGCGCTGTCGCCGACCATCAAGGTGCGGTCATCGCGACCGCCGACCGCTGCGATGGCGGTCTGGAGGTGGCGAGGGTCGGGCTTCGGGGCCGGCGCGGAGTCGGCGCCGACGACGGCGGCGAATCGCTGGGTCATACCCAGAGCGTCGAGCAGGGCCAGCGACAGGTCGGTCAGCTTGTTCGTGCAGACCACCAGCTTGGCGCCCGCGTTAGCCAGCACATCCAACGCATCCAGGACGCCCTCGAACGGCCGACTCTCATCGGCGATGCGGTCGCGGTAGATGGCGATGAACCGGTCGAACAGCGCCGGTGTGCGTTCAGCGTCCAACGGTTCGCCAGCGGCGGCGAAGCCTTGTTCGATGAGGGCGCGGGCGCCGCGGCCGACCATAACCCGGGCGGCGCTCAAGGGTAGCGGCGGCAGCTTCTGTTCGTGGAGGACGTGGTTCAACGCTCCGATCAGGTCGGGCGCGGTGTCGACCAATGTGCCATCGAGATCGAATACGATCGTCGCGCCAGCGAGACTTGAAGCGGGCAGGGGGTTCATACCGGGGCCATTTCCGCTAAATCCTGGCGCAGCGCAACCGCCTCAGCCTGAGAGTCCCAACGTCCATGGCCGCACCTGCTCCCAAACGCGCCTGCGTGATCCTGGCTGCCGGCCAGGGCACGCGGATGAAAAGCCCGACCCCCAAGGTGCTGCATAAGATCGGTGGGCGGGCGATGCTGGACTGGGTGATCGACGTCGGCCAGGCGCTTGGCTGCGATCCCATCGTGGTGGTGGTTGGCGCTGGCGCTCCGGCCGTGGAGGCGCATGTGAAGGCGCGGCTCGGCGAGGCCGCCGTCGCGGTTCAGGACCCGCCGCTGGGGACCGGCCATGCCGTGCTGGCGGCCAGGGACGCGCTGGCGGGGTTCGTGGGCGATGTCCTCGTCAACTACGCCGACGGCCCACTCCTGGGCGCGTTGGACATCGAACCGCTGTTCGAGCTTCGCGCCGATGGCGCCGACCTCGCTGTGCTGGGCTTCGAGACGCCTGAGCCGGCCGCCTATGGCCGGCTGGTGCAGGACGCGCGCGGCGGTCTGATCAAGATCGTCGAGGCCAAGGACGCCAGCCAGGCGGAACTGGCCATCCGCGCCTGCAATTCCGGCGTCCTCGCCGCGCCGGCGGGCCTGCTGTTCGACTGGCTGTCCAAGGTCGGCTGCGACAACGCCAAGGGAGAATATTATTTGACCGACGTCGTTGGCCTGGCCAACGCCGACGGCCGCGCGGTGCGCGCCGCCTTCGCGCCGGAAGAGGCGTTCAAGGGCGTCAACTCCCAGGCCGAACTCGCCATCGCCGAGGCGGCCTTCCAGCAAAAACGCCGGGCCGAGCTGATGGCCGAGGGCGTGACCATGATCGCGCCTGAGACGGTGCATCTGGCCTTCGATACCAAGATCGCGGGGGGCGTGGTGGTCGAACCCTATGTGATGTTCGCGCCCGGCGTAACGGTTGAGACTGGCGCGGTGATCCGCTCCTTCAGCCACCTGGAGAGCTGCATCGTCCGTGCTGGCGCCCTGATTGGTCCCTATGCACGGCTCCGGCCCGGGGCCGATATCGGCGAAGATGCCCACATCGGCAACTTCGTCGAGGTGAAGAAGGTCAAGGTGGGCAAGGGCGCCAAGGCCAACCACCTGACCTATCTGGGCGACGGCAGCGTCGGGGCGGGCGCCAACATCGGCGCCGGAACCATCTTCTGCAACTACGATGGCTTCGACAAGTTCGACACCCATGTGGGCGAGAACGCCTTCATCGGCTCCAACACGGCCCTAGTCGCGCCGGTGACGATTGGCGCCGGCGCCTTCACAGCTTCCGGCTCCGTTATCACGCGCGACGTTGCGCCTGACGCCCTGTCTTTTGGGCGGGCGCATCAGGTCGACAAACCGGGCGCGGCGGCCCGGTTCCGGGAGATGAAGTTGGCGGCGCGCAAGGCGAAGTGAACCGTCCCATGCGCGCCGGCGCTTGACCGTGGCCAACGGATCACCCATTCGGTGACTAGGAGTTGGTTTCGATCTGAAACCCTTGGAGGCGCGGGCGTGGCTGGGGCTGCAGTAACTCTAGAGGCGGCGGGCGCCGACGCTTCACCGATCCGCCCGCGTCATGTCGCGGCGGCCGTGGTCGGCAATGCTCTGGAATTCTACGATTTCACCACCTTCGCCCTGTTTGCGACGCAGATCGGGCTGACCTTCTTTCCAACCCACGACAAGTTCCTCAACCTGATGCTGGCGCTGGCGACCTTCGGCATCGGCTTCATCGGCCGGCCCGTTGGCGCCGTGGTTCTGGGCCTGATCGCGGATCGCGTTGGTCGAAAGCCGGCGCTTTTGCTCAGCTTTACTCTGATGGGCGCCGGCCTGATCGGCCTGGCCTTGGTGCCGTCCTACGCCAAGATCGGCATCCTTGCCCCCATTCTGGCCGTCGCCTGCCGGCTGATCCAGGGGTTCGCTCTCGGCGGCGAGGTCGGGCCGACCATGGCCTATCTGATCGAGGCGGCGCCGGAGGGCCGGCGAGGTCTTTATGGTTCCTGGCAAAGCGCCAGCCAGTCGATCGCCGCGATGAGCGGCGCCTTTGTCGGCGTGATCCTGTCGAGCCTGCTCAGCCCCGGCGACCTCGTCGCCTGGGGCTGGCGCGTCGCCTTCCTGATCGGCGCCGTGGTCTTGCCGTTTGGCCTTATCGTGCGCGGTAGCCTGCCCGAAACCCTGCATCGGCTGGAAGCTGAGGCGGTGACGCACGCGGATGCGCCGAGCCTGGTCGGCCACGCCAGGCCAATCCTGCTGGGCCTGGTGATGATCATGAGCTTCACCACGTCAACCTACGTCATGGGCTACATGACCACCTACGCGCTGCAGACGCTGCACATGAAGTCGAATGTGGCGTTTGGAGCCAGCTTGGTGAATGGCGCCGCGGGCGTGGTGTTCACTCTGATCGGCGGGGCGCTTTCAGATCGCTATGGCCGCAAGTGGGTCATGCTGACGCCGAGGGTGCTGTTCCTGCTGGCGACGTTGCCGGGCTTCTATCTGATGGTGCGCAACCACGACGCGGTCACTCTGTTCGTGGCGACCGGCGTCATCGCGGCCCTCAGCTCGTTGTCGACCGGCGCGGCGCTGATCAGTCTCACCGAGTCGATCCGCAAGGAGGTGCGCGGTGTCGGCGTTGGCGTTGTCTATGCCGTCGCGGTGACCCTGTTCGGTGGCGCGACCCAGCCGATCATCGCCGAGCTTACCCACGCCACCCACAATGCCATGGCGCCAGCCTACTACATGGCGGTGACGAGCCTGATCGGCATCATCGCAATGTTCATGATGCGCGAGACGATGGTGCGGACAAAGCGAGCCTGATGGGCGCACCTAGAAGGTTCTGCGAACGCCCACATTGATCAGCTGCCCGATCTGCTGGTTGCGATAGTCGATCAGCGAGGCGGTGGGATAGGCGTTCCGCGGCCCGTTGTAATCGACGTAGGTCTTCTGAATCCCTTGCGACAGCAGGTTGATCCCCTGGATGCGAATCCTCCAGGCGGGCGTCGGCTTGTATTCGAAATAGGCGTTGATCCGGGTTCCGAAGTGGATCGTGTCGATCTCGTCGAACCGGTAGTAGGTCTCGGTCCAGCCGCCCTGCAGATCGACGCCGAAGTCGGATTTGATCCACGGCAGTTCCTGAATGAAGTGCGCCTCCATGTCGAAGGGGTGCACCTGAGTTTGCGATCTCGAGATCAGGGTGACGGGGTCGATCACGCTGGTCGAGCGCCAGGTCTCGGTGGTTTTCAGCTGCCCACCCTTCAGGCCGAGATTGTCCAGGGGCAGGGTGAGGTCGAACACCACATCGTTCTCGGTCCCGTGGGACAGGTTGCCGCCTTCATCGAAATATTGGCCCGCGACGGGGTCGTAGATGGCGATCCGGTCGACCGGATCGGTGATGTCCATGTGCCGCAGGGTGATGGCTGCGTCGCCCCCGGTCCAGAAACGGCGTTCGTACACGCCCTCCACCGTCCAGGATTGCTGCGGCAGCACATTGGGGTTGCCGGCATGCAGCCCGCCGGAGTTCAGGGATCCCGAGGCGGAGAAGGCGCCGAAGTCCAGTTGGCCGACTTCACGCTCGACGCGAAGCCGAACCTGGTCCTTGGGGTCCGGCGACCAGGTGAAGACCATGCGGGGCTTCGGATAAAACAGGGTCTTGCCCTCGCGCACGTCGCCGGTGGCCTGGACGGAGGAGTCCTCGATCCTCAGGCCTGCCTCCAGGGTGTAGTGGATCGACGGTGTCCAGGTCGCCGTCAGGGTCCCGTCGCCCCGGGTCTCCGCCACCTGCTCATTGGCCGCCGGCAGCGGCTGGAGCAGGCCGTTGACGACATAGGCGGTGTTGGTGGCCTGGGTGTTGTAAGCGCCTTCCAGGGCCGTCTCGACGGTCAGGGTCGGGGAGACCTTGTAGCGCAGGGTCGAGCGCAAAATGCTCTCGCGATCATTGTTGGTGATGCCGAACACTTCGTCGTCGCCGACGGCGTCATAGTAGGACTGCTCGTGCTGTCGCGACATCTGCTGGATGCCGAACAGCTCCAGCGTGGTGTTCGCGCCGAAGTCGCGGTTGTAGTGCAGACCGATCTCGCCATTCAGGTTGGCGTTCTCGTCCTTGTAGGTGTCATCGCCGCCGGCCGGGATAGAATTCTCATCCGCCTCGTGGTCGAGATAGTCGGTCAGCTGAACCAGGCCGTTGATGCGGAACTTGCCGCCGGCGAGCGGAGTGGAGAAGGCCGAGGTCAGCGTTCCCTGGTTGCCGCCCGCGTGGGTCCAAAGGTGGGCGTCGGAGATCTCAGCGCCGGTCCCGTCATACTGCAGGTGTGGGCCAGGACCCGACCCGTCGTCGATAAAGCCGCCCTCGTTGAACGCCGCCTCGAAGGTGCGCGCGCCGAAGCTTTGGGTCCATTCCAGGTCGGCGCCAGGAATTTCCTGGCCGTTCAGCACGGACACCTTGTCGGAGACGGCGACCACGGCGTGACCAACGCCGTCATGTTTCAGGATGACATTGGCCAGCACCGTGCGGCCCTGCATGTCGATGCCCGGCGCGCCGCCGCTAATCACGTCGATCCGCGCCACCTGGGCGGCCGGAATTCGGCTGAGGGCCGACCCCAGATCGTCCTGCTTGGACGCCGGGCGCTCTCCATCGATCAGCACATTCCCCGCCGCGTCCGCGAGGCCGCGCACCTGTCCGCCGGGGCCGGCGTCGAAGGAGAAGCCAGGAAGGCGGCGGATCATGTCGAAGGCGGTTACAGGCCTGACGGCGCTGAAGAACTCCGGCGCATAGCTGACCACGCCCTGACCCGGCGCGCTGGTGGGCGCCGCCACTGGCGCGGTCGCACAGGCCGGCGAGGCATAGAGCGCCGTCGTGGCCATCATCGTCGCCATGAGGGCGGGCGCCAGCAAGGCGGTCGCGGGGCGGATCATCTCGGCTTCTTTTCCAATATGGGAGCGCGCGCAGGACAGGCATCCGACTGTCGTGCGTGGCCGGAAACCGGCCCCCGAACACTTTATATCGACTGAATTGTTTCGGGTTTGTAGGCCGAATAAGGCCAAACTTGGTCATAAACCTAAGCTTACAAAAACTTCACCTCCGGGGTTTTGAAGGCTTAGGCCGCAATTCTGCTCGCTCGGCGCGGCGTGATCTTCTATCCGATTGGTATGGACGCCGAAGAGCAGAAGAAGGCGGTTGGCCGCGCCGCCGCGGAGTTGGTCGCCAACGGCATGATCGTGGGCCTGGGCACTGGTTCCACCGCCGCCTGGTTCGTGCGCGCGCTGGCCGAACGCAAGCTGGACATTCGCGGTGTGCCGACCTCGGAAGCCACAGCGGCTCTTGCCCGAGAACTCGGCATTACGGTCGTGGCGCTCGATGATGTCAGCGCAATCGATCTGACCATCGACGGCGCCGACGAGATCGGACCAGGCCTGTCGCTGATCAAGGGCGGCGGTGCGGCCCTGTTGCGCGAGAAGCTCGTGTGGGAGGCCTCCCGCCGCTGTGTCGCCATCGCCGATGGCAGCAAGGTGATCAAGCCCTTCGGTAAATACCCTCTGCCCATCGAGGTGATCGCCTTCGGCCATAAGGGCACCGCCAACCGGCTCTGCGACGCCTTCGCCGAATGCGACCTGGGCGTCGCGCCGCGCCTTCGTCTGAAAGACGGCGCGCCCGTGCGAACCGACAGCGGCAACCTTATCTATGACGCGGCGTGCGGGGCGATCCCCGATCCGGCGCTGCTGGCGGCGGCGATCAAGTCGGTGACCGGCGTCGTCGAGCACGGCCTGTTTCTGGACCTGGCGGACGAGGCGCTGGTCTCGGGCCCGGGCGGTGTCCAACATCTGACGCCCTGACGGGCGCCAACCAACGTCTGACGCCGTAACGGCGCCGAGGAGGCGATCTTGGCTAAGTACGATTACGACCTGTTCGTCATTGGCGCGGGCTCGGGCGGTGTGCGCGCGGCGCGGATCGCGGCCATGACAGGCGCCAAGGTGGCGGTGGCCGAGGAATACCGCGTCGGCGGCACCTGCGTGATCCGCGGCTGCGTGCCGAAGAAGCTGATGGTCTATGCCTCGGGCTTCACCCGCGATTTCGAGTTGGCGCGCGGCTATGGCTGGAAGATCGATAATCCCACCTTCGATTGGCCGACCTTCCTGATGAGCAAGGACCAGGAAATCGGCCGCCTGTCCGGCGTCTACACCAGCAATCTGACCAAGGCCGGCGCTGACCTCTTCTATGGAACCGCGCGGTTCCTCGATCCTCACACACTCGAGGTCAAGGGCGAGAAGGGAACCCAAAAGGTCACCGCAGCCAAGATCCTGATCGCCGCCGGCGGACGGCCGGTGCTGCCGGCCGATGTGCCGGGCATCGAGTTCGCCATCACCTCCGAGGAAGCCTTCCACCTGCAGCAGCTGCCCAAGAAGATGGTGATCGTCGGCGGCGGCTATATCGCCGTGGAGTTCGCCTGCATCTTCCATGGCCTGGGCGTCGATGTCACCCTGGTCTATCGCGGCGACAACCTGCTGCGCGGCTTCGACGAAGACGTGCGCTCCCACCTAGCGCTGGAGCTGCGCCAGCGCGGTCTGAAGGTCGCACTCGCCTGCCAGCATGAGCGGATCGAGAAGCGCGAGGACGGCATGCTGCTGAGCCATGTCGGCGATGGCCATGTGCTGGAAAGCGAGGTGGTCATGTTCGCCACCGGCCGCAGTCCGCACGTGAAGGGTCTCGGCCTCGACAAGGCCGGCGTGAAACTGAACGACAAGGGCGCCGTGGCCGTCGACGACTATTCGCGCACCAATATCGAACACATCTGGGCCGTGGGCGATGTCACCGACCGCATGCCGTTGACGCCGGTGGCGATCCGCGAAGGCCAGTGTTTCGCCGAGACCGAGTTCCTCGGCCGGCCGATGACCTTCGATCACGCCGACGTGCCCACGGCGGTCTTCTCCCAGCCGCCGGTGGGCGTGGTCGGCTTGACCGAGGCGCAGGCGCGCCACCAGATCGGACCTGTCGACATCTATATGACCCGCTTCAAGCCGATGCGCTCCGGCTTCCCCGGGGGCGACGAGCGCATGCTGATGAAGCTTGTGGTCGAGCGCTCGACCGACAAGGTCATCGGCTGCCACGTCGTCGGCGCCGACGCCGCCGAAATCATCCAGATGGCCGCCATCGCCGTCAAAGCCGGCCTCACCAAGGCCCAATGGGACGCCACCTGCGCCCTGCACCCGAGCTCGGGCGAGGAACTGGTGACGCTGAGGGAGAAGTACACGCCTGCGGAACTGGCGGCGGCCGAGTAGGGGTAGTTCTCGTGCGGAATTTCCGTAGACGCTTATAAGGAAATTCCGTATAGGCCAATGGCGAGCCGAAACTTCTCCTGGGACGATGCCAAGGCCCAATCCAACCTGGCCAAGCACGGCGTGGAGTTTGCCTATGCGACACGCGTCTTCCTCGATCCCAACAGGGTCGAGTTCGACGCAAGCCGTGAGGGCGAGGGAGAAATCAGGCGCAAGGCCGTCGGGCGGATCGAAGGCAAGCTTTACGTGGTCGTCCATACCGACCGCGAAGGCGTCGTCCGGATCATATCGGCGCGCCGAACCAACACGGCGGAAGAACGAGCCTATGGCCGATTTTAGTCTTGATCCGAACAACCTCCCGCAACTCACACCCGAAGAACGGGGGCGGCTGGACACCCTGACCGACGCGCAGATCAATGCGGCGGCGTCAACGGACGCCGACAACGAACCGCTGACCAAAAGCGAACTCGGCAAGCTCCGCAGTGCGAGCCTGGTGCGGCGGGCGAGGGCCCATACGGGCCTCAGCCAAGCGGCCTTCGCGAAAACCTACCGTATCAACGCCGCCCGCCTACGCGACCTGGAGCAGGGCCGAACCCACGCCGACAGCGCCCTGCTGGCCTATCTGGTGGTGATCGAGAAGGACCCGGAGGCTGTTCGTCGCGCGCTCGCAGAGTAGAGCGCTCCTCCCTCCGCTCACCCTCACCCGAACCCCAAATCCGCCAGCCACGCCTCAAACAGCTTGACCCACCCGTCCGACGGCAGACCCTGCTTCACCATGCCGAAGCCGTGTTCGCCTCGGCGGTAGATGTGCATCTCGGCGGAGCGGCCGGCGTCGGTCCAGTCAGAGTAGAGGCCTTCGACGACCCGGTAGAGCAGGGCGTCGTTCTGGGCCAGGGCGGTGAACAGGGGCGGGGCGTCGGCCGGCACCGGGCGGCCCAGGGTCTCGCCGCCGTAGATGGGGGCGACGAAGGCGAGCGGGGCCGCGCGGGGGTCCATAGCCACGTCGGCCGTCAGGAAGGCGCCGGCGGAGAAGCCGAGCATGCCGATTTTGGCCGCATCCAGGCCCCAGTCGGCGGCGCGCTCGCGGACGATGGCGATGGCGCGGCGTCCGTCGTCGGCCGCCGCGTCGCGGGCGGCGCGAATCTCCGGGGTGTCGATGATCTCGCCCATGGCGCGGTAGGCCGTCTTCGCCGTGCGGGTCATGTCGATCTTGGAATAGAGCGCCATCATCTCAGCGTCGTAGCCCTCTTGCGTGGGGGCCGTGCCGCGGACGCGGTACTTCAGCAGGAAGGCGGTGTAGCCGAGCCCGGTCAGCCATTTGACCACGTCCGTGCCCTCGTGCTCCCAGGCCAGCAGGGTCCAGCCGCCGCCCGGGCAGACGATGACGCCAACGCCGTTCGGCTTGCCGTTGGTGGGCGTAAAGACGCCGAGGGTGGGCTCGGACACATTGCGGAGCATCACCGCGCCGCTGGCGACGCCCAACGGGCCCTGGAATTCGATCTCGGGGCCTACGCCTTCCACGACCGTGGGCGGGCCTTCAGGCCAAAGACGGATCACCTCATCGGCTGCGGTCTGCTGCGGCATGGTTTGGCCCCCTATGAACCCAGAAGTACATGTTCGGGCGCCGCTTCAGGCGCGGGCGCCTCTTCGCATTCTCGGTCAGGCGAAGTGAAGGTGACTTACGAGCCCGTAAACAAGCGGGCAAGGGCGCGCGGTCGGATGCTTCGTATCCCTGGCGGCCCTTCCGCTTTTGCCAGCCGTCCCCATCTGCGCTAAAAGCGCCGCCCTCGCGAGGCCCCCCAGGTTTAAGTCATGACTGATCGTTGGACGCCATCTTCCTGGAGAGCCAAGCCGGCCAAACATATGCCGGCCGACTATCCCGATCCCGCCGTCCTGGCGCGGGTGGAGGAGGACTTGCGTAAGGTGCCGCCACTGGTGTTCGCCGGCGAGGCGCGGCGCCTGAAGAGCTTGTTGGGCGACGTCAGCCAGGGGCGGGCCTTCCTGCTGCACGGCGGCGACTGCGCCGAGAGCTTCAAGGAATTCGCCGCGGACAATATCCGCGACACCTTCCGCCTGCTGCTGCAGATGGCGGTGGTGCTGACCTTCGCCGGCGGCAAGCCGGTGGTGAAGCTGGGCCGCATCGCCGGCCAGTTCGCCAAGCCACGCTCGGAGCCCACCGAGACCATCGATGGCCTCACCCTGCCGTCCTATCGCGGCGACAACATCAACGGCATGGACTTCACCCTCGCTGAACGGACGCCCGATCCTGAACGGCTGGTGCGGGCCTATAACCAGTCGGCGTCGACGCTGAACCTGTTGCGCGCCTTCGCCGGCGGCGGCTACGCCGACCTGCACAACATCCACCGCTGGACCCTGGGCTTCGTCGCCGACAGCCCGGAAGGTCGCCGCTATCGCGAGCTGGCGGACAAGATTTCAGAGTCGCTCGACTTCATGTCGGCGATCGGCGTCACGCCCGAGACCCATCAGGAAATGCATCGGGTGGAGTTCTTCACCAGCCACGAGGCCCTGCTGCTGGGTTTTGAGGAGGCGATGACTCGCGTCGATTCCACCTCCGGCGAATGGTACGACACCTCCGCCCACATGGTCTGGATCGGCGAGCGCACCCGCCAGCCCGATGGCGCGCATGTGGAATATATGCGCGGCATCCGCAATCCGATCGGCCTGAAGTGCGGCCCGACCATGGAGCCGGACGAGCTGCTGCGCCTGATCGACATCCTCAATCCCGATAACGAGCCGGGCCGTTTGACTCTGATCGGCCGTTTTGGCGCCGACAAGATCGCCGACCGGCTGCCGGGTCTGTTCCAGGCGACCAAGAAGGACGGCCGCCACGTGGCCTGGGAGATCGATCCCATGCACGGCAACACCTTCAAGGCCGGCAACGGCTACAAGACCCGTCCTTTCGACCGCATTCTGGCCGAGGTGCGCGCCTTCATCGAGATCGCCGACGCAGAGGGTGTCTACCCCGGTGGCGTGCACCTGGAGATGACTGGCCAGAACGTCACCGAATGTCTCGGCGGCGCCCGGGCCTTGAGCGAAAGCGATCTCGCCGACCGCTATGACACCCATTGCGATCCGCGCCTCAACGCCGACCAGGCGCTGGAGCTGGCCTTCCTGGTCGCTGAAAAGCTGAAGGCGACTCGGCAGGCCGAGCGTTTGGCGGCGGCGGAGTAGTCTCCTCACGCCCTGCCGGCACGGCTGGGCGTGAGGTTTTTGTTTTCGGAATGAGACTGCTGCGCCGGTGGCTTGCATCGGCGGCCTCGGTCACGGTCCGCGTCTTCTGTGAAAAGGCTTGAATATGGACGCCCGGCGGGCGTGGTCGGCGGCTCCAGAGGGCCGGCCGGCGACGCCGATTCTTGATGACCTGAAGGCGCTGGCGAAGCTTGCCACGCCGGTCGTCGTCTCGCGCCTGGGCGTCATGGCCATGGGCCTGACCGACGCCCTGGTCGTCGGCCGCTATTCCGCGGTCGAGCTCGGCTACCAGGCGCTCGGCTGGGCGCCGACCTCGGTGGTGTTGGTGGTGGGTATGAGCCTGCTGTCGGGCATACCGGTGATGACCTCGCGCGCGATCGGGGAGGGACGGCCTGATCTGGCCGGCGCGGTGCTGCGGCGAGGGCTGGCCTACGCCCTGCTGATTGGCGCGATCGGCACCGCCATCCTCATTCTCGGCGGGCCGATCTTCCTGCGCGCCTCGGGCCTCCAGCCTAGCCTGGCGGCAGGGGCGGGGCGGGTGCTGGTGGTGCTGGCCCTGTCGATGATCCCCGTGATGTTGTCCAACGCGCTCAGCATGTGGCTGGAGGCGATCCACAGACCGATGCCGGCGATGGCGATGATGTGGTTGGCCAACGCGGCGAACCTGGCGATCGACCTCGCCCTCGTGCCCGGCCATCCCGGCGTGCCCGCGCTCGGCGCGGTGGGTGCGGCCACGGCGACCAGCGGCTCGCGCATCGTCCTGACCCTGGCCCTGGCCCTCTACATCGCCCGCATGCCCGACTCCCGCGCGCTTGGCGTGTTCGACAAGCCGGCGCCGGACCGCGCCGCCGAGGCCGAGCAGCGACGTGTCGGTTTCGGTGCGGGCATTTCCGGCTTCTTCGAGGTGGCGGCCTTCTCGGGCATGAACATCTTCGCCGGCTGGGTCGGGCCGCTGGCGGTGGCCGCCTATTCGGTGGCGCTCAATGTGGTCTCTATCGTCTTCATGATCCCGCTGGGCCTTTCGACAGCGGCGGGGGTCATGGTGGGCAACGCCTATGGCGCGCGGAAGCCGGCGGCGCTGAACCGGGCGGCGATGCTGGGGATCGGGGTCGCGGCCGGGTTCGGGACCCTGGTGTCCTTGGGTATCTGGCCGACGGCGCGGCTCATCACCGCCGGCTATACGCACGATCCCGTGGCGGGGCCGATGGCGGCCGCAGCGCTGGTGCTGTCCTGTCTGTTCCTGATCCCCGACGCGATCCAGGTGGTGACCGCCCAGTGTCTGCGGGCGCGAGGCGACGTCTGGATGCCAAGCGTGACGCATTTCGTCAGCTACGCCGTAATCATGATCCCGGTGGCCTATGTCCTGGCGATCCGCCTGCACGGCGGCATCAATGGCATCATCTGGGCGGCGATCATCGCCACCCTGGTCTCGGCGGGGTTGTTGCTGGGACGGTTCTGGATGCTCCGGAGCCGAGACCTCCCTGTCTAGAGGCGTCACGGTCATGTCCATTTGAAGCTTTTGGCGGAAGCCAGCGTTGAGTAGGATCGCCGCGAACTCCTCGTTCGCCATCCAGGGTTAAGCCACTGTCCGACGGTCCCGGCACATCCTCGAGTCAGACCGCCTTCCTGGATTGGCCGGGGGAACTGGCGGGTATGATCCGGGCCTTCGACTGGACGCGGACGTCGATCGGCGCGATCGAAGGATGGCCCCAGAGCCTCGTAACCATAACTGGCTTTCTGCTTCGATCGCCCGTGCCCATGGTGCTGTTGTGGGGTGATGACGGGGTGATGATCTACAACGACGCCTATTCGGTGTTCGCTGGCGGCCGTCACCCGGAACTGTTGGGCAGCAAGGTTCGCGAAGGCTGGGCCGAGGTCGCCGCCTTCAACGACAATGTCATGAATGTGGGGCTGGCCGGAGGCGTACTCGCCTACCGCGATCAGGAACTGACCCTCATCCGAAATGGCCGGCCCGAGCCGGCCTGGATGAACCTGGACTATTCGCCGGTCGTGGACGAGAGCGGCAAGCCGGCCGGCGTGATCGCGATCGTTGTCGAGACCACCGAGCGCGTGCTGGCCGATCGGCGCATCGCGGCCACACAAGAGCGCCAGCGGCAATGGTTCAGCCAGATGCCCGGCTTTGTCGGCGTCCTGACCGGCCCTGAACACGTCTATGAGTATGTGAACGAGGCCTATATCCAGATCTCGGAGCGGACCGACTTTATCGGCCGCTCGATCCGCGAGGTGTTTCCCGACCTCGCAGGCCAAGGCTTCTTCGAGCTGCTCGACGAGGTCTATGAGACGGGTAAGACCAGGGTGCTCCGCGCCATGGAGCTTCGCCTTCGCGGAAGCGAAGAGGCCCAGTATGTCGACTTCGTCTATGAGCCGATCCGCGACAGCGCGGGCGATGTCACCGGTATTTTCGTGGGCGGCTATGAGGTCACCGAGGCGCATCGCGCATCCGCGCGGCTGCGCGCGCTGAACACCGATCTTGAGCGGCGCGTCATCGAACGAACCCAGGCGCGGGGGCGGACCTGGCAGGTGAGCCCAGATCTTCTGGGGGCGCTCAATTCCGAGGGCTATTTCGAAACGTCCAACCCGGCATGGCAGACCGTGCTCGGATGGTCCGAGGAAGAGGTGGCGGCAACCTCGATCTGGGACCTACTCCACCCAGACGATCTTGAGCGTACACGGGCCGGCTTCGCTTTGACTCAGATCGGCCAACCGGCGATCCGCTTCCCCAACCGCTACCGATGCAAGAACGGCGACTATCGCTGGATCTCCTGGGTCGGAGTGCCCGAGGATGGTTTGGTCTATTGCAGTGGCCGCGACATCACCGATGAAAGGGTCGCCGAAGACGAATTGCTCAAGGCGCAGGAGGCGTTGCGTCAGTCGCAAAAGATGGAGGCGATCGGCCAACTCACCGGCGGCATCGCCCACGACTTCAATAACCTTCTCGCCAGCATCTCGGGCAGCCTGGAGCTGCTGGACAAGCGAATGGGTGAAGGCCGGCTCGATGCTGTCGATCGATATATCAAACTGGCCCAGACCTCGGCGCAACGCGCGGCGGCGCTGACCCAACGCCTGCTGGCCTTTTCCAGGCGTCAGACGCTCGATCCAAAGCCGACGGACGTCAATCGACTGGTGAGCAATATCGAAGACCTGCTTCGTCGCACGGTCGGTCCGGCCGTCGTCCTCGAGGTGGTTGGCGCCGGTGGCCTGTGGCTGACCCAGGTCGACGGCTCGCAGCTCGAAAACGCGCTGTTGAACCTGGTCATCAACGCGCGTGACGCCATGCCGGCGGGTGGGCGCATCACCATCGAAACCGCCAACAAATGGCTGGACCACGTCGCCGCGAAGGAGCGGGACTTGGCCCCAGGCCAATATATATCGCTATGTGTGACCGATATAGGCACCGGGATGACGCCCGATGTCGCCAGCCGCGCGTTTGATCCCTTCTTCACGACCAAACCCATCGGCCAGGGGACGGGCCTGGGGTTGTCGATGATCCATGGTTTTGTCCGCCAGTCCGGCGGTCAGGTGCGCATCTATTCGGAGATCGGCAAGGGCACCACCATGTGCCTGTATCTTCCCCGGTTCGTCGGCGAGATGGACGCGGCAGACGCCCCTGAGGATGACGCCCCCGCCGAGGGCGGGCACGGCGAGACGGTTCTCGTCATCGACGACGAGGAGGCGCTTCGATCGCTGATGGTCGATGTGCTCAGGGACGCTGGCTATCGCGTGCTTGAGGCGGCCGACGGTCCAAGCGGGCTTAGGGTTCTGCGGTCCGATCTCCGTGTCGATCTGCTGATCACCGACGTCGGTCTGCCTGGTGGTCTCAACGGCCGGCAGGTAGCAGACGCTGCCCGAGCCTTGCGGGCCGACCTGAAGATTCTCTTCGTAACCGGCTACGCGGAGAACGCTGTTGTCGGCAACGGCCATCTCGATCCGGGCATGCAGGTGATCACCAAGCCGTTTCCGATCGCTGCGCTGGGAACCCGCGTTAGAGAGATCATTGACGGCTAGGCGGCGTCGGTCCGCTAGATTTCAGCCCCCAGGATCCAGCCTTCTTCGGTCTGTACGTCGACGACCAGGTCGGCGGGCGCGGTCTTGGAGTGGCCGAACAGGGCGCCGAGTTTTCCGGCTTCATCCAGGCGGGCGAAATGCTCGGCCGTGGCCCGGACCTGAGCCTGGTCCTTGACCTCACCTGGCATGGGCTGGGCCTTGACCAGGGAGGGATAGACCTCGCTGGCCACCACATCGACGCCCGCGAGGTCGCCCTCGTCCAGGGCGTCGAAGCCGGTTTCGAATGGGTAGATTTTCATCGCGTCGCCGCGCGCGAGCTTCAGCCGCCGCACCACGGGAATGCCCAGGATCGCCTGTCCGCCGACCGATCCGTTGTAATAGAGCTTCCAGATCGAGCTGGCGCCCTTGGCGGCCACCTCGGCATGGCGCAGTTCCGGCAGGTCGCCGGGGCCATGCTCGCGGGTGCGCTTGGGCTGCAGCGTCGTCAGGGTGTCGCGCGGCGGGCAGCCCCAGAACGGGAAAGGGCCGCCGGTCAGGCGCCGATTGATCTCCGACGCGACGCCAAACCGGTTGTTGGTATTGTCCGCCTTGTCCTTGACCATCTTGTCGAGCTGATCCCAGGCGGCGCGCCAGGGATGCTCACCCGGAAGCTTCAGGCCCGCCGCGAAACCACGCGGGAATCCCAGTGGAAAATCAAAGCCTAGCAGGCAGCGCTCATTGCGCTTCTTCAGGTCTTCGAGCACGGCGACCAGCTTCTTCTCCGCCTCGGCGCGGGTCGGCGGATTGAAGGCTTCGAAGGCCAGGCGGAAGCGTACGTCGCGCTTGAGCACGCCGATCCATACAGAGTCCGCGCCGGTGTTCGGCTTGGCCGCCGCGCTCCAGTCGACAATCACATAGGCATTGAAAAGGCGAGCCACGCGGCGCTCCAGCTTGAACAGACCGGGGCTTTTAGCCTGTCGTGCGAGCGGGGCCAACGCGGAGCGCGATCACGATCGCGAAGGCGGCCGCGATCGTTGCGGTTGCGGGCCCCGATCAGCCGAGCTTGACGAGCATCTTGCCCAGGTTCTCGCCCTTGAACAGCTTCAGGAAAGCCGCGGGCGCGTTCTCGATCCCGATCTCGATCGTCTCTTCCCACTTGATTTGACCCGCCGCGGCCCAGCCGGAAAATTCCTTGATGAACGCCGGCATCATGTCTGCGTGGTTGGAGACGATGAAGCCCTCAAGCCGCAGGCTCTTGCCCACAGCGACGATCAGCCCGCGCGTGACGCCGGCGGCCGGGTCGGCGTCATTGTATTGCGAGATCATGCCGCACAGGGCGAAACGGGCAAAGGGATTGGCGGCCATCAAGGCTGCTTCCAGATGCGCGCCGCCGACATTCTCGAAATAGACATCGATGCCCTTGGGCGCGGCGGCCATCAGGGCCTCGGTCAGGTTGGGCGTGGCCTTGTAGTCGATGACGTGATCGACGCCGAGGCCCTTGAGGTAAGCAACCTTATCCGCGCCGCCAGCCGAGGCGATGACGGTGTGGCCCTTCAGTTTGGCGATCTGGCAGGCGATCTGGCCCACCGCGCCAGCGGCGGCCGAGACAAACACCACATCGCCCGGCTTCATCGCCGCGATCCGCACCAGGCCGACATAGGCGGTCAGGCCTGGCATGCCGGCGGCGCCCAGGAAGGCCTGGGTCGGCAGGCCGTGGGTCTCCAGCTTTTGCAGAGCGCCGGCCGGGGCGTTGAAGCCTTCACGCCAGCCGAAGAAGGAGCTGACCAGGTCGCCGACCTTCAGGCTCGGGTCGTTGGAGGTGACCACCTCGCCGATCGCGCCGCCCTGCAGGGCTTCGTGCAACTGGAACGGCGGCGAATAGCTTTTCACGTCGTTCATGCGGCCGCGCATATAGGGGTCGACCGTCATCCAGAGGTTCTTGACCTGAACCTCGCCAGCGGCCGGCGCGGGCAGCGTCACGCTTGCGAGCTCGAAATTCTCCGCGACGGGCAAGCCGACAGGCCGCGACTTCAAGCGGATTTCCTTGGATGTGAAGCTCATGGTCGTTCCTCCAGGTGCGTCTTCATTCGCAATTGAGGGGCGGTTTAGCCCAAGCTCGCGGCGCCGTCATTGGGCCGGTGGACAAATCGACCGTGCGTCGACACCTTGCGCTGCGCTTTGAAGGTGAGATCGCAGTGGTTCGAATGTTGAAAGCAGGGGTGGTCGGCGCCGGTGTGTTCGGCGGCCACCATGCGCGCCAGTACGCCGCGTTGGAGGGTGTCGAGCTGAGAGGGATCTTCGATCCCGACTCGGAGCGCGCCGGGACGCTGGCCGAGAGCCTGGGCGTGGCGGCGTTCAACAGCCTCGAAGCCCTGTTCGAGGGGCTGGATGTGGTGACGGTGGCCTCGCCCGCGGCCACCCATGCCGGCGCGGCGCTGGCCGCCCTGAGCGCGGGGCTGCCGGTCTATATCGAAAAGCCCCTGGCGACCTCGCTTGAGGACGCCGACAAGCTGGTCTCGCTGGCGGCGTCAAAGCGGCTGGTGCTGGCCTGCGGTCATCAGGAGCGGGTGGTGTCCAAGGCCATGGGGCTGCTGGATATCCCGGAGCGGCCCACCTTCCTCGAAGCCGTGCGTCGCGCGCCCGGGCCGTCGCGGATCGTCGACGTGTCCTGCGTGCTCGACCTGATGATCCACGATATCGACCTGGCGCTGACCTTGAACCCAGCAGAGCCCCTGGCGGTCGAAGCCGATGGCCGCGTCACGGTCGGTCCTTACCTCGACGAGGTCAGCGCCGAGGTGACACTGGAGGACGGCGCCACGTTCCGCTTCTCCGCCTCGCGCATCGCTGACGCGCGCGAACGGCGGATGCGGGTCGTCTACCCCTCTGGCGAGGTGGAGATCGATTTCGTCGATCGCACTTTCCGCAACACCACCCCGTTCCCGCTGAACGCAGACTTCGCCTCAACACCCGCCGGCTCCGATCCCCTTCGGGCCAGCGTCGTCGCCTTCGTTGCCGCCGTGCGGGGCGAGGCGCCGAGGCCGGCGGTCACGGGCGAGGAAGCGGCGAGGGCGCTGGACCTGGCCCTGGCCGTTGAGCACGCGGCGGGCTTTTAGCGTGCTATCACCCCTCTTTAGTTTCGGATTTCGACATGATTGATCGTCGCCAACTGGTCGCCGGCGTCGGCGCCGCGAGCCTACTTTCCACCAGCGCTATCGGCGCCCAGCCGGACAGTCCGGCCGCCGCGAAGTTGAATTCGCTACTGGACGATTTCATGCAGCAGAACCTGCGCCGCTCGCCGGAAACGGCGACGGAGCTTGGGCTGGATAAGGGCGCGCTGGCGGCGGAGAAATCGTTGCTCAATGATCGGTCGTTAGCAGAGGTGGCGCGCGAAAAGGCCGAGACCCTGCAACGACAAGCGGCGATGGCGAGCGTCGATCGCAAGGCGCTGAGCGGCATCGACGCCGTCAACTACGATACCGTCAGCTATGTGTTGGACACCCACGCGGAATTCGGGCGCGGGTTCGATTTCGGCGACGACGGATCGCCCTATGTGGTCAGCCAGCTTGGGGGCGCCTATCAGGATATTCCGGACTTTCTGGACACCAAACACGCCATCACAACCCGGGAAGACGCCGAAGCCTATCTGTCGCGCCTGTCAGCTTTCGCCACGGCGCTGGATCAGGAAACAGAGCGGGTTCGGCATGACGCCGGTAAGGGCGTCATCGCGCCGGATTTTGTGCTGAAGTCCACCCTGGCTCAGATGAAGGATTTCGCGGACACGCCGGTCGCGCAGTCAACACTGGTGGACTCCATCGCTCGGCGAGCCCGCGAAAAGGGCATCGACGGGGATTGGTCCGGCCGCGCCACAAGGCTCTATGAGACCCAGGTGATTCCGGCGCTCCGCCGCCAGATGGCCGAACTGCAGAGTCTGCAGGGCCGGGCTGTGCATGAGGCTGGGGTGTCGAGGCTGCCGGACGGCGAAGCCTATTACGCGCTCAGCCTGCGCCATGCGACCACCACGGAGATGACCCCGGCGGAGGTGCACAAGCTGGGTCTGGAACAGGTCGCCCTGTTGAACGCGCGCCTGGATGAGGCTTTCAAGGCCCAAGGCATGACCAAGGGTGCGCCCTGGGAGCGGCTGCGGGCGCTGTTTGCCGATCCGCGTTTCCTCTATCCCAACACCGAGGCTGGCAAGGCCAAGCTGATCGCCGACCTGAACCTGAAGGTCGAGGCGGTTCAGGCCAAGCTGCCGGCCTGGTTCGGAACCCTGCCCAAGGCCAAGGTGGAGGTAAGGCGCGTGCCGCCGGCGATCGAGGCTGGCGCTTCGTCCAACTACCAGGCGGGTACGCTCGATGGCTCGCGTCCGGGCGCCTATTACATCGTCCTGCGCGACACCGCCGAGGACCCGGCTTGGCTCATGCCGACCCTGACCTATCACGAGGCCATTCCAGGCCATCACCTTCAGGGGTCGCTGCAGCGCGAGGGCCATCTGCCGCTGCTCCGCGAGGAAATCTGGTTCTCGGCCTATGGCGAGGGCTGGGCGCTTTACGCCGAGCAGCTCGCCGACGAGATGGGTATGTATGAGAGCGACCCCTGGGGCCGGATCGGCTACATGCATGACGCTCTTCTGCGCGCCGCGCGGATGGTGATGGATACCGGTATCCACAGCCAGGGCTGGAGCCGCGAGAAGGCCGTCCAGTATTTCATCGAAAACCAGGGCGATCCGGAGAGTAGCGCGGTGGCCGAGGTCGAGCGCTACTGCGTCTGGCCGGGGCAGGCCTGCAGCTACATGGTCGGCAAGCTGGAGTGGTTGCGCCTGCGCCAGATGGCCAAGGACCGGATGGGCGCGCGGTTCGACATCCGCAAGTTCCATGACGCCGGCCTGCTGCCGGGCGGCACGCCGCTAAAGGTGCTGGACCGGATTATAGGCGACTACGCCGCCGCCTGACGCTCCATTTCCTAGCGCATCGCGTCCTGGAAGAAGGCGGCCGCCAGGGCGTGGGTCTTGGCTGTGGCGGCTGCGTTATAGGCCATGGTGACCAGGCCGCCCGCGCCGCGGTTGCCGCCAGGGTCTTCGACGCGCCGATCAGGTCCGGGCATGTCGAAGGCATGATGGGCGTCGGCCATCACCTCGCATCGGACCTTGCGCGCGTCTTCGCCTTTCAGGGACGCCACAAGCTTCGGCCCGGCTTCCGGATCATTGTCATAGGCGTCCAGAGCGCCGGTCACGATCAGGACCGGCGCGTCGACCAGGTCGGCGAATTCAAAGCCGGGCGCGCGGTTATAGAGGTGGCAGATCGGATAGACCGGCATCAGCGCCGCGAACTGGCCGCCGGGCAGGAGTTTGTCGTTCTGGGCGCGTGTCGCCGCCAGCATCGCCGCGACGGCGCCGAAGGAGAAGCCGGCCACGCCGATGCGCGCCGGATCGACCCTAGGATGGGCCGAGAGATAGGCGCGGGCGCCATAGAGGTCGGGCAGGGTTTCGTGAATGGTGCGAGGCCGGCCGAAGGCGCCTCCAGCCAATCCCCGGGGCGCCCACTGGTCCGGCTCGAGGGTGATGAAGCCAGCGTCGTTCAAAGCCGCCGCATAGCCGTCTTCCCGAACGCTGGGTCCGGCCGACCCATGTAGCAGGATCACGGCCGGGCGAGGACCTTGGTGGTCGGGAATTTGAAGCCGAGCCGCGATCGTCAACGGCGCTTCGTGCAGGGACGGGAAGACGATGTAATGCAGGCTCATCGGCGTCACCGTCCCTCATCGAATTTGGCTATGCGCTTTCGACCGAACATGCGGCGAGGCCGGCGCTACAGCAAGCGCGGAGGGTCGAACTCGCCGGGGTCAGACTCCTCGTCGAAGATTTCGTCCTCGTCCGCCTCGTCGAATTCGGATTGGCCTTCCCAGGGCGGCGGCTCCTGCTCGATCCGGGTCGCGACTTTGGCGGGCACAGGCGCCGGCGGCGCCGCGCGCCGCATGATCGCCTCGCAACGCCCAAGCCAGGCCCGAGCTTCACGGATCGCGGCGGCCGGTGAACGGGCCTCGTTGCGCTGCTGGTCGTTGGGCTGCCAGAGCTCCAGGCTGAAGTCGGGATGGCGCGGATCGTCGAACAACAGCCGCAGCACCACCTGGCTGGCGCCGGCCGCCACCTGATCCAGCGTGCGCCTTGGCTCGTCCCGTAGCACCCGGGCGACCACCTGATCGTCGACGATCAGCTCCGCACCGACCAGGTCGTGAAGCCGATAGAGCAGGGCGTGTGCGCCGCCGTCCCGCATCACCAGGACTTGGCGGCTCTCAAGTCGAAACCCGGTGGCCGCGTTGCGTCCGACGGCGACGATGAAGCCGTCCGGCTGTCCGCCCAGCACCTTGCGGGCCAGCCGATAGAGCCGGCGCTGTTCGTCCATCCACCAGGCCGCGGCGCTGCCAAGGAAGGTCGCGCCGGCGCCAACGATGCCGAGTAGAAGGATTATGCGGACAATCTCGATCACGTCGCCGAAGCTAGCGAGAGTCTGGCCAGCCTTACAGAGCCAGTTCGATCACCACCGGCACATGATCGGAGGGTTTTTCTCCCGCCCGAACGTCGCGGTGGATGACCACGCTGGTCAGGGCGTCCGCCGCCTGGGGCGAAAGCAGGGCGTGATCGATGCGGATGCCGTGGTTCCGCTGCCAGGCCCCGGCCTGATAGTCCCAGAAGGTGTAGCCGCCGGGGGAGCCGTCCTTTTCCATATAGGCGTCGGTGAGGCCGAGGTTCTTCAGGGCGCGGAAAGCGCCGCGGCTTTCCGGCTGGTACAGCGCATCGCCCAGCCAGCCTTCCGGCTTGTCGGCGTCCTCCGGTTCAGGGATCACGTTGTAGTCGCCGGTCAGCACCAGCGGCTCCTCCAGGGCGAGCAGGTCCCGGGCGTGGGCGTGCAGCCGCGCCATCCAGGCCAGCTTGTAGGTGAACTTGTCCGTGCCGATGGGATTGCCGTTGGGCAGATAGAGGCCGCCAACCCGAACTGGTGTAGGGCCGCTGATCAACGCTTCGATATAGCGGGCGTGATCGTCGCCCTCGCCGTTGGGCAGGCCGCGGCGGATATCTTCCATCGGCGTCTTCGACAGCATGGCGACGCCATTGTAGGTTTTCTGGCCGTGGACGGCGACATTATAGCCAAGTGATTCAAAAGCTTCGGTGGGAAACTTCTCGTCGACGCACTTGATTTCCTGCAGGCAGGCCACGTCCGGGCTGGCCTCGCGGAACCAGGCCAGCACCGTGTCCAGACGGGCGTTGATCGAATTGACGTTCCAGGTCGCGATGCGCATGCCGCTGTTGCAGTCGGGCTGGGCGCGCCTGTCAAGGCCCAGAGAGTTTGGTGGGGGCCAGATGTGGGCTAGATCGAGAAGCTCACGCCGCAGCCGCAGCTGGACTTGGCGTTGGGGTTGCGGATGCGGAACTCCGCGCCGGCGAGCTCGTCGACGAAATCGATCTCCGATCCCTTGAGCAGGGCGAGCGAGATCACGTCGACGACCGCTGCGGCGCCGTCGCGCTCAACTCTCAGATCATCGTCGTCGGAAGCGTCGACCAGATCGAACTGGTACTGAAAGCCGGAACAACCGCCAGCTTCGACAGCCACGCGCAACATCAACGGGCGGCCCTCGGTGGCGGAGAGGGCCAGGATGCGTTTGGCGGCGCTGGACGAGAGGCTTAAATCGGGGGTCATAGTCTATCTATATGGCCGCGTCGGCGATCCTCACAAGCGGGGCGCGTCAGGAGCCCGCGATGAGTCTTGATTTTTCCGGCGATGAAACCGGCCGAGCGCCCTATGCGGCCGATGCGCGTTGCTCGCACGGCCGGCTCTATCCGGAGCCCGCCAGCCGGACACGCACGCCCTTTGCCCGTGATCGCGACCGGATCATCCACACCTCGGCCTTCCGCCGGCTGAAGGGCAAGACCCAGGTCTTCGTCGCTCATGAAGGCGACTATTTCCGCACCCGGCTGACCCATTCGCTGGAAGTCTCCCAGATCGCGCGCTCGATCGCCCAAGCTTTGGGGCTGGACACGGACCTGGCGGAGGCCGTGGCCCTGGCTCACGACCTCGGCCATCCTCCGTTCGGTCATGCGGGGGAGGAGGCGCTGGACGCGGGCATGGAGCCGTTCGGGGGCTTCGACCATAACGTCCAGACCTTCCGTGTGCTGACCGAGCTCGAGCGCCGCTATCCGGATTTCGAGGGCCTGAACCTCACCTGGGAGGCGCTGGAGGGGATCGTCAAACACAATGGGCCGGTGGGCGATCACCTGAACCGGCCGGCCTGGCGGCCGATCGCCGACTTCAGCGCCCGCTACGATCTTCGATTGAACACCTATGCCTCCGCGGAAGCCCAGGTCGCCGCTCTCGCCGACGACATCGCCTATAACAATCACGATGTGGACGATGGCGTGGAGGCGGGCCTGTTCCAGCTGGAGGATCTGGAGGAGGTGCCGCTGATCGGTCCGATCGTCCGCGCTCTCAGGGCCGAGCGGCCAGATTTGGACCGGCGAATGCTCAGGCTGGAGGCGGTGCGGCGCATGATCGGGGCCATGGTTGGCGACGTGATCGATCAGACGCGGACCAATGTCGCTGAAAGTCGTGTCGACTCAGCAGAGGCGGTGCGGCTTTTGGGCGCGCCTTTGGTCGCCTTTTCCATGGGGATGGCCGAAGACCTCGGACGCCTGAGGTTGTTCCTGCACCAGCGCATGTACCGGCATTATCGGGTCAACCGCATGCGCAGCCAGGCCCGCCGCATTCTGGCCGACATGTTCGGCCTATTCTTCGCCGAGCCCGAAGTCCTGCCGACAGAATGGTTTGAGCGGATTGGGGGCTTGGAGGATGGCGAGCGGGCCCGGTTGGTGTGCGATTATATCGCCGGCATGACCGACCGTTTCGCAGTTGAGGAACATCGGCGCCTGTTCACGCTCGATCTGGGCCTCTGATCAGAGAATCTCTGGGCCAAGGAATGTCTGGGCCAAAGAATATCTGGGGCCAAGAATATCTGGGGATTGTCAGGCGCAGGTCGGTGGAGCGTCTCGCGACTAGGCTATGCTGGGAGCGGTGATTCGCACCTGAGAGCGGGTCGCTGGCTGGAGCTTTGGAATGTCGGATCAGGATCGGGGCGCCTACACGCCTCAAAACGATGCGCCCTTGTCGTTCGACGCGCGCTATTCGCGAGGTTCGGGCGAGCGGCCCGTGCCCATGACCCTCATCATCAGCGGCGTCGTGCTGCTGGTGCTGATCGTCGCCCTGTTCGTTTTCTATCGCAGCGGCGTGCGGCACACGGGCCAGTCGCCCCAGGTCGTCGGCACGCCGGTCGCCGAGACCAAGGCGCCGCCATCCGCCGGCGCTGAATCCTCGGACGCCGCCGCCGGCTTGCAGGTTTACAAGTCCGAAGGCACCCCGGCGGGTGAGATGAAGGCCCCGGCGACGCTCGCGCCGGCGCCGGAAGAGCCGGCGCCTCGCCCGGCCCCGATCGCCAAGCCCGTAGAGCAGGCTCAACTGCGTCCTGCCCAGCCTGAGGTAGCGGCCCCGCCGCCGGTTGTCGCCGCGCCCAAGCCTGTGGCGAAGCCGGCAAAGCCGCCTCAGACCATCGATGCGGCGGTGGATCAAAGCCTGTCGCAGGCCGGCCCGATGGCGCAGATCGGCGCCTTCTCGTCTCAATCCCTGGCCGAGAAGGGCTGGAACGATGTCGCCGCCCTTGAGCCGGGCAAGATGACCGGCAAGACCAAGAAGGTCGAATCCGCCAGCCGGGACGGCAAGACCTTCTATCGCGCCTTCGTTGGCGGCTTTGCGTCCAAGTCGGACGCCAGCGCCTTCTGCGCGTCGCTTGTCGCGGCGGGCAAGGGCTGTATCGTCAAATAGCGGTCAGGCGAGGCGCGACGTGGCCGAGACGGCCTGCATATTGGGTTGCGCCGGGCTGAAGCTCTCGGCGGAAGAGCGCGCCTTCTTCCGGGACGTTAGGCCGTGGGGCTTCATCCTCTTCAATCGCAATATCGACACGCCCGACCAGGTTCGCGCGCTGGTTGACGAGCTTCGGGCCTGCACCGGCGTCGCCAATGCGCCCGTGCTGATCGACCAGGAAGGCGGCAGGGTGCAGCGGCTGGGGCCGCCGCACTGGCGCCGCTATCCGCCGGGCCGGGCCTATGGCCAGATCTCCGCCAACGATCCCCTGATCCGCCGCGAAGTGACGCGGCTTGGCGCCCGTTTGTTGGCGCATGATCTGACGGCTCTCGGCATCAATGTCGACTGTGTGCCGGTGCTGGATGTGCCGGAACCCGACGCGCATGAGGTGATCGGCGACCGGGCCTATGGCGCGACGCCGGAAGAGGTGGCCAGCCTGGGCCGAGCCGCCGCCGAAGGCCTGATCGCCGGCGGGGTGCTGCCGGTAATCAAGCATATTCCCGGCCACGGTCGGGCGCGCGCCGACAGCCATCTGGCGCTGCCGGTGGTCGACGCCAGCCTGGAAGACCTCGACGCCCGCGATTTTGCGCCCTTCAAGGTGCTGTCGGACATGCCGATGGCGATGACCGCCCATGTGGTCTACACGGCCATCGACCCCAAGCGGCCGGCCACAACCTCGCGCAAGGCGATCCGCGGTGTGATGCGCGGGACCATCGGCTTCGACGGCCTGATCATGAGCGACGACCTTTCCATGAAGGCCCTGAGCGGCGACTTCGCCGAGCGGGCCCACGCCTCGCTGGCGGCGGGCTGCGACGTGGTCCTGCACTGCAATGGCGATATGGCCGAGATGAAGGCGGTGATGGACGGCTGCCGGCCGCTTGCGGGTCGCGCCAAGGCGCGCGCGGCCCAGGCCCTGGGCCGTCTGGCCAAGACGCCGGAACCCTTCGACGCCGCCGAGGCGCGCGCCCGCTTCGACGCCGCCTTCGATGGGCAGTGGGCGGCATGACCGAGAAGCAGCAGCCAGCCTTCGACTTCATCGCCGCGGAGAACGCGGCTGAGGACGGCGAGGCGCTGATCGTCGATCTCGACGGCTACGAAGGCCCTCTGCACGTGCTTCTGGCGTTGGCGCGGAACCAGAAGGTCGACCTGCTGCAGCTGTCGATCACCAAGCTCGCAGACCAGTATCTGGCCTTCGTCAATGGCGCGCGGCGCGTGCGCTTCGCCCTGGCGGCGGACTATCTCGTGATGGCCTCCTGGCTGGCCTATCTGAAGTCGCGCCTGCTGCTGCCAAAGGCGGTGAAGGCCGGCGCGGACGAGCCGCCCGCCGAGGAACTGGCCGCCGCGCTGGCCTTCAGGCTCGCCAAGCTCGACGCCATGCGCAAGGCGGTCGAGGCGTTGGAGACACGGCCCTTGCGGGGTCGGGATGTGTTCGGTCGCGGCGACCCGGAAGCCGTGAAGATCGTCGGCGAGGAACGGTTCGAGGGCGACCTTTACGGCCTTGTCCAGGCCTATCTTGGTCAACGGCAAAAGGACGCTGGCCGCCGCTACCGCCCTGCGGCCCAGAAGGCCTTTCCTCTGGAAGACGCTCGCCGCCGCCTCCGCCACAAACTGCCTGAGCTTGGCGCCTGGACCGCCCTGGCCACAGTTGCGCCGAACCCCGCCCATGGCGAGCCCGGCCCGTCGCGGGCGTCCTATCTCGCGTCCACCCTGTCGGCCGGCCTGGAGATGGTGCGAGAAGGCGAACTTGAGGCGCGTCAGGTGGAGCATTTCGCTGAGATCTATCTGCGGGCCAAGCCGCTGCGGCTGGAGGCGGCGGAATGAGCGACCCCGCCGAGACCGAACGGCGCGTCGAGGCGCTGCTGTTCGCGGCCGCCGAGCCGCTCAGCCTCGCCGATCTGGCGAAACGCCTGCCCGAGGGCGCTGACATTGAGGCCGCCCTGGCCGCCTTGCAGGCGCGCTATGAGGGCAGGGGGGTGGCCCTTGTCTGTGTCGCCGATCGCTGGCGATTGCAGACCGCCGCCGACCTGGCCTTCCTGATGACCGAGGAAAGGGTCGAGCCGCGTCGGCTCTCGAAGGCCGCCCAGGAAACCCTGGCCATCATCGCCTATCACCAGCCCTGCACCCGCGCGGATATCGAACTGGTGCGCGGCGTGCAGGCCAACCGCGGCACCTTGGACGTCCTGCTTGAGCTCGGCTTGATCAAGATGCGCGGCCGGCGACGTTCGCCGGGCCGGCCGATCACCTTCGGCACCACCGCCGGTTTTTTGGAGCATTATGGCCTGGCCAGCCTCGCCGACCTGCCTGGTGCGCGTGAGATGAGGGCGCTGGGTCTGCTCAGCCTTGACCTGCCGGCCAACTTCGCCATACCCGATCCAACCGCCGCTCCGGACGACGAAGACCCGTTGGAGCCAGGCGATGCGCCTGAGTTCCATCAGGACTATCTGGGGGAAGAGGTTTAGCGCCGCACCCGCGTTGGCGTTGCGGAGCCAAACGCCTATACTGTCGTTCAAGGCTTTCTGCGCCGAGCCGTTCCGGGCGCGTAAGGAGTGAGGTTCATGGGAACTTTTGGTCCCATCCATTGGCTGATCCTGGGCGTCGTGGTGCTGTTGATGTTCGGCGGTCGCGGCAAGCTGTCGGGCGTCATGGGCGACGCCGCCAAGGGCATCCGCGCCTTCCGCGATGGCCTGAAGGACGAAGCGCAACCGACCACCACCCCGGCCGCGCCGGTTCCGCCGCCTCAGCCCCTGCCGCAGGCCGAGGTCGAGAAGGACCCGGTCGTCCGCTGATCGGAATGCGCCTGGCGCTCGTTCCCGACCTTATGTCGCCCGTTTCGGTGTTGGCCGAGCCGGGCGACTTTGATTTTATCGCGCTCCCCTTGAGCCAAGGCCCTCACTGATGTTTCCCGAAAACAGGTTCATGGAGATCCTGATCATCGGCGCGCTCGCGCTGATCGTGGTCGGGCCCAAGGACCTGCCAGTCCTGATGCGCCGCGTCGGCCAGTTCGTCGGCAAGATGCGCGGCATGGCGGCGGAATTCCGCGCCAGCTTTGACGAGCTCGCCAGGCAGTCCGAGTTGGAAGACCTGCGCCGCGAGGTCGAGGCCATGCGGGTGAACCAGCAGACGGTGATGACCAGCCTCAACCCGGTCTCAGACGGCAAGACGGTGTTCGACGAGATCAACCAGCATCTGTCCGAGCCGACGCCGGCGTCCTTGGCGGCGCCGACTATCATCCCGGCCTCCGACCCGTCGGCAGTCGTCGAGTTTGAAGCGCCTGCGGTCGCCAAGCCCAAGACGCCTCGCGCACCCCGCGCTAAGGCTGCGACGACCGTGAAGGCGCCAGCCGCGACCTTGGCCAAGTCGCCCGCGAAACCCCGCAAGACCACCAAGGCCGCGAGCAAGGTATCGTGAGCGCCGTCGACGACGACAGCGAGATCGAGGCCTCCCGCGCGCCGCTGATGGAGCATCTGGTCGAACTGCGGTCGCGGCTGATCGTCTGCGCCTGGGCGGTCGGCGTGGGCTTCGCGGTCAGTCTGTTCTACGCCAAAAAGATCTACGCCCTGCTGGTCGAGCCCTATGAAAAGGCGGCCGGCCTGATCGCCATGCAGAAGGCGGCGGGCAAGCACGGGACCTTCGACGTCTTTCTCGGCCTGTTCGGGCTGAAACCCATTCCGCACGTCGTGGTGCCGCTGATCGCGACACAGCCGCTCGAAAGCTTTTTCACCCAGGTCAAGCTGGCCGGGTTTGGGGCTGTGGTGCTGACCTTCCCGATCCTGGCCTGGCAGCTCTACCGGTTTGTGGCGCCTGGCCTCTACAAGCGCGAGCGCAACGCCTTTCTCCCATTCCTGCTCGCCTCGCCGATCCTGTTCGTGGCCGGCGCGGCGCTGGTCTATTTCGTCATGCTGCCGTTCGTGATGCTGTTCTCCTTGAGCCAGCAGTTCGGCGGCGCGGAGTTTTCGGTGCAGTTGCTGCCGAAGGTTTCGGAGTATCTGAGCCTGGTGACGACGCTTCTCCTTTCGTTCGGACTCTGTTTCCAGCTGCCTGTCATCGTCGCGCTGCTGGGCATGGCGGGGATCGTCGATTCCAAGTTCCTCGCCGCCGGCCGCCGCTATGCCATCGTCGGCGTGTTCGCCGTCGCCGCGGTGCTGACGCCGCCGGACCCGGTGAGCATGATGAGCTTGGCGGTGCCCGGCGTGCTGCTCTACGAAATCTCGATCTGGTGCGTCTGGCTCATCGAGCGCCGGCGCAAGCGCGAAGACGCTGCGGCAGAGGCGGCGTAGAGCGCCCTTTGGCCTGAACCCTCCGGTCTCCCTTGGCGCCCCCGGCGACGCGCCTTAAGGAAGGCCGCTTCATTTCCACCCTCCTGATCCTGTTCTGGGCGCCCCCCATGCACGACATCAAGGCCATTCGCGAAGACCCGGCGAGCTACGATCGCGCCTGGGGCTCGAAGGGGCTGTCGCCGCAGACGCCGGCGCTGCTTGAGATCGACGCGCGCCTGCGCGCCGCCCAGACCGCGCTGCAGGAAGCGCAAGGCCGTCGCAACGAGTCCTCCAAGCTGATCGGCATGGCCAAGGCCAAGAAGGATGAGGCGGAAGCCCAACGGTTGATGGGCGAGGTCGAGCATCTGAAAGCCGTCATCGCTGAACAGGGCGAGGCCGAACGCATCGCCGGCGAGCAACTCCGCGATCTCCTGTCTGGCCTGCCGAACCTGCCGGCCGACGACGTGCCGCTGGGCGAGGACGAGCATGGCAATGTCGAGGTGCGTCGCTGGGGCGAGCCCTTCGCCATCGCCAGCCCGAAGGACCATGTGGACCTAGGCGAAGCCGCCGGCCTGCTGGATTTCGAGGCCGCCTCGCGCATGTCCGGCGCGCGGTTCGTGGTCCTGAAGGGTCAACTCGCCCGGCTCGAGCGGGCGCTCGGCCAGTTCATGATCGATATCCAGACCCTGGAGCACGGCTATACCGAGGTCTCGCCGCCGCTGATGGTCAATGACGCGGCGGCCTACGGCACCGACAAGCTGCCCAAGTTCGCCGACCAGCTGTTTCAGACGACCGATGGCCGCTGGCTGATCCCCACGGCCGAGGTGCCGCTGACCAGCCTGGTGATGGGCCAGATCGTCGATCAGGAAGAGCTGCCGCTCCGCTACACCGCCCTGACCGCCTGTTTCCGCTCCGAAGCCGGCGCTTCTGGCCGCGACACTCGGGGCATGATCCGCCAGCACCAGTTCTACAAGGTCGAGCTGGTGTCCATCACCACGCCCGAACAGTCGGCCGACGAGCACGAGCGGATGGTGGGCTGCGCCGAGTCGATCCTGAAGCGGCTGGATCTGCCGTTCCGCACCATGCTGCTCTGCACCGGCGACATGGGCTTCGGCGCGCGCAAGACCTATGATCTGGAGGTGTGGCTGCCCTCGCAGGCGACTTACCGCGAAATCAGCTCCTGCTCCAACTGCGGCGACTTCCAGGCCCGGCGCATGGACGCCCGGTCCAGGAAGGCCGGCGAGAAGGGCACCCGGTTCCTGCACACCCTGAACGGCTCCGGCCTCGCAGTTGGCCGCACGCTGGTGGCGCTGATGGAGAATTATCAGGACGAGAACGGCCGTATCGCCATTCCCCAGGTGCTGCAGGGCTATATGGGCGGCCTGACCCATATCGGTGGCAAGGCATAAGGGCAGACCTGGTTTGCGCATCCTGATCACCAACGACGACGGCATCCATGCCGAAGGTCTGGCGGCGCTGGAGCGGATCGCCGCGCGCCTGTCGGACGACGTCTTCGTGGTCGCGCCGGAGACAGAGCAATCGGGCGCCAGCCGTTCGCTGACGCTGACGGTGCCCCTGCGCGCGCGGCGGATCAGCGAGCGCCGCTTCGGCCTGTCGGGAACGCCGACGGACTGTGTCAGTCTTGGCATCCAGCACCTGATCGAAGGCAAGAAGCCCGATCTCGTCCTGTCGGGCGTCAATCGCGGTCAGAATCTGGCTGAGGACGTCACCATGTCCGGCACCGTGGCGGGGGCCATCGAAGGCATGGCGCTTGGCGTGCGTTCGATCGCCCTCAGCCAGGCGATGGGCGCCGAGCTGGCGGAGCAGCCTTACGCCGTCTCCGAAGCCTTCGCGCCGGGGATCATCGAACGGCTGTTGGAGGCCGGCTGGCCGGACGGCGTGGTGATGAACCTCAACTTTCCGGCAGGCCAACCAACCGGCGACTGGCAGGTCGAGGTCACGCGCCAGGGGCTGCGAGATGTGCGAACCCGCTACGCCGAAAAGCGCACCGACCTGCGCGGCCGCGACTACTATTGGCTGGGCTATAAGAACATCCCGTCGAAGCCGGCCGAGGGGACAGACCTGCGCGCCTTCTACGAAGGCCGCATCTCGGTCACGCCGCTGCACATCGATCTCACGCACATGCCGACCGTGCATGATCTGAAGAGCGCGCTTGGCGGCGCGGCGCCGAAGCTGCGCGCTGGCGGCGGGGGCACGTGAGCATGGTCCAGCCGTCGCCCGAACCCGATGCGCGTCTCGCCAAGCTGATCCTTGGCCTGCGCTCGCAAGGGGTGACCGATCCCCTGGTTCTGGCGGCGATCGAACAGACGCCGCGCGAACTGTTCACGCCGCAGCTGTTTCAGGATCGGGCGTTCGAAGACTCGGCCCTGCCGATCGCCTGTGGTCAGACCATAAGCCAGCCTTTCATCGTCGGCCTGATGACCCAGGCGCTGACGATCGAGCCGCGCTCGCGGGTGCTCGAGATCGGCACGGGATCGGGCTATCAGACGGCGGTGCTGTCGCGACTTGCGCGGCTGGTCTACACCATCGAGCGCTACCGCACCCTGCTGCACGAGGCTGAGGCCCGCTTCAAACAACTGCAACTGCCCAACGTCATCACCATGTTCGGCGATGGCGGGGAGGGGTGGGTCAAACAGGCGCCCTTCGACCGCATTTTGGTCACGGCGGCGGCGCCAACTGAGCCGAAGGCGCTGCTGGCCCAGCTCAAGCCCTCGGGGGTGCTGGTGGCGCCGATCGGCAAGGGAGGCGTCCAGAGCCTGAAACGTTACGCAGGCGATGGTCAGGGCGGCTTCAAGGAAGAAGTGTTGTGCGAAGTGCGTTTTGTGCCCCTGCTCGATGGGGTCGCGCGCGAGCTTTAGCGTAGATTTTTGGCATGGCGGTTCAGGCTGGCGTCCGCGCCGGGCTTGACCGAAGATGGAGTCGCTGCGGGGCGATTCCGACAAGTTCACGAGCGGAGTTTCGATGACGGCCCTATTCACACGTGCAAGTCTGATCGTTCTGTCGGCGGCGGCCCTGGCCGCCTGCGCGGACGTGAAGCCTGAATACCCGACCTCCGCCGCGACCAATCAGCCCCCAGCGCCGCCGGTGCAATCGGCGCCCGTGCCGGAAACGCCGCCTGGCGAAGAGGGCGCGCCTCGCGCGGCGCCCACCGCACCGCTCACGGCTGAGGCCCTGCCGCCCGTAAACCGCCGGCCCGGCGCCGTGGCGGATAGCGACGACATCGAATCCGCGCCCTTGCCCGTGCAGACAACCCCGCCGCAGCAGCCCTATACGCCGCCGCCAATCTACAACCCTCCGCCGACCTACACGCCACCGGCAGTCATCCGGGGTTCGCGCCGGCAGCCGCCGCCCGCGCCGACCTATATCCTCAGCGTCAAGGGCCCGGTCCGCGCCGCCAAGGACAAGACCCGGACGATCAAGGTCGACCAGGGCGATACGGTCAACAATCTGTCCGAGCGCTACCTCACGCCCAAGGCCGAGCTCATCAAGCTCAACAAGCTGAAGAAGCCGTATGAGCTGGAGGTCGGCCGGCCCGTCAAAATCCCGACGCCCAAGGCCTACATTGTCGAGAGCGGCGACACCCTGTTCGGCATCGCCAAGCGCTTCAGTCTGTCGGTCGACTTGATCTCCGAACTCAACAGCATCGACCCCAGCGAGCGCGTGCGCGCGGGCGAGGAAATCGCCCTGCCGACCGATGTGAAGGATTCCGGGCCGCTGAAGCATCCTGGGCCGCCGGCGCCTCGCCGCAGCGAGGAGGAGCCGACGCTCGCGCCCGAGCAGCCGACCTATCGACCGCCCGAGCCTACGTACCGGCCCTCCGAGTCGACCTACCGGCCTCAGCCATCGGTCGTCCGGCCTGAGCCGCCGACACGATACTCGCCGCAGCCGGCCGCACCCCTGATCGAGTCCTCGCCCGCGCCCAGCGACGCCCAGGTCACGGCGGCTGGACGCGGACGGTTCATCTGGCCGGTCACCGGCCAGACTCTGTCCAGCTTCGGCTCCAAGCCGGGCGGTCAGCGCAACGACGGCGTCGACGTTGGCGCGCCATCCGGAACCGTGGTGAAGGCCGCCGCGGCGGGCGATGTGGTCTATGCGGGCAACCAGGTGCCGGGCTTCGGCAATCTGGTTTTGATCAAGCACCCGGGCGGCTGGGTCACGGCCTACGCCCACCTGTCGCAGACCACGGTCAAGATCAAGGATCACGTGGAGCAGGGCGATCAGGTCGGCGAAGTCGGTCAGACCGGCGGCGTCGATTCCCCCGAACTCCACTTCGAAATCCGCTACGCGCCGACGTCCAGGGACAAGGCCAAGCCGATCGATCCGATCCTGGTCTTGCCGCAAGGTCAGTAGACGCGTTGACGATCGGCCCGTTCGCGACCACCTTGGATGCGTTGAACGACAAGGTGATCGATGGCGACCTATCACGTTGATGCTCGTTGGGACCCCGACGCGAAGGTGTGGTCTTCGCGTAGCGACGTCCCGGGGCTGGTGATCGAAACTGCGACGCTCGCCGAGTTCGAGGCGCTGATGCACCAACTCGTGCCGGAGATGCTCTCGGACAATGTCGATGCGGCTGGGGCGGCCGTGGTCGAATGGCGAGCCTTTGGTGCGTTTGATCTGGCGTCGGCCTAATTGCCGAAAGACTTCTACCGCGACCTGACTCATCTGCTTCGAGAAGCTGGGTGGATTGCGGTTGATGGCGGCAAGGGCAGCCACGAAAAGTGGCGGCATCCGATCACCGGCAGGACCGTGATTGTGCCGCGATCCAAAAGTCGGCACACCGCCAACGAAGTTCTGCGTCAAGCAGGTTTGCCCAAGGCCTTCTGACGGCTATCGCTGGCGCGCCGTTGGGAGAATGGGGTTGCCCGAAACGGAAGGGTCCATCACGGTTAAGATCAACCGGGGGGCGTTTCCAGCATGGCTTTTGTTCGCGGTCATGCGCGCCATTGGGGCGCATACGTTGCGCTTGGAATAGTCGCGGCCGGTTTGATTGTCAGCGCTGTGATCTGGCTTGAACTAGCGCCAGAGGCCCCAAGCGTCCCACATGATGAGGCATTGACCGCTCAGAGCGGAGACTACAGCGCAGGTGGAGAAAGCTGCCGCCCAGAGAACCTTGCGGCCATTGCTAGCCGCCTGCACCGTATGCACGAAACTGACCGATGCGGCCAAGCCGCCGAGGATCATCGCATACAGCAAGCCAATCTCGCCGAATCGGCGAGAGGCGCTCGGGACGCTGAAATGGGGCTCGTCATCGCCGCCGCCAGCGGGCGTGCCATTGCCGTGCAGGCCATCTTGTTGTTTTGGGCTTTCTTGGCCGCCAGTTCCGGCGCCTTCTTCGCTAAGTTGGCCGCCGACGAAATGCGGAGTACTTCCGAAGCCACCGCCAAAGCCGCTAACGCGACTGAAACCGCCGCAAATGCCGCTCTCCTCGCGCTGGATAGGCCGTGGCCCTATCTTGAAGATCTGAGATGTGTCGCAACGGAGCCGCGCCCTGGCATAGAGCAGCTGGTCGCCGGTTTTAGACTCGCCAACCACGGCAAGGCGCCGGCCCTGATCCATTCGGTCAAAGCCGTTCTCTTCTATAGCCCCGGTGAATTTTTTCGGGACGTGTTTCCAATAAAGCCACTCCCGCAAACGATGTTGGATTTCCCTGCTGGCCATAACGTCAGAATGCTCATTGAGCAGCGAGGACGTCTCGCTATGACGGAAATTGCAGATGCGCAAAGCGGTGGCGTTGGAACGCTCGCGCCAATGTTGTTCGCTAACGGCATTGTTATCGGCCAAGGCGAGGTCAGCACAGAGTTTATGTTCAGAGGTGACCGCGAGATTCGGCTCGATTATGAAGACTCCATCCCGGCGGAACATGCCGGGAATATTTATCTCATCGGATGCGTGAGTTACGTCACACCCTATGATGAACCCGAACTGATCTACTTCTGTTTTGAGGCAGAGCACGGTCACCGGCAATTTCGCCGATGGGGAGGCAAACCCTTCAATGAGTGGATCAAGGCTCCCCGAGAACAAAGCGATGGCCGCTAGCGTTGCGGACCCAATCACCTAGCGGCCCTCGCCGCTAAATTCCCCCCGGACCCCCCAAGGGAAAAGCTTCCACCGCTTGCGCCATAACACCACCCCTTACCGCGAATTAAGCTGCCTTATCGGAGATCACCGCCTAGGTTTGTCTCCAGAGTATGTGGAGGAGACGCTTATGCGCGGATGGATCGGGGCCGGGGTGGTGCTGGCGGGCGCGATGGCTTGGGCTGATCCGGCCGGCGCCGCGCAGCTGATGATCCGTGATGCGGTGGTCGAGGTTCGGGTGATCCCGCAGGACCGCGACAATATCGAGGTCCACATCGAGAAGGCCAACCCCAAGCTGCCGCTCACGATTGAGAACGGCCTGGGCGGCGACGTAATCGTCGATGGCGGCCAGCGCTACGGCGTCTGGAAATTCCTGCTCGGCGGGCGGACCGCCGACTGCATCAATGGCAATGGCGAGCACCTGGTCCATGTCTGGGGCGTTGGCGATATCCGCGAGGACGACCTGCCTCGGATTGTCGTGCTCACCCCAAAGGACGCCCGCGTGTCCACCAGCGGGGCCACCTTCGGGACAATTGAACGGTCGAGCGCGGTGCGCCTGTCGGTCGCCGGCTGCGATCAATGGACCATCGCCAACGTCGAAGGGCCTCTGGAGGTAAGCGATTCCGGTGTCAGCACGGTTCGCGCCGGGACCGCCGGCTCAATGGATCTGAGGGTGGCGGGCATGGCCGATGTCACAACCCATGAGATCGCCAATGGCGCGGAGTTTCACGTCGCGGGCGTCAGCAAGATTCATGCGCTGTCCGTCGCTGGGCCCATCAAGATACATATCGCGGGTCATGCGGACGTGAACATCGACGGGGGCCACGCCTCGGATATCGATGTGCATATCGCCGGGTCCGGAAAGCTCAATGATCTTGGCACGGCCGACACCCTGGAAGCCTCGATCGCGGGGTCTGGCGATATCGACGTGGCCCATGTGTCCGGCGCGGTGACCAAGTCCGTCGCCGGCTCGGGAACCATCAACATCGGGCGCTGAGCGTCAAAGGGGATCAAAACCGGGGCAGGGCGGGCAATTTGCGGTGCGGATTGGGTTGACGAGCCCGATTCTTCCGCGTATCCACCGCGCCTCTGTTGGACCGGCTGTAAGCCTTCGGTTTAGACGCGGTCCGCGAGACGACCAGACATAGCGCCCCAGGGTTCGCCCCAAGCGCGATTGATGGACGGGCCCCACGGCGACGTGTGGGCCATATTCGTTTTGCGGGTCTCGCACGCACGATTTGCGTAGTAACCGGACTTGAAGTCGTTTGGGACCCTCGGGTTCCGACTGGTCTTTGAAACAGTATTCGGGCGTGGCGAGCGCTATTGGGAATTCGAGCGATATGGATCGACAAAATATCCGCATCAGGCTCAAAGCCTTCGACCACCGGGTGCTGGATCATTCAACACGTGAGATCGTGAACACGGCCAAACGGACCGGCGCCACCGTGCGCGGCCCGATCCCGTTGCCCACGCTCATCGAAAAATTCACCGTCAACCGTTCGCCGCACGTCGATAAGAAGTCGCGCGAACAGTTCGAAATCCGCACGCACAAGCGCGTGCTCGATATCGTCGACCCCACCCCGCAGACTGTGGACGCGCTGATGAAGCTCGACCTGTCGGCCGGTGTGGACGTCGAGATCAAGCTCTAAGGATCGCGGATCGATGCGTACCGGCGTGATCGCTAAGAAACTGGGCATGACGCGCTTCTTCGATGAAGCGGGCGTCCACGTGCCTGTCACCGTACTTTCGCTCGAGGGCTGTCAGGTCGTCGCGCAGCGCACCCAGGAGAAGGACGGCTATGTAGCCCTCCAGCTCGGCGCAGGCGCCAAGAAGGTCAAGAACACCTCCAAGGGCATGCGCGGACATTTCGCCAAGGCCTTGGTTGAGCCCAAGCGCAAGCTGGCTGAGTTCCATGTCTCCGAAGACAACCTGATCGAAGTGGGCGCGGAGCTCACCGCCGACCATTTCCTCGCCGGCCAACCGGTCGACGTATCCGGCCTGACGGTCGGTAAGGGCTTCCAGGGCGGTATCAAGCGTTGGAACTTCGGCGGCCTGCGCGCCACCCACGGTGTGTCCGTGTCGCACCGCTCGCTCGGTTCGACCGGCAACCGCCAAGACCCCGGCCGTACCTTCAAGGGTAAGAAGATGGCGGGCCATCTGGGTCAGGAAATGGTGACGACCCTCAATCTGACTGTGTTCCGCGTGGACGTGGAACGCGGTCTGATTTTGATCAAGGGCGCGGTTCCCGGCACCGAGGGGACCTACGTAAAGATCCGCGACGCGATCAAGAAGGCCGCTCCGGCCGACGTGCCTAAGCCGGGCGCCTTCCGCAAGCCGGGCGCCGAAGCCGCTTCCGCTCCGGCGGAAGTCGAGGCGCCGGCGGAAGCCGCCGCGCCGGAAGCGGGGGATCAAGCCTAATGAAACTCGATGTCATCACCCTGGCCGGCGCCAAGGCCGGCACCATTGAACTCGACGACGCCGTGTTCGGCATCGACGAGATCCGTGGCGACATTCTCGCTCGTTGCGTCAACTGGCAGCTGGCCAAGCGCCGAGGCGGGAACCACAAGGTCCAGACGCGCAACGAGAACTCGCGCACTGGCAAGAAGATGTACAAGCAAAAGGGCACCGGCGGCGCTCGCCACGGCTCCCGCCGCGCGCCGCAGTTCGTCGGCGGCTCGCGCGCTTTCGGCCCGATCGTCCGCGACCACGGCTTCGATCTGCCGAAGAAGGTGAGGGCGCTGGCCCTGCGTCACGCCCTGTCCTCCAAGGTCAAGGCCGGCACGCTGGTGGTGCTCGACGCCGCCGAGATCGCCGAACCCAAGACCGCCGCTCTGCGGGCTCAATTCGCCGCGCTCGGTCTGAAGAACGCGCTGATCATCGCCGGTCCGGAAGTGAACAAGGGCTTCGGCCTTGCCGCCCGCAACATCCCGATGGTGGACGTGCTGCCGAACGCCGGCCTGAACGTCTATGACGTGCTGCGCCGCGACACCCTGGTGCTGACCCGCTCGGCGATCGAAGCGATCGAAGCGCGGTTCTCTGAGAAGGAAGCCGCGTAATGCCGACGGCCAAGCACTACGACACCATCCTGTCCCCGGTGATCACCGAAAAGGCCACCATGCTGTCCGAGCACAACAAGGTTGTGTTCAAGGTCGCCCACGAGGCCACCAAGGACGACATCGCCGCCGCG
>Ga0302313_10000170_pt1 | contig 61711 bp, 46 predicted proteins | sample III_Palsa_N2_2_FD_200454 | JGI IMG/M metagenome (GOLD analysis project Ga0302313, IMG submission 200454) | Peat permafrost microbial communities from Stordalen Mire near Abisko, Sweden - III_Palsa_N2_2 | ecosystem: Environmental > Terrestrial > Soil > Palsa > Peat permafrost | place: Sweden...
TTACCCAGCGAGGACACCACGCCGCCGGTTACAAAAATAAAACGTGTCTGCGCGACGTCGGGCATTTGAGTTCATGCTGCAGGTTTAAGCAATTTTACGGGAATACGCGCGGCCGCGCATCCGATATATGCACTCAAGCAGTGCCGACAGGCGGCAATAGCACCGTTTCAGGGAGCGGTCGGCTGCTCGGGACCGGCCTTGTGGACCCACAGCCCCTGGTAGCCGAAGCGCGCCTGCAGCTCGGCGACCACGGCGCGTGCGGCATCCACCGAGGGGTAACCCCGAAGCTGGACCCGGAACCAGGTCTGCCCCTTGACCTGTGCCTGCTGCACGGTGGCCGCATAGCCGTTGGCCTGCAACTGCTGCGCGTGCTTGTTGGCGTCATCCGCCGAGGGGAAGGAGGCGACGTTGACGTCCCATACGCCGGAACCGCCCGGCGGCAACGCCGGTGGAGCCGGCACCGGCGTTGCCGCGGCTGCCGGGTTGGGCACGAGCGGCGCCGGCGCGGCCGCCCTGGCCATGGACGGCGTCGGGGGCGTCGCTTTGGGCACCGCCAATGCAGGGCCGCGAGGCGGCGGCGGGGTTGGCGCCGGCTCGGGCCCGGGATCGTCGCTGCCGGCATCGTTTGCGGCCAGCAGGGCTTCCGGCGAAGTCGGGGCATCGATGTCGAAGCCGTGCCTGACCGCGATCCAGGCGCTGGGCTCATGCGCCACCCGCTCCGGCGGCAGGCCGGCGACGAAGCGGTAACAGGCCGAGGGATGCAGCTTCTGCAGCTGGCTGCCGCCGTTGGGCAGCACCGACAGGCGCCCCGCCGCGACGCAGGCGCGCGCCGCCCCGGGCCGGCTGTCGAAGAAATACTCGCCCGGGATCAGGGCCGCATGCTGGCTGCCGAAGTAGACGAACAGCGGCCAGCCGCCGCCTTCCGGCGGCAGCTTCCACACCACCCGCAGGTAGCCGTGGGTGAGGCTGAAGATGGTCTGCAGATCGTCGGCATAGCTGGCAAAAGGCAGTTTTTCGATGCCGATTTCAGCGCCCGGCCCCATTTCGATAAAGCCGTGTCCGGCAAAATTCAGGGACAGGGTGCCATCGGCGCCGACGCGCACCACGTCGCGCTCGATCAGATGATCGCCAGGCTTCAGCGCGGACGGTGTGCCCAGGCGGTCCACCGTGGCGCTGCCGGAGACGCTGTCGACAGTCAGCACCTCGCCGGCCTGGGCGGCGAAAGCGGCGGCGGCCAGCAACGGCGCCGCAAATTGCAAGAAAGCCCGCTTGATCAAATCCGCTATGCCCCGAGTAGCCGAAAATCCGGGCTGTATCGCCCGGTATATGGAGAGTCTACGCCGCCAGCCCGATACCGTTAGGGCCTGCCCTAGGCGTCGATGACCTCGTCGCGCGCGCGCAGGGCCGGCAGGGCCCGCTCGAGGATGGCGCGCACCTTGGCCATGCCGTTTTCGATCGACTGGTGGATTTCGCCGTGTATATCGCCCGAACCCAGGCCGGCGGCCCAGTTCACGCTGACCGCAAGGCTGGCATAGTCGAGCCCGAGTTCGCGCGCCAGGCCGGCTTCCGGCATGCCGGTCATGCCGACCATGTCGCAACCATCGCGCTTGAGCCGGCGGATCTCGGCGGTGGACTCCAGGCGCGGCCCCTGGGTCACGCCCATCACGCCGCTTTGGGCGATGTCGACGCGCGCATCGAGGGCACCGTGCAGCAACTCGCGGCGCACACGCTCGCTGTAGGGCTCGGTGAACTCGACATGCTTGAGCTCGGCATGCTCGCCGTCCGAATAGGTGTGCTCGCGGCCGTAGGTGTAGTCGATCAGGTCGGTGGGCACCGCCACGGCGCCCGGCGGGAACCAGGGGGCGATCGCGCCCACCGCGGCGATGGCGACGACGGCGCCGACGCCGGCCTGGTGCAGCGCCCACAGATTGGCGCGGTAATTGATGCCGTGCGGCGGAATGCGGTGGCCTTCGCCATGCCGGGCCAGGAAGATCGCCTGGATACCGTAGACCTTGCCCAGCAGCAGCGGCGCCGAGGGCGCGCCGTAGGGGGTCTCGATCTGCAACTGTTTCTGCACCACCAGTCCCGGCCACTGATTCATGCCGGTGCCGCCGATCACTGCCACTGAAGCCATAGCCACTCCATCGATTGAAAGTCGAACCCTGGAAACTTGTCCGTGGAACCGGGTTATTCCTTGACCGCGTAAATCGCCGGCAGCTGGCGCCAGTATTCCTTGTAATCCATGCCGCAGCCGAAGACGTAACGGTCCGGCAGGCTCAGGCCGATGAACTCGGCATGGGCTTCGGCGGCGCGGCGCGCGTGCTTCTTGTCGGCCAGCACCGCCACCTTGAGGCTGGCCGGGGCGAATTCCTGCAAGGCCTTGCGCACCGCCACCAGGGTGTGGCCCTCGTCGAGGATATCGTCGATGACCAGCACATGGCGGCCTTCCAGCTGCGTGTCCGGCTGGCGCTTCCATAACAGGCCGCCGCCGGTGGTGGCGCCGCGGTAGCGGGTGGCGTGCAGGTAATCCAGCTCGAAGGCGAAGCTCACGCGCTTGAGGATTTCGGCCGCCGGCACCAGGCCGCCGATCATCACCGCCAGCACCAGCGGATTCTTGTCGGCGTATTCCGCGCTCAGCGCCGCGGCGAGACGATCATAGGCGGCGGTGACCGAGGCGGCGTCGCTGACGATGTCCGCTGCGTGCAATACGGCTTGTGCTTCCTTGAGGCGGCTCATGCTGGAACCTCCCGGCGATACAGCTTTTGCAGGCGCGCGCTGCCGAGCTTGCGCGGCTTCACCGGCAGGCCGGCGAGCAGCTTGACCAGCGATTCGCGGTCGTTGCAGACCGGCAGCATATCGCAGCCGGCATCCAGCGCCATCAGGGCGCGCTCGACGATCTCGCCGGCCACCTTGGCGCCGGCCATGTTGAGGTCATCGCAGATCACCGCGCCGTTATAACCGAGCTGGGTGCGCAGCAAGCCGCGGATCCAGCGCCGCGACAGCGAGGCCGGCTTTTCGTCGATGGCGGTGTAGCGGACATGGGCCATCATCAGCGACTCGATGCCGTCCTCGATCAGCCCGCGGAACGCGGCCAGATCCTTGGCCTCGATCTCGGCATAGCTGCGGCGATCCACCGGCAGCTCGGTATGCGAATCGGCCGCGACCGCGCCATGCCCGGGGAAATGCTTGCCTGTGGCGGCCAGGCCCGCGGCGTTGAGGCCGGCGCGGAAGGCGCGGGCCAGTTTCACGATCACTTCCGGATTTTCCGAAAAAGCACGGTCGCCGATGATCTGGCTGATGCCGGTGTCGCGATCCAGCACCGGGGCGAAGCACAGGTCGATGCCATAGCCCGCCAGCTCGCGGCCGACGGTCAGGCCCTGGGCCTGTGCCTCCTCCAGCGCCCGCGGCGCGGATTCCTCATACAGTTTGCCCAGGGTGCCCATCGCCGGGATGCGGGTGAAGCCGACGCGGAAACGCTGCACGCGGCCGCCCTCATGGTCCACCGCCAGCAGCAGCCGCGTCCGTTTCAGGGCCAGCAGGTCGACGCACAGGGCGCGCAACTGCTCCGGGTCGCTGTAGTTGCGGGCAAACAGGATCACCCCCCCGACCAGGGGATGCGCCAGGACTTCGCGATCTTCGGCGGTCAGGGTCAATCCGCCGACGTCGGCCATCAACGGCCCGATAGTGCTCATGTGTAGTTGACGTGGTTACGAATTTTGAAGGGCCGTACAGATGGCCCCGGCGCCCATGCTCTCACACAATGATGCCGCGGATATTGCACAGGCTCACAGATTGCTCACACCTATTGTCGCTCGGCCGGACTCCATTCCGCATAGGGCCGCTTGGCCAGGGCATGATTGTAATAGCGTTGCTCGGCGGTCAGTTCGCGCCCCAGCCAGGCCGGCCGTGGAAATTCCTGATCGGCCGTGGTGAGTTCGACTTCCGCCACCACCAGGCCCGCGTTGGCGCCCTCGAACACATCGATCTCCCACGTCAGGCCGTCGCGTTCGACGTAGTGGCGCGTCTTCAGGACCAGGCCGCTGCACAGTGTGGCCAGCATTTCCTCGGCCTCGGCAACCGGAATGTCGTACTCGTATTCGGCCCGCGCCGCGCCGACCACCGCCGCCTTGATATTGAGCTTGGCCAGCGCGCCCTCAAGCCGCACGCGCACCGAGGCACGGCCGCCCAGCTCGACCAGATAGCCCTGGCGCATGGGGACGGCGCGCGAGGCTTCGACGCGCCAGCCATCGCCCGCGACCAGGAATTTGCGTTCGATTTCAACCGGCATCGGACTACTCTTTCTCGAATAAAGCCATGGACTCGATATGAGCCGTATGCGGAAACATGTCGAGCACGCCGGCGCGGCGCAGGCGGTAACCGTGTTCCTTCACCAGCAGGCCGGCGTCGCGCGCCAGCGTGCCCGGGTGGCAGGACACATAGACGATGCGCCGCGGCCGCGTGTGCGCCAGCAGCGGCAGGATCTCGCGGGCGCCGGAGCGCGGCGGATCGAGCAGCGCCAGGTCGTAGCGCTGTTGCAGCCACGGCGCATGCGGGTCCGGCACGAACAGGTCGGCGCGATGGTAGCGCGCTTCCAGGCCGTTGCGGCGCAGGTTGTCGCGGCCATGCTCGACCAGGGCGGCCTCGCCTTCCACCGCGGTGACGCTGGCGCCGCTGCGCGCCAGCGGCGCGGTGAAATTGCCCAGCCCGGCAAACAGCTCCAGCACCGTATCGCCGGCGGCCGGGGCCAGCCAGTCCAGCGCCTGCCGCACCATGGCCTGCGCCACCGGCCCGTTGATCTGCACGAAATCGGAGGGCGCGAATTCCAGCCGCAGATCGCTGCCATCCGGAGAGTAATGCAGAGTACGCGCGGCGCCGAGCGGCTGGATCGAATCCGGACCGCCGCGCTGCAGGTAGAAATCGAAATCATGCGCGGCGGCGAAGCTGGCCAGGGCTTCGCGGTCGGCGGCGCTGGGCTCGTCCAGCACCCGCAGCACCAGTGCCGCGTGATCGGCGCAGGCCACCTCGATCTGCGGCAGCCGTTCCGCGATCGACAGGCCGCCGATCAGCACGGCCAGGGCGCGCAGCCGCTGGCCGACGCGCGGGTCGAGCACCACGCAGGAGTCGATCGCCGCCAGCAGGGGCGATTCCCGCTCGCGGAAACCGACCAGCACCCCGCCCTTCTTCGGCACCAGCTTGGCGCCGAGGCGGGCGCGGCGCCGGTAGCCCCACATCGGGCCGGTCACCGGCGCGGCCACTTCCCCGGTCTCCACGCCGCCCAGGCGGGTCAGCGCTTCCAGCAGCTGCTTCTGCTTGAACACGACCTGCTGCTCCGGCGCCAGGTGCTGCAGCGTGCAGCCGCCGCAGACGCCGAAATGCGCGCAGCCGGGCTCGACGCGGTGCGGCGAGGCCTGTTCCACCGCCGTCACCGCGCCTTCGTCGACATCGCGCGTGGTGCGGCTCAGCTTGTAGCGCACCCGCTCGCCCGGCAGCGCGCCGGCAATGAAGGTGACCTTGCCCTCGACGCGCGCGACGCCGCGCCCATCGTGGGCGAGATCGACGATATCGGCGGTAAATTCCCCCGCCGGCACCACCCGGCGGCGTGAGCGAGACCCCATTATTGCGAGCTTCCCCAGGCGGCCAGGAACTCGGCCCAGTGCGGCGCCGTGCTCTGCCCGAGGAAATCGCGGGCGCGCTGCACTTCCTGCTCGTGCTCGGCGGCGGAAAGCAGGCCGCGCATCAGCTGGAAGCGCAGGTAGACCAGATAGGTGTTGAGCACATCGGTTTCGCAGTAGGCGCGGATTTCGGCGATCTTGCCGGCACGGAAGGCTTCGGCCACCTTGGAGCCGTCCATCCCCAGTTTGCCGGGGAAGCCGAGCAGCAGGGCCATTTCATGCAGGGGCGCATAGGCGCGCGCCTGGTACAGCGCCAGCACGTCCATCAGGTCGGTGTGGCGGAACTGGTAGCGGCTGATGTAATTGTCCCACTTCGACTCGCGGTCGAAGTGGCCGGTGTCCCAGTAGCGCGGGGTGCTGAGCTTGTGGATCAGGGCGCGGTAGTGCAGCACCGGCAGGTCGAAGCCGGAGCCGTTCCAGGACACCAGGGTCGGCCGGTATTTCTCGACGCCATCGAAGAAGCGCTTGACCAGTTCGGCTTCCGGCGCGTCCGGCTCGCCCAGCGACCACACGCGGAAGTCATCGCCGCTGCGCAGGCAGCAGGATATGGCCACCACGCGGTGCAGGTGCTGCGGCTGGAAATCGGTGCCTTTTTCCGCCTGCCGCTGCGCCGTCATGGCCTGCGTTGCGGCCTCCTCGTCGATGCCGGCAAAACCGTGGATGCGCTGCCAGCCCTCGACGTCGGGCACGGTTTCGATATCGAATACGAGGATGGGTTCGCGCATCGGCATATGGATCTAGTGGCTCCGGAAGGCGGTGGGCAACGACACGCTGTTCAGCCCGGATCGGGCCATCCGCTCGAGCAGCTGCGGCAACACGATCAGCACCACCGGCTCACCGCTGGATGCGCGCGCGGCGCGGCCGTCATGCAGCAGCAGGATGTCCCCGGCAGCCAGTCCGCGGCTGAGGCGCCGCAACACCTGGTCCGGCACGCGGCAAACGGCGTCGTAGCCGCGGCGCGTCCACGACACCTGGCGCAGGCCGGCCAGGGCCAGCACCGGGTCGAGCAAGGGGCTGCGCAGGCCCATCGGCGCGCGGAAGAATTCGGGCCTGCGTCCCGCCAGATCGCCGATAGCGTCCTGGGACAGTTCCAGTTCGCGGCGCAGGCGGCTCCAGCCATACCAGGCGAAGTGGTTGGAATGGCGATAGCTGTGATTCTCGACGCTATGGCCGCGGCGGATCACTTCCTGCACCAGCGCGGGATGCGCGGCGGCCTGCAGCGCCGGGAAGAAGAAACTGGCCTTGGCGCCATGCCGGTCCAGCAGATCCAGCACCTGCGGCGTCACCGCCGGGTCCGGCCCGTCGTCGAAGGTAAGGCTGACTTCGCCGCGTGCCCGCGCCGCCGCGGGCAGGCGCACGATGTTGCGGTCGATCAGGCGGCTTCTGGGCCATAGGCCGATGCTGCCCAGCAACAGATGATTGCCGAGCACGGCCAGCAGCACGGCGCGCCAGTGCGGCGGAAACACCAGCAAGGCGAGGAGCGCGGCGCCATCGATGGCCAGCGCCAGCCGCACCAGCGGCAGCGGCGACCAGCGCCGTGAACCGGCGGCCGCCTGCGCAAACGCCAGACCCTGAACGGTGGTACGCGTGGATTCCATCAGTCCGGATAGACGCCGGTGGAAATGTAGCGGTCGCCGCGGTCACAGACGATGGCGGCAATGGTGGCGCCTTTCAGCGTGCGGCACAGCTGCAGCGCGGCCCACACCGAGCCGCCGGAAGACGGTCCGGCGAAGATGCCTTCGCTGGAAGCCAGCAGGCGCATGGTGTCCTCGGCGTCGCCGGCGCTGACTTCCATCACGCGGTCGATGCGCTTGGCGTCGAAAATCTTCGGCAGGTAGGGCTCGGGCCATTTGCGGATGCCCGGAATGGAGGACTCGCCGTCCGGCTGCACCCCGATCACCTGGATGGCCGGGTTCTGCTCCTTGAAGAAACGCGAGCAGCCCATGATGGTGCCAGTGGTGCCCATGGTGGCGACGAAATGGGTCAGGCTGCCCCCGGTATCGCGCCAGATCTCCGGGGCGGTGCCCTCGTAGTGGGCGCGGGGGTTGTCCGGATTGGCGAACTGGTTGAGCACCCGCCCCCGGCCTTCGCGCTGCATCTGTTCGGCCAGGTCGCGGGCGTATTCGATGCCCTGGGCCTTGCTCACCAGCACGATCTCGGCGCCGAAGGCCTTCATCACCGCGCGCCGCTCGGCGCTCATGTGCTCCGCCATGATCAGGACCATGCGGTAGCCCTTGATCGCCGCGGCCATGGCCAGGGCGATGCCGGTATTGCCGGAAGTGGCCTCGATCAGCGTATCGCCGGGCTTGATCTCGCCCCGTTCCTCGGCGCGCCGGATCATCGAATAGGCCGGGCGGTCCTTCACCGAGCCGGCGGGATTATTGCCCTCCAGCTTGAGCAGCAGGGTGTTGTCGCCGATGCCCGGCAGGCGCGCGACACGCACCAGCGGGGTGTTGCCGATGGTGCCGGCGATGGTAGTGATGGCCATCCGCGTATTCTACCGGCTCCCGCGCCGCCGCCGGGCGGCAACGCGGGTGGAAGCCCATGGACGCTTCAGCCCCATCCGCTCAGCCGCCGCCGGCACGGCCATGGCGCGCTTCCGCCATGGCCTGGCGCATCTCCGCCACCGCGGCCGGCAGGCCGACAAACACGGCCCGGCCGATGATGGCGTGGCCGATATTCAATTCGACGATTTCCGGGATGACGGCGATCGGCGCCACGTTGTCCACGGTGAGCCCGTGGCCGGCATGCACCTGCAGCCCGGCCCCTTGTGCGGCGCGCGCGATAGCGGCGATTTTCTCCAGCTCATCGGTCCGGGCGCCGGCGGTCAGTGCGTCGGCATAGCCTCCGGTATGGATCTCGATGTGCGGCGCGCCGCAATCCAGAGTGGCGCTCAATTGCCGCGGTTCCGGGTCGATGAACAGGGACACCGCGATGCCCGCCTGCGCCAACCGCGCGCAGGCAGCGGCGATCTCGCGCTGCTGGCCGACAACATCGAGCCCGCCCTCGGTGGTCCGCTCCTCGCGGCGCTCCGGCACCAGGCAGGCGTATTGCGGCCTGACGCGGCAGGCGAACTCCACCATCTCGGCCGTCACCGCCAGTTCCAGATTGACCGGCACCGGGCAGCGCGGCACCAGCCGCTCCACGTCATGATCCAGGATATGCCGGCGGTCTTCGCGCAGGTGCACGGTTATGCTGTCGGCGCCCGCGGCGGCGGCAAGCAGAGCCGCCTCCACCGGATCCGGATAGGGCGTGCCGCGCGCCTGGCGCAGGGTGGCGACATGATCGACATTGATGCCCAGGCGGATCGGAACAGGTTGAACCATCGCTTGAAAACTCCGGCTTTCTTGAGCATTCCGGGCCTGCATGCCCGGTTTTTGTGCAGGGACGTTCACAGCTTGCGCAAGTCGCGCAACAGCTTGGGCGTTTCCAGCTCCCGGCCGGCGAGCTGGCGCTGCAATGCGGCGTGCAACAGTTTACGCGCGTCGCGCAGGGCCTCGCGCGTTTCCATACGCTCCTCGTACAGGGCGATGAGGCTGGCGCCGGCATAGCTCTCGGCATCGGCATCGGCCGCGGGCCGCGGGCCCTGCTCCAGATCGAAGCGGTAGCGGCGCTGGGGTTCCAGTTCCGGCGTCAACGGCAGGGCATAGCCCATTTCGGACAGCAGGCGCTTTTCGAAGACCCTCAACGCGGCTTCCCCGCCGCTGCCGGGCAATTCAGCCAGGGCCATGATGTAGTCGCGATACAGCCAGGGGTGCGGGTCGTGCCGCTCGGTCAGTTTCAGCAGCAATTCGTTGATGTACCAGCCATGAAACACGCGCTCGCCGCTCAGATTGACCGTCGCACCGTCCGCTTCGGCGGCGATCAGGGTGCCCAGTTCACCCGATTCGGTCCAGGACAGCAGCAGGGGCGAGAACAGCTGCAGGACCCCGCGCAGTTTCGAGCGCGGTCCACGCGCGCCGCGCGCCACCAGGCCGACGCGGCCATGGCTGCGGGTGAAAATCTCGAGCAACTGGCTGCTTTCGCGGTAGGGCCGCTGCGCCAGCAGGTAGGCCGGCTCGAATTCGATGCGGGTCCGCATGCCTGACGTCAAGTGGTTAGTGGCCAGTGATTAGTGGTTAGTAAAAGCATAGTCTTGGCGTCTGCGTTTACTAATCACTGACCACTAATCACTAACCACTCGCTGCTCAGCTGTTGCGGTAACCGAAGCGCTTCAGCGCCTGCGGATCGTCGGTCCAGTTTTCCTTGACCTTGACCCACAGCTTCAGCACCACCTTGGCGCCGGTCATGTATTCCAGTTCGCGCCGCGCCGCGCTGCCGATGCGCTTGAGCATGGCCCCTTCCTCGCCGATGACGATCTTCTTCTGGTTTTCGCGTTCCACCCAGATCACCGCCGAAGTGCGCAGGATGGTGCCGGAATGGTCCAGGCTCTCGGTCTCCACCGTCAGGGCATAGGGCAGTTCCTGCGCCAGCGCGCGCATCAGTTTCTCGCGCACCAGCTCGGACACGGTGAAGCCCAGATCGTGTCCGACCACCTGCCCTTCCGGATACAGAGGCGGACCTTCGGGCATGCGCGAAAACAGTTCGCGCACCAGGGCATCGAGATTGTCGCCGGACTTGGCCGAAAGCGGCACGATGAAGGAAAACGTGTGCAGCGCCGACAGCTTCTGCATTTCCGGCAACAGGTCGCCTTTCTTGTCCAGCTTGTCGATCTTGTTGACGATCAGGCCGACCGGCGCGTTGCCCAGCTTGAGCTTTTCCAGCACCGCCTGGTCCTCGTCGGTCCAGCGGCCGGCTTCGACCACGAACAGCGCCAGGTCCACATCGTGCAGCGCACCGGTCACCGCCTCATTCATGTAGCGGTTGAGCGCGCGCGGGGCCTTGCGATGCAGGCCCGGCGTATCGACGAACACCACCTGCCCCTGCGGCCGGTGCAGCACGCCCTGGATGCGGTGGCGCGTGGTCTGCGGCTTGGGTGCGACGATGCTGACCTTGCGGCCGACAAGCGCATTGAGCAGCGAGGATTTTCCGACATTGGGGCGCCCGACAATGGCGACGATACCACTAAGCATGACGCCCTCCAGATTCGATCAGATTGTGCAGCATACGCTCCGCCGACTGTTGTTCGGCGAATTTGCGGCTGGCGCCTTCACCGGTGCTTTCGCTGCCGTCGTCCGCAAGACGGCAGCGTATCCGGAAACTGCGCCGGTGGGGCGGTCCCTCCTCGTTCAGCACGGTGTATTCCGGCAAGGGCCGGCCCGCGGCCTGCAGGTGCTCCTGCAGCCGGGTCTTGGAGTCCTTCAGCGTACCGGGATCGGGCAGATGATCCAGCTCCGGCGCGAACAGGCGCAGGCACAGATCCCGCCCCGCCGCGAAGCCGCCTTCGAGATAAACCGCGCCGATCAAGGCTTCCAGTCCATCGGCCAGGATGGAATCGCGCCGGAATCCGCCGCTCTTCAGTTCCCCGGAGCCCAGCCGGACCACTTCGCCCAGCTCGATGCGGCGGGCGACCACCGCCAGCGTCTCTTCCCGCACCAGCATGGCGCGCATCCGCGACAGATCGCCTTCCGCCGCCTTGGGCAAGCGCAGGAATACCGCCTCGCCGATGACGAAGTTGAGCAGTGCGTCGCCGAGGAACTCGAGCCGCTCGTTGTTATCGTGCCCGGCGCTGCGATGCGTCAGTGCGCGGAGCAGCGCGCTTTCGTCCTGAAAACGATAGCCGAGCGCGCGCTGCAGGCGGGCCAGGTCTTCGCTCAACCGACTGAGTGGCCGTGCAAGGGGATATCTTCAGCGAAATGGATCACGATGAAGATGTTGTAGGCGACGTGCGCGCGCGCCTCGTAATCGTAGGAAATCGCCAGGCCCTTGTCGGTGTTGCCCACCTTGATGTCCTTCGGCTCGAGCTGGCTAACGTAGTCGATATCCCAGCGGCGCTCGATCGCCAGATGCACTTCGTGGATGTCGATGTCGCTGCCCGAGCTGTTGGCCTGGTTGGCCACTTCGTGCAGGTCGCGCGCGATGGTCATCTGGTTCAGGTACAGAGGTATGCAGCGGATCAGCAGCAGCGCGACGCAGCCGACCAGAGCCAGCAGGAAAATGATCCCGAAAAGACCCAGGCCGCGTTGTCTGTGATAAGTGTTCATGTTCAGCGTTCTCCCTTTCCCTGCCCCCATCTTAGCGGATCAGCTTGCCGAAGCGGGACAGGGCCAGGCCGTTGTCCCAGCTCATCCAGATCAGGACGGCACGGCCTTTCAGGTTCTCCTCCGGCACGAAGCCCCAGTAGCGGCTGTCATTGGAGCCGTCGCGGTTGTCGCCCATCATGAAATAGTGGCCGGGCGGCACGATCTCGTCGACTTCCGGGCTGCGCTGGCCGGGATTCATCAGGATCTCGTGATGCACGCCGAGCAGGTCCTCGGCGAAGCGCTGGGCGATGCCGTCCACCGGAAACACGCCTGCCAGCTGGTCGTCCACTTTCTGGCCGTTGATGGTCAGGACCTTGTCCACGTACTGGATATGGTCGCCCGGCACGCCGATGACGCGCTTGATGAAGTCGTTGCCGTAGTTGGGATCGGCGCTGGATTGCGCCGGGTAGCGGAACACCACCACGTCGCCGCGCTTGGGCTCGCCGATCTCCAGCAGCTTGCAGTTGCCGACCGGGCAGCGCAGGCCGTAACCGAACTTATTGACCAGGATGAAATCGCCGTTATACAGGGTCGGATTCATCGATCCGGACGGAATGCGGAACGGCTCGACCACGAACGAGCGCAGCACGAACACCGCCAGGATCACCGGGAACAGGCTGACGCAGAAATCGACGATCGCGCCGGGCCGCGCTTCGCCTTCCGGTGCCGCCAGAGCCCGCCGGCGCCGCGCCAGCCACAGCTTGTCGAGCAGCCAGACCAGGCCGGTGACGACGGTAAGAACGGTGAGGATGAGGTTGAAACCTTCGACAAAACTCATGGCTGATCTATCTCTTCAGTTTTTCTTGCGTTCCACGCCAAGCACGGCGAGGAAGGCTTCCTGCGGAATCTCCACGGCGCCCACCTGCTTCATGCGCTTCTTGCCTTCCTTCTGCTTCTCCAGCAACTTGCGCTTGCGCGAAATGTCGCCGCCGTAGCACTTGGCGGTGACGTCCTTGCGCAGCGCCTTGACCGTGGTACGGGCGATGATCTTGGCGCCGATCGCCGCCTGGATGGCGACGTCGAACATCTGCCGGTGAATCACTTCCTGCATGCGCTCGGTCAGGTCGCGGCCGCGGGCGAAACTGTTGTCGCGATGGATGATGCTGGCCAGGGCGTCGACCTTGTCGCCGTTGACCAGCACGTCGAGCTTGACCAGGTCCGCCGCCTGGAAGCGCACGAACTCATACTCGAAGCTGGCGAAGCCGCGCGACACCGATTTCAGGCGATCGAAGAAATCCAGCACCACTTCCGCCAGCGGCATCTCCACCTCGAGCTGCACCTGGTTGCCGTGGTACTTCAGGTTCTTCTGCACGCCGCGCTTTTCCATGCACAGCTGCATCACCGGGCCGACATAGGTCTGCGGCATCAGGATGCGCGACAGGATGATCGGCTCGCGGATCTCGTCGATTTCGGTGGTGTCCGGCAGGTCCGCCGGATTCTCGATCTTCTTCACCTCGCCGCCGACCATGGCCAGTTCATACACCACCGAAGGCGCGGTGGTGATCAGGTTGAGGTTGTATTCGCGCTCCAGGCGCTCTTGTACGATTTCCATGTGCAGCATGCCGAGGAAGCCGATGCGGAAGCCGAAGCCCAGGGCGGTGGAGTTTTCCGGCTCGAACTGCAGTGCCGAATCGTTCAGGCGCAGCTTCTTCAGCGATTCGCGGAAGTCCTCGAACTCATCGGCGTCGACCGGGAACATGCCGGCGAACACGCGCGGCTGCACCCGGCGGAAGCCCGGCAGCTGTTCGACCGAGTATTTGCCGCCTTCGCTGAGAGTATCGCCGACGGGCGCGCCGTCGATATCCTTGATGCCGGCCACCAGGAAGCCGACTTCGCCGGTTTCGAGGGCGTTCTTCACCACCCGCTTGGGCGAATGCACGCCGAGGATGGTGACTTCGTGGTCCTTGCCGGTGGACAGCACGCGCACCTTCTGGCCTTTCTGGATGCGGCCGTTGACCACGCGGATCAGCGACACCACGCCCAGATAGTTGTCGAACCAGGAATCGACGATCAGCGCCTGCAGCGGCGCATCGGAGTTGCCTGCGGGCGGCGGCAGCTTGTGCACCACTGCCTCCAGCACTTCCGGCACGTTGAGGCCGGTCTTGGCCGAAATGCGCAGCGCATCGGTGGCCTCGACGCCGATGATGTCCTCGACCTCCTGCGCCACCCGGTCCGGCTCGGCGTTCTGCAGGTCGATCTTGTTCAGCACCGTCAGCACTTCCAGGCCCTGCTCCAGCGCGGTGTAGCAGTTGGCCACCGACTGCGCTTCCACACCCTGCGAAGCGTCCACCACCAGCAGCGCGCCCTCGCAGGCGGCCAGCGAGCGGCTGACTTCATAGGAAAAATCGACGTGGCCGGGGGTGTCGATCAGGTTGAGCTGGTAGATCTCGCCGTCGCGCGCCTTGTAGTTCAGCGATACCGCCTGCGCCTTGATGGTGATGCCGCGCTCACGCTCGATCGGGTTGTTGTCGAGCACCTGCTCGGTCATCTCGCGCGCTTCCAGGCCGCCGCAAAGCTGGATGAAGCGGTCAGCCAGGGTCGATTTGCCGTGGTCGATGTGCGCGATGATGCAGAAATTGCGGATGTGCGACTGTTTCATTCTTGAACAGCGGGGGATTGGCAGCGAAATAGCGGCGAAGTATACCGGTTTGGGGGCCTAAACCGCGGCCGCCAGGCGCCGCGCGACGCCGCCGACATCCAGGCGGCCTTCGGCCCAGACCGCGCCGTCTTCACCCAGCAACACCGGAATGCGGCGGCCGTAGAGACCGCGCCAGTCCTCGCGGCTGTCGACATCGGCGGTGCGCACCAATGCTGCCAGGCGGGGGAATTCATGCGCCAGTTCTTCGAGGAACTCCTCGCACAGACCGCAATCCGGACGGGTCAGCAGCAGCACGTTGGGCAGGATCAGTTCTTGGGGGGCACCTGGAGCGCCAGGAACAGCGGCGAGCCCTGGCGCTGCACCAGCATCGGCACGGTCTGGCCCGGGGTCAGCCGGCCCACCACTTCGCCATAGCGCGCCGCGCTGTCCACTTCCTGCCCGGCGATCGACAGCAGCACGTCGCCGGTCTGCAAACCCGCTTCGCGGCCCGGGCCGGGGCCGACCGCGCTGAGCCGCACGCCACCGGTCACGACCTTGGCCTTACTGCGCTCGTCCGCGCTCAGATCCTGCACCGTCAGCCCCAGGGGCGGCCCCTGGATAGCACCCGGACTCGGGCTTTGACCCTGGTCCTTGGGCGATGCCTTGGGCTTGTGCGGGGCCTGTGAGCTGTCGGTGTCGGACTGGTCCTGCGTATCCAGGGTGCCCACCTCGACCTTGACGGTGATGCTGCGCCCATCGCGCAGCAATTCCAGGGTGACCGTATCGCCCGGGGTGCTGTCGCCGACCAGGGGCGGCAGGGAGCTGGAGGTGGTCAGGTCGCTGCCGTTGTACTTCAGCAGCACGTCGCCGGCCTTGAGCCCGGCCTGCAGCGCCGGGCTGTCCGGCAGCACCTTGGCCACCAAGGCGCCTTCCGGCTTGGGCAGATTGAAGGATTTGGCCAGATCGCGGTCGATCTTCTGCACCACCACGCCGAGCCAGCCGCGCGTGACCTTGCCGTGCTCCTTCAGCTCGCGCGCCACCTTGGCGGCGATGTCGATCGGGATGGCGAAAGCCACGCCCATGAAGCCGCCGGTCTGGCTGTAAATCTGCGAATTGACGCCGACCACCTCGCCCTTGAGGTTGAACAGCGGCCCGCCGGAGTTGCCGGGATTGATGGCGGCGTCGGTCTGGATGAAGGGCACATATTGCTCGGTATCGAGGTTGCGCCCCTTGGCCGAGATGATGCCGGCGGTCACCGTGTAGTCGAAGCTGAACGGCGAACCGATGGCCAGCACCCATTCACCGACCCGGGTCTTGCTCATATCGGCCAACTTCACCGCGGTCAGTCCCTTGGCGTCGATCTTCAGCAGGGCGATATCGGCGCGTTCGTCGCTGCCCACCACCACAGCCGGCAGCTCGCGGTGATCCGACAGCCGTACCGTCACTTCCTTGGCATCGCTGACCACATGCTGGTTGGTGAGGATGTAGCCATCCTCGGACAGAATGAAGCCGGAACCGAGCGACTGCTCGTTGCCGGAACCCAGATCGCCGCTGGAACCATCGTCCGGGGCATCGCTGCCGCCGGAACTGGAAGCGGCGCCGCCGTCCGGGTCGCCAGGGGTGGCGTTCTTGCCGTCCTTGCCGTGTTTGTCGAGGAATTTCTTAAGCCATTCAGGTACTTGCTGGCCCTGGCTGTCGTCCGCGCCAGGCTCATCGCCCTGCGGCGCTGCCGAGACGGCGCTGATATTGACCACAGAAGGGCTGACCTGCTCCACCAGATCGGCGAAATCCGGCAGGGAACTGGCCGGATGGGAGCAAGACGCCGCCAGCGTGAGCGTGCAGATCGAGCCGATCCGCAGGACAGTGGCTGCGAGGCGCATGGGTCAGAACTCCGATGGAAATGGGTGATTATGCCGGCCAGTCCACTGGGCCGGGGACTGGCGATTCAACCGCTTGCCGGCTTCCTCCCGGCCGCGGGGGCAGCAGTTGAACACGACCGCATCGGGTCGGCAAGTGCGGCCGGCGTCGACCCCCGGCAATTATTGCGCAGTCGGCGGGGCGCTGTCGTTGGCCGCGGGCGGCGGCAGCTCGAAGGGAAACACCGGACGCACGCCATCGCCGATCATGCGGATCGCCTGGGACGGCACTTCGCCCACGATGGTGATGTGGTAGGAACCCACCATGCGGCCATAGGCCTCCATCGGCCCCACATGGGAAACACCGCGGAACGCCTTGTCCGGAGAGTGTTGCTCGACAGCGCTGAACACCGATACCGCCGACAGGCCGTCCGACAGCAACAGGTGCTCGACCTTGCCATCCTGGCCTTCCGGCAGGGGCCGCTCCTCACGGGCCACCACCCGGTAACCCGGCGGCAGCTTCTCGAACGATACCTGCGGCCGGTCCGAATCGGTTGTTGCCGGGGTTGCGTCCAGCGAGGGCAGATCGCGCGCAATGGTGAAGAACTTGGAAGAATCGACCGCCGGTTCCTCGAACGCCGCATCGTCGATCGCCGACGGAAACGAAACTTCTGTGAACATGACCTGCTCCAGCACTTCGTCGCGCTGCCCCATCATGGTCACCTTGAGCGGCAGGCCGGTGGCCTTGTCGGCCCAGATCTCGTAGCCATAGCGGAACTGGTCGCGCGGCATCACCGCCACGCCGGTGCAGTCGCGCCCGGCGATGCGGCTGGAACCCTGATCGCGGAATTCGTACCACTGCGCCAGCTGGCGCAGGCGCTCGGGCTTCAGCTGGGATATGAAGTTTTTCATGCCGGTCGGACGATCGATGCTGACCATGTGGTCCTTCGGCAGGATACAGATGAGGCGGTTGTCGATGCGCAGCAGTTGCCGCGGATCGCCGGTCAAGGCCACCAGATGCTCGCGCTCGCTGCCATCCTTGAAGCGGTGCTGCACCTTGAGCACGTCGAACTGCTCATCGCCGCGATAGAGGATCACACCCTCATAGGTGGTGTTGCGGGCAGCGTCGGCGGCGCGGATCAGGGTGTCGGAGGGGTCAGCGGCCTGCGCCGAAAATACGGCGGCGGCCCAGGCTGCAGTGGCGCCTGCTCGGAACAACCGTAACCTCATTAGTGCGGCTCGCCCGGACGATATTCGGCGGTGCGCACCATCATGCGGGGATAGCTCAGCGCGCTGCCCACGCCCTGCTCGGCGCGCATATTGCTGTGCTCCATCATGTATTCGTTGAGCTGGCGCGCGGTATCGGCATCGAGCTGCGACCAGCGGGTTTCCACCGGCTCTTCATTGGAAACCTGGACCAGCTTGGCCTGCTGCGGCGCGGCGCCATAGGCCACCGGCTGAGCCTGGACCGAGGCCGTATCGACGGCCTGCGCCGAAGTGGCGGCGCTGGCGACGGCGGCAGGGCCGCTCACCGGTTGATTGAGCATGCGATAGCCGCCCACCGTGGCGATGGCGGCAATGGAGGCGGCAGCGGCCAGCCCGGCGAAGGGCTGCCAGCGCGAACGGGGCACCGCGGCGGCGGCGCGAGCCGCGGCCCGCCGGGGCTGCAGGGGAACGACCTTGTCATTGGCCTTGGCGGACCGCACCGGCTCGGCGGCCTGGTCGCGCTCGATGGCGGCCATGACGCCGGCACAGAAATCGACCGAAGCCGCGCGCACCCGGGTGTTCTCGGTTGCGTCGCGCGCCAGACACAGACGGGTCCAGCGCTGCTGCAAGGCAGGAACATCCTCAAGCTGGTCGAGCAGGCGTTTGACTTCGCCCGGGGTGCATTCCCCGTCCAGCAAGGCTGACAGAAGTTCTTCAGACATTACGCTTCTCAATTCCTGCACCGGGGGCCCGTTCAGCGGCCGTTAAGGTATATGTATCAATAAACCACAAACTATGTAAAAAGTTCCACGCAACAGATTAGGCAAAAATTACCTATACCGCACTTTCCACCCGCCAAACCGCGACTGAGGCCGAATTCCGGGCATCGGACCGATTCCTCAGTCGTTCAGCAAAGGCTGTACCACGGCATCGATCGCCTCGCGCGCCCGGAAAATGCGCGAACGCACGGTACCGATCGGGCAGTCCATCACTTCGGCGATCTCCTCGTAACTCAGACCTTCCAGCTCGCGCAGGGTAATCGCCTGACGCAGGTCGGCCGGCAGCTTGTGGATGACCTCGGCGACTTTCTGCTTGATTTCATCCGACAATAACAGGGACTCGGGGGTGTCGACATCGCTTAGATGTTCGGTATGCCCATATTGTTCCGCGTCGGCGATATCGATGTCCTGGTTGGCCGGACGCCGCCCACGCGAAACGATGTGATTCTTGGCGGTATTGATGCCAATGCGGTACAGCCATGTGTAGAAGGCGCTCTGGCCGCGGAAGCCGTTGAGGGCGCGGTAGGCCTTGATGAAGGTCTCCTGGGCCACATCGGGCGCGTCGGACTCGCCCACCAGGCGGCTGACCAGCTGGATGATCTTGTACTGGTACTTGCGCACCAGTAATTCGAAGGCGCGGGCGTTCCCTTCCTGTGCACGTGCGACTAGTTGTTCGTCTGTTTGTTCTTCGCTCATGCACAAGCCATGTCATTGCCGCAAGCGGCGGTCGGCATTCCGGTTTCCGGATAAACTCCCCGGACACTATTAAATGATCCCCCGCCCAAACCGCCACTCTAAGGCGGCGGTTTCCCAAACATTGTAACAAGCTAATTGCCCAAGCCGTGAATTCCGTTACCGAAGTGCCCGCGGAAGTCCTCATTCTCGGCAGCGGCGCCGCCGGCCTGTCGGCCGCCCTGCGCCTGGCCGAAAACGGCCGCCGCGTCACCGTCGTCTCCAAAGGCACCCTTGCCGGCGGCAGCACCTTGTGGGCGCAGGGCGGCATCTCCGCCGTGCTCGACGAGGACGACTCGCTCGAAGCCCATGTGCGCGATACCCTCATCGCCGGCGGCGGCCTGTGCGACGAACAGGCGGTGCGCTTCACCGTCGGCCGCGGCCCCGACTGCATCCGCTGGCTGGTCGAACAGGGCGTGGTGTTCACCCAGGAAGACGGCGAACTGCGCGGCCAGCGCCTGCACCTGACCCGCGAAGGCGGCCATAGCCACCGCCGCGTGGTGCACGCTGCCGACGCCACCGGCCGCGCCGTCGAAACCACCCTCGCCGCCCTGGCCGCCGGCCATCCCAATATCACGGTGCGCGAGCAGTCGGTGGCGGTGGACCTGGTGGTCGACCGGGCGGCGAAGCGGGTGCTCGGCGCCTACCTGCTGCATCGGCCCAGCGGCCACATTTCGGCCGTGCCGGCCAAGGCGGTGATCCTGGCCACCGGCGGCGCCAACCAGGTCTATCTTTACTCAAGTAATCCCTTCGGCGCCTCGGGCGACGGCATCGCCATGGCCTGGCGCGCCGGCTGCCGGGTGGCGAACATGGAATTCATGCAGTTCCACCCCACCTGCCTGTATCACGGCGACTCCCGCTCCTTCCTGATCAGCGAGGCGCTGCGCGGCGAAGGCGCCACCCTGCACGCGCCCAATCCGGACGGCAGCGTCGGCGAGCGCTTCATGCCGCGCTTCGACCAGCGCGGCGAACTGGCGCCGCGCGACATCGTCGCCCGCGCCATCGACCATGAAATGAAGCGGCTCGGCGTCAAACATGTGTGGCTGGACATCTCGCACAAGCCGGCCGAGTTCGTGCGCGGGCATTTCCCGTCGATCTACGAGCACTGCCTGAAGCTGGGCATCGACATCACCCGCCAGCCGATTCCGGTGGTGCCCTCGGCGCACTTCACCTGCGGCGGCGTGCTCACCGACCTGCGCGCCCGCACCGATGTCGCCGGACTCTACGCCGCGGGCGAGGTCGCCTGCACCGGCCTGCACGGCGCCAATCGCCTGGCCAGCAATTCCCTGCTGGAGTGCCTGGCCTTCGCCGAAGCCGCGGCCGAGGACCTGTTCCGCGAGTTGCCCGCGCTGCCGGAGCCGCCGCCGATCAAGCCCTGGGACGAAAGCCGCGTCTCCGATTCCGACGAGGACGTGGTGGTCTCGCACAACTGGGTCGAGCTGCGCACCTTCATGTGGGATTACGTCGGCATCGTCCGCACCAGCAAGCGCCTGCTGCGGGCACAGCACCGCGTCGACCTGCTCAAGCGGGAAATCATCGAGTTCTACCGCAACTACCGCATCAGCCATCACCTGATCGAGTTGCGCAACCTGGTCACGGTGGCGGAACTGATCGTGCGCTCGGCCTTGGAGCGGCGCGAAAGCCGCGGCCTGCACTACACCCTGGATTTTCCGCAGACCGATGCCGAGGCCAGGCCCACCATACTGACGCCCGGCACCTGAGCCGGCTTCGGCGCGGCCGGGATTCAGAGGCTGATCAGCACATAGCCCTGAGACTGCAGCACGGCGAGCGTGGTCAGCGCCGACAGCGCGGGTTTGATGTCCGGATTGATCCAGTCCAGCTGATATTGCCGTTTCAGCACCGCCTGCGAACAGGTCACGATGTCCACGCCATAGCCGCGCAGCTTGTGAATCAGTTCCAGATTGGGATTGGCGACACCCAGCTTTTCCTTGTAATGCCCGGCGTCGAGCACATCGGGCGTGGCTGAACCCGCGATCAGGGTGACCAGCTTCAAATGATCGGGCGGCACTCCGGCCGAAGCGAACAGATTGATGGTGCGCGCCACCGCTTCCAGCTCGCCGTTGACCTCGGCGGGCTTGTCGGCTCCACCCTCGACCAGGAAAAGTATCTTGTAGACCTGATCCTTCTGCGGCTGATACGCCGCCTCCGGCAACGGATGCATGGCGCCGTAACCCGCTATCGCCGGGGTCTGCCAGAAATCCTTGTCCTGCGCCGTCGCAGAGTCCGCCTGCGCGTTAACGGCCAGGGCCAATGCAACAGCAGCCAGGGCATGCATCAATTTCATTCGATTCTCTCCTCGGAGGTTTTTTGATCCAGTCACGGCAGCCGCTGACGCAGTGCGGCCCGAAATCGGGATCGAACTTCAGGCGCGCAATGGTCCTGACATGTAGTCATTGCGCGTAATGGCTTATCATCATGGGGTACGGCCTTCCGTTGACGCAGCGTTTTCGAGTGATCCCTACGCCGGATTTAAAACCAAAGACTACGGCTACTGCACGGAGACCGGCAACTATCTGCATCCACGTCAATCGGCGTCCATCGGCGCAGCCGGCCGCGCAGGCCCGCATCCACATGCAAGGCCGCGACGGAAAAGTGAAAACACGTTTTTGCAGTTAGTCGATTGTTGAACCCAAGCCCCCCCAAAAAAGGACTAGTCATGACCCTAGAAGAACTCTCCACTCATCTTGCGGACAAGCTTTCGATCCCGAAAAGCACCGCCACCAGCGCCATTCATGAAACCGTCGCCGCGATCGTCAAGGCACTGGCCGACGGCGACAAGGTCGGGCTTCCCGGCCTCGGCAATTTCTCCGTTACCCAGCGCGCCGAGCGCAAGGGCCGCAACCCGCAGACCGGCGCGGAAATCGTGATTGCCGCCAAGAAAGTGGTGAAATTCTCCGTCGCAACGGCGGCGAGCAAGGCCATCAACGGCTAAGACGATTGGTAATCGTTGCCCGGCCGGCCGGATCTTTCGCATCCGGCCGGCCACGCGGTAGCCGATGAATCCCATGCGGCCCGACCCGAGTGGCCCGCCTGCACTCAAGCCCGAATGGATCGGGGCTGCAAGCGCAAAGAAACCGAAATAAGAAGCTGCGCCACTTCGACGACGCGCAGCTGCGCCTTGATTCGACAGTGATCGGCTACACCGTCAGGTGATGCCGCACCATCTCGTCGCTCAACTCCGCGATGGCGCCGTCGGCGACCAGCCGGCCCTTGTCGAGAATGCGGAAATGGCTGGCGACGCGCCTGGCGAACGGCAGCTTCTGCTCCACCAGCAGCACCGTCAGGCCCTGCTCCGCGTTGAGGCGCAGGATCAGGTCGCCGATCTCGTGCACGATGTTGGGCTGGATGCCTTCGCAGGGCTCGTCGAGAATCAGCAGGCGCGGCTGCAGCACCAGGGCACGGCCGATCGCCAGCTGCTGCTGCTGGCCGCCGGAGAGGTCGCCGCCGCGGCGGCGTGCCATGCGCTTGAGCACCGGGAACAGCGCGTAGATCCGCTCCAGCGCATCGGCCGGCGCTGCCTTGCGCGCGAACAGACCCAGCCGTAGGTTTTCCTCCACCGTCAGCTGCGGGAAAATCTCGCGCCCCTGCGGCACATAGCCGACGCCGAGGCTGGCGCGGCAATCGGCGGCCTGCTTCACCAGGTCGGCGCCATCGAACATGATCTCGCCGGACGCCAGCGGCAGCAGGCCCATCACGCACTTCAGCAGGGTCGTCTTGCCCATGCCGTTGCGCCCCATCAGACAGGTGCGCGAGCCGGCCGGCACCGACAGGCCGATGTCCCACAGGGTATGGCTGCTGCGGTAGAACTGGTTGATGCCGCGCAGTTCCAGCGCGCCCGCCGCGGCCGGTTCCGTACTCAGGGGGTTCTCGCTCATCTGTTCATTCACCGAGATAGACTTCGATCACCTTGGGATCGGCCTGGACCTGGTCGATGCTGCCTTCCGCCAATACCCGTCCCTCATGCAGCACGGTGACGGTGCGGGCGATGGAGCGGACGAAATCCATGTCGTGCTCCACCACCACCACCGAGTGCTTGCCGGCCAGGCTCAGCAGCAGCTCGGCGGTGCGCTCGGTCTCCTGCGGCGTCATGCCGGCGACCGGTTCGTCCACCAGCAGCAGGCGCGGCTGCTGCATCAGCAGCATGCCGATCTCCAGCCACTGCTTCTGGCCATGCGAGAGGCTGCCGGCGCGCGCGCCGCTGCGCTCCTGCAGGCCGATCAGCTCCAGCGTCTGACCGATGTGGTCGCGCTGCTCTCCGCTCAGTTTCGCGACCAGCAGCTTCCACGGCGATTTGTCGCCCGCCATGGACAGCTCCAGGTTCTCGAACACGCTGTGATTCTCGAATACGGTGGGCCGCTGGAATTTTCGGCCGATGCCGGCCTGGGCGATGCGCGGCTCGTCCAGCGCCAGCAGGTCGATGCTCTGGCCGAACCAGGCCGAGCCGGAATCCGGCCGGGTCTTGCCGGTGATGACATCCATCATGGTGGTTTTGCCGGCGCCGTTGGCGCCGATGATGCAGCGCAGCTCGCCGACGTCGACGTACAGGGTCAAGGCATCGAGGGCGCGAAAGCCGTCGAAGCTGACGGTGATGTCCTCGAGGTAAAGGATGGTGCCGTGGCTGGCATCCAGCTGGTCCGCGCGCAACGCCGAGCCGCGATGCCGCAGCAGGCTCAGCTTCGGCTGACCGCCGCTGTAGAGGTTCGCTTTCGATGGATTGGCCGAGCTCATGAGGCGGCTCCGAAACGCTGCCGCAGGAAGCCGACGATGCCCTGCGGCAGGAATACGGTGACGACGATGAACAGCAGGCCCAGGGCGTACAGCCACACCTCCGGCAGCGCCGCGGTGAGCCAGGTCTTGGCGAAGTTCACCAGCACCGCCCCCAGCACCGCCCCGTAGAGGGTGTTGCGTCCGCCCACCGCCACCCAGATCACCACTTCGATCGAGTTGATCGGCGCGAACTCGCTCGGGTTGATGATGCCGACCTGCGGCACATAAAGCGCCCCGGCGATGCCGGCCAGCACCGCCGAGAACACGAACAGCCACAGCTTGTAGGACTCGACGCGATAGCCGATGAAACGGGTGCGGCTCTCGGCGTCGCGGATCGCCAGCACCACCCGGCCGAAACGCGAGGCGGTGATGGCGCGGCAGGCCGCATAACCCAGGCCCAGGGCGACGACGCTGGCCAGGAACAGCCCGACCCGGGTAGCGTCGTGATGCAGGTCAAAGCCGAGCAGCTCCTTGAAATCGGTCAGCCCGTTGTTGCCGCCGAAGCCCATTTCGTTGCGGAAGAAGGCCAGCAGCAAGGCATAGGTCAGCGCCTGGGTGATGATCGACAGGTACACCCCGGTGACCCGCGAGCGGAAGGCGAACCAGCCGAAAGCGAGTGCCAGCAGGCCGGGCGCCAGCACCACCAGCGGCATGGCGAAAGCGAAGTGGTTGAAGCCATGCCAGTACCAGGGCAGCTCCTTCCAGTTGAGGAACACCATGAAATCCGGCAGCAGCGGATCGCCATAGACGCCGCGCGTGCCGATCTGGCGCATCAGGTACATGCCCATGGCGTAGCCGCCGAGGGCAAAGAAGGCGGTATGGCCCAGAGTGAGAATGCCGCAATAGCCCCAGACCAGGTCCACCGCGATGGCCAGCAGGGCGTAAGTCAGATACTTGCCCAGCAGGGTGACCGTGTAGATCGACAGATGCAGCACCGAGCCCTGCGGCACCGCCAGGTTGAGCAGCGGCACCAGCACGGCCGCCGACAGCAGCAAGCCGTAAAACAGGCGGTTGCCGACATCGCCGCCGAATAGCGGGCCGCGCAGCACGGCGACCTGGGCCTGCTCCAGATTTTGCGCGGGGCTCATCACATGCCCTCCGCCGCGCGGCCTTTCTGCGGAAACAGTCCGCGCGGCTTGCGCTGGATGAACAGGATCAGGAACAGCAGCACCAGGATCTTGGCGATGACCGCGCCGGCGTAGGGCTCCAGCAGCTTGTTGACCACGCCCAGGCCCATGCCGCCGATCAGGGTGCCCCACAGATTGCCGACGCCGCCGAACACCACCACCATGAAGGCGTCGACGATATAGGACTGGCCCAGGTTGGGGCCGACATTGGTCAACTGCGACAAGGCCACGCCGGCCACCCCGGCGATGCCCGAGCCGAGGCCGAAGGTCAGCGCGTCGATGCGCTCGGTGCGCACCCCCATGGCCTTGGCCATGGAGCGGTTCTGCGCCACCGCGCGCACCTTCAGGCCGAGCGAGGTGCGGTTCAGCACCAGCCGCAGCAGGGCGAACACGACCAGGCTGAACCCCAGGATGATGACCCGGTTGCGGGTCAGCGAGAACAGGTCGTTGACCTGCCATAGCCCGCTCATCCACGACGGCGAGGCGACGGAGCGGTTCAGCGGCGAAAACACGCTGCGCACCAGCTGCTGCAGCACCAGGGACACACCGAAGGTGGCAAGCAGGGTTTCCAGCGGACGGCCATAGAGGAAGCGCACCACGCTACGCTCGATGGCGATGCCCGCCAGGCCGGAGACGACGAATGCCGCCGGGATCGACAGCAGCAACGCAGCGCCGATGCTGTGCGGCATGAGCTGCTGCATCACGTAGGCGGTATAGGCGCCGAGCATCATCAGCTCGCCGTGCGCCATGTTGATCACGCCCATCACGCCGAAGGTGATGGCCAGGCCGATCGAGGCCAGCACCAGCACCGAGCCGAGGCTGAGGCCGAAGAACAGGGTTTCCAGCGCTTCATAAAAACCGCGCCAGGCTTCGATGTGCTTGACCGCGCCAAGGGCCGCGGCCCGCACCGCCGCATCGGGATCGGCGCCGGCATCGCGTGCCAGCGGCAGCAGGGCGTTGTAGACATCGGGGGCGTTCTCGCCATCGAGCGCCTGCACCGCGGCGAGGCGCTTGGCCGCATCCGTATCGGCCAGCGCGCCCAGCGCCAGGGCCACGTTGATCTGCCGCTGCACGCCGCGATCCTTCTCCACGGCCAGTTGCTGGCGCAGCACCGCCTCGGTTTCCTCGTCCAGATCGCGGCGCATCTGCTTCACCGCCGCAATGCGCAACCGCGGGTCCGGATCGGCGAGATCGTATTCGGCGATCGCCACCTTCAGCGTCTTGCGCAGGGCGTTGTTGTTGCGGACCGGCTCGAAATCCTCCGCCTTGCCGCTGCCCGCGGCTTGCAAGGTCAGCGGATCGGTGAGGTCCAGCATCTCATCGTGTGCTTCCACCAGGAACAGCTTGCCGTCGCTCTGGCGCGATTGCAGGCGATTGTCGAGCCAGGCGGCGAACAGCTCGCGCGCATGCGGCGGCTTCAGTTCGACGATGCGGGCGACGATCTGCGTCCTGGTGGAGAAGTCGGCCTGCGGCAGGGCCGCCAGCAGTCCGGGGTAATCGGTGGGCAACGCGGGGGCGCTGTCGTCATCGGCGCGGGCGTTGCAGAAGAAGGATAGCAATACCAGCAGCAGCATTGGCACGGCCATGCGCCCGGCATTCACGGTTCGATGTGCAAGCGGTCTCATGGTTGGGTATTCCTCGAACGATCCAGAAAGGAGCCGGCCGCGACCGACGGGATAAAAACGCGGCCGGCTCAAAGGCGTCATGAAGTCAGTAGTTCTGGCCGGCGCACTTCTTGGTCTTGGTGTTGTAGTTGCCGCATTTCAGCGTCACCCAGTCGGCCTCCAGATCCTTGCTGCCGGGCAGGTAGTCGGACCAGGCGTCGCCGGGAACGGTGCCCTTGGTCTGCCACACCACATCGAACTGGCCGTCGTCGCGGATCTCGCCGATGTACACCGGCTTGGTGATGTGATGATTGGGCAGGACCTTGGCGATGCCGCCGGTGAGGTTCGGCGTTTCCAGGCCGGGCAGCGTGTCGATGACCTTGTCGACATTGGTGGTGCCGGCCTTCTCCACCGCCTTCACCCACAGGTTGAAGCCGATGTAGTGCGCTTCCATCGGATCGTTGGTGGTGCGCTTGGGGTTCTTGATGTAGTCGTGCCACTGCTTGATGAAAGCGGTGTTCTCCGGGGTCTTGATGCTCTCGAAGTAGTTCCAGGCCGCGAGGTGGCCGACCAGGGGCTTGGTGTCGATGCCGGAAAGCTCCTCCTCACCCACCGAGAAGGCCACCACCGGGATGTCCTCGGCAGAGATCTTCTGGTTGCCCAGCTCCTTGTAGAACGGCACGTTGGCGTCGCCGTTGATGGTCGAGACCACCGCCGTCTTCTTGCCGGCCGAGCCGAACGCCTTGATCTTCGACACCTCGCTCTGCCAGTCGGAGAAGCCGAACGGGGTGTAGTTGATCATGATGTCCTCCGGCGCCACGCCCTTGAGCTTGAGGTAGGCCTCGAGGATCTTGTTGGTGGTGCGCGGATAGACGTAGTCGGTGCCTTCCAGCACCCAGCGTTTCACCTTCACTTCCTTCATCAGGTAGTCCACCGCCGGGATCGCCTGCTGGTTCGGCGCGGCGCCGGTGTAGATGACGTTGCGCGAGGACTCCTCGCCCTCGTACTGCACCGGGTAGAACAGCAGGCCGTCGTCTTTCTCGATCACCGGCAGCACCGACTTGCGCGAGACCGAGGTCCAGCAGCCGAAGATCACCGCGACATGATCCTTTTCCAGCAGCTCGGACGCCTTCTCGGCGAACAGCGGCCAGTTCGAAGCCGGATCGACCACCACCGGCACCAGCTTCTTGCCGAGCAGGCCGCCTTTCTTGTTCTGCTCGTCGATCATCATCAGGACGGTGTCCTTCAGCGTGGTCTCGCTGATCGCCATGGTGCCGGACAGGGAATGCAGGATGCCGACCTTGATGGTGTCGTCATCGGCGCGGGCGGCGCCGGCGAGCAGGCCCATGGCCGCCACGCCGGCCAGCACTGTGTGTTTCAGATACTTGGTGTTCATTGCGATGCCTCTTTGAATTTAGGGGGTGAACCAGGGCTCGTGCCGAGCCGCTGCCGCTGGAAAGTCCGGAAACTCATATCTGCAATTGCAGGCCCAGGCCCACCTGCCTGCTGTCGGGCAGGCCCGACTCGAGGTAGGCGCCCTTGTAGAACAGGCTGACGCGGGCGTTGAAGGTCTTGATGACGTAGTTCAGGTTGAACTCGGCGGTACGCTGGGCGTATTCGCCGACATCGGCGGCGGTGCCGCTGTCGTCGAACTTGGCGCGGCCGTACTTGCCCAGCACCTGGAACTTGCCGATGCCGACCTGCTGCGGAAACAGATAGGCCAGCAGGGCGTAATAACCGTTGCTGTCGAGATAGCTGCCGTCGAAGCCGCCATAGCCGCCGAGCTTGTCGTAGCGCGCGTACTCGCTCTCGAAGGTGACCACGCCGGCGTTGGCCAGCTTCTTCTCGACCAGCGCGTCGACGTTGAAGGCGTGCTTGTCCGCCGCGGTCTGCCCGGCCACGCCGATAGCCAGGATGTCCTTCTCGCCGTAGTAGGTGCCGTTGAGGTAGTAGCCCGGTTCCGGATCCCAGAAGTCGAGCTGCAGCCGCGCCGCGGTGATGACCTCGGAGGAGGTGGCGGTGGCGCCCGTGGTCGAGCCGTAGTCGAACACGCCGGCCGACACCTTGAGGATGCCGAACTGGCCCCAGTAGGCAGCGCCGTTGTCGCGGCCGCCGAAGGCGGTGGGATAGCCGTCCTGCACGCCGTCCTCGTAGACCTTCCAGTTGTTGGCGTAGTACGGGCCGTACAGGTTGGAGCGATCGCTCGGCGGCAGGAAGCGGCCGGCCCAGATGTTGAACTTGTCGTTGAACTCGAAGCGGGCGATGGCGTCCAGCACGTCCACGGTATTGCTGCCCGCCGGCGGGCTGCCGGTGTACTCGGTGTCGAAGGTGAACTTGATCTCCGGCAGCACGCTGCCGTTGACATACAAGCGCACGCTGTCCAGCGCGAACTGATTGTCGGTATTGCTGCCCGACGTGGCATCGGTATGCGTGAAGCTGGTGCGCATGCCGGCGCCGATGCTGATCGGCGGCAACGTGATATTCGGCGTGGGGATGGTGATATCCGCCAGCGCCTCCCCGATCGGCGCCGCCAGCAACAGCGCCGCCATGGCCCATTGCGGCCATCCTCCCTGTGCATTCACTTCCCTACCCCGTGTCGCTCGTTTCATTGGAAAACTCCGTATATCCCGTCGGTAGTGGGCCGGATTTCCTCAGTCGGCCGCCTTGTCATCCAAGGGCCGCCGTGCGGTATGGAGCATGTGCAGGGTGATTTTCCTCACCTCCGCCTTGCTCTCTTCAATATGTGTCTTCAACAACATCTGCGCCTGCTCGGCGCGCCGCTGCAGCACGGCGCGCAGAATCTTTCCATGCTCGGCATAGGTGGCCTCGATGCGCGGCCCCTTGGTGAAATCGAGGCGGCGGATGATGCGGATGCGCTCGGTGATGCCGTGGTGGATCTGCGCCATCTCGGCGTTGCCGGTGGCCTCCACCAGCATCTCGTGAAAGCGCTCGTCCAGCACCGAGACGGTGCCGCCGTCGTCGAGCCGCTCCGCCGCCGAAACCAGCCAGATGCGCTTGAGGTCGGCCAGCGCCGGCGGCGGCGTTTCCATCTCGCACAAGCGCTTCACCGCCGAGGTCTCGAGGATGATGCGCACGTCATACAGGTTCTCGAACACCTTGAAATCGAACGGCCGCACCTGCCAGCCGCTGCGGTACAGCACGTCGACATAGCCGTCGCGCTGCAGGTGCAGCAGCGCCTCGCGCACCGGCGTGCGGCTGGCCTGCATGCGCTCGGCCACCTCGTTCTCGCTGAAGCGGTCGCCGGGCAGCAGGCGGAAATCGAAGATGTCGAGCTTGATCTGCTCGTAGATGCGCTGGGCCAGGTTCTCGCGTGACGCCGAAGCGCCGCGACTCCGTGATGGCTCCATGGACTCCTCCCTTGCAGGAAATAATGGCTGGACCTTGCTCATGCGGCCTGCGCCTCGGCGATCACCATCAGCGCTTCGCCCGCGGCCACCGGACGACCTTGGCGGCAGTGCACGACCTGCACTGTCCCGGCCGCCGGCGCGTGTACCGCAAACTCCATCTTCATCGCCTCGATCACCAGCAGGGCGTCGCCGCGCTGCACCTGCGCACCCGGCTCGACCAGCAGCTTCCACACATTGCCGCTGATCTCGGCGGCGACGACGTGGCCATCCACTTCCACCGGCGGCGGCACAGCGGCTTCCTCGACGGCATTGGCGGCGGCGGCGGTATCGGCCTGCCACAGTGCCACCTCGGCGTCGAAAGCGGCTTTCTGGCGCGCGCGGAAGCTCGCCACATCCGGCTCGATCTGTTGCAGGAAGCGGTTGTAGGCAGCGAAATCGAACGTCTCTTCGCGCACATCGACCTGCATGCGGCCTTCGCGGAAGGCTTCGCGCATTTCGGTCAGCTCGGCTTCCTCGACCGGATAGAACTGCACCTGGTCGAAGAACTTGAGCAGCCAGGGCTCGCCCGGCTTGAAGCCGGAATTCTTCAGGAACTTGTTCCAGATCGGCAGGGTGCGGCCAATCAGCTGGTAGCCGCCGGGCGAATCCATGCCGTAGATGCACATGTAGACGCCGCCGATGCCGACTGTGCCCTCGGCGGTATAAGTGCGCGCCGGGTTGTACTTGGAGGTGAGCAGGCGGTGGCGCGGGTCCAGCGGCACGGCGCAAGGCGCGCCGAGATAGACGTCGCCCAGACCCAGCACCAGATAGCTGGTGCTGAATACGATGTCGCGCACCTGCTCGACCGTGTCGAGGCCGTTGATGCGGCGCATGAACTCGACGTTGCTCGGCAGCCACGGCGCGGTGTCGCGCACCGATTGGCGATAGCGCGCCACCGCGTCGAGCGTGGCCGAGTCCTGCCAGGCCATCGGCAGGCGCACGATGCGCGTCGGCACCTGCATCTGGTCGACCGGAGCCAGGCGCTGCTCGGCGGCGAGCAGCGCATCCATCAGGCGCCGCTGCGGAATGACACGGCTGTCGTAGTTCACCTGCAGCGAGCGCACGCCAGGCGACAACTCGAGGATGCCGGGGATGGGCCGCGCGCGCAATTCCTGCATCAGGGCGTGGATGCGCATGCGCAGTGCCAGGTCCAGCACCATCGGGCCGTACTCGACCAGGATGTAGCGGTCGCCGGCCTGGCGGTAGGCCACGGCCGGCTGGCCGGCGCGCGCCGGCAATTCGGCGATGACCGTGTCGGACACGGTGCCGCGGGTGATCGGCACCGCCACCGGCAGCTGCAGCGGCTGCATCGGGACCAGACCTTCGATAGCGGCATCCTGCGCCTGCTCCAGCTGCAGCGCCTGCTCGAAGCCGATGCGGCGGAAGCGGATGCGGTCGCCGGGCTTGACCTGTCCCACCTTCCACAGCTCGGCCTTGGCGATGGTCACCGGGCAGACGAAGCCGCCGAGGCTGGGGCCGTCGCGGGTCAGGATCACCGGCATGTCGCCGGTGAAATTGATCGAGCCGATGGCGTATTCGCAATCGTGGATGTTGGAGGGATGCAGCCCGGCTTCACCGCCGTCGCCGCGCGTCCACGAGGGCTTGGGACCGACCAGGCGCACGCCCAGGCGGTTGGAGTTGTAGTGCACTTCCCAGGCGGTAGCGAAGAAGGTTTCGATCGACTCGCTGGTGAAGAAGTCCGGCGCGCCGTGCGGGCCGTACAGCACGCCGATGTCCCACTCCGCGCCATAGGCGGGCACCAGCGCCGCCGGCGCCGCTGCCGGCGGGATGGTGGCAATGCCGCCGGCGATGCGCAGCATGTCGCCGCCGCGCAGCGTCCGCCCGGCGTGGCCGCCGAACTGGCCCAGGGCGAAGGTGGCGCGCGAGCCGAGATAGGCCGGCACGTCGATGCCGTGGCGCACTGCCAGATAAGTGCGGCAGCCGCTGAGCGCCTTGCCGATGCGCAGCAGCTGGCCGGCCTTGACCGGCACCGGCGCCCAGAACGGCACGGGCACATCATCCAGTGTCGCCGCCGTCGGCGCGCCGGTGAGCGCCAGCATGGCGTCCTGATGGAAGCGCAGCGCCGGGCCGAGAATGGTGCATTCCAGCCCGGCCGCGTCGGCTGGATTGCCGACGATGCGGTTGGCCAGGCGGAAGGCGTAATCGTCCATCGGCCCGGAAGGCGGCACGCCGACATCCCAATAGCCGACACGGCCGGGATAGTCCTGCACCGTGGTGTAGGTGCCCGGCTCGACCACTTCCATCACCGGCGCGGCGTAGGCGAAGCTGTCGAGGAAGCGGGTCGAAACCTGGCCGGCGCGGAATTTCTCCGTGACGATGATCTGGCGCAGGTAGTCGAGATTGGTGGAGATGCCGAACAGGCGGGTCTGCGCCAGCGCCGCTTCGAGACGGGCCAGCGCGTCGGCGCGGTCGCTGCCGTGCACGATCAGCTTGGCCAGCATCGGATCGTAGTGCGGCGATACCTCGGTGCCGGTGGCGACCCAGCCGTCGATACGGGCTTCGGGCGGGAACACCACCTCGGTCAGCACGCCCGGCGAGGGCTGGAAATTCTTGACCGGATCCTCGGCGTAGATGCGCACTTCCATGGCGGCGCCGCGCGGCGCGGCCTTGAAGCTGGCGAGATCCGGCGGATCGCCGGCGGCGGTGCGGATCATCCATTCCACCAGGTCGACGCCGGTCACCGCCTCGGTGATCGGGTGCTCGACCTGCAGGCGCGTATTCACTTCAAGGAAATAGAAGGCATCGCGCGCGGCGTCGTAGATGAATTCCACCGTGCCGGCATTGGCGTAGCCCACGGCTTCGCCCAGCCGCACCGCGGATTCGAGCAGTGCCGCGCGCGTCGCCGCCGGCAGGTTCGGCGCCGGCGTTTCCTCGATCACCTTCTGGTTGCGGCGCTGGATCGAGCAGTCGCGCTCGCCCAGGGCGACGACGCGGCCGCGGCCATCGCCGAAGATCTGCACCTCGACGTGGCGCGCGTTGTCGACATAGCGCTCCAGGAACACACCGGCATCGTTGAAGAAGCTCTTGCCCTGGCGCTGCACCGTCTCGAACGCCGCCGCCAGCTCGGCTTCACCGTTGCAGCGGGTCAGGCCGATGCCGCCGCCGCCGGCGGTGCTCTTCAACATCACCGGATAGCCCAGCGCGGCAGCCGAGCTGATGGCTTCATTCAGGCTCGACAGCAGGCCGGTACCCGGCGTCAGCGGCACGCCGGCGGCCCTGGCGATTTCGCGCGACTCGTGCTTGAGGCCGAAGCGGCGGATCTGGTCCGGCGTGGGGCCGACGAAGACCAGTCCGGCGGCGGCGCAGGCTTCGGCGAAGCCGGTGTTTTCGGAGAGGAAGCCATAGCCGGGGATGACGGCCTGGGCACCGGTCTGCAGCGCCGCTTCGATGATGCGCTCGCCGCGCAGATAGCTGTCCGCCGGCGCCGCGCCGCCGATCGGTACCGCCACGTCGCAGGCCCCGACATGGGCGCTGTTGCGATCCGCGTCCGAGTACACGGCGACACTGCGCACGCCCAGGCGCTTCAGCGTGCGCGCGATGCGCACCGCGATTTCGCCGCGGTTGGCGATGAGTACGGTATGCAGGGCGCTCATGGCTTGGACTCCGGGGTGGCGGCGCGCAGCGACGCGATATAAGCGCGCCAGCCGCCGAATGTGGTGATATCGCGCGCGCCCTGCACCGCCCAGGCTTCGCAGATGAAACCTTTCACCAGCCGGCCGTCGGCCAGCTCCAGCGTGCCGATGCCCAGCGGCGCGGGAACGCCGGCGACGAAGGAGCCGAACGCGGCGAGCGGCACATCCCACAGCTCGACCTGGATCGGCGCGCCGCCTTCGCTACCCGGGCCGCCCTTGATCAGGCCAGGCTTGGGCGGCACGGTGCCGGGCAGCGCATAGAGGCGGTACTGCGCGGAGGTGGTCGTGGCCTCGACGAAGACGGCATCGCGTTCGCTCAGCTCGCGGTTCAGCGGCATGCTGCTGAGATGCGCGCCCACCACCGCCAGCCTGACCGTATCCGCGGCCGCGGCAATTGCCGCGGCGGGAGCGGCCGCAGGCACTGCGCGTCCGGTGGCGCCGAGCGTCGCTCCCGCCTGCACCTGCCAGCGCTGGCCGAAGCCGGCCAGCGCCGCATCCTGCCAGGCCGGCGCGATGAGGGTGACGCCGAACGGCAGGCCATCGTCGCGGAATCCGGCCGGCACCGCCAGGGCGCACCAGTCCAGCAGGTTGACGAAGTCGGTATAGGTGCCGAGACGGCTGTTGCGCAGAACCGGCTCGGCCGCCACCTCGGCCAGGGTGTAGATGGTTGGTGCGGTCGGCATCAGCAGGGCATCGACCGTGGCGATGAGGCGATCGGCGGTGCGTTTCAGTTCGGCACGTTGGTATTCCGCCTTGAAGGCATCCACCGCGCTCACCTCCCCGGCGCGGCTGATGATCTCGCGCACCACCGGATGCACCGCCTCGGCATGCTCGCGCATGAAATCTTCTAGCGCCGCGTAGCGCTCGGCGATCCACGGACCGTTGTAGAGCAAGGCCGCGGTGTCATGCAGCACCGTCAGGTCCAGCGGCACCAGTTCCGCGCCGAGCGCCTCGGCATGTGCCAGCGCCGCGGCATAAGCCCGTTCGGACTGTTCGTCACCAAACCATTGCGGCGATTGCGGCACACCCAGCCGCGGCTTGCCGGAGAAGCGCCGACTCGTCGCCGCCGGCGCGACGCGCGAATAGGCATCGGCTTCGTCATAGGCCGCCACCAGGCCAAAGATGCGGAACGCATCCTCGACTGTCAGCGCGAAGACCGAGACGCAATCCAGCGTGCGGCAGGCCGGCACCATGCCGCGCGAGCTGATGGCACCGCGGGTGGGCTTGAGCCCCGCCAGATTGTTGAAACCGGCAGGCACCCTGCCCGATCCGGCAGTATCGGTGCCGAGTGCGAACGGCACCAGGCCGCGCGCCACCACCGACGCCGAGCCCGAACTGGAACCGCCACCGATGTACGCGGCGTTGAAACTGTTCGGCACCGCGCCATAAGGCGAGCGCACGCCGACCAGACCGGTGGCGAACTGGTCCAGGTTGGTCTTGCCCAGCAGCAGGGCGCCGGCGTCGAGCAAGCGCTGGATCGCGGGCGCCGTGGCGGCGGCGACATAACTGTATTCCGGACAGGCCGCGGTGGTCGGCAGGCCGGCCACATCGAGATTGTCCTTTACCGCGAACGGCACGCCATAGAGAGGCAGCTTCGAGTAGTCACCGCCGAGCTCCGCCAGACGCTGTTGCAAGGACTGCGCATCGGCGATAAGCGCTGCCGGCTCGCGGCGCAGAATCCAGGCCGGATCGCCGGCCTCGGATAGCGCGCCAAGCTGCGTCATCGCGTCGACCGGCGTCAGCCGTCCGCCGCGATATGCCTCGCCCCACTCGCCGATCGTCCATCCCTGCATTGGTGCATACCATCTTGTATACAAGTTGGAATGCATTAATGCATGCAGCGTGCCAAGTACGGTCCGGCGCCACATCCCCTTGTCGCATCAGGAGTTTTCTTCACCATGTGAAAAATGAAGCGGACCAAGCCGCAGCAGGCGCGAGTGAAGTCTTGCGCCATCCAAGATCAGCTTGGTGCAGCCCGCACCGAAATATCGCGCAACTCGGTACTTCGGCGTTCCTGCGGACTTTGCCCCGGTGCCGGATCACGGATAATGCCGGGCACGATCAAGCCCGCATCACCAAGATGACCGCATCCGCAAATGCCGCCGGCCATTCGACCGGCCGACCACAGTTCCATTGCCAGGCGATCCTCTTCGACCTCGACGGGACACTGGCCGACACCGTTCCCGATCTCGCCGTGGCGGTCGACCGGATGCTGCTCGACCTGGGCCTCCGCCCGGCCGGAGAGGCGCGGGTGCGGAGCTGGGTCGGCAATGGCGCGACCAAGCTGCTGCAACGCGCCCTGCATGACGCCGATGCGTCCGCGATCCCGATCGAGCAGGCCCTGAGCCTGTTCCTCAAGCACTACGGCAACGAGTTCACCGTGCGCTCAAGACTCTATCCCGGAGTCGCCGAAACCTTGCGGCAGCTTGCGGCCAGAGGCCTGAGCCTGGCGGTGTGCACCAACAAGCCGGCGAAATTCGTCAGGCCCTTGCTGGCCCATTTCGGTATCGAGCCGCTTTTTTCCGCCATCGTGGCCGGGGATGATCTGCCGCAGAAAAAGCCCGACCCCGCTCCGTTGCGGCATCTGGCCGATCAGCTGAAGGTCTCCATCGCCGCTTGCCTGATGGTCGGCGATTCGCGCAATGACGTGGAAGCCGCACGGGCGGCCGGCATGCCGGTGGCGGCTGTGAGTTACGGCTATAACTACGGCGAAAACATTCGGGACTGTAATCCGGATATTGTCATCGACGCGTTTGGCGATCTGACGGAGCTGATTGCGCTGGGCTGATGGCGATCAGCGGAACCATCTGTCGCGCGGAAAATTTCCGCGCCCCCCACTTCACGGGCTTTGCATTTCTTTGCTCGACGATCCTCTCAATCGAGCATTCCACCGGAAATCCTCTGGGCATACTGTAGGCCCCCGTCACGCCATGGCAGGTGTGGCGACGAACTACAGGAGGATTTGCGATGAAGATGAAATTGGCTCTGGCAATTGGCTTGTTCGCCGCAGGCGGTGTCCAGGCACAGGATGGCCCTGCCGGCGGTCACCAACCCTCACCGGAAATGCAGGCATTCTGTTCGGCCCATGCGCAGGATTGCGCGGACCTGCGCTCCTTGAGGGAATCGGCGCACTCCGCTTGCGCCAACGACCAGTCCAGCGTTGGCACATGCAAGCAGGCGCGCGAACAAGTGCAGGCGAAATTGAAAACGCTGGAAAGCGAAGGTTTCCCCGCGCCACGCCATGGCTTCGGCGAAGGGCACGGCAATGAAGGCGCCGGCGGCCCGCCCCCGGGCTGATCGCAGGCTTGCAGCCCATCATGGCAAGAGCCGCCGAATGGCGGCTTGGGCACCAGGCCGCCACGACTGAAGTCCTGGCGGCCCTGTTGTTCCCGTCCTGATCCGTACCGGGTGGCATCATTCAGGTCGATCCCGCGGAAAAATCCTTCAGACAGCGGAAAGAGGAGCCGCGCCGGGATCGCTTCAAGCGAACGCTGCATCATGTGCTCACGATCTATGTCAAGAACGTGAACATCAGCCTCCAGAAAATCCGCATCCGAAATCGCAAACAGTTTCTCTGGCCCGATACTGTGGCGGATTCCTGCATGGAACGCCCATCCGGCCCGGACTAATCGCCGGGCGGGCCAATAACCTTTCTTTACGATTTTCATACGGAAATTGATTCGCCCCGCTGATTTAATAGGGCGGCCAATGAATCCATCGACGACATGAACTCCAACAAGCTTCCAGACGGGCCGCAAGGGCGAACCCCGGCCCGGCACCGCGGACTGCGCTGGGCCCTTGGCGCCATCGTCCTGGTGATCGTCGCGGTGGTCATTTACCAGTCGGTGACCTTCATCTACCAGCCGAAGCAACGCCGCGGGCGCTTCCTCGATACGGGCGCGCAGCCGGTCGGCGTGGCGAAAATCCGGCGGGGCGATATACAGCTGACCACTCGTGCGCTAGGCACGGTCACCCCGCTATCCACCATCACCGTGCAAACGCAGATCAACGGCCAGCTGACCGAAGTCGGCTTCCAGGAAGGCCAGATCGTGCACAAGGGCCAGTTTCTCGCCCAGATCGATCCGCGGCCCTACCAGGTTGCCCTGGAGCAGGACCAGGCCCAGCTCGCGCGCGACGAAGCGGCGCTGAAGCAGGCACAGATGGACATGGATCGCTACCAGATGCTGGCGCAGCAGGCCTCGATCGCCCGGCAGACGGCGGAAGACCAGGTCTGGATCGTCAAGCAGGACCAGGGCACCGTGGCCTATGACCAGGCGCAGATCAAGGCGCAGCAGCTGAACCTGGTGTACTGCCATATCGTCGCCCCGGTCGACGGCCGCGTCGGCCTGCGCCTGGTCGATCCCGGCAACTATGTGCAGACCGGCTCCAGCACCGGCATCGTCGTCATTACCCGCCTGGATCCGATCTCGGTGTTGTTCTCCGTGCCGGAGGACGCGCTCCCCCAGATCCAGTCGCGCCTGCAGGACGGCGCAGCACTACCGATCACCGCCTTCGACCGCGCCAACGTCAAGCAGTTGGCGACCGGACAACTCTCCTCGATCGACAACGAGATCGACACCACCACCGGCACGGTCAAGCTGCGCGCCATGTTCGACAACCCGAAGCAAGCCCTCTTCCCCAATCAGTTCGTCAACGTCACGGTACTGGTGGATACGCTGAAGGACGCCGTCACGGTGCCCGCCGCCGCCGTGCAGCGCGGCGCGCCGGGAACTTATGTCTACCTGGTGAATCAGGACGACACCGTTTCCGTGCATCCGATCCAGCTGGGCGCGCAGGACGGAGACCTGATCGCCGTCGCATCCGGCCTGTCCGCCGGCGACCGCGTCGTCACCGATGGCGCCGACCGCCTCCGCGACGGCGCGCATGTCAGCATCCCCGGGCATCAGGCCGCGCCAGCCGCTGCCGGCGCAGCACCGGCCGGCACGGCAGCGGGTGACGCCCAGCCCGCGACACCCGGTCAGGGCGAGCATCACCACCACCGGCATCCGCAGCAGGACTCGCAGCAGCAAGCAGCGCCGCCCCAGCAGGCGCCCGGAGACGGCAAGCAATGATGCCGGTCCGGCACCATCCAGCCCGATAAGGCAGGCATGAATCCCTCCCGCCTGTTCATTACCCTGCCGGTGGCGACCAGCCTGCTGATGGTCGCGATCCTGATCAGCGGCGTGGTCGCCTTCAGGTTCCTGCCGCTGTCTTCGCTGCCGGAAGTGGCCTATCCGACCATCCAGGTGCAGACCTTCTATCCGGGCGCCAGTCCGGAAGTGATGACCTCGTCGGTCACCGCGCCGCTGGAGCGGCAGTTCGGGCAGATGCCCGGCCTGGGCCAGATGACCTCCGCCAGCTCCGCCGGCGCCTCGGTCATCACCTTGCAGTTCAGCCTCGACCTGGGTCTGGATGTGGCGGAGCAGGAAGTGCAGGCCGCCATCAACGCTGCCAACAGCCTGCTGCCCAGCGATCTGCCGACGCCGCCGGTGTACGCCAAGTACAACCCGGCCGACGCGCCGATCATGACGCTGGCGGTGACCTCGAAGACCATGAGTCTCACCGACGTCGAGAATCTCAGCTTCACCCGGCTGGCGCAGAAGATCTCGCAGCTGCCGGGCGTCGGCGTGGTCAGCATTTCCGGCGGCCAGCGGCCCGCCGTGCGCATCCAGTTCAATCCCGGCGCGCTGGCCAACTACGGCCTCAATATCGACGACCTGCGCACGCTGATCAGCAACGCCAACCTCAACACGCCCAAGGGCAGCTTCGACGGCCCCACCCAGGCGTCGACCATCAACGCCAACGACCAGATCACCGATATCGAGGGATACCGGCAGATCACGGTGGCGTTCCGCAACGCCGCGCCGGTGCATCTGTCCGACGTGGCCAACGTGGTGATGGCGCCGGAAAACACCAGCCTCGCCGCCTGGGCCAACACCACGCCCTCGCTGATTCTCAACATCCAGCGGCAGCCCGGCGCCAACGTCATCCAGGTGGCCGACGCGGTCAAGAAGCTGCTGCCCAGCGTCGAGGCGGACATGCCCTCGGCCCTGCAGATCAGCATATTGAGCGATCGCACCCAGACCATCCGCGCCTCGGTCGCGGATGTCGAATTCGAGCTGATCCTGGCGGTGGCGCTGGTGGTGCTGGTGATCTTCCTGTTCCTGCGCAATCTGCCGGCGACCATCATCCCCAGCCTGTCGGTGCCGCTGTCGCTGGTCGGCACCTTTGGTGCCATGTACCTGCTCAATTACAGCCTGGACAATCTGTCGCTGATGGCGCTGACCATCTCCACCGGCTTCGTGGTGGACGATGCCATCGTCATGATCGAGAACATCGCCCGCCACATCGAGAACGGCGAGAAGCCGATGGCCGCGGCGCTGAAGGGCGCACGCCAGATCGGCTTCACCATCATCTCCCTCACGGTGTCGCTGATCGCGGCGCTGATCCCGCTGCTGTTCATGGGCGAAGTCGTCGGCCGCCTGTTCCATGAATTCGCCGTCACTCTTGCGGTGACCATCGCCATCTCCGCCCTGGTGTCCCTGACCCTGGTGCCGATGCTGTGCGCGCGCCTGCTGCGCCACCGCAGCGACGCCAGCCGCAGGCCCTGGGACCTCAAGGCGGAGCGCGGCTTCAACTGGATCATCGGCCGCTACGCCAAGACCCTGACCTGGGTGCTGAACCGCCAGGGGCTGACCCTGATCGTCGCCGTGATCACCCTGTTCGTCACCCTGCTGCTCTATGTGTACATTCCCAAGGGCTTCTTCCCGGTGCAGGACACCGGCATGATCCAGGGCATATCCGAGGCGGCGCAGACCATCTCCTACTCGGCCATGGCCGAGCGCCAGCAGGCCCTGGGCGCGGCGATCCTGAAGGACCCCGACGTCGCCAGTCTGAGCTCGTTCATCGGCGTGGACGGCACCAACTCCACGCTCAACAGCGGCCGCTTCCTGATCAACCTCAAGCCGCGCGCGCAGCGCAAGTCCACTGCCAGCGAGATCATCCGCCGGCTTCGCCGGGAAACCGCCGACGTCGTCGGCATCACCCTGTACATGCAGCCGCTGCAGGACATCACCATCGATTCCACCGTCAGCCGCACGCAGTACCAGTTCGTGGTCGAAAGCACCGACAACAACGACTTCGCCACCTGGATTCCGCGCCTGATGCAGAAGTTGTCGCAGCTGCCGCAGATCGCCGACGTGGCCAGCGACCTGGAGCAGACCGGCACCGCCACCGACCTGACCATCGACCGCGCCACCGCCGCCCGCTTCGGCATCACCCCGGCCACGGTGGACAACGTCCTCTACGACGCCTTCGGCCAGCGTATCGTCTCGACCATCTACACCCAGTCGAATCAGTATCGCGTCATCCTCGAAGCAGCCCCCGCCATCCAGCACTCGCTGGAGGGATTGTCGGCGCTGTATCTGCCTTCCTCCTCATCCACCACCAACGGCCAGGTGCCGCTGTCGACAATCGTGCAGGTGACGCAGCGCGCGGGCCCGCTGCAGATCACCCACTTCGGCCAGTTCCCGGCCACCACCATCTCGTTCAACCTGGCGCCGGGCGTTTCGCTGGGCGCGGCGGTCGACGCCATCGAGCAGGCAGAGCGGGACATCCAGCTGCCGGGGAAATTCGTCACCGCCTTCCAGGGCACCGCCGCCGCGTTCCGCAACGTGCTGACCAATCAGGCGCTGTTGCTGCTGGCCGCGGTGGTCACCATGTACATCGTGCTCGGCGTGCTCTACGAGAGCTTCATCCACCCGATCACCATCCTCTCCACGCTGCCCTCGGCCGGCATCGGCGCGCTGCTGGCCCTGATGATCGCCGGCGACGATCTCGACGTGCTCGGCATCATCGGCATCATCCTGCTGATCGGCATCGTCAAGAAGAACGCGATCATGATGATCGACTTCGCGCTCGACGCCGAACGCAACGCCGGCCTGCCGCCGCGTGAGGCCATCTACCAGGCCTGCCTGCTGCGCTTCCGGCCGATCCTGATGACCACCATGGCGGCCCTGCTCGGCGCGCTGCCGCTGATGCTCGGCAGCGGCGCCGGCTCGGAATTGCGCCGCCCGCTCGGCGTGGCCATCGTCGGCGGCCTGATCGTCAACCAGGTGCTGACGCTGTTCACCACGCCGGTGATCTACCTGGCGTTCGACCGCCTGTCGCAGCGCCTGCGCCGCCGCCTGCCGGATGCGGACGAGGCCACCGCATGAATCTGTCCGGCCCCTTCATCCAGCGCCCCGTCGCCACCACCCTGCTGACCCTGGGCGTGGTGCTGGCCGGTGCCCTGGCCTATTCCCGCCTGCCGGTGTCGCCGCTGCCGCAGGTGGACTACCCAACCATCTCGGTATCGGCCTCCCTGCCCGGCGCCAGCCCGGAAACGGTGTCGACCAGCGTGGCCGAGCCGCTGGAGCGCTACCTGGGCCAGATCGCCGACGTCACCGAGATCACCTCCAGCAGCGGCACCGGCCAGACGCGCATCACCCTGCAGTTCGACCTGGACCGCGACATCAACGGCGCCGCGCGCGACGTGCAAGGCGCCATCAACGCCGCGCGGGCCGACGTCTCCACCAGCCTCAGCAGCAATCCCTCCTACCGCAAGGTCAACCCGGCCGACGCGCCGGTGATGATCCTGGCGCTCACCTCCAAGACCCTGACCCGCGGCCAGCTCTACGACGCGGCCAGCAACGTCCTGCAGCAGCGCCTGTCACAGCTGGACGGCATCGGCCAGGTCTCCATCGGCGGCGCCACCCTGCCCGCGGTGCGCGTCGAGCTGAACCCGACCGCGATATTCAAGTACGGCATCGGGCTGGAGGACGTGCGCGCGGCCCTGGCTTCGGCCAACGCCAACAGCCCCAAGGGCGCCGTCGAACAGGGCGATCACCGCTTCCAGCTCTACACCAACGACCAGGCGCGGCTGGCCAGCGACTATGGTCCGCTGGTCATCGCCTGGCGCAATGGCGCGGCGGTGCGCCTGTCCGACGTGGCGGACGTAGAGGATTCGGTGCAGGACCTGCGCAACGAGGGCCGCGCCAACGGCCAGCCCTCGGTGCTGGTGATCCTGTCGCGGCAGCCGGGCGCCAACATCATCGACACCGTGAACCAGGTCAAGGCCGAGCTGCCGCAACTGGAAGCGGCCCTGCCCAACGACATCAACGTCAGCATCGTGTCCGACCGCAGCAGCACCATCCGCGCCTCGCTGAACGACACCAAGTGGACCCTGCTGCTGGCGGTGCTGCTGGTGACCCTGGTGGTGTTCCTGTCGCTGCGCGATGCGCGCGCCGCCATCGTGCCGGCGGTGGTGGTGCCGGTCTCCATCATCGGCACCTTCAGCGGCATGTACCTGCTGGGATTCAGCCTGGACAACCTGTCGCTGATGGCCCTGACCATCGCCACCGGCTTCGTCGTCGACGACGCCATCGTCGTGCTGGAAAACATCTCCAGGCATATCGAGAACGGCGTGCCCCGGCGCGAAGCCGCCCTGCGCGGCGCCCGGGAAGTGGGCTTCACCGTGGTGTCCATCAGCATCTCGCTGATCGCGGTGTTCATTCCCATCCTGCTGATGGGCGGCATCGTCGGCCGCCTGTTCCGGGAATTCACCGCCACGCTGTCGCTGGCCATCGTGATTTCGATGGTCATCTCTCTCACCACCACGCCGATGATGTGCGCCCTGTTCCTGCGCGCAACGAAGGACCTGCCCCAGCGGCCCGCCCGGCGCAGCCTGCTCAAGCAGGCGCTTGGCGTGTACGAGCGCACCCTGGCTTGGTCGCTGCGCCACGGCGGCCTGGTGATGCTGGTGCTGCTGCTCACCATCGGCCTCAACGTGCTGCTGTTCACGGTGATTCCGAAAGGCTTCTTCCCCGAGGAGGATACCGGCCTGATCACCGGCGGCATCGTCGCCGACCAGAGCATTTCCTTCCAGCTGATGAAGGACAAGCTGGCGCAGCTGATGGCCATCGTGCAGGCGGACCCGGCGGTGGAAAGCGTCGCCGGCTATACCGGCGCCGGCAGCGGCGGCGGCTCGCAAACCAACACCGGTTCGGTCTACGTGCTGCTCAAGCCGCTGTCGGTGCGCAAGGTGCATTCCGATGCGGTCATCGCGCGCCTGCGCGAGAAGCTGTCGCAGGTGCCGGGCGGACGCCTGTTCCTGCAGACCGTGCAGGACATCCGCGTCGGCGCGCGCCAGGCCAACGCCGAGTACCAGTTCACCTTGCAGGCCGACAGCACTAGCGACCTGTACGAATGGGCGCCCAAGCTGCTGGCCGCCTTACAGCACAGCCCCGTCATCGCCGACGTCAACTCCGACCAGCAGCAGAAAGGGCTGGAGACCGACCTCACCCTCGACCGCGACAATGCCGCGCGGCTGGGCCTGAACCTCAGCCAGATCGACAACACGTTGTACGACGCCTTCGGCCAGCGCCAGGTATCGACCATCTACAACGCCCTGAACCAGTACCACGTCATCATGGAAGTCGCGCCGCGCTACTGGCAAAGCCCGGAAACCCTCAAGGACATCTACATCAGCACCGCCGGCGGCGCGGCCAGCGCCACGCAGACCACCAACGCCATCAATGTGGCCGCCAGCACGACCACTGCCGGCGCGACTCAGAGTACCAGCGGTCAGCAGGCATCGACAGCCACAGCCGGCGCCAGCAACTCCGCCGAGAACGCGCAGACCAACGCCATCGCCAATACCGGCCGCGGCGCGGTATCCAGCGGCGCGGCGGTCAGCTCCAGTCAGGAAACGATGGTGCCCCTGGCCGCGATCAGCAGCTACGCGGCCGGCACCACGCGGCTGTCGGTGAACCATCACGGCCTGTTCGCGGCGACGACGATCTCCTTCAACCTGCAACCCGGCATGTCCCTGAGCGATGCCACCAAGGCGGTCACGGAGGCGATGGAGCAGATCCACATGCCGTCCTCGATTCACGGCACCTTTGCCGGCACCGCCGGCACCTTCCAGCAGTCCCTCGGCAACGAGCCGCTGCTGATCGCCGCGGCGCTGGTGGCGGTCTATGTCGTGCTCGGCGTGCTGTATGAAAGCTATATCCATCCGATCACCATACTGTCCACCCTGCCTTCGGCCGGCGTCGGCGCAGTGCTCGCGCTGATGGTCTCGCATACCGAGTTCAGCATCATCGCCCTGATCGGCGTGATCCTGCTGATCGGCATCGTCAAGAAGAACGCCATCATGATGATCGACTTCGCCATCCATGCCGAGCGCACGCAGGGGCTGGCGCCGGCCGATGCCATCTATCAAGCCTGCCTGCTGCGCTTCCGCCCGATCATGATGACCACCATGGCCGCCCTGCTCGGCGCCCTGCCGCTGGCCATCAGCTTCGGCAACGGCGGCGAACTGCGCCGGCCCCTGGGCATCTCCATCGTCGGCGGACTGATTTTCAGCCAGATCCTGACGCTCTACACCACGCCCGTGCTCTATCTTTATCTCGATCGCTTGCAGAACTGGAGCACCCAGCACTGGCGGCGGATCTGGCCGGAGCAGGAAGCGGCGGAGGGAAGCGCATGAAGCAGGTCAAATCAATACGGATTGGCCTGCTGTCGGGCGCGCTCGCCGGATTGCTCGCCCTCTCTGCCTGCGAGGTCGGCCCCGATTACCGGCGCCCGGATGCACCGGTCCCGGCCGCATACAAGGAGTCGACGGCGCAGCTGCCGCCCGCGCCGGCCGGCTGGAAGTGGAGCGAGCCGCAGGACCAGACCGATCGCGGCGCCTGGTGGACCATCTTCGGCGACGAGCAGCTGGACCAACTGGAACACCAGGTCAATCTCTCCAATCAGAACGTCAAGGAGTTCGAGGCGCAGTACCGCCAGGCCCAGGCGCTGCTGCAGGAAGCCAAGGCGCAGCTTTATCCGACCCTCAGCGTCAGCGCGGGCGTGCAGCGCGGCGGCGGCGGTGGCGGCGCCAGCAGCACCTCCAGCTCCGTCGGCAGCAGCGCGGCCGGAGCGCCGCGCACCCAGTACACCGTCGAGCCAAACCTCAGCTGGCAGCCCGACGTCTGGGGCACGGTGCGTCGCCAGATCGAAAGCAGCAAGGCCAACGTCCAGGTCGGCGCGGCGGACCTGGCCAATGCACAGCTGTCCGCGCAGGCCACCCTGGCCGAGGATTACTTCGAGCTGCGCGCCGCCGATTCCCTGCAGCAGCTGCTGACGGATTCGGTGGCCCAATACCAGCGGGAACTCGAAATCACCCGGAACCAGCTCCGCGCCGGCACCGCGAGCAGCGGCGATGTCGCTACCTCCGAAGCGCAATTGGAACAGACCCAGGCGCAGCTGGTCTCGGTCGAACAGCAGCGCGGCACCTACGAGCACGCCGTCGCGGTGCTGACCGGCCACCTGCCTTCCGAGCTGACGCTGACCCCGGCCCCGCTCACCTCCAGAGTGCCGGCGGTGCCGCCGCAGCTCCCCTCCACCCTGCTGGAACGCAACCCGGGCATCGCCGCCGCCGAGCGGCAGGTGCAGCAGGAGAGCGCCCTGATCGGCGTGGCGGTCGGCGCCTACTATCCGCAGATCAGCCTGAGTGCCATCGGCGGCTACGCCGGCGATCCGCTGTCCCACCTATTCTCCACCGGCTCCCGCATCTGGTCCCTGGCGGGCACCGCGAGCGACAAGCTGTTCGCCGGCGGCGCGCAGGTGGCGGCGGTCGACGCGGCGCATGCCAATTACGACCAGGCCGTCGCCACCTACCGCCAGACCGTGCTCACCGCCTTCCAGCAGGTCGAGGACCAGCTGCTCGCCCTGCGCGTCCTGCAACGGCAGGCGGAGTTGCAGGCCGCGGCGGTCAAGTCCGCCCAGACGGCGGAAACCATTGCGCTGAACGAATTCAACGCCGGCACGGTGCCCTACACCACGGTCATCAGCGCCCACCAGACCACCCTGGCCGGCGAACAAACCGCTCTCACCATCCAGCAGAACCGCCTGGTGGCCAGCGTGACCCTGATCGAGGCACTGGGGGGCGGCTGGGATGCTTCCCGCCTGTCCCCGCGCGCAGCAGACCGGCCGCCAGCGTAGTCCGGAGCGCTGGCAGCAAAGCATCTGGCGCCATCCAGGGCATTTATTAAGTGCACACCAATTGTTCCCCTCTCCCGCTTGCGGGAGAGGGTGGCCCGAAGGGCCGGGAGAGGGCCCGCGAACGCGGAAAAGCTCCCTCTCCCCCAACCCCTCTCCCGTCCCACGGGGACTCCCTGCGGTCGCAGCGTGAGAGGGGAGCGTTATGCAGCCGGCAGCGAATTCGCAGGAAAAATCACCGGCTTGCGGCGGTTTCGCGTTAAAATCCTCGGACACGGGGTGTAGCGCAGTCTGGTAGCGCACCTGCCTTGGGCGCAGGTGGTCGCAGGTTCGAATCCTGTCACCCCGACCAAATAGCTTCTACATACATCAACTTGCGCTCACCCGGGCCGCTCTGACCTAACGAATGGATCTGAAATCAGTCCTCGCCCCCGTGACGGGCGACATGGGGCGCGTCGATACCTTGATCCGCGCGCGCCTGTCTTCCGAAGTGGTGCTGATCAACGAAATCAGCGGCTACATCGTCAATTCCGGCGGCAAGCGCCTGCGCCCGGCCCTAGTGCTGCTCAGCGCCCGCGCCCTCGGCGGCCAGGGCGACCTGCCCTGCCTGCTGGCCGCGGTGATCGAGTTCATCCACACCGCCACCCTGCTGCACGACGATGTGGTGGACCATTCCGACCGCCGCCGCGGCCGCAAGACCGCCAACGCCGTGTGGGGCAACTCCGGCGCCGTCCTGTCCGGCGATTTCCTCTATTCACGCAGCTTCCAGCTGATGGTGGAGGCCGACCGTATGGCCATCATGCGGGTCATGGCCGACGCCACCAACGCCATTTCCGAGGGCGAGGTGCTGCAGCTCATCAACTGCAACGACCCGGAGGTCAACGAGGAGCGCTATCTGCGCGTCATCGAGCTGAAGACCTCGCGCCTGTTCCAGGCCGCGGCCGAAGTCGGCGCCATCGCCGCCGACGCCACCCCGCAGCAGCAGGCCCAGATGGCCGCCTACGGCCACGCCCTGGGCATGGCCTACCAGCTGGTCGACGACCTGCTGGACTACACCGCCGACCCCGAGGTCAGCGGCAAGAACATCGGCATCGACCTGGCCGAAGGCAAGCCCACCCTGCCCCTGATCTACACCATGCGCAAGGGCACCGCCGAGCAGGGCGCCCTGATCCGCGACGCCATCGTCCAGGGCCGCGTGGAAAAACTCACCGAAGTGCTCGAAGCCGTTGAAGCGGCCGGCGCAATCCCGTACACTCGCGCCCTCGCTGAGCGCTATAGTGATTCAGCGGTCGCGGCGCTGGGTGGATTTCCCGATTCCCCGTTCAAAGAAGCGCTGCAAAGCCTGGCCCGGTTTACCATCCTGCGGATGAGTTAGAAGGCCAATCGGGGCGTAGCTCAGCTTGGTAGAGCGCTTGCTTCGGGAGCAAGAGGTCGCAGGTTCGAATCCTGTCGCCCCGACCACATAAATTCCTGTTTTTATTGGTCTTTTTGGCAATACGTTGCGCTGTTCCCTGCTGTAAAGTTTTCTTCGAATGCAATATCTGCACTCTATCTGCACTCGGGAACAATGGCGTACATACGGAAGCGCGAGCTGGTGCGTCCTCATGGGAAGCGCGACATCAGGTACGACGTATGGGTTACGAAGAAAGGCGCTCGCCGTCAGACCAAGACCTTTGCCACCAGAGCTGCAGCTGAAAAATGGTCACGCCGTGCTAAGGCTGACATCGAGACCGGCAGCTGGGTGGATCAGTCAGCGGCACAGCCAATGATGGTTGCGCGCGCTCGACATCGTATCCGTCCGAAAATCCGCACCCTGTTAAATTCCTGCGATCCTGATTGAATGCGCTCCAGTCCAAACTCTGGAGGCGGCATTACATCGTTGGTCAAGCGGAAACGGATGCCCTCATCCACGGCGCGCATCTTCTGGCAGCGGCACTTGGATGCCTGCAGGGCCTCCGGACTTCGACAGGCGGACTGCTCGACGCCGACGCTGATCATCGACGCAGACCGTTGTCCCCGAACCATGCTGTAAAGTTGGATTCAGATTGCCCCACGGGGCACACCAGGAAAGGGATACAGTTCGTGAAATATCTGAACATGCAGGCCGTTGTAGCCGTGCTCGTCCTGGTGAGTACCATCACCAAAGTATACGGAGCGCCCCAAAATATCCCTGCGATGTCGGATCAAACCGTTCCAACGTCGGGCTTGGACATCCAATGTCTTGACAAGTCTGTCCGACCGCAAGCTGACTTCTACCGGTACGTCAACGGAGGCTGCCTGGAAAAGATCGAAATCCCCGGGGACAGATCAAGTTGGGGCTCATACGACATGCTGGAAGAAATGGTCAATCTGAGGATGCAGAAGATTATCCATTCGCTTGCAAAACAGCCCCAACGCAACAGTAGCGGTGGTCAAAAAATCAGCGATTTATACGCAAGCTTCGTAGACACGTCCACCATCGAAACGATTGGCCTAAAACCGCTTGCGAGCACGTTCGCACGGATCGATGCGATCACCGAAAAATCTCAGCTGCCCACGCTGATGGCGCAACTAGAGCTGATAGGCGTGACAACTCCTGTGGAATTTGATGTACACCAGGACAACAAAGACTCTTCGCACTACGCCATTGATTTGAGACAAAGCGGCCTTGGCTTACCGGATCGGAACTACTACCTCAAAAATGACGATGTGCAGATTAAGGCTATTCAGAAGGCATACCAGTTACATATAGAGAAAATGCTATCGATGGCGGGGGAAACAAACGCATCGGATGCTGCCAGCGCCATCATGGAGACGGAAACTGCGTTAGCGCGTGTTCAGTGGGATAGCGTAGACCGCCGAAACGTGCTGAAGCGATACAACAAGGTCACCTTGGATAAGCTGAATGCCCTGACGCCAGCCTATGATCTTCTTGACTTTCTAAGAGCGCTGGGCATCGCGGACCGGATAAATTATGTGATCTTGTCCGAGCCAAGCTACTTTACCGGGCTTTCGAAGCTGGTCGAGGAGACACCACTCGCAACGTGGAAGTCGTATCTAAAATGGCAGACATTAAATAGCTACGCTCCATTCCTGTCAGCTCGATTTGTGGATGAGAATTTTGCATTCAACGACACCACGCTGAATGGCATACCGCAGCCGGAACCGCGATCAAAGCGCGGCATCGACCTGGTGACCAGCACTCTTGGGGAAGCTTTGGGCAAGATCTACGTCGCGGAGTATTTCTCTCCAAAATCCCAAGAGAAGGCCGATCAGCTGGTGCAGAACATTCTCATCACCTACAAGCAAAGCATCAATTCGCTTGACTGGATGAGTCCAGCCACCAAAGAAGAGGCACAAAAAAAACTCGCGGCCATTGTGCCCAAGGTCGGCTTCCCAACAAAGTGGCGAGATTACTCAAGTCTCGTCCTGGGGCGACACGATTTGGTCGGAAATGTCATGCGGGCCAACGATTTCAACAACCGCTACTACCTGGACAAGCTCGGCCAGCCCGTGGACCGATCCTTATGGGATATGTCCCCCATGACTCCCCAAACTGTGGATTCCTATTACAACCCTGGGACAAACGATTTTATTCTGACGGCCGCCATACTTCAGCCACCTTTCTTCCATCCGACTGCAGACGACGCGGTGAATTACGGAGCTATTGGCGCTCTCATCGGCCACGAGATCAGCCACGCCTTTGATGACCGAAGCAGTAACTATGATGAGAAGGGCAACCTTCGAAACTGGTGGACTGACGAGGATCACATCAGGTTCAATGAGAAGAAATCAGCGTTGATCAAAGAGTACTCCGCCATTAGCCCAACTGCCGGTCATTTTGTAAACGGCGAGCAGACTGTGAGTGAAAATATGGCTGATAATGCTGGCCTTTCCGTAGCCTGCAGGGCCTACGAGACCTCATTGCATGGGAAGGCCTCCCCGGTGATAGATGGGTTCACGGGCGAGCAAAGGTTCTACATGGCATATGCTCGCATGTGGCAGAACAAGACCCGCGAAAAAGCTTTGATCGAGTGGATGGAAACGAATGTCCATTCTCCTGCTCAGGTCCGGGGCTATGTAACAGTACAAAATCAGGCCGGCTTTTATGACGCATTCGATGTAAAGCAAGGAGATCCAATGTTTCTATCGCCATCGAGTAGAGTCTCAATTTGGTAATGTCCTGGCATCTACCTGTGTAGGACGGGTCGAGACCTACCTTCCGCGGAAGCTTTACCGTAAACGGCGCGTCTCTACCGCCGGCGATATTGCTCAGAAAGAGGCAGAGCATGAGCTTTCGTGTTTTGGTCATCGGAGGCACCGGGCAAGTCGGATCGGCACTGGTGCGGGCCTTGCTCGCCGCCAGCGCTTGCACGGAAGTGGTGATGGTCAATCGCCGGACGATTCCGCTTGCCGCCGATGCGCGTCTGCGTCAGGTGATCATGGATACCGGTGCGGCAAATTTTACCGATGAGATCGCCGAACTTGCCAGGACCTGCAGCGCGCAAGGTGAACCCTTATATGCCGCATCCTGTATCGGCATCGGCAAGGGCAGTCAGCAATGGAGCGAAGAGGACATCAGGAAGCTGGAAATTGGCCTGGTCGGCGCGTTTGCGCGCGGCTGCCTGGCGGCGGGAGTCGAACGATTCGGACTACTCTCGGCAGCCGGGAGCAGCGCCAAGAGCCGGATTCGCTATGCCCGCATCATGGGCGAAAAAGAAGATGCGGTGCGCAGCCTCGGATTCAAACGTCTGGCAATTTTTCGCCCCGGCATCATTGCGGGCAATGCGCACACTCCGGGGTTTCTCGCTGCGCTTGGGCGTTTGGTTCCAGGATCGTTTGGGACGATTGATCAGGGCGACATCGGCCGGGCCTTTGTCGCTGAGTTTCTCCGCGGGCAGGACGGCACGACGATTCTGGAAAATGCCGCGATGAAGCAGCGAGCGCAGGCGTACTAGAGACACCTGTTCGCGTCGCGTACCTTTCTTAGAAAGCGTAGCCCGAGAAAGATAAAGGGTCGGAGTAAATAAAGATGGCTGCAAGTGTCGGGAATACTTTACTCCAAACCCTTATCCGCACTACATCCATAACCATCACTGGGACATATTGTCCTGTGCGAAAATTGCGCCGTACCCAATCGGGATGATCGACCGAGGCCGCCATGGCTCTTATCACGCTATTCGACAAGTCGTTTTTGCAGTGCTTGAGTGCCGACGAGTCGGTGTGGTTTGATCATTTCTTCAGCCCAAATGTCTGCCCCATTTTCTACATTGAAACCTTGGCGGATCTCGATAAGGCCGTGCGTGAGGGGCGTACGCCGGAGCAAGAAGTCGGCATCATCGCCGACAAATTTCCAGAGATTCACGGCACTCCAAACATCGTCCATAACCAGCTGGTGACCGGCGAACTGCTGGGTTTTCCTGTGGACATGAGTGGCAAGATCATCCTCAACGGCAGGGACCTGGACGCTTCGCGAGACGGGATGAAGGGCCACGCCCACTATAAGCTGTCTCCCGAGGCCGAGGCGTTCTCCCGCTGGAAGCACCGGGAGTTTCTCGAGATTGAGCGCGAGATCGCCCGCGGATGGCGTGACAGCATCACAGGCGTCAACCTGGAGGAGGTGGGGCGTCAGATGCGTGAAGCGGGGGTGGACAACACGGTCTGCAAGACCCTTGCTGACGCCAAGGAACTGGCGATGCTGACCGCTAACCGCACAGACCACCCCGTGGAAATGTTGCGCCTGATTTTTCTTTTATTCGAAGTGCCCCAAGGAGCCCAAGCGGAGATCTACATGCGGTGGCAACAGCGAGGGTTTCCCCCGCTCAACCGGCACGCTCCCTATGTGTGCTATGCCTTGATGGTGGAGCTTTTTTTCCGCTTCGCCTTGGCGGCGCACCTCATTGCCGGGACGCGCGCGAGCCACCGTGTGGACATGCTGTATCTGCTGTACCTGCCCTTCTGCGAGGTTTTTGCGTCCGGCGACAAGCTGCACCGGCTGTGCGCCCCGTACTTCATGCGGGAGGATCAGTCATTCGCGTGGGGTCTTGACCTAAAGGAGGGCTTGGCTAGTATCAACGCTCATTACGCCGAGCTTCCCGCCGAGCTCCGCGAACGGGGGATCTTCGTCTTCGCCGGCAGCGTCCCGCCGATCGATGCCCCGCATGTGGGGTTGCTTTGGGATCGCCATCGCCCGAATTGGAAGAAACATGGCGATCAGACGATTCCGCTCACACCCGAGCTTCAGGTAAAGCTCGGGGAGTTGCTGCTCAAACAATCGGACGATCCGAGATCTCTGTCGCTCGAACGGCGCGTGGCCCCGCGACGGGGCAGCTGGACCATCACGCCGCCGGATCTCCCGAAATCCAAAGACGCATGAGTCTGGGGCCGAAAGTGTAGCCCGTATGAAACATGGTGGAATCCGGGATTTTCGCGTGGCGAGAAAGTCACCACGGATGCCGTTTCACTTCATCCGGGCCACACTCGCTGGCTTATCTCACATCCATCGGCCCCATGGCCCACCTGCCGGCCTGGGTCAACGCGCCACATCGGTAAACCGCCCACTGGTTCTCCGTATCGTTCGGCATCCCGGTCCACGAGTAATAGAGGATCGCCCCGAGCCGCCCCTGTTGAGCGAACTGGCGGAATGCCGTGCGCTCGGACTCGACCAATTGCCCTCGCCGGGTATCGTTGATCGGGCAGGATTTATCCGCGTTGCTGAAACCCCATTCGGTTATCCAGCACGGCTTTGTGCCGGGCTGACAAGCCGATAAAACGCCCCGCTCTTCAAGTGTGGAAGCACGCTGAGACGGCGACTGGTGCGGATCGGCATCCGGATAGGTGTGTACGCCATAGCCGTCAACGAGTTTGTCCAGGCCGTGCTGGCGCAGGTACTGAAGTGTATCGCTGACGCTGACATAGTCGGTCTTCTTGCCCTGCTTCACAGTTCCAGCGACGCCGATATCCGCCAGCCCACCTGAAATGATCGGCGTGGCCATGTTCAGGCGTGAGTGATCGCGCAGATCTTTTATTCCGGCGACTACCTGAAGGTAGTTGCGGTAGCCGGCGGCAATCGCCGCTCCTTCCGGATCGTTGGGATTGTCGAGATCCGATAATCCGAGAACGCGGCCTGTGCCTGGCAATTTAAAGTCGCCGTTGTAGGCGGAGGTGTTGAATTCATTCCCGACTTCAATACCGACCAGACGCACTCCTGCCGTTTCCAGAGCGGCCAGATGCGGAGCAAAAGCGTTCTTGGCCGCCGCAGTGTCTACATCGCTAAGTGCCGGGACTCCCCAGTTCCGGCCGATCGATCGATCGGCCGGGCTCTTCTGCTTCCCTGTCATGATCTGCTCCGGCAGCACCAATCCAACCGTGCCAATGCCCGCCTGGTACGCTTGAATAATAAACTCGACGTTCTTGTCGTTTACCAGCCCCGAGCGAATGACCTTGACTCCGGCGCTATGCAGTTCCGCGATCAATGCGGGTTGTTGCTCCGCGGGGAGTTGGTCCGGGCCCACCACGTTTACACCGACAACGACGTTGTTTGCTCCCAGCGCATTCGGAATGCCAAGCGCGAAAAGCAGGATGCAAGCTGCTACGCCGAACTGTTTGCTTCGCATGAGCCCTCTCAGGACATAACCTAAGCTATCGGACGAGGGGACAGTTTGTAGAACCCTTGCACAGAACAACAGGGGACCCTCATTGTCCAGGGGCCGAAGTTGGTGCTAGGGAAACTCTGAACAATTGGAACATCGTCATTCCCGCGCAGGCGGGAATCCAGTTTTGCGAAGGGCGGAAATCAAAACTGGCCCCCCGCCTGCGCGGGGGTGACGAATTGATCAGGGATTGCCTAGTTCTTGCCTACTGACTGGAGCAGCTCCTTGATCTTCGGCTCCGGCTTCCAGTAATTCGGCCCCTTGAGAAACTTGCCGTTGGCGTCGTAAATCGGATTGCCGTCGGCGCCGAGCTTGCTCTCGTTGCTGTCCATGATCAGGTCGAGCACCGCTTCCAGCGGCAGGCCATACTTGAGGGCTTCGGATCGGCAGTAGACGATCACGTCTCCCAGCAGGTCGGCGAGCGCTACGGCGATCTCGATGGGCGGAGCGCCCTGCTCTGCCTTTTCCACGATCTCGTCAATCTCGTCGACTTCATCCGACAGGGTTGCCTTGAATTTCCTGAGCCGGCTGGCTGCGTCGTCGGGGATGGTCGGCGCCGCGTGTGCCGGCAGGCGGTACATCGCGTTCATCAGGGCAATTCGTTCGGCGAAGCTTTTGTTCATGGAGTCTGTGTCGTCGGGGCTATTGTCAGGGCCGCTCAGCGCGGGTTGCCGGATTCGAAGAGAGAGCTGGGGTGAGGAGCCAGCCGCAGGGGGTTGAAGGTGCGGCCCCTCACCCTAACCCTCTCCCCACATTCGTGGGGAGAAGGAATTAAATCAGGGCTTCCCTAAGGCGCCGTAGCCACCGCTGCAGCGGCGGGCGGCGGGCGGTCCGGATGATGCGGGTCGTGCAGCGCCTGATCGGACCAGCCGCCGCCCAGATCGCCGATCAGGGACACGGCGTCGAGTAGGCGGCTCTGCTGCACGCTGAGCGCGCTTTGCTGGTCGGCGAGCTGGGTCTGCTGGGCCTGGGCCACGGTGGTGTAGTCGACGGTGCCGGCCTGGAACTCGGCCAGCGCGATCTGCGAGCCGCGGATGGCGTCGTTCACGGCCACGTCGAGCTTCTGCGCCTGTTCCGCCTGGATGCGCAGGCCGGAAAGATCGTTCTCCACCGCCTGGAACGCGGCCAGCACGGTGCCGCGGTAGTTGGCCACGGCGCCCTCGTAGGCGGCCTTGGCGATGGCGACATCGGCCGAGCGTGCGCCGAAATCGAACAGGGTTTCGCTGCCGCTGGCGCCGACCGACCAGATATGGTTGGCGGCGCGCAACAGGCCGTCCAGCGGGGACTGCGAGAAGCCGTCCGCGGCGGACAGCGAGATGGTCGGATAGTACGCGGCGATGGCCACGCCCACGGCGGCGTTCTGCGCGGCCATGGTGCGCTCGGCGATGGCGATATCGGGCCGGCGCTGCAACAGGGTCGAGGGCACGACGCCGGGCACCTCCGGCAGCGTCGGCATCAGCGTGCTGTGCGGAATGTCCAGCTCCTCTGGGTTCTTGCCGACCAGCACGGCGATGGCGTGGGCGTACTGGGCGCGGGCCACGCCCAGGCCGGTCAGGGTGGCGTCGGCGGTTTCCAGGGCGACGCGCGCGGTGATCACGGCGGAAGGCGGCGTGGCGGTGATGCCGGCCGCGCCCTGGGCCTCGACGATGCGCAGCGTTTCGCGATAGTAATCGACGGTCTTCTGCTGCAGGTCGATATCGGCATCGGCCAGGCGCAGCTCGATCACCGTGGTGGCCAGCAGGGTCTGCTCGGACAGGGTGGCGTTGGCCAGCGTGGCCTCATCGGCCTGGGCGGTGGCGCTGTTCTCCTCGACCTGGCGGCGCACCTTGCCCCAGATGTCGATGGTCCAGCTCGCCGTGCCTTCGAGCGAGCCGGAGTTGACCACGTTGCTGCCGCCGGTTGCGGCGGTGCCCACGCCGCCGCCGGAGCGGGTGGCCGAACCGGTGAGGCCGAACGTCGGGAAATACTGACTGCGCGCCTCGCTCACTTCGGCCAGCGCCTGCTGGTAGTTGGCGTAATCCTGGCGGACGGTCTGGTTCGACACCGCCACCATCGGCTCAAGCTGGTTGAGCAGCGGATCGTTGAAGCCGGTCCACCAGTCGCCCTTGGGCGCCGCATCGGCCGGCGCAGCGGCGCTCCAGCCGGGCAGCTCCTTGAACTGCACCGGCACCGGCACGTCCGGGCGCTTGTAGTCGGGGCCCACCGAGCAGGCGCCGAGCAGGCCGCCCAACAAGGCGCCGGTCAAACCCAATGCAATGCCCGATTTAATTCTGTTCTTGTTCATGCGTCCGCACCCACATCCTTGCGCCAGGACCAGCCGGCAATCCAGTTGCGCAGCCTGGCGCCCAGGCGGTCGAGGTAAACATAGATCACCGGTGTCGTGTACAGCGTGAAGACCTGACTCAGGATCAGGCCGCCCATCACTGTGATGCCCAGCGGCTGGCGCAGCGAGGCGCCCTGGCCGATGCCGATAGCCAGCGGCACCGCGCCGAGCACGGCGGCGGCCGTGGTCATCAGGATCGGCCGCAGGCGCAGCACCGCCGCCTCGTGAATGGCCTGCTTGGCGTCGATCTTGTGGTCGCGCTGCGTGGTGATGGCCACGTCGATCATCATGATGGCGTTTTTCTTGACGATGCCGATCAACAGGATGATGCCGATCATGGCGATCACCGAGAACGGCGTATTGAAAATCAGCAGGGCCAGGGTCGCGCCGATGCCGGCCGAAGGCAAGGTGGAAAGGATGGTGAGCGGATGCACGGTGTTCTCGTAGAGGATACCGAGCACGATATACACCGCCCCGAGCGCCGCCAGGATCAGCAGCGGCATGGTGCCCATGCTCTGTGCATAGGCCTGCCCGGCGCCGGCGAAGGCGCCGTGGATCGAGGCCGGCATGCCCAGATCGCGCATCGCCTTGTCGATCGCCGTACCGGCCTTGCCCAGCGAGCCGCCGGGCGGCAGGTTGAAGGACACCGTCACCGCCACCTCGCCGCTCTGGTGGTTGACCTGGGTCGAGGTGTGATTGTTGACGTAGGTGGTCATGGCCGGCAGGGGCACCATCGTTTCGGACGCTGTACTGTCGGCGCTGCCGGTGGAGCTGCCGCCCTTGCTGTTGGAGATGCTGTTGGTGACGGCATTGGCCTGGGCGCTGGCATTGAGCGAATTGGTGCCGGAAGCCGCGCTGGAGGCCGCACTGACCGCGGAGTAGGCCGTCACCCCGCTCACCGTGCCGCCCTGCGCCTGGGTCTGCGCCGTGCCGCTGGCATTGCCGGCCGCCGCGCTGAGGTAGATGCGCTTGAGCATCTCCGGGTATTGCCAATATTTCGGCGCCACTTCCATCACCACGAAATACTGGTTGAACGGGTTGAAGATGGTGGTCACGGTGCGCTGGCCGAAGGCGTCGTAGAGCACGCTGTCGATCTGGTTCGGGGCGAAGCCGTAGCGCTGCGCGGTCTGGCGGCTGTAAGTGATGTAGGTCTGCAGCCCGTTCTGCTGCATGTCCGTATTCACATCCGTCAGCGCGTCGCGGTCCTTGTTCAATGCGGCCACCAGCTTCGGCGTCCATTCATACAGCGCCGCCGTGTCGTCGCCGGTCAGGGTGTACTGATATTCGGCGGCCGACTGCCGGCCGCCGATGCGCAGATCCTGCACCGCCTGCAGGAACAGCTTGGCGCCGGAGACCTTGTTCAGCTTGGGCCGCAGGCGCTGCACGATCTGGTCGGCCGACAGCTTGCGCTGCGCCAGCGGCTTGAGCGCGACATAGACATTGGCGGTATTGAGCGCGCGGCCGCCGGTGAAGCCGACCACCGACTGCACGCCGGGATCCTGTTGCACGATCTCCTGCAGCTGCTGCAGCTTCTTCTTCATCGCCGGGAAGGAAATGCTCTGGTCGGCGATGATCTGGCCCTGCAGCAGCCCGGTGTCCTGCTCCGGGAAGAAGGTCGTCGACACGAACCGGAACAGCCAGACGTTGAGCACGATCAGACCGATCAGCACCAGGCCGACCACCAGCGCGTGGTCGAGCGCCGCATGGAGCGAGCGCGAATAGGCCCCCTTGAAGCGCTCGAACTGCCGCTCGGACCAGACCGCCCAGCGGGCCTTGGAATGCAGGCTGCCGCCGCTGGCCAACAGGTAGGCGCACATGGTCGGCGTGACGGTAAGTGAAATCAGCAGCGAAAACAGGATGGCGATCGACAGCGTCACCGCGAATTCGTGGAACAACAAGCCGACGATCCCCGGCATCAGCAGGATCGGAATGAATACGGCAATCAGCGACAGGCTCATCGAGATCACGGTGAAGCCCACCTCGGAGCTGCCGAGCAGCGCCGCCTCGCGCGGCGACATGCCGGCGTCGAGGTGGCGCACGATGTTTTCCAGCACTACCACGGCGTCGTCGACGACGAAACCGGTGGCGATGGTCAGCGCCATCAGCGACAGGTTGTCGATGCTGTAGCCGAGCAGGTACATCGGCCCGAAGGTGCCGAGGATCGACAGCGGCAGCACCACCGCCGGGATCAGCGTGGCGCGCGGCGACTGCAGGAACACGAAGACCACGCCGATCACCAGCAGCACCGCGATGAACAGGGTGCGCTGGGTGTCGCCCACCGCCGCCCGCACCGACTGCGAGCGGTCGATGCCGACGTGCACCTGGATATTGGGCGGCAGGGTCGCCTCGACCGCGGGCAGCACCTTCATGATCTGCGCCACGGTCTGGATGATGTTGGCACCGGGCAGCGGATAGACGATCACGCCCACCGTCGGCTTGCCGTTCCACAGGCCGGCGTTGCGGATGTTCTCGTTGGAGTCCACCACCTCGGCGACATCGTGCAGCAGCACCGCGGCACCGTTGCGATAGGCCACGACGAGATTGCTGTAGTCCGCCGCCTTGCTGGCCTGGTCGTTGGAGATGACCTCGTAGCGCTGGTCGCCCTGGTCGATGTAGCCCTTGGCGCTGTCGGCATTGGCCGCGGCGATGGCGGCGCGCACGTCCTCCAGGCCGATGCCGTAACTGCTCAGCTTGTCCGGCTCCAGCTCCACCCGCACCGAAGGCAGCGCGCCGCCGCCAAGCTGGATCTGGCCCACGCCGCTGATCTGCGAAAGCTGCTGCTGGATCACGGTGTCGGCCGAATCGTAGAGCTGCGCCTGGGTCAGGGTGTCCGAGGTCAGCGCCAGGATGACGATCGGCGAATCGGCCGGGTTGAATTTGCGGTAGCTGGGGTTGCTGCGCAGGGTGGTCGGCAGGTCGGCGCGCGCCGCCTGGATCGCCGCTTCCACGTCGCGCGCGGCGCCGTTGATGTCGCGGTTCAGGGCGAACTGCACCACCACCTGCGAGGAGCCGACCGAGTTGTTGGAGGTCAGCTCGGTCACGCCGGCGATGGTCGCCAGCCGCTTCTCCAGCGGCTCGGCCACGGTCGAGGCCATGATCTCCGGGCTGGCGCCGGCCATGTTGGCCTGCACCGCGATGACCGGAAAGGTGACATTCGGCAACGGCGCCACCGGCATCTGGAAATACGCCAGCAGGCCGGACATACCGATGGCAAGGGCCAGCAGCGTGGTCGCCACCGGCCGCCGGATGAACAGCGCGGAGATATTCACCCCGCGCCCTCTACGGCCGGCTGGCCCGGCTTGGGCTTGCGGCTGAAGCGCTGCGACAGGCTGTCGAAGAACAGGTAGATCACCGGCGTGGTGAACAGCGTCAGCACCTGGCTCAGGGCCAGGCCGCCGATGATGGCCAGGCCCAGCGGCCGGCGCAGCTCGGAGCCGGTGCCGGTGCCGACCAGCAGCGGCAGCGCGCCGAGCATGGCCGCCAGGGTGGTCATAAGGATCGGCCGGAAGCGCAGCAGCGAGGCTTCGAGGATCGCATCACGCGGCGCCTTGCCGTGCACGCGCTCCGCGTCGAGCGCGAAGTCGACGATCATGATGCCGTTTTTCTTGACGATGCCGATCAGCAGCACGATGCCGATGATGCCGATCACGTCGAGGTCGTCGCCGGCCAGCATCAGCGCCAGCAGCGCGCCGATGCCGGCGGAAGGCAGGGTCGACAGGATCGTCACCGGGTGGATGAAGCTCTCGTACAGCACGCCCAGCACGATGTATACCGTGATCAGGGCCGCGAGCAGCAGGTACACCTCGCTCGACAGCGAGTCCTGGAACGCCGCCGCGGCGCCCTGGAACGAGCTGGTGATCGAGGGCGGCAGCTGGATCGCCTTCTCGGCCTTCTGCACCTCTTCCACCGCCGCGCTGAGCGAGGCGTCCTGGGCCAGGTTGAACGACACGGTGACGGCCGGGAACTGCGCCAGGTGGCTGATCACCAGCGGCGACTTGGTCACCTTGATATCGGCGATGCCGCTCAGCGGCACCTGGCCGGTGCTGCCGGTCTGGGTCGGCAGGTACAGGGTGCCGAGCGAAGCCAGGCTGGGCAGGCTGTCGGGCTTGGCCACCAGCACCACGCGGTACTGGTTGGACTGATTGAAGATGGTCGAGACGATGCGCTGGCCCAGCGCGTCGTAGAGCGCATTGTCGATGGTCGCCGGGGTAATGCCGTAGCGCGCCGCCAGCTGCCGGTTGACCTCGATGTCGACGCTGAGACCCTCGTTGTCCATATCGCTGGTGACGTCGCTGATCGACTTGATCTGCTTCATGCGCTCGATCAGCTCGGGCACATACTTCTGGAAATCCTGCTGGCTCGGCCCGCGCAGCACGAACTGGTACTGGTTGGGCGACACCACCGTGTCGAGGGTCAGGCTCTGCTCCGGCTGCGTGAACAGCTTGATGCCGGAGACGCCGGCGGTTTCCTGCTGCAGGCGCTTGGCGATCTGCTTGGCGCTGAGCGAGCGGTCGTCGTGCGCCTTCAGGTTGATCAGGAAGCGGCCGCTGTTGAGGGTGGTATTGGTGCCGTCGATGCCGATGTAGGAGGTCAGCGAAGTGACGTCCTCATCCTTGAGGATGACGTCGGCCAGGGCCATCTGGCGCGCCCCCATGGTGTTGTAGGACACCGAGTTGTCGGCCACGCTGATGGCCTGGATCACACCCACGTCCTGCACCGGGAACAGGCCCTTGGGAATGACGATATAGACGATTGCGGTCAGGGCCACCATCGCCACCGCCACCAGCAGGGTCAGGGTCTCGTGCCCGAGCACCCAGCGCAGGCCGCGTTCGTAGCCGGCCAGGGTCTTGTCGAACAGGCCCTCGCTGATCCGCTCGAAGCGGCTCGGCTTGCGTTCGGCCTTGGGGCGCAGGATGCGCGAGCACATCATCGGCACCAGGGTCAGCGAGACCACCGCGGAGATCAGGATGGTCACCGCCAGGGTCACCGCGAATTCGCTGAACAGGCGCCCGATCACTCCGCCCATGAACAGCAGCGGGATCAGCACCGCGATCAGCGAAATGGTCAGCGACAGGATGGTGAAGCCGATCTGGCCGGCGCCTTCCAGCGCCGCTTCCATCGGGCTCTTGCCCTCCTCCAGGTAGCGC
>Ga0302313_10000175_pt1 | contig 60559 bp, 49 predicted proteins | sample III_Palsa_N2_2_FD_200454 | JGI IMG/M metagenome (GOLD analysis project Ga0302313, IMG submission 200454) | Peat permafrost microbial communities from Stordalen Mire near Abisko, Sweden - III_Palsa_N2_2 | ecosystem: Environmental > Terrestrial > Soil > Palsa > Peat permafrost | place: Sweden...
AGCCAGCATATCGGCGATCTCGACTCGCCCGAGGCTAGAGAGGCGTTCGAGCGAACCATAGACGATCTCTGCAAACTATATCGATTCCGCCCCGAGATAATCGCTTGTGATCTTCACCCCGATTATGCCTCCACCCAGTGGGCTGAGCAGCACGCAAGGAAAGCTGGTGTGCCCCTGGTGCGAGTCCTCCACCATCAGGCTCACGTCGCGGGGTGCGCCGCCGAAAATGGTCTGAAAACTCCCTACCTCGGCGTGGCGTGGGATGGCGCGGGTCTCGGCGCGGATGGAACTATTTGGGGAGGAGAATTCTTTGCGGCAGATCAGAACGGCTTCGAGCGTGTCGCATCGCTTCGGCCATTCGCATTGCCCGGAGGGGAAACTGCCATGCGCGATTGTGCTCGTCCAGCGGCGGGATTGCTCTGGAAGACACTGGGTCCTGACAAGGCTCGCCAATTCCTCCAGCCCCAGGTCTGCGCAATGCTCGAGCATGAAATCAACGCGCCGCAGACCTCAAGTGTGGGGAGGATGTTTGATGGGGTCGCCTACCTAATCGGCGTCGCGGAACACAACCTGTTCGAAGGACACGCTGCGATGTGTCTGGAAAGTGCGATTGGACAAATCAAAACAGACGAAGCCTACACAGTCACTGCCGCAAACGGCATCGGCGACTGGGCGTCTCTGGTGGATGATATTCGAGCTGAGCTAGCTTCGGGGGTTGCTGTTGGTATGATCTCTGCAAAATTCCACAATGCTCTGGCGGACTGGATTCTTGCGGTTGCACAAATCACTGGCTCTCGCGATGTCGTCCTCAGCGGAGGCGTCTTCCAGAACGCCTACCTTACCCGGCGGTCTCGACGTTTACTCGAGAACAGGGGTTTCAACGTCTTCACGCACCGTCAGGTTCCGGCAAATGACGGTGGCCTCGCCTTAGGGCAGGCTGTTCTTGCCGCAACGATCAACTGAGGGAAGCGGCCATGTGTCTAGCTGTGCCTGGAAAGATTGTCACCGTCGTTGTTGAAGAACATCTCGGTCTCCGCCGAGGCAAGGTCGACTTCGGAGGAATACGTAAAGAGGTGTGTCTCGACTACACACCGGAAGCACGCGTGGGGGATTACGTGATGGTCCACGTAGGATTTGCCCTGTCGATCGTGAACGAAGATGAGGCGCGCCGGGTCTTCGATGCGCTCCGGGAACTCGACCTGCTCGAGGATCTCGAAATAGAGGAAGCTGGACATACCCCATGAAATTCCTCGATGAATACCGTGACTACGATTCGGTTCAACGCATGGCTCAGAAGATTCGTCGCATGACAACGCGCCCATGGACCATCATGGAGGTCTGCGGCGGCCAGACGTACACAATCGTCAAAAGCGGATTGCAGGAACTGCTTCCGTCGCTCATCACCCTTGTTCATGGGCCGGGCTGTCCAGTGTGCGTGACCCCGGTCGCAATGATCGACCGTGCTGTTGCCACTGCACTCTTGCCGCAGGTCATTCTCTGTTCCTTCGGCGACATGCTCCGCGTTCCAGGCTCCAATCAAAGCCTGCTCGATGCCAAGTCTCTGGGCGCCGATGTACGCATTGTCTATTCGCCGCTCGACGCCCTGCAACTCGCCCGCTCCAACCCTGGACGTGAGGTCGTATTCTTTGCTGTCGGCTTTGAAACCACCGCGCCGGCCAATGCTATGGCAGTATGGCAGGCGACACGCGAGCAGTTGTCTAATTTTTCAATGCTCGTCTCGCACGTGCTAGTTCCCCCTGCGATGGAGGCCGTGCTTGCTTCCCCGGACTGTCAAGTGCAGGCGTTCCTCGCAGCAGGCCACGCCTGCATGGTCACCGGCTATGAAGAATACTTTTCAATTAGCCAGGAATTTGGTGTCCCGATCGTCGTCACTGGCTTTGAACCACTGGATCTTCTGGAAGGAGTGCTGATGTTGGTGGTGCAGCTTGAACGGGGCCACGCAGGCGTAGAAAACCAGTACACTCGCGCCGTGCAGAAGGTCGGGAATCTGAAAGCGCAAGCTCGGGTTGCCGAAGTCTTCAAGGTTACCGATCGTGCCTGGCGAGGAATTGGCGAAATACCGTCCAGTGGACTTCGTCTGCGTGACACTTACCGCGCCATGGATGCCGAAACGAAGTTTGGCTTGCAACTTGAAGATGCGGAAGAATCGGCCGAGTGTATCGCTGGGCTGGTGCTGCAAGGTCTCCGCAGACCGTACGACTGTCCAGCCTTTGGCACAAGGTGCACTCCGGACACTCCGTTGGGCGCACCGATGGTCTCATCGGAAGGCGCGTGCGCAGCCTACTTCCACTTCGGAAGGAGGAAGGATCATGTCGATTCTCTCGTGTCCCTTACCGCGACCAGCCACTGACCGCATCCTTCTTGCCCATGGTGGCGGTGGTAGGCTTACCAATCAGCTTATCGAAGACATCTTTCTTTCGGCTTTCTCTAACCCAGCGCTGAACGGGCGGCACGATGGCGCCCTGCTTGCCATCGGCGGCGCCAGGCTTGCCATGACAACCGACACCTACGTTGTGCAACCACTTGTCTTCCCCGGTGGGACCATCGGGGACCTTGCCGTCAACGGCACCGTCAATGACCTTGCCATGTGCGGTGCGCAGGCGATCGCGCTCAGCGCCGGTTTCGTGCTGGAAGAGGGGCTGGCGATGGAGACCCTCCGTCACGTGGTCGAATCCATGCGCGACGCAGCGCTCGTTGCCGACGTGCCGATCGTGACTGGCGACACCAAGGTCGTAGACAAGGGGAAGGGCGACGGAATCTTCATCAACACCACGGGTGTCGGAGTAATCGTCGCACCAAACACAATCGGTCCGGAATCCATCCGCGCCGGCGACGTCGTTCTGGTCAGCGGCGACCTTGGCGCTCATGGAATCGCCATCTTGTCAGTTCGCCAAGGCCTGGAGTTCGAAGGCCCCGTATGCAGCGACACGGCTTCGCTGTGGCCCGCAGTAGAAGCGCTTCTCGATGCCGGTATCGAGATTCATTGTCTGCGTGACCTCACTCGTGGAGGCTTGTCTTCAGCGCTCAATGAGATCGCCTCGATCAACGGGTTTCGAATCACCGTAGATGAGGCGCTCATTCCGGTCTCGGAAATTGTTCGCGGAGCTTGCGAATTGCTCGGCCTTGATCCGCTCTATGTCGCCAACGAGGGCCGATTCGCGGTCTTTCTCTCGGAGAAGGATGCCGATCGCGCGCTGACCATCTTGCGTTCAATCAGTGTCTCAGAAGGCGCAACGCAAATTGGAATGGTCTACGACCGCGACCATGCGAGCCAACGGCCCGGTATCGTCACCCTTCAAAGCCGGATTGGGGGGAATCGTGTTCTCGACATGATGTCCGGCGAACAACTTCCGCGAATCTGCTGAGTGGCTGTACCAGAAAGTTGGACCACAGGTAATCAAGCGTCGATGTGGCCACTCGAAAACTGACATTTCTAGGTAATGAAAACGCTGATTGCCTCAAAAGCTGGGCATCACTGCGGTCGGGTGCATCCGATCCACCGCGTATCACATAGCGATTCCTGCTCAACTTTGCATATCGGGAAAGTAACGCTAGCGCGTTCGAGGGAGAGGATAAATCTCTTGGAGGATGCCTTATACGAAACGCTATCGCCACCACTCGATTCATACCGCGCAGAGCGACGGCAAAAGTGCCACCAAAGTGCCACCAAGGCGAAGAGCGCAAACGCCGTACTTTCCGCGTCTCTCTTCAAACTATTGATTTTAGTGAGGTTTTTGGTAGCGTTACCGGGGCTCGAACCCGGACTCTTCGCCTTGAGAGGGCGACGTGTTAACCAGTTACACCATAACGCCATGAACGGATGGGGTCCGCTGCGACTTGGTAAGTATAGCAAATTGAGGCGATGGGGAGAAGCGCTTGCGGCGGTTGGCGTGGGGTTTGGGACATTCCCTCAGCAGCTAAAGCCGCGGGTAGTGAAGGTGAACTTCATGGCACGGCTGAAGCCATGCCCTTCGAGGGATCGATCGGACTGGGTCGCTGCGCTAGAGGCCGAGCTTTTTCACTTCGTCGTTGTAGTACTTGCGGTAGAGGATGTCCCATTCCTGGGAGCCCTCGGGGATGATGCGGCGCTGGGAGGCGATTTTCTGGCGGGCAGCGGCGTCGATCTTGACCTCTTCGAGGAGAAGCTTGGTAAGGGCCTTGCGGGCTTCCTGGCGGATGGTGTTTCGGTCCTCGAGGAAGTCGACTTCGTCGATTTCGGCGAGGGTATCGGCGACGGTGTGGGCGAGCTTGTTGAGCTTGTCGTCGGAGATGCGAGTGGTGTTGCTGGACTTGATGTCGGGAGCTCCGCGCATGGCACTCATAGGACCGCCTTGTATTTACGAGCGAGCTCCTGCTTAACCTTTTTGAACATCTCGGGGTAACTGGCTCCGGTTTTGAGCATGTCGTCCTGGAAGGCTTCGAGGATGACGCGGACTTCGTCATTGATGCGATCTTCGAGGGCGAGCTCCTCGATCAGGGCAGCAGAGAGTCGCTGATCGACCACGGCCGGCTTGTCGGTCTTGATCATCTTTGTCGCCACCAGGTGTTTGCTGGTCTGGCGGGCAAGGTAGCTTACGTAATCTTTCGAGAAAATCATGGGCAAAGATAGGGTAGCACGCAGGTTTCACTTCTTGCGGTGCGGGCAGTGGTCGGTGTTGATGCAGGCGTCGGGAAGGCGGAGGCGCTCGACGGGACGGCCGTGGAGAAGGTGCTCCTGGACGATCTCTTCGGCGTCGTCGGGATCGGCGAAACCGTACCAGACGGCTTCGGGGTAGACGACGAGGACGGCACCGTGCTCGCACTGATCGAGGCAACCGGCTTCGTTGACGCGAACGCGGTGCTTGAGGCCGGCGGCCTTGACGGCATCCTTGAGGGCGCCGCGGAGTTTTTTGCTGTATTTGTTGCCGCAGCTGGGGCGGGAGGCGGAATCGTCGCGCTCGTTGAGGCAGACAAAAACGTGATGTTCGAAGACTGGCATGGGGATTGGATGCACAGGATGGGGGGCAGAGATGCGGCAGGGGTGGGGGTAGCGTGCGAGAATATAGGGTATGGGCTTTGATGATTTGACAGCGGTAAAAGATGACATGATCGCGTTCATCGCCGGGCACGGGATGCGGCGGATGAAGAGCTTTGTGCCGGAAGATGTGCCGACGGTTTTGTTCGAGGAAGACGACGTGGACGGGTGGAAGGACTTCGTGGAACATGCGAAGGCGGCCAATGCACCCTTCATTACGATGAGCGATGTGATTTTGGAGCCGGAGGACGTGTCAACGCTGATCGCGCAGGTGCGGGACCAGGCGTATCCGGATGGGGATTCGGGCGAGTTGGAAGAGGCTCAGAGCTTGATGCAGCATGTGGGCAAGACGGGATATCTGCAGCTGGGATTCGCTCAGGGTGGGGTGATCTTTTTGTATGAGACGGCGACGGAGTGGTATGACCTGTTCCAGGAGCTAATGGAGTCGGTATCGGAGCTGGGACACATTATTGTGGATGACCGGGACGAGGAGTAAGGCAGAGTGTAGGGGTTAGAGGGTAGAGCGTAGAGCGTAGAGAAGTCAGAGCAGGCGGCGCTGCGGTGGACGTGAAGCAAGAACGGTTGGACGGTTGGGTGGTGGCGGCGCAGGAGAGTGAGGCGTCGGTGGGGCTGGCGCGAGCCTTGGGGGTTCCAGAGGCCATTGCGCGGTTGTTGATTTGCCGGGGATTTGAGACGGTGGCGGCGGCTGAGGGGTTTCTGCGACCGGGGCTGGGGCAGTTGCACGATCCATACAAGATGCTGGGGATGGCGGCGGCCGTCGCTCGGCTGCGGGCGGCGCTGGAGCGGCGGGAGCCGGTGCTGATCTATGGGGATTACGACGTAGATGGGACCGTTGCGACGGTGCTGCTGAAAACTGCGATAGAGCGGGCGGGGGCTTTCCTGGGGGTGGTGGCGGATGTGAGGTATCACATTCCCCACCGGATTCGCGAAGGGTACGGGATGCAGGATGCGCGGATTGAGGCGGCGGCAGCAGAGGGCGTGCGACTGGTGGTGAGCGTCGATACCGGGATACGTGCTTTTGCGGCGGCCGAAGAGGCGAAGCGGGTGGGGTTAGATTTGATTGTGACGGACCACCATCTGCCGGATAAGGTTGAGGGAGTGCCTGAAGCGCTGGCAGTGCTGAATCCGAATCAGCCGGGGGATGGGTATCCGTATAAGGAGCTGTGCGGGGCAGGCGTAGCGTTCAAGCTGGCACAGGCCTTGCTGGAGAGTACTGCGGCCGATGATGCGGAGCGGGCTCGGCTGCGGGAGAAGACGCTTCCCTCTTTCTTGAAGCTGCTGGCGATTGCGACGATTGCGGATGCGGTACCGCTGACGGGCGAGAATCGAGCGATTGCGTCGCTAGGGCTGGTGGAGTTGCGGAAGCCGTCGCAGGCGGGACTGCGGGCGCTGATGGAGCTGGCGCAGATTGATACGGCCAAGCCTATCTCGGCGACCGATGTGGGATTTCGGCTGGCGCCGCGGATCAATGCGGCGGGGCGGATGGATATTGCGTCGAATGTGGTGGAGATGTTTCTGACTCGGGATGCGGATGCGGCGCGGACGCTGGCGGAGAAGCTGCATCGGCTGAATGACGAGCGTAGGGCGACGGAAGCAGAGGCGCTGAGGGCGATCGAGGCGCAAATTGAGGCGATGACGGAGGGTGCGCCTGCTTGTTTTGTGCTGGACGACGCGGAGATGGGGTCGGCTTGGCATCGTGGGGTGATCGGGATCCTGGCGTCGCGGGTGGTGGACAAGACTCAGAGGCCTGCCTTGGTGATCACACATGAGGATGGTCTGGCGTATGGATCGGGACGCTCGGTGAGCGGGTTCCATCTGTTGGACGCGCTGACCGCGGTGGATGGAGAGGGTGCGGAGAAGTTGTTTGCGCGCTTTGGCGGACACGCACATGCGGTAGGATTCTCGCTGGCTTCGGGACGGGTCGGCGAGCTGCGGGAGCGGATTGTGCGGTACGCAACGGAGCGCAAGGGTTCGGGTGAGGTCGTGGAGGAGCTGGCATGCGATGCGGAGGTGCGGCTGGGGGATTTGACGGAGGAGTTTTTGGCGGCACTGGAGCAGATGGGGCCCTTTGGGACCGGGAATCCGGAGCCAGTGTTTATTAGCCGGGGGGTAAGGCTGTCGGCGGCGCTGAAAGTGATCAAGGAGCGGCATCTGCGCGTGACGGTCGAGGACGTCACGGATGGGAAGAGCTTTGGAGGTATGGCCTGGAGCCGGAGGACGGATTGGGCGGCGCTGGCGCAGGAGGGTGGGTGGTCGCGCGGAGACCTGGTGGATCTTGCCTATCGACTGCGCAGGAACTGGTATCCGACGTATGGCGGATGGGAGCTGGAGATTGGGGGAATCCGACCATCGGTGGGGGACGGCGCATGACGCAGATGGCCTTTGCGACCGGTATACAACACGCGCAAAACTTTTGACGCGCCGAGAGGATGTGGTGCGTCTTATATACTGACTCTTTGCTTATGGCTCAACAAGTTTCGCAACGATCGCGCGGGTGGGTTTGGTGGCTTGTCGCGTGGGCGGCAGGCATGGCGCTCGTTTTCTACATACGCAGCCAGCATTCCCTGGTGGAGGTGACAGCTGCGCGGGTGGAGCCACAGACGCTTACCCAGACGAAGGTCGCCAACGGCAGGGTTGAGCCGCTGGAGAACTTTGACGCGCATGCTCCATTGGCGGGAACCGTTGCCAATGTTTATGTCCGCCTCGGCCAGAATGTGCAGTCGGGCCAGGAGCTGGTGCGGATGGACGACACCGACGCCCGCAAAGAGCTGATGACGGCCGAGGCTAGCCTAGCCAGCAGCAGGCTGGCATTGCAAACAGCTGAACAGGGCGGAACGGCGGCGGAGCGCGTGACTTCGACGGCAGATATCGACGCGGCCAAGGCGCAGGTGCAGCAGGCCACTCACTCGCTTGCGGCGCTGGAGAAGCTACAAGCGCAGGGAGCGGCTTCGGCGAATGAGGTGGTGCAGGCACAGCATCAACTGACGGCTGACCAGGCGAAGGTTGACGAGTTACAGGCTACGAAGGGTGCGCGGTACTCGACCGGCGATCTACAGTCACTCAAGGCGCAGGTTGCGGAGGCAAAGGCGGGGGTGGATGCAGCTCAATCGGCATACGCGGGCGTGGATATACACGCTCCGTTTGCAGGGACAGTCTACGCATTGCCGGTGACACAGTATGCCTTTGTGCCGGCAGGCGAGACGCTGGTGCAACTAGCAAATTTGGGCAAGATACAGATCAGGGCATACTTCGACGAGCCTGAGATCGGACTACTCAAAGTTGGGCAACCGGTAACGATCGAATGGCAGGCGAAGCGGAATGAATTCTGGCATGGGCACGTTTTAACGGTTCCGACCACCATCACCACATACGGAACAACGCGCAATGTCGGCGAGACTTTGATCAGCGTGGATGATGCGAATGGGGTGTTATTGCCGAACACGAACGTGACGGTGACGGTGATGGAGGAGAAGCACGAAAACGTGCTCAGCCTGCCACGCGAAGCACTGCAGACCAAGGGGACGAGCAATTCTGTATTCCGGATCGTTGGCGACCGACTGGTCAAGACGCCGGTGACGGTGGGTCTATCGAACAATGAACGTTTTGAGATCACAGGCGGACTGAACGAGGGTGACCTGGTGGCTCTTGGTGCAGTAACCGAAGCGGACCTGAGCGACGGTCTTCGGGTGAAGGTGCATCGCTAGGTGAGATGTCCGTGACGAGATCCATCATCGAGCTTACGGTCCGCAAGACGATCCGGCCAGCATTGTGGTTGAACCTGCTGCTGATAACCTCGCTGCTTGGCAGTGGGGCGATACCTCTGCAAGCAGTATCGCTGGTGGCCGCAGACCGGGCGGCTACTGAGCGAGTGGCCGCTGAACGGGCATTGATGCAGGGCCAGATTGATGAAGCGGTGGCGAAAACTCAGCGTCTGGCGGCAGCGGATCCAAAGGATGGACAAGCCTACCTGCTGCTGTGCCGCAGCTTCTATGCCGAGGCGCATGCGGATGAGGCTATCGATGCCTGTACGAAGGCGACACAGGCGCTTCCCCATAGCAGCGAGGCGCAGGACTGGCTGGGGAGATCGCTCGGGATGAAGGCGGAGCGTGCGGGGCCGATTGCCGGCCTTAGTCTTGCACTGAAGGTAAAGGCGGCGTTTGAGACCGCCGTTGCGCTGGATCCAGAAAATGATGAGGCGATCAATGATTTGGGCGAGTTTTATATTGATGCGCCGATGATTATCGGCAGCGGCCTGGATAAGTCTGCTGCTCTGGCGAACCAGGCGCTGGCGCGACGGCCGCAGCCAGCTCATCGAATTCTTGCCATGACGGCGGAGAAGCGTAAGGACTATGAGACGGCGGAGCGTGAGTTTCGGGCAGCCGTTGCGGTCGCAAACCGGGCGGATGCATGGAATGATCTGGGTGCGTTTTATCGCCGCCGTGGAGAGTACGACAAGGCCGTGGAGGCGCTGAAGCAAGGGCTTGCGGTCAATCGAGCGAAGGATGCAGGCCTTGTCGATGCAGCCAGCCTTCTGGATCGCATGCACCGCGAACCGGCGCTCACGCAGAAGGCGTTGCGGGATTATCTCGAACGCGGCGTGAAGAGCGATGACGCTCCGGCGATCAAGGTGCATGTGATGCTTGGCAAGCTGCTGGAGAGCGAAGGAGACAAGGCGGGCGCTAAGATCGAGTTTGAGACGGCGCTCCAGATGGCGTCCGGCTATGGACCGGCGAAACAGGCATTGCAACAACTTTGAGCGGCAAGGTTGCAGTTGAGACGCAGGGTTGAGGATCTAGGAGCGAAATGCGCGAGAGGACGAGATGGGCGATGGTATGGCTGCTGCTGACGGCGTTTGCCGCAGGCGCCTCTGCGCAGATTTCGTTGGGTACGGCGGTCGATCTCGCGTTAAAGAATGATCCCAAGGTGAGGATGTCGGAAGCTGCGGTGGCGAAGGCGCAGGCGGCTCTAGAGGGTACGAAGGATGTGTACGTGCCGACGCTGAGCGCGAACGCCGGGTATGGACAGGGGTTCGGTGTACCAACAAGCTTGCCTGTAGTGTTCAGCCTGACGAGCCAATCGCTGGTCTTCAGCTTCTCGCAGCATGACAACATTCGGGCAGCGGCGGCGGGACTGGCTGCGGCAAAGTTTGCGTTGAAGGACATGCGGGAGCAGGTGGAAGAAGACGTGGCGGTCACCTATCTGAACCTAGAGAGCGACCAGCGAGCGCTCGCGGTGATGGCGCAGGAGCATGGCGACGCGACGCGTCTGGTGACGATCGTTCAGGAGCGTTTAGATGCGGGCGAGGATGATCGGATGAGTTTGCTTCAGGCGCAGCGCAAAGCAACGCAGATTGAGTTGAATGAACTGAATCTGCAGGATGAGATTGCGCAGCTCAGTGATCATCTGTCGCGGCTGATCGGTTTGCCGGATGATCGACTGACGGCGATCCCGAGCTCGATCCCCGCGCTTCCTACGGTGCAGGTGGCGGCGGACAGCGGGAACGAGTCGGACGGTCCAGGAGTCAAGGCAGCTTTGGCCGGCGCGAAGAGCAAGCAAGAGTTGTCCTTCGGAGTGAACCGCTATCGTCTGCGGCCACAGATGCTTTTCGGTGTGAACTACAGCCGCATCGATACGGGTCAGAACGATTACACGTCGTACTATCCCGGTTTTGGATTAAAAAATCCGAGTCAGAACGCCGTCAGTGTGTATATCGAGATGACCCTACCTATCTATGACCGTAGACATCAGGATGAGGCGAATGAGGCGAAGGCCGAGGCAAGTCGCGTGTACTTTGAATCCGAGGCGCAGCGCGACCAGTTTCTTGAGGGACGCAAGAAGCTTCGGCGAAGTGCTGCAGAGTTGGAAAAGCGCAGCAGGCTTGCGGAGATTGACCAGGACATTGCGCAGGAGCAACTGAAGGTGATGCTGGCGCAGCTGTCGCCGGACAGTGGAAGTTCAAGCGGGCAGCAGATGACTCCCGAGGATGAACAGAATGCGCGGCTGAAAGAGGGCCAGCAGACGATCGATCTACTGAGTGCGCAGTTTCAACTTAGTCAGGCGAAGGTGAACCTGCTGCGGCAGACCGGGCAACTGGAAGAATGGCTGAGGAGTGCGTCGGCTATGTCAGACGGTGTTCCGACGGATTCTGTAACTCACTGATTGCAATGAAGCAAAGCTGATGGACTTGGAATTTCACGGAGTACTGCAGAGGGAACAACAGATGCTGTTGATTCAACCTTTTTCTGGTAGCAAAGTGGTAAACTAAAGGAATTATTATGCCTCTTAAAACGCTTCTTCTGAACCCGCCTTCCTTTGAAAACTTTGATGGTGGCGCCAGCTCGCGCTGGCCCGCAACTCGTGAGATCGAGTCTTACTGGTATCCGGTATGGCTGGCGTATCCAGCCGGGATGCTGGAGGGCTCCAAGCTGCTCGACGCGCCGCCGCACCATGTAAGTGCGGAAGAGACGATCGAGATTGCCAAGGGATACGAGTTCCTGGTGCTGTTTACCTCGACAGTGGGGTGGTCGGGCGACCATGCGCTGGCGCGCGCGATCAAGAAGGCGAACCCGACGGTGAAGATCTGCTTTGTCGGGCCGCCAGTTACCACGGACCCGGATCGCGCTCTCAATGAGTGCGAGGTTCTCGACTTCATCTGCCGCCGCGAGTTTGACTTTTCGGTGGTGGAGTATGCCAATGGCAAGCCTCTGAATGAGATTCTTGGCATCAGCTACAAGGATGCGAGCGGTGTGATTCAACACAACCCGGACCGTCCGCAGGTGGAAGACCTGGACGCGATGCCGTGGGCAACGAAGATTTACAAGCGGGACATGGACGTAACGAAGTACAACGTTCCGTTCCTGCTGCATCCATACATCAGCTTGTATTCGACGCGCGGATGCCCGGCGCAGTGCACGTTCTGCCTGTGGCCGCAGACGCTGAGCGGCCATGCGTGGCGCAAGCGTTCCACCGACGACGTGGCGGCCGAGATGGCGTGGGCGAAGGAAAATTTCCCGTTTGTTAAGGAGTTCTTCTTCGACGACGATACGTTCAATATTCAGCAGGGACGCACGATTGAGTTGTGTGAGAAGCTGAAGCCGCTCGGCATCACGTGGTCTTGCACCAGCCGCGTTACGACGAGCCGCGACACGCTGAAGGCGATGAAGGAAGCTGGCTGCCGGCTACTGATCGTTGGATTTGAGTCGGGAGATCCGCAGATCCTGAAGAACATCAAGAAGGGTGCGACGGTTGAGCGCGCGCGGGAGTTCGTAAAGGACTGCCACGACCTCGGACTGATCATCCACGCGGACTTCATTCTTGGCCTACCGGGTGAGACGAAAGAGTCGATCTGGAACACGATCAACTTCGCGAAGCAGTTGGATTGCGAGACAGTCCAGGTTTCGGTTGCACATGCGTATCCGGGCACGGAGTTCTATGACTACGCCAAGCGGAACGACTTCATCACGAACGAGAAGATGGAGGATGGCGGTGGTCACCAGATGGCGCACATCGAGTATCCGGGGCTGCCGACCGAGTACGTGATGGAGATGGTGCACAAGTTCTACGACGAGTATTACTTCCGTCCGAAGGCTGCGTTCCGGGTGGTGTGGAAGGCTGTTGTGAACCGTGATGTGCCACGGCTTTATGTCGAGGCGAAGGCGTTTATGAAGCTGCGTTCGCAGCGGAACAAGGCGTCGCGAGCGAAGAAGGAAGCGAATGCGCTGAAGGCTCAGGAGAGCGTTAGCTTGAATGCATAAGAGCTGTTGAGAACAAGGGCGGCTAGCGTGGGCGCTGGCCGCCTTTCTCTTTGGGGCAAAGGAAGGGATTTGATTGAAACACGTTCTCAAGCCGTCTCAGTACGCGATTTTAGTAGCGATTATGCTGTCGGCGTCGATTGGCGATTCGTTTTTGAAGCGCGGGATGGGACAGGTGGGCGCGGTGAATCTGAATCACCTGGGGCTGCTGTGGCATGCGCTGTTCAATCCTTATGTCGATATCGGGATCGTGTTTCTGATCGGGTTCTTCGCCGCGTATACGACGGCGTTGAGCTGGGCAGACCTGACATTTGTGATGCCCGCAACGGCGTTTGGGCCAGTGGTGATTGCGCTGATCGGGCGGTACTGGTTACATGAGCAGTTGTCCGTTTCGCGCTGGCTGGGGATTGGATTGATTGTGTGCGCCGTGGGGTTTGTGGCAGGTGGACCGTCGCGGACCGAACATCCGGAGCTGGACCAGATGGATGCAGGGGCGAGCCGATGACGCTCTCGCCGTTCGTACATCAGTGGAGCGCAATTGCGTTCGTCGCAGCACTGGCAGTTGTGGGTGAGGTGATGATCGCCTCGGGTATGCGGCAGCTTGGAGACCTCGATGACATTCGCGCCACGCGCGGTTTGCTGGGGACAATTGCAGCCGTTCTGAAGAATGCGCGGTTTGTGATTGGCGCGCTGTGCATGGCATTGAATTTTTTCTCGATGCTGTTTGCGCTGAGCATCGCGGAGCTGTCCTTGGCAGCCCCGGCGATTGGAGCCCTGACGTATATAGGTAATGCGGTGGCCGCAAAGTTCTTCCTGCGCGAGAGAGTGGATCGGCGGCGGTGGCTGGCGACAATGTGTGTGGTGGTGGGAGTGATTTTGCTGGCGCGTTAATGACTGAAAAGCTTCATCAGGCCCGCCGGGGGTAGGGGTGGTGCGAGGAAAGTTGCGGTGTTGCCGGTGGAGCGTGCGATTGCTTCGGCAGCAAGGCGGCCGCTGCGAACGGCGCCTTCCATGGTGGAGGGCCAGCCAGAAAGTGTCCAATCGCCGGCGAGATAGAGGTTATCCCCGGGCGCGTCTGCGGTGGGACGGAAGCGGTCCAAACCGGGAGTTACGGAGAAGGTAGCGCGAGCCTCCTTGAGGACGGCAGACTTGAGCAGCCTGGCTTCGCGGACGGCTGGGAAGAAGCGAGTGAGCTCGACGAGGCTGAAGGCGAGAATCTGTTCGGAGGTCTGACGGAGTTCGGAGAAGGAGGCGCTGATGACCAGTTCGAGGTATTGGCCCTGCGGTGCCTGCGCAGTTTCCAAGCGGCGGATGAGTGTCTTGTTAAACATCCACTGGATGCGGGTGTCGAGCAGGGCGGCGTGTTCGAGGTCGGTGACGGGGCGATCGAACCAGAGGTGAATGGTCGTGATGGGGGAGTGGGTGAAGTGGGAGAGCGAAGGCTCGATGCGCTGGCGAGGTGGCGCGTCTTCGGGGAGTGTGGCGAGGAGACGCGCGGTCTGCTCGAAGGGGAGGGCGAGGAGTAGGGTGGGTGCGTGATGGCGATCGCCGTTGGAAGCGGTGACTTGCCAAAGGCCTTTCGGGAGGAACTCGATGCGATCGATGCTAGTGCGTGGGTAGAGGGTAGTTCCCTGCTGCACGGCCAGGTGAGCAATGCCGGCGTAGAAGTCGGAGAGAGGCTGTGAAGGGATGCCGAAGCGGCCACCGGCGGCGGATTTGAGGAAGGACTCGTGAAAGACCTGGCCGGCGTAGCGGGTGGAACAGCGATCGAAGGTGTCATTGAGCGTGCCAACGATGATGGGTTCCCAGAAGTGACGGATAGCGCGTTCGGTTTGGCGAGTGCGCTGGAGCCAGGCGGAGAACGGTTGGTCGTCGGTGGCGGGGTAGGAGCGTACGAAGTCGAGCAAGCCGAGGACGATCCGGGACTTATCTTTGAGGGAGAGCATGGGTGCGCGGAGGAAGCTGAGCGCAGAGTGTCCAGGGGATGGAAGCGCGGCGGGGGCAATGTCAGAGCGGCGGGTGGGAGTGGAACGGGTTGAGGGTTCGAGGAAGGTGACGATGTCGTACCAGCGGATGTGCTGGCCTGCGCCGGAGAGATTGCACAGGTCGACGAGGTTCGTGCAGCAGCCGAGGAGAACGTGCTGGGAGTCGATGACTTCATCGAGCGCGGGGTGTGGGTAGGAATAGGCCCGGCCGCCGACGAAGGGCTTGCGCTCGAGGAGGGAGACGCTGGCGCCTGCGCCCGAGAGAGCTACGGCTGCAGCGAGGCCGGCTGCGCCTGCGCCAAGGATGAGGACGTCGGGGGCGGGGTGGTCGCTCATCGCAAGAGCCTGGCTTTGAGGGATTGGAGGATACCGAGGCCGAGGATGGCAAGCTTCGTCGAAGTGGGGACGGAGACGCGCTGCTTGAAGACGGCGGCGGGGTTGGCGGAGATGCGATCGAGGAGGCGGCGATAGATGCCGACGAGAACGAGCATGGAGGGACGGGCGTCGGGGTCGAGGAGCGGGATGAGTTCGGAAGCGCTGCGGTAATAGTTCTGCGCGCGGTCAATCTCGAGTCGAAGCAGGGAAAGTGTGGCGGAATCAACTGGGGAGCCAGCACAAGCTTTCCGGATTGAATTTACGTCAGTGCCTACCCCGTTGATATCGTCTGACGGGAGATAGATGCGTCCGCGCTCAGCGTCTTCCTTTACGTCGCGCAAAATGTTTGTGAGCTGAAACGCGACTCCAGTGCGCTCAGCGAGTTCTTCGGCGCGAGGATCGGTGTAGCCGAAGATTTTTATACAGACGAGGCCAACGACAGATGCGACCAGATAGCAATATCGATAAAGGAAGTCGAACGTGTCGTAGACGTCGAAGTCATAGCTTGTGGTGTGACCGTCGAGTGCTATGACATCGATATGGGCGTTGCCAACGCCGGGCTGCACAGGCTGTAGATCGAGCGTGGTTCCCTGCACCAACTTCTCGAGGAGGTCGTCGGAGATGGAGAAGCACTGCTGGGTGTCGTTGAGGGCGAGGAAGATGGGATCTGTGGTGGGGGTGGTGCGGGAGGCGCGCCAGGCGGCGGTCCAGGTGGCCATGGCCTGGCGGCGGGCGTCGAGGGAAATGGACTCGTCGTCGGCGAGGTCGTCGGCTTTGCGCATGAAGGCGTAGACCGCGCACATGGCGTCGGACTTGTGCTGCGGGAGGACTCGAAACGAGTAGTAGAAGTTCTTGGCTTCGCGCTTGGCGATGGTACGGCAGGCTGCGTAGGCCGCAAGCAGTTCGGGAGATTGTGCTGCGCTCATTCGGGTGTGTCCTTGGATGAACGCGAGGGCTTGGCCGATGCGGAGAACTTGCCGAGGAGCGCGCCGCCCAGGAGACGGAGCTTGGCCGATTTGGTGACAACGGGGCGGGACTTCAGCGTGTTGTAATCCTGGGCGGCGATGGCGTCGAGGATGGCGTGGCCGCCGTTGATGAAGAGTTGCAGGGTTGAGGCGAGGTCGGGGGCGACGAGGGTGGTGATGCGCTGACCACGGGTAAGGCGCGCGCGCGCGTCGGCCACGAGGAACTGCATCATGGCGCGGAAGTTGGCGTCGAATTGGCGCGCGATCAGCTGGTCGTCGGTGACGTGGAAGCGCTGCATGGCGTCGGCGGGGATATAGCGACGGCCGCGGGCACGGTCTTCGACGACGTCCTGATAAAAATTGGCTAGCTGGAGGCCGGTGCAGATGTCGTCGGATAGCTGCATTAGGTCTTCGGAGTGATAGCCGCTGACGAGAAGGACGAGCCGGCCGACGGGGTTGGCGGAGTAACGCGAGTATTGCTCGAGGGTGGCGAGGGATTCGTGGTGGGTGTAGACCTGGTCCTGCTCGAAGGCGGAGATGAGGTCGTCGAAGGGTTGGATAGGGAGTTTGCGGGTGGCGATGGTGGGTTGGAGTGCGACGAAGACGGGGTGGCGCGAGAGGTCGGGATGGGCGAAACACTGGTGGAGCATGGCACGCCAGGTGGCGAGGAGGCGCGTGGCGGTTGCGGTATCGGCTACTTCGTCGCCGAGGTCGTCGGAGGTGCGGCAGAAGGCGTAGACGCTGTGGAAGTGAGGGCGTAGCGCGGCAGGAAGGAAGAATGTCGCGACGTGGAAGTTTTCGTAGTGGGTGGTGGTGAGGGTTTTGCACCAGGATTGGGCTTCGGCAAGCGAGGGCCGTGCGGCGGGGGTGAGATAGAGGGACGGAGCTCCAAGGAGACGGTCGTCTATGTCCAACGGAGATGTGGGGGGCGGGCTGGAGTTGGCGAGGGCGGTCATACGCGCTCCTGCATAGTGGCCTGCGCTGTGGGTTCTGAGGCCACGTTGGGAAAGATCACGGTCTTGATCTCGGGTGCGATGCCGTCGGCAGGGCGGGTGAGCATGCGGCGAAAGACGTTGGGGAGGTCTTCGATGGTCGCAGTGCCAGTGAGGAAGTCCTGGGCTCGGAAGCGGCCGGTGGCGATGAGATCGAAGGCGCGGCGGGCGGCGGCAGGGGTGTGGTGAAAGCTAGCCTTGAGGGTGAGGTCGGAATAATGGATGAGGTTGGTGTCGAGAGAGACGGTGGTGCCGCGGGGAGGCCCACCGAAGAGGTTGACGAGGCCGCCTTTGCGCGCCATTTGTACGGCCCACTGCCAGGCTTCGGGAGTAGCAACGGCTTCGAAGACGATATCCGCGCCGCGGCCTTCCGAGGTAAGAGCGCGAGCGGCGGCAATGGGGTCGGGGACATCCGAGATGCGAAGGACTTGCTCGGCGCCAAAGTGGCGCGCGGGGGCGATCTGATCTTTGCGCTTGACGACAGCAATGACGTGGAGGCCGAGGATTGAGGCAGCGTGGATGAAGAGGAGGCCAATGGGGCCGGCGCCTAGGACGATGGCGGTCTGGCTCTCAACGGCGTCAGAATCGGCTGAAAACGAAACGCCAGACTCTTCGAGGCCGCGGACAACACAGGCGAGTGGTTCGGTGAGGGCGGCATGCTCGAAGGGGATGGTGCTGGGGATGTGAAGGGTGTTTTTTTCGACGATGCGCGCGGGGATACAGATGAACTCGGCGTAGGCGCCGTTGTTGAAGAGCAGGTCGTCGCAGAGGTTCTGCTGGTTGTTGCGGCAGAAGAAGCAGGCGTCACAGGGCGCAGAGTTGAGGGGAAGGACGCGGTCGCCGAGGGCAAAGTTGGTGACGCCATCGCCGACCTGGACGACGGTTCCGGCGAGCTCGTGGCCGAAGAGGCGGTCAAGGGTAAGCATCCTGGCGTGATAGCCGCGGCGGTAGACCTTGAGGTCTGTGCCGCAGGTAAGGGCGGCGCCCACGCGCAGGACCAGTTCACCGGGACCGGCGGCGGGGACGGGGACATCCTCGATGCGGAGGTCTTCCTGGCCGCGAAGGACGGCGGCTCTCATGGTTCGGCCGGGGACCTTGCCGTCATCGATCTGATTCGGAGTTGAGGCCATCCCTTTATTTTCTCATCCCTTGGACTCTTGGGACGAGGTGGCGGATCCTGCGACCGGAGATGGGGTGTCCTGCATCTGATACCCTGAGCGCAGCACATACGCATGAGCTTTATCTCTCCAGAGGCCTACGCCAAGACGATCGTCGCTTCGGTGCAAGAGTATTCCCTGCTCTGCGGCCGCTCCGTTGCGAATATTTTCTCGCGGCCGCGGTACACCGCGGATATTTTTACGCAGATGGATTCGATCGGCGTGGGGTCGTTGCCGATTGTGGTGCTGACGGGATTCTTTACGGGATGCGTGCTGGCACTGCAGGCGGCGGTTTCACTGAAAGAGTTTGGCGCCGTGAACATGACCGGCGAGCTCGTGACTCTTTCGATGGTGAAGGAGCTGGGGCCGGTGTTGACGGGATTGATGGTTTCGGGGCGGAATGCCTCCGGAATGGCCAGCGAGCTGGGCTCGATGAAGGTGTCCGAGCAGATTGACGCCATGCGCGCGCTGGGAACTGATCCGTACCGCAAACTGGTGACGCCGAGGCTGGTGGCCACGGTGTTCATGTTGTTTTTCCTGACAATTATTTCGGACGCTTGCGGCATCGCGGGTGGCGCATTTGTTTCCGTTGCCTTGCTGAAATTGAAGGCGGCAACATTTTTCCACACCGGCTATATGTCCCTGGAGCATGGCGACGTCGTCGAGGGGCTGGTAAAGCCAATCTTTTCGGGCTTCATCATTGCGTCGATTGGCTGCTACTACGGATTGAGGACGACGGGTGGGACGAGGGGTGTGGGGCGGTCGACGACGCAGGCGGTGGTGGCTTCTTCTGTGATCATTATTCTGGTGGACTTCCTGGTTACGCAGTTGATGATCGGAATCTTCGGAAGGTAGGCAATGGCTGAGACGGTCGTGAGCCCGGAGATGAAGGAGTTAGCAGCCAGCGGCCAGCCCATTGTTGAGTTTGACGATGTGTCGATCGGGTTTGATGGCCACGAAGTTCTGAGCAATGTGAGCTTCACAGTGGCGCATGGAGAGACACGCATTCTGCTGGGGCCGGCAGGCGGCGGCAAGAGCGTTCTGATGAAGCTGGCTAACGGGCTGATCGAGCCGGATAGCGGGGAGATTAGGGTATTTGGCCGCTCCTTGCGGGAGATGAGCGAGAAAGAGCTGTTTGAGATGCGCGCCCATGTGGGGATGGTGTTCCAGGAGAGTGCGCTGTTCGATTCACTCGACGTGGAAGATAACGTCGCGTATCGGCTGGAAGAGGAACACGTTGATCCCAAGGAGATCCGCGAGCGCGTGCTGGAAGCGTTGCGATTCGTGGAGCTGGAACAGGTGATCGACAAATTTCCATCAGAGCTGAGCGGTGGAATGCGGCGACGGGTTTCGATTGCACGGGCCATCATCAGCAAGCCAGACCTGATCTTGTATGACTCGCCGACAGGTGGACTGGATCCGATTACCTCAACGACGATTATGGAACTGGTCATCAAGCAGCGCGACGTGTCGCAAACCACCTGCCTGCTGATCACGCACCGGCTACAGGATGCTTTCACGCTGGCGACGCATCGATTTAATCCGCAGGAGAAACGAGTCGAGAAAATACCCAACAACGGTATTGACCCCAGGACCAGGTTCCTGGTGCTGAATGAGGGTCATATTGTGTTCGATGGAACGACGCTGGAGCTGACGCACACGAAGGATCCCTGGTTGCGGGAGTATATCGAGTAAGACGGGGTCAGGCACCTACGGCAATCGTACGGTGGAAGAGATCGAGCGCGAGGCCGAACATGGAGCGAGCGAGGTCGGGATCGTAACGGACACCTTCATCGCGGAGGAACGCGTGGGCTCCATTGACTTCGTGCCAGTTGAGCCTGGTTCCAACTTCATTAAGGCGCTCGAGCACCTTCATGCGGCCTTCGGTGGGAATGTGCGGATCCTGGCGGCCCCAGACCATCAGGAGCTCGCCTTTGATTTCGCCGGCGCGGGCCATGGAGTTGTCTTTCATCCCCTCGCCGAGGCCGCCTTTGTGGATGTCGGTGGCGTAGAAGCAGACCGCCCCGTGAACACTTGGGCTCATGGCGGCGCGGAAGGCGAGATGGCCTCCCATGCAGATGCCCATGACGCCAAGACGGCCAGTGCAGTCGGGACGTTCTGCGAGGTGGGCGAGGGCGGCGCGGGCGTCGTCATCGTAGGCTGGGACGGGCTTGGTGGTTTTGAGGACGTTGCCGCGGTCGGAGCCCTCCTGATCGTATTTCAGTATGGTGCCGGCGGGTTCGTACTCGTGGTAGACCTCGGGAACCGCAACGACGTAGCCGTGGCCGGCCAACTGAACAGCCGTGCGATGGATGGGCGCTGTCACCTGGAATATCTCTGAGAAGAGCAAAACGCCCGGGTAACGACCAGGTGCAGCCGGGCGAACGATGTGGGTCCGCATGGGTCCCGTGGAGGTGGCAAGGTCGACGTATTCCGTATCAATAACGATCATGGATTCCTCAGAGAAGCATTTCGTTTGACTGCATGAGTCTACTCTTGTGCGACATAACAGCAGAGGACGACCAACCCTGCGCAGAGCTGAGTGCCTCCTATAGCTGATACTTCCGGAGGAATTGCATGGCAGAAGGACGAATGTATACGACAACGCAACTCGCGCAGGCTGCTCGCGAGCTGCGTGAAGCGGCTGGGGCAGAAGAGCAGACAGTGACGGCGGGAGAGGCGATCGAGATGCTCGACGACGAGATTCGCCTTTTGCGGGAGCGGGGATTCAGCGATGAGCAGATTGCGGAGCTGTTCACAGGGTTTGATATTGAGGTGACCACGGCGCAGATCGCGCAGCACGCGCCACCGACTTTTTAGCTTTGGCAGTCGAGTTCAGGCGAAGAGGTTGACCTGGTGGGCGGAATCCGAAGCGACGGCGGCTTGAGGAGTTTCGGCTTCGCCTGGGTCCTGGTCGGGCGGCGATTGTTGACTGGGGGAGTAGCCTTCGTCGGCGCGGCCGCCGGCGTTTGAAGATTCGGCGTCGACATGGGAAATGGGAAGCGGGGGCTCGAGCACGGGCTCGTCCGACCGGATAAGGGTCAGAGGAGAGATTACCGGTATTGGAACCATCCCCATGCACGCACCCTCCCGTTCCGAACGGGTCTTCTCTGTTCTGCTATCGGCAGAATAGGGAGACTTCTTCAGGGGGACCGATTATTTTGCGGCGGGGTTAGACGAAGGCGAGGATTTCGATGGGTCAGCGCTCGCATTGGGGAGGGTGTAGATGACCTCTCCGGAGCGGGTGTAGTGCAGTTCTTCACGAGCCTCGTGCTCGATCGCGTCTGGATCACTCTGGAGGTGGTTGATGTGCTCGTGGAGGCGGTCGTTTTCCTTTTGAAGCTGCTGCATCTGCTCCTGGAGCACCTTTGCCTCCTCGCGCTTGTGTGCGAAGGCAGTGAGACCGTTATGGCCGAAGATGACGCCGTACGCCATAACGAGCGCTAGGATGGCAGTCGCAAAGGTAGCAGCACGGCGACGCCACAGATAGATGCGGTCCTTCGCAGCCCCGGCGAGCTCGGGCAATTTGACAATGAGCTTCGTTTTGGGTGGCGCGGTTCGCAACTTCGGGCCTCAGCACGGCGTCTTCGGGCTAATCGTTCACTAGAAGTATCGCGCATTCGGGCTTGAGTTTGGGAGGGTAAGCTGTGGAAGGAACCAGACTTGTCGACAGGAGGGTTCCAAAATGAATGTCGGGAGCGCGAAGTTCGTTTCGCACTGCCAGCTTTGTTATCCTTAGGGTGACCCATGCGCGTCCTCTTCTGCATTTCGATACTGGCCCTGGTAGCGCTGCTTTGGGCCTCGTTTGCGATGGCGCGACATGTACGACAGGCCCGGCGATCCCACCGTAGGTTGCAGCAGGACGCTACCACGAATACGAAGGGTAAACCGTAGTCGAGAAGAGCAAAGAAAGATCGAAGAACGCAAATCAACGCTGGAAATCTTCAACCTTGAGAGACCCTATGCAAACCGTCACCCTACCATCCTCCCGCGCGGCGAACCTGGCCCACTTTGCCACGACTGTTCCAGGCAGGATTCTGCTTGGACTGGGCGCCACGGTTGTCGTGGCCTTGGCCGCGCACGTGAGCTTTCCTCTCCCTTTCACGCCGGTGCCACTGACGTTGCAGCCGCTCGCGGTGTTGGGGGTTGGATTGGCGTTTGGCCCGGTCGGAGGCTTTCTGACCATGCTGGCCTACCTGGCGGAGGGAGCGATGGGACTGCCGGTCTTCAGCCCAACAGGGCCAGGGGGACTTGCGCAGCTGTTAGGCCCCACGGGCGGCTTTTTGATGGCCTATCCGCTGGTGGCCGCAATCGTGGGTGGGCTGACACGAGGATTGACGGGACGCACCGCGCGATTCGTGGCGGCGTTTCTGGCGGGTAACCTGGCGATGGCCGTTCTGTTTTTGTCGGGCGCCGGCTGGTTCGTGCACTTTACCCACCACACACTCTATGCGGCGTGGGTGGGTGCGGTCGCTCCCTTTCTTCCGGGAGAGTTCATCAAGGTCCTGGTGGCGGCAGGAGTGTACAGCGCCGTGTCCCGCGCTCCCCGCATCTAATTACCGTTAGTCCAGACGACACGACAGGAGCAAGCTTTGAGCGCTCCTCCTAACAAGTAAAGCACCAAAGGAATACATGACTACTGCAGCAACAGATGTTCGCGAGATTAAGATTGCCCACAGCCCCGACTCCGATGACGCCTTTATGTTTTACGGGCTTGCAACGAACAAGGTGCGCGTACCGGGGTACAAGTTCACCCACACTCTTACCGATATCGAGGCGCTGAACCATCGCGCCATGACGGACCAGTACTACGACGTCACGGCGATCAGCTTCCATGCCTATCCGTACATACAGGAGAACTACACACTCATGGCGTGCGGTGGCTCGGTGGGTGACAGCTATGGGCCGATGATTGTTGCGTCGAAAAATTACACACTTGACGAGGTAAAGAAGCTTCGCATTGCCGTACCGGGAACGTTGACGACAGCATACCTGACGCTGAAGCTGTTTGCACCAGAGATCGAGACGGTTACCGTCGAGTTCGACAAGATTATTCCTGCAGTTGTGTCAGGTGAGTTCGATGCCGGTCTGATTATTCACGAAGGTCAGCTTACCTATGCGCGCGACGGATTGAAGAAAATTCTCGACCTAGGCGTTTGGTGGCATGAACGGACAGGTCTTCCCTTACCGCTCGGCGGCAACGCGATTCGGCGGTCGTTGGGCTCTGAGGTACAGACAATCACAACCAACGCGCTGCGCGAGAGTATTCAGCATGCGTTGGATCACCGTGAAGCCGCGTTGGAATACGCGATGCAGTTCGCCCGAGACCTGGACCCGTCGCTGGCGAATCGTTTCGTTGGCATGTATGTGAATGAGCGCACCCTAAACTATGGCGATGATGGTCGTGAGGCGATTCGCAAGATCCTGGACATGGGTTACGAGCGCGGGATCATCCCGAATAAGGCACACGTGGACTTCGTCGGCTAGCCTTGATTTGTCAGTTCTGAACGCCTGAATTTCCTCATGATCCGGCACTGTGCTGTGGCGCCGGGTCGTGATATTCTTTTTATGTGCGGCGGGCTTCTCCCGCGCATTCCTTGGCGATCTCCTGTAGTTCGCTCTTTGCCTTGCGGCAAGGTTCAAGGTCTGGACGCGTAGCTCAGCTGGTAGAGCATTCGACTCTTAATCGACTGGTCGCAGGTTCGATCCCTGCCGCGTCCACCATTTATATTCAACAGGTTACGAGGGATTTGCACCGCTCCCACAGAACGACAGAACGATTGTGGGAGTTTTGTGGAAGTCAGCTCAACTCGCCGCATTATGAGAGGTGAAACGATTGGGGTGATTGCGATGGTTGACCATCATCGCGACCTTGCTCGTATCTGGATCCAAATACTTCATCGTCGTCTTCACATCATCGTGCCCCATAAGCTTCGAGACCTCAACGACGCTTCTCCCGTTCGAGGTGGCCACCGTGCCGTTGGTTAGAAATTTAACAGCTCCAAGCTCCGACTCGCCTAGAAGAGCAGCTTCTCAGCATACGTTCCGACGATCGGATCCGGACCGCCCGAGACGTTCGCAAAGGAGGCGTTGCCAGTGACGACGATGATGCATGGGTTGGTCTGGCGGACGAGCTTGCTATTGACCGGCGAGACTCCAACCACGACGCCCGTCGGAGCGTCCTGGCGGGTCATCACAGTTCCCGCGGTCTTGGGGTTGAAGGCAGTAGCGAAGGAGAGCTTGCCCCCGACGTTAAATCCCTCATCCGCGCCACTGAAGGTCCAGGCAATATGAAATTTCCCGGACTCAGCATAGAAGTAGTAGTAGTGATCCCCAACGAAGCTATCGATGAGCGCCTGGTTGTTGCCCTGATGCAGGGGCGCGGGGGCATCCAGCTTGAGCGATTGCGCAGTGGCCGCGCGGCTGCTGAACAGGATGCAAGACAGAGCCCATGCGAACGCAACGCGTGCAACCAAGGAAGGGAAATAAGTGAGACGGCATTTCATTTGATGTACTCCACGATGAAGCGTGGCCAGAAAGGCAGGCTGGCGATGGGAATCATGGTCAGAGCCTGGATGTAAATCAAACCCGTGGCGATGGCAGTGGCGCGGGGGATGCGGTGAGTCGCCCATAGATCATAGGCAACGACGAGCAGAGGCAGCACGAGAAATACTACGAACGTGCCCAGCAGCCGAATATGAGCAGGAAACGGCCAGCGATTGATGGCAGGGCCGAGTAGCGCCACGGTCGCGAGAATCATGAAACGCTTGTGGGCCGCGGGCGATCGGCGCACAAGCATCGCCCACGCAACCAGCACCAGGAAGACAAGGAGTTCTCCGAAGTCCCCAACAAGGATGAGCTGAGGCGGAATGAACGGTGTGCCATTGCGGCGAATCGAATCGAACACCGTCAGCACGCCGAAGATCGCCATCAGCGGGGGAAGGATCAGGCCAAGCACACCGAGCGTGATGTGCCACTTAATTTTCCGCGCCGCAACAAGAAAGTTCTGTAAGACGAGCAGAAAAATCCAGGAGACGAAGAGTGCACCGTGGATATGCACCAGCGCGTTGGGCAACTTGGCGAAGACCATCCCGGGGAGGAAATAGCTCTGCGCAAATCCGAAAACCACGACGGCGAGGATGAGCAGCGACATTGCGGGAAAGAAGATGTCGTCTGAGCGCAGCTTCCAAGACATAATAGGTTCCTAAATTGAGGGCTTCCTCAATCGCTAGAGGATGAGGACCTGCTTCGTGTTCCGGCAGGGTGAAAAGTGTAGCACTAGAACTTAGGGATGACTCCGGTGAGAAGCTGTACGGATTCGTAGGTGCCCCAGGCCAATGCCAGAAGCACCAATGCCCATGGCAGGATCAACGTGAAGTGGCCTTTGGTGGTTGGCCGGGGCCGCGAGGGTAGTTGGTATATTGTGGCACTCTTGGTTGATTTGACGGCGGTTGAAGTGTTGAGTTTTGTCATCATGGTTGTCACCGTTTCCCGAAGTGATAGGCCACGCCGGCAGTGACCCGAATGTTGTTCTGGCGGCCGTTGACCCGGTTGTCGAAGGTGGTGATGAAGTAGTCGACTTCCACCACGCGAAGCGTGAAGCTGGGGCTGAGGTTGTATTCAACGCCTCCGCCTAGCACTGAACCAAAGGCTACCGATGAGTTTGCGCCGCTGGAGTTCGCTGCTGCCAGGCTGCCGGTCGCACGGACGCCACCAATCAGCGCCTGGCCGTAGGGAACAAAGCGAGCATGCGGCCGACGATAGTAGAAGCGCGGCCCAGCGAGGAAGGAAGTCAGCGTCAGATCGTCGCCGCCGCTGTCGACTTTGGAGGCATGCGCGACTTCGACGTCAGCCAGCAAGGCGAATTGCGGACCATAGTGATAAGCATAGGAGCCGCCACCGCCGTTCATCGAAAAGCAACCACAGCCGCCCGGAGGCGCGTTGGTGTGGATGTAGGTGTAATCGAACGCGATCTCCTGCGATGGTTGAGCTTGCGCCAGGAGCTTGACAGGTGCAAGCGACAGGAGCGAGAGGGCAAGAATGGATCGTAGGGTCATAGGTCCTCGTTTACTGCACGGTCAGCGTGACGGTGGTGGAGTGGGTGTCCGATCCGCTGGTACCGGTCACGGTGATGGTGTAGGTCTTGGTTGGCAGAGCGAAGCCGCCTCCGCATCCGATGGAGGACGCCGCGATGCCGAGCAGCGCGATGATGCACGCAAGGTGGGTGAAGAATTTTCTGGACCGCCACCTCCTGCCGGGCAACAGCGGCAACAAGGCTGCGAACGCTGGCGCGGCGAAAGGCCATTGCGGAAGCCTGTTCTTCCCTGCTGCCAACTGTGTCGTGGTCTGGACGGTCATGGCGGACTGCGCGCTTGAGCTTCCAGGTGTGACCGATGCGGGTGAGAAGCTAATGGTCCCGCCGGGCAGGCCGGTGGCTGTGAGAGCTACAGCATTCGTAAAGCTGCCGTTGGTGGATGACACGCTCACGCTATAGGTGGCGACGCCTCCGCGCGAGACGGTCTGTGCACCCGGAGTGGCGGTGATTGTGAAGTCAGGCGGAACCGTTCCCGTTCCCGTCAGAGAACTTACCTGCGGCGAGCCCGACGCGTTGTCGGCAACCGAGAGCGAGCCGCTAAAGCTGCCTGTGGCCGAGGGCGTGAAGGTGACGGCGATCGTGCAGCTACCTCCGGCTGCGAGCGTTGAGCCGCACGCGGTGGTATCGGCGAAGTCGCTTGCGTTCGTTCCGGTAAGGGTGATGCCGGAGATGGTCAGTGGAGCGTTGCCGCCGTTCGTTAGCGTGAACGTTTGTGCAGCGCTGGTGGTCTCGCTCGTTATGTTGCCGAAGTTAGCTGTAGCCGGCGTTAGCGCTGCTTGTGGTGCTGCAGCGGTCGCCCCAGCGCAGCTCAACGCAATCGACTGCTGCGCCAGAGGCGAGGGAAAGTTTGCTCCCAGGCTAGCGGTCTGAACTCCCGCTGTTGCCGGCGTGCAGGTAATCGATATCGAGCAGCTTGCACCGGCTGCCAAGCTTGCGCCGCAGTTGTTGGTCTCGCTGAATGAGCTCGTATTGCTACCAAAGAATCCGAAGCTGCTGATTGTGAGCGCGGCGGTTCCAGCATTTTGGAGGGTTGCCGTTTGTGCTGTGCTGGCGGTCCCAAGGTTCACGCTTCCGAAGTTGATCATCGCTGGCGTCAACACAGGCTGCGGTGCCGACGAACCACCCTCGCCCGTGCCACTGAGTTGAATCGCTCCACCGCCGGAACTCCCAACCAGCGTAGTTGGATTGGTGGCAAGCGTTCCGGAGTCAGTGAACGGTCCGTCCGATGGCGGGGTGAAGGTGTAGCCGAGATCACAACTGCTCGCTGGGGCAACCGTCGTGCCCGGGGTCGAACCAGCTGGAGCCGCGCAGGCAGACTCGTTCGTCGTCTGAACAAATTCGGCGTTCGCGGGAAACGGGCCGTTGATGGTGAACGGCTGGTTGCCGATGTTTGAGATCGATCCGTCGAGGGTCTCCGGCTGGCCCACGTTGACGTCGCCGAAGACGTAGTTTTGCTGGGTGCGGTCGAGATAGATCAACTGCTTGTCTCCTCCATCGCCGATGAGGATGTCGCCGAAGCGGTCCACTGCGAATCCGGCGGGGATATAGAGGCCGTTGACGACGAGGGGGCTGGTGCCATTGGGATAGATGAGGGTGATGGTGCTGGTGGATCCGAGGACATAGACGGTGCCGGACGCATCGACTGCAAGGCCCATTGGAGTGGACAGGCCTGCGGCGAGCTGCTTGGTGGTGCCGTCAATACCGTAGCGGTTCAAGACGCCGGTTGCGTCGACTGCATAGACATTCTCTTCGGCGTCGATGGCTACGGCTGTGGCTGGGGCAGTGAGTGGAGCAGCGTCGACGTAGTGGGTGTTCTCGAAGGGGAGGCTGGGAGGGTAGTTATCGCCTACCAAGGCGATACCGTAGGAGCCGCCGTCGGCGTGCGGCTGGGCCTTGGCATGGGCGCCACCTTTTACGGAGGCCTCCGCCTGGTTAGAATCACCTGCGACTACGACATTGCTATCGCCATCGAGTGCAAAGGCAGTGATGTTGCCGGGGAGGCCGCTTTCACCATTCGGTGCATAGGCTGTTAACTGCGTGCCTGTGGTTGGGAGCGCCTCGATCTGATCGTTGCCGCTATCCAGAACGAAGACCGTGCCGAGGGCGTCGACGGCGATCTGCGTGGGTGCCGAGAGGCCGGTGAAGGGGAGCGTTGTCGACACGCCGGCAGGGGTGATCTTGAGGACGCTGTTGTTCTTGCTGTCGGTTACGTAGCGGTTGCCGGCGGTATCGAGTGCAACGCCGCCGATGGCACCAACGCCGGAGCTGCTCTGGGTGGAGAGGCCGGGAGTGAAGACTGCGCCGCCGCCAATACCTTTGCCCCAGAGCAGAATGTCGCCCTCGTCGGTGGAGCCCTGGATCTTGAAGGAGCCCGTGTTGATGCCGGCTACCTGGGGGGTGAAGTTAATACCGGCGGAGCAGCCACCGAGCGTGCTTGGGCAGTCCTGCGTTCCGGGTCCGCTGAAGATCGATGCCGGTTGGGGAACGATGGTGAAGGTTGAACCCGCCTTCGGCTCCTGAAAGATGAGGTAGGAGCGGCTGTTCGTTGCAACCGCGGTGTCGGGGAAACGTCCTGAAGCTGGGTCGAGGACATCGACGCGACCGCCGGCAGCCAGGTAGACGCGGCCTGTACTGTCGGAGGCCATGCCGATGATTGGGTTTTCGCCGTCGTTGATCTGGACCTGGCTTCCCTGCAGGCTGGGGTCGGGGTCGTTGTTGTAGAGAATCACGGCGTTGGTAGCTGCATCGCTGAGGATGATGTTGTAGCCGATGCCAGCGGCGATGCCGCCAGGTTCAAGCGTGGTGCCGTAGATCGGCGTTTGGAAGGTCTGGCCATTGAAGAAACTGAGCTCCATGAAGCCGGCGTTGCGGTCGGATACATAGATATCTCCGAAACCATCGACCGCGACGCCGCGCAGGGCGGTCAAACCGCTGATAACCGTGGCGATCGCACCGCCCGAGGGCGTGTAGCTGAGAACGCGATTGTTGCCCGGGTCGACGATGTAGAGGATATCGTTGTTGCGGTCGTAGGCCAGGTACGTCGGTCCCGAGAGGCCTGTAACCGGCACGACTGTCTGCGTACCGGACGTGTCGTACTTCAGGATGCGGTTGTTGCCGGTATCGGCGACGTAGAGGTTTCCGGGGTTATCGAGGGCCAGGCCCACCGGAGCATTGAGCCCGGTGAGGGGGATGGTGGTGACGTTGCCGGAGGTGTCCTCCTTCTTGACGAAGTTGAGTGACCGGTCCGCGATGTAGAGGTTGTCCTGTGCGTCGACGGCGACGCCTTGGACACTGAAGACCGATCCGTCCACGAACATCGTCGTTCCCTGAGTGCCGACAAACGAGAGCGGTGAATCGAGGATGGGCAAGGTGAGCGATTTGGAGGTGGCGCTGGGATAGGTGCCGTTGCCTAAGTAGGTGGCGAGGATGGTGTGATTGCCGATGGAGAGCTGGCCAAGGTCGGCGTAGGCATAGCCGTTGCTGTTGATGGTGGCAGGGATGGGGGTACCGCCGTCGACGGTGAAGTTGACGGTGCCAGTGAGGGGAGCGTCGGTGTTACTGTCGCGCACCAGAATGGAGGCGCTGATCACGTCGCTGTAGGTGGGGTTGTAGCCCGGAGTGGCGCTGAGCGGGTAGACAAAGGCCGTCTGCGCCTGGACAGTCACTGGAGCAATCAATCCCATCAAAGCCAGGAAACACACTGCGAGCATCAGGTACACAATGCGCCGTGTGCGAGCCGCTGGGATATTTCTTCCCACCCAGCCTGAAAAGGAGGTGAACCAGCGCGTCCAGCCTCCTCTTCCTTTCGCGCGAACTTCAACAGAAAGAGTGGACCGCCCGGCCCCCGTGTGTGACATCCGAATCGTGGTCTGCATCAGTGTTTCTCCTTGAGGGCTTCCAATGAGTTGCGGCAGATGGTCAGCTCGCCGGTTGCGGACACCTGCACATGCATGCCGGCTTGCTCGAGTGCTCGGTGAATGCTGTTGGCGCTGGTAATGGCTCCGTCGCCCCCGTGCACAACTACCGAGACCCAGGGACTTCCGCAGACATCACAGACCATCGTGCTCCCAGCTTCCTGCGGAACTTCTTCCTGTCGCTCGACCGTCGAGCCGGACACCGTGATCGTGACTTCGCGGTGCTGGATCTCTATCGAAAGTCGCTGTGTTCGTTTCATGTCGCCTTTTACTGAGCCAGGACCAGCCGGGATATAGTTGCGGAGAGTCGTGGCGGGCATTGCTATACTTGGCTCGTCTGGATTCAGTAGAGTTTCCGAATCTGCTTCGTTGAGTTCACACAGTTCTCCCACGACGCCTGAACCTGCGTCCTCAAGTCCGTCTCAATCGCTGCTCAATTGACTCTCAATCGGCCCATGTCCTTTATTTCCAATGATTTGATCAAATTTGAGGAATACGAAATTGATCGGGCCCAGTGGCGCTTGACGTGGCGCGACCAGTCCCTGCCGCTAAATCGGAAGACTTTCGACCTTCTTCTTTACTTGGTGGATCATTCGGACCGAGTTGTTGGGAAAGAAGAACTGCTGCGTACCCTTTGGCCAGAGTCCTTCGTCGAAGAGAGCAACCTCACCCAGCACATCTTCCTTCTGCGCAAGGCCCTCTCCCGCCACGGCTCCGGCAGTCGGATCATCGAAACTGTACCCGGCCGCGGCTATCGCTTTGCTATCTCTATCTCTCGTGTCCCGACAAATCAGCCCCTCGCCCCGGAGCGGATGATCATCAGTGCCAGTGAGTCGATCACCCGCATCACCCTCGAGCAAGAAGAGGTGGACGCGGTCCCCCACCAGCAACTCTCGTTCGGATCGAGGAGACGGTCCCGCTACTGGATCACCGCCGCAGCCCTCACCCTCGCGGCACTGTCCATTGCAGGCTGGTTCGCCTGGCAGCGCTGGGAGCAACGCACCGGTGGACCTCCTGTCCAGATCGTTGTCACCGGCATAGACGGAACCACCGGCGACGCGGTTCTCGACCGAGCCCTGCTCTCCGCACTGCGAATGAACCTCTCCCAGAGCCCCTTCGTCTCGCTCGTCCCCAAGGACACGATGAGTTCCACACTGGTCGAGATGAAGCAGAAACCCGACGAGCCAATCACCGCCGTCATTGCCCGCGATCTTTGCGAACGGACCAACAGCCAGGCGTACCTCCACGGCATGATGGTCCACAGTGGCCAGCACTTCTTGCTCACCGAGGAAGCCACCAGCTGCGTGGATGGCACAACCCTCGCTGCCGCACACCAGGAGGCCGACAAACCCGAGTACCTGCCTCGCAGCATCGACCAGTTATCGGAAAGCATCCGCCATCAGCTCGGAGAATCCCGAAGCAGCGTCGCCCGCTTCAACGCCCGCCTCGCGCCCGCGACCACTGCCTCGCTCGAAGCGCTCAAAGCCTACAGCGAAGCGTCCCGAATGGCCGAGCAGGGCAAGCTTCCCGAAGCCATCAACCTGCTAAAAAAATCCATCTCCGAAGATCCGGGCTTTGCCATCGCATGGAACGATCTCTGGGCCTACAACGCCAGCCTCAACGGTGATCCGATGTCGGCGCGCGACGCCATTGAGAAGGCCTACAGTCTGCGCGACTCTGCTGGCGCTCTCGAACGCCTCACCATCACCGCTCATTACCAGATGGTCGTTGTCGGTGACCTCTTCGAATCCGAAAGGACCTATCAAACCTGGGCGCAGCTATATCCTCGATCCGTCACTGCATGGAACGGCCTCTCACTCACCCAGCAGCAGCTCGGACAGTGGCCAGACGCAGAGAACTCCGCCGCCCATGCCGTTGCTCTTCGTCCCAGGCACGTCGGCCTAAACCTCAATCTTGCCCTCGCTCAAATGTCCAATGGCAACGGCTCGGCAGCCCGCACAACCTGCAACCACGCCGTACAGCAGGGTATCGACGGCGATCACCTGCGCGCCGCCTGTCTCTCGGTCGCTTACTTCCTTCACGATGCAGACATGCTCAAAACGCAGCGCGATTGGGCAGCCGCACACCCCAAGGCCCCGCTCTTCATCCTCGAAGACGCCGGAATCGCCATCGGCGAAGGCCGCTTCACCGATGCCCACAAACTCATTTCAACGGCAACTCAAATCATGAACGATCAGGGCCTCCACTCCCAGGCCGATTCCTACACCCGAAGCATGGGCATCGATCTCATCGACGCTGGCGATGTCGACGCAGGAACCCGCCTACTCCGTTCCAGTCCTCCCGACGCCGAGACCGGCACAGACCTCTTAGGTCTCGCAGACATCAACGACATCGCGGCAGCCACTGCCGGCCTCGAGAAAATGCAGACCGAGCATCCACAGGGAACGCTTTGGAAGCTCTACTGGGGGCCGCTCATCCGCGCCCAGATCGCCATCTCCAACAACAAGCCCAACGACGCGATCGCGCTTCTCGAACCGGACCGCCAGTTCGACTCCAAAGGCTTAGACCTGCCCATGCGCCGCGGCCTCGCATATCTCGCCGCCAACCAGCCTGCCCTGGCCGAAAAAGACTTCCGCTACATCCTCGGGAATCAGCGCCTCGATCCAACCTCCAGTCTTTATCCATTGAGTTGGCTTCAACTGGCCCGCGCTCTTGCAGCCGAAGGGAATCATCCCGCCGCCATCGACGCGTACCGGAACTTCCTCACTCGTTGGTCTCACGCCGATCCCGACGGCAGGTTCCTGCAACAGACCAACCAAGAGCTTGCCACCCAGCAAAGGGGCGATCCAGCCAGATAGAAGATCCGAGGTCAAGCTAAGTTCGACCCCTACCGCGTACACCGTTTCTTTCCGGATCCACTAAGACGCGCAGCCGAATTTGTTCGCGCTTTTTCTGTGCCTCCTGGTCATGCTTGAATCGCGGGATTGTTGGTCTACGAATCTTGATCCATGCGGTGTTATGCCTTGGGCGTGCGTCAGTATTTCCTATCCAAATGCAATCGCGACAAGAGTTCCGAGCAACTGCATGGGAGTACAATTTGCGGATGCCACTGAGCGTAAACATTGAAAATCTCCCCCACGGGATTGCCGTGGTCAGACTCTCCGGAGGCCTGACTTTGGGTACATCCCTGAAAATCGCCGACTCCCAGGTTCAGGCTGTCATCGAAGACGGCGTTTCCAGAATGGTGATCGACCTTACGGACGTGGAATACGTGGACAGCGCGGGCTTAGGGATGTTGATGTATGCCTACGGGATGTTGAACGAGAAGAAGGGGACTCTTAGGCTGTGTGGGGTTACAGCCCGTGTCATGTCTTTGTTGCAGATGACGAAGACAGATATGTTTCTGCCAATCGATAAGAGCCTTGATGAAAGCGTTGCCGCTTTGCGAGGGTGAGAGCGGTCAACGAGCTCATAGGCAGGCAAGCCTGCGACGCAGGCTTGGGACGAACAACGGATCGACGACTTAGTAGAGCAAATTTTGCTGTGTCGGGATCTAACTCGACACAGCATAGAATCTACTATGTAAAACGCTTTAAGTCTTGCTTGACAACCGTTGATTCATTCAAATAGTTTCGACGCCACCTGGCCAATAGCCTCACCACACCCAAAATCAAGGCAGCATGATGACACGTTCCCTAATCTCTCTCGCGAAACGTCGACGGTCTCTCCAGCAAATGAGCGTTGCCTGCTTATGTGTTGCTTCGGCTTTCTCTGCAATGTCACGGTCCCAGGTTCCAACGCATACGCCCACATCCGAGACGGAGAAACGAGTTGCTGCACTGGTGGTACAGATGACGCTCGCGGAAAAGGTGTCCCAGATGCAGAACGACGCAAGTGCTATCCCCCATTTGAACGTGCCCGCTTATAACTGGTGGAGCGAGGGACTACACGGAATTGCGCGTTCGGGCTATGCGACAGTTTTCCCCCAGGCGATTGGGCTGGCTGCAACGTGGGATGTGCCATTGATTCACCAAGTGGCAGACACGATTAGTACGGAGGCGCGAGCCAAGAATGGCGAGGCACTGCGCGAAGGTAATCACAGCATTTACTACGGTCTCGATATCTGGTCGCCCAATATTAATATCTTCCGTGACCCTCGTTGGGGACGTGGCCAAGAGACATACGGAGAAGATCCGTTTCTGACCAGCCGAGTCGGCGTCGCATTCGTCGAAGGGCTGCAAGGAAGCGATCCAAAGTATTACAAGACCATCGCGACGCCAAAGCACTTTGCGGTGCATTCTGGACCTGAGACCACCCGGCACACCGCAAATATCGATCCGTCGGCTCATGATCTTGAAGACACGTATCTGCCAGCATTTCGGGCCACGGTGACGCAGGCCAAGGCTGGCAGCGTGATGTGCGCTTACAACGCAGTGGACGGCGAACCGGCGTGTGCAAACACCATGCTGTTGCAGGATCGTTTGCGGAAAGACTGGGGGTTCGATGGCTATGTGACCTCAGACTGCGCAGCGATCACCGATATTGCCATCGGTCATCGTTATTCGCCCGATCTCGAACATGCAGCTGTAGCCGCTGTCCGGGCAGGAACCGATACGAGTTGTGGCAAGGAATATGCGGTACTGGTGAAGGCAGTTCGGGATGGGCTGATCTCCGAAAAAGAGATTGACCGATCTGTTAGCCGACTGTTCATGGCACGATTTGAACTCGGGTTGTTTGATGATCCATCAAAGATCAAGTATGCACAGATTCCCTTCTCTGAGGATGACTCACCGGCCCATCGGGAGTTGGCCCTCCAGACGGCGGAAAAATCAATCGTGCTGCTCAAGAATGACGGCATCCTGCCGCTGAAGAAGTCTGTGAAGATTGCCGTGATCGGCCCGAACGCGGCCAGCCTGGCGGCGATTGAAGGTAACTATAACGCAGTGCCGTCGCAACCGATTTTGCCACTTGCTGGGCTGGAAAATGCGTTCGGAGTCGATCAGATTCGATACGCGCAAGGCTCGCCGTATGTGAGCGAGTTGCCGGTTTCCGTCCCGAGAACATTACTGCACCCAGCAGGAGGTGACCGAGGCTTCGGCTTGAAGGGCGAGTATTTCGACAATGTGGAATTTCAGGGTGCGCCTGCGATGACACGCGTCGATCAGCAGATAGCGTTTGACTGGGATGCTGCAACTCCAGATAAGAGCATCAGCCCTTCCCATTTCGGCGTGCGGTGGACAGGGACAATTCAGGCACCGATTGCGGGAGATTATAACTTCAACTTCTCGCTGGCCCATTGCTATCCATGTGGAGATGCGGAGAGCTTGAAAGTGTACTTCGACGAAAAGCCACTGTCGGATCAACCTGTACCGGCTACGGAATATCGATCGGGCGGATTGAAGCCATTCACGTTGCACTTTGCCGACGCGAAACCTCACGCGTTTCGGATCGAGTACACCCACAAGGCGAAGCTGTTCGGTGCCGGCATTACGCTTAGCTGGATGCCGCCAATCGATGCCGAACGCGAGGCTGCTATCGACTTAGCGAAACAGGCTGATGTAGTGGTGGCTTTCGTAGGATTGTCCCCTGAGCTAGAAGGGGAAGAGATGCCCGTACATGTCCAGGGTTTCGACGGAGGAGACCGCACCAGCATCGAACTGCCTGCGGTGCAGGAGAAGATGCTGGAGGAAGTGGCAGCTACGGGTAAGCCCCTTGTCGTTGTGTTGATGAACGGTAGCGCACTGGCTGTTGACTGGGCGAAACAGCATGCGAATGCTATCGTGGAAGCTTGGTATCCCGGGGAGGAAGGCGGCGGCGCAATCGCCGACGTACTGGCGGGAGCGGCCAACCCAGCAGGGCGCTTACCAATTACCTTCTATGCCAGCACAAAGGATCTTCCACCTTTTGACGACTACTCAATGGCTGGCCGCACCTACCGCTATTATGCTGGTACACCGCTCTGGGGCTTTGGGTATGGGCTAAGCTACTCGACGTTCCAATGGACAAATCTCAAGCTCTCCGCCGCGTCACTCAAGGCAGGCGACGCAATACTTGTGGATGCTGATGTAGAGAACAAGAGTGATCGCGCTGGTGATGCGGTGAGCGAGTTGTACCTCTCGCCTCCTGCAGAACCTACATCGCCGCGATTGGCGCTGGTTGGGTTCGACCGATTAACTCTGGCCCCGCATACGAAGCAGCATGTTCATTTCGTGGTGGAAGCGCGGGCTCTTAGTACCGTAGACGCGAAGGGCGTAAGAGCTGTGCGCGCTGGGAATTACGTCCTTCACTTAGGCGGGACACAGCCAACGGATGCAGCTGACGGCTCAGTGTCGGCTAGATTCAGAATTCGTGGAAGCGAGGAACTGCCACGGTGAGTTTGCCCGCCCTACGCCTAGTGCAGTTCATGTTGCTCTCTGCGTGCGGCTTGCTAGCTACGGCAAGGTCGCAGGATGTTGCGGGGCCTACACTGCTTGGGCCAGGCGATCCCGCGTGGCTTTCCTACAAAGCTGTGGAGTCTGCGATTGTCTTCCCCGGTGGTATCCCAGACACGGTTGTTGAGCTTGGGAACAGCATGCTCGAAGACTCAGCTGCCAAGGAACTTTCTGTGGGATGGCGGGGCATGTTACAGCATGAACCCCGGATTGTGCGTGCGGAGAGCAGCGATAGACAGCGCGAGGTCGTACTCGGAACACAGGCCGAGATCAATGCGTGGCGACCGCACGCCACACCGACAGTATCCCTGATACACGATGGCTACAGACTCTATCGGGACAAGGATGCTCTGGTGATCGAGGGCGGAGACGACCGCGGAGTCTTGTTTGGAACGTTTGCCCTGCTGCGCGAGATCGCGCAGCAGCATTCGCTGACCAAGCTTGATGAAGGGTCAGCGCCGTGGGCAGCCATCCGCTGGACGAATGAATGGGACAACCCGAATGGAACGATTGAACGTGGTTATGCTGGACCATCCATCTTCTTCGAGAACGGGAAGGTGCGCGCCGATCTTTCCAGGGCCGCAGCTTATGCACGCCTGCTTAGCTCTGTGGGCATCGATGGTTGCACAATCAACAATGTTAATGCCGACCTCAATCTTCTGCGACCTGAGAATCTCCACGAGATCGCTCGGATAGCAGATGTGTTTCGCCCGTATGGTGTTCGGCTTTCGCTGTCAGTCGATATGAGCAGTCCCCAAGCGATTGGCGGCCTTAAGACGTTTGACCCTCTCGATCCAGAGGTGGCCACCTGGTGGAAGACGAAGATGGACGAAATCTACGCTGTCATTCCAGACTTCGGGGGTGTCGTGATCAAGGCGGATTCCGAAGGGAGGGTTGGGCCGTCGAAGTATGGACGCACCCAGTCTGACGCAGCAAACGTAGTGGCTCGTGCCCTGAAGCCGCACAGCGGAGTGGTCCTGTATCGCGGATTCGTATACAACAACCATCTCGATTGGCAAGATAGAAAGGCGGATCGCGCCCGCGCCGGCTACGACAACTTTCATCCTCTGGATGGAAAGTTTGACGACAATGTGATCGTGCAGATCAAATACGGGCCTATCGACTTCCAAGTGCGTGAACCCGTGAGCCCACTGCTTGCGGGACTTCCTAATACGAATGAGGCCATCGAGTTGCAGGTGACGCAGGAGTACACGGGGCAGCAGCGCCACTTGGTCTATCTCGTTCCCATGTGGAAGAAGACACTGGATACGGATATGCGTGCCTCCGCAAGTGCAGTTCCGCTGCCTGTAAAGCTCATCGTGAGTGGACAACCCACTGCCACTGAGCACCACAAGCGGGGTGGCTTTGTCGGTGTTTCGAACGTCGGCACGGATGGATGGTTGGGCAATCCGCTAGCTCTTGCCAATTTGTATGGTTTTGGACGGCTTGCCTGGGATCCGAACATGAGTGCAGCAGTAATCATTGACGAGTGGACGCGGCTTACGTTTGGAAATGATGAGCAGGTACGGACGACGGTCAACAAACTGCAACTAGACTCCTGGCACATTTATGAAAGTTATACGGGGCCACTTGGCATTGGGACGCTGACGGATATTGTGGGGGCGCATTTCGGGCCGGGCATAGAGTCTGCAGAGCGCAATGGATGGGGACAGTGGATACGAGCTGACGAGCACGGGGCTGGTATGGATCGCACGGTTGCGACCGGCACTGAATACATCGGTCAATACCCTGCACCGCTGGCTGCCACTTACGAATCACTTCCGACGTGCCCTGACGATCTTCTACTGTTCATGCATCATGTGCCGTATACCTATCGACTGCACTCCGGCCTGACGGTTATGCAGACGATTGATAACACGCACTATTGGGGAGCGCAGGCAGCCGCGGAGCAGATACCCGCCTGGGAAGCACTGCGCGGCAAGGTTTCGGACGCAGCGTATGCAGAGGTCCTGAAACGCTTGAATTATCAGGCCGGATCGGCGATCGTCTGGCGGGATGCGGTGACCCGTTGGTTTACAAAGGAGTCTGGCATCCCGGATGCGCTCGATAGGGTGGATCATTATCCGGGCCGTATCGAGGCAGAGTCTATGACACTTACTGGTTACACCGTCGTACCGGTTACGCCATGGGAGACCGCATCGGACGGGAAAGCTGTCATCTGCAACCTGCCACAGTGTGCCGTACAGACGACGTGGACTGGGTCGGATGGTTGGTACGATATCAGCGTGCAGTATTTCGATCTATTGCACGGACATTCGCGCTTTTCTCTTTCCGTCGCGGGCCAAGAAGTAGATCATTGGACCGCGGACGACACATTGCCTGGCGAAACGCTAAACGGCAGCACATCGACCCGTAGATCACTGGATCACGTGGCTATCCACCACGGAGACTCGGTCCAGGTGACTGGCTGGCCCGATGGTCCTGAGAAGGCACCGTTGGATTATCTAAGCATCGTGCCCGATCGGGTTCGCGCAGGTGTTGCTATGAATCAAGTTCACTGAGGATATTCGCGTTGAGCACAAAGATCATGGACGCTAGGGTCATTGTTACCTGTCCGGGGCGAAACTTCGTGACGCTCAAGATCACCACGACGGATGGGATCTATGGCATCGGTGATGGTACCCTCAATGGCCGCGAGCTGGCGGTCGTTGCGTATTTGCAGGAGTATGTAATTCCCTGCCTCATTGGGCGCGATGCGGATCGCATTGAAGATACCTGGCAGTATCTTTATCGGGGAGCTTATTGGCGCCGTGGACCAGTGACGATGAGCGCCATCGCAGCAGTAGACGTAGCTCTCTGGGATATCAAGGCCAAACGTGCCGGCATGCCGCTATACCAGTTGCTCGGGGGCCGCTGCAGAGAAGGTGTTATGGTTTACGCCCATGCGAATGGGCATGAAGTCAGTGAGCTACTGGAGTCGGTGGCTAAGCAACAAGAGTTGGGGTATCGGGCGATCCGCGTGCAGGCAGCCGTTCCGGGGGTTGCGGATGCATACGGCGTCCCCCATGGCGATAAGCCCTACGAGCCTGCAGATGGTGATCTGCCGCGCGAAGAGGTTTGGGATACTGCCAAGTACCTGCGCTTTATGCCAAAGCTGATGGACGCAGTTCGGTCGAAGTTTGGCTTCGACCTGGCGCTGCTACATGACGGCCACCATCGAATGACACCCATTGAGGCTGCGGCCTTGGGCAAGAGCCTTGAAGAGTTTCAGCCTTTCTGGCTAGAGGATTTGACGGCGGCGGAAAATCAAGAAGCATTTCGTTTAATTCGACAACACACCACGGCACCCCTCGCGGTCGGTGAGGTATTCAACTCCATTTTTGATTGCAAGCAACTGATCAGCGAGCAGTTGATTGATTACATCCGCGCCACTGTAGTCCACGCTGGCGGAATCACGCACTTGCGCCGTATCGCAAGTTTTGCGGATCTTTACGGTGTGAAGACAGGCTGCCATGGAGCGACCGATCTATCGCCGGTGTGCATGGGAGCCGCACTGCACTTCGATGTAAGTGTTCCGAATTTCGGCATCCAGGAGCACATGCCCCACTCGACGTCTACAGATGAAGTCTTTCCGCATGCGTACACCTTCGTCGACGGCACAATGGAACCGGGAGAGATGCCTGGACACGGAGTCGATATCGACGAAAAGCTAGCTGCCAAGTTTCCGTATAAGCGCGCATATCTCCCGGTCTGTCGGTTGGCCGATGGGACCCTCCATTCCTGGTAGATGTAAGTGAAGTCGGTTATCGTCAGGCGTCGAATAAAGATTGCCGCCGGGTGTGCTGGCGACACATTGCGCGTAGGACGCATCACACTTTATCGACGAGGGCTGCGATGGCAAAAGCAGACGATGCTGAGTTGATCGAGGTTGGTGGCAGGGTAGTGCGGATCAGCAGCCCGTCGAAGCCTTACTTTACTCGAGGCGTGCAACTCAGGAAGATTGATCTGGTTCACTACTTTCTGGCCGTGGCACCGGGAGCGCTGCGCGGAATCGTGGACCGTCCCGTGGTTCTGAAACGGTTTGTGAACGGCGCGGAGGCTGAGCCGTTCTACCAGAAGCGCGCACCGAGCGATTTGCCCGACTGGATGCGGACGGTCAAGTTGTCATTCCCTTCAGGGCGTACCGCTGAGGAAGTGGTCGTGGATGATGCCGCCGGTCTCGCGTGGATTATGAATTTGGGCTGCATGGAATTGCATCCGCACCCGGTTCGTAGCGGAGATCTTGATCATCCGGATGAACTGCGCGTAGATCTCGATCCTCAGCCCGGAGTGGCTTGGACGGAAGTGCGCGCAGTGGCGATGGAAGTGAAGGCGTTGCTGGACGACCTGGGCCTGGTGGCGTGGCCTAAGACTAGCGGCTCACGCGGCATCCACATCAATGTGCGCATTGAGCCACGCTGGAGCTTCACAGAGGTACGCAGGGCGGCGCTGGCGCTCGCGCGCGCGGTCGAGAAGCGCTGTTCGATGGCAAGCAGCAAATGGTGGAAGGAAGAGCGGCACGGCGTATTTCTGGACTACAACCAGAATGCGAAGGATCGGACCACCTGCTCTGCCTTTTCGGTGAGACCTCTTCCTGATGCGCGTGTGAGTATGCCCCTGCGCTGGGATGAGGTGATGACGTGTGACCCGGCCGACTTCACGGTGCTGACGGTCCCCGATCGCTTCGCGAAGATCGGCGACCCGCACGCAGCGATGGACGAATACGCTGGAGCCCTGGATGCATTGCTAGAGATGTCTTCACGCGATGAGGCCGAAGGCATTGGCGACGCGCCGTGGCCTCCGCATTTTCGCAAGGGGGGAGGCGAGCCCGCGCGCGTGCAACCATCAAAGGCTCGCGCCTCGGCCGCGAAGAAAAGGGCGGGAAAGGCCGAGGGCGAAGATTCTGATCCCGCAGCTACAGGGGCTGCGAAGAAAGGTCGTCGACAACCGAAGATGCCATTGATCGTGATCGCACAATCTTCCGACAAGAACGCGGCGGAAGCTGGGTTGGAGCATTGGAAACAACAGCACCCGGACGCCGCAGCTTTGCTGGCGCCGGATGACGTGCTGGTGGATCGCATGCGCGGCTCGGCATACGTGTGGTATCGCATACGAGTGAACCTGCGACATGTTCCGGAAGAGATGCGACCCGCGCAGGGCGTTCCTGATCCCGATGATGATCCAACGCGTCAGTGGCGCGAAGAGAAGGCGTGATCAGCGGTTTTCTGGAAAGATGCTCATTAGTTCCTGGGGTGGAACGACCTCGAGTTGCTCGTAGGTGCAGTCTTTCGGTGGTTTATCGGGGCGCCAGCGGCGGAAGTGGGCGAGGTGTCGAAAGCGGTCGCCCTGCATATGCTCGTAAGCGACCTCAACCACAAGCTCTATCCGTATCGGCTCCCAGCTCAGGTCCTTGCCCGCGTTCCATCGTGATTGGCCGCCAGGCAACCGGCCGCTGGCCTGAGCGGCCTCATCGGCCCACGCTGCCCATGGGTGATCGCGCAAAGCATCTTCGCGATAGGGTGCGAGGAATTCCGCAAGCTCTTGGCGTTTGGCTGCCGTGAAGCTGGCACAAACTCCTACGTGCTGCAGCTTGCCTACGTCGCTGTAAAGGCCTAGCAGCAGCGAACCAACCGCAATTCCATAGCCGTCTTTGTGCCAGCGGAAACCTCCGACGACACAGTCGCAATCGCGTTCGTGTTTGATTTTGAGCATGGTGCGCTTGTCTGGCGTGTATGGTCCAGCGACGGGCTTCGCGATCACGCCATCAAGGCCCGCGCCTTCGAAGCGCGTGAACCAATCCTGCGCCGTTGCGCGATCCGTCGTTGCTGGCGTCAAGTGCAGCGGCGATTGAACACTCCCAAGGGTTCGCTCCAATTCGGCGCGTCTGACACTGAAGGGTTCATCGCGCAGATCGCGCCCCTCGACTTGAAGCAGGTCGAAGAAGACAATCGAAGCCGGCGACTGAGCAGCAAGCGTCTTGACACGTGACGCGGCGGGATGAATGCGCAGTGTCAATGCATCGAAGTCCAGACGGTCTTCCCGTGCAATGACGATCTCGCCGTCCACGACGCATTGCTTTGGTAGTTGTCGCAGCAACGGACCGCGGAGCTCGGGAAAATAACGATCAAGCGGCTTGCCATCGCGACTTTGCAGGAGTAGCTCCTCGTCGTCGCGGAAAATTACCGTACGAAAGCCATCCCACTTCGGCTCGAAGCTCCACCCGTCTGCATTCGACGGAATCTCATCAACGCGCTTAGCGAGCATGGGCAAAATCGGCGATGGTAAAGTCAACGGCATAATAGATTGGATGCTTTCGGATGGATCAACGGATGGACACATAGCGCGAACTGACACATTAGCTCATTGAATGACATACGTTTGCGCCACACAATTACTTCGCCGTCGGTCAAGACCTTCGTTTTGCCCAATCCAACGCCACTACAATCACACAGGTATTCTCGACCCTCCAGCGCGCTCATTCCTCAAGCTCAGGTCACAGTCTCGAATACAAGCAGCTAATCAAAGACAATCAAGAGGAGTCCCTCAGGATCTCCAAAGCAGGAACTTGCTTACTGATAGACTTCGTTCATCGATTGGTACGAGACGCAATCTTATGCTTCTGCGGAATAGCATTAATGGTGTCACCTATCGTTTTGATGGGCTGAAAGAACTGCTCGCGAAGGCCACGACTACGCGCTCAGGCGATGAATTGGCGGGTGTTGCTGCTCAGAGCGCGGTGGAGCGTGTGGCCGCGCGGATGGTGTTAGCGGATTTGCCGTTGAGAGTGTTCGTCGAGGAGCCGCTGATTCCTTATGCGGAGGATGAGGTCACGCGGCTGATCTTTGATCGTCATGATGCAAAGGCGTTCGCCTTGGTGTCGCACTTGACTGTGGGTGGGTTTCGGGACTGGCTGCTCTCAAACCACGCTACGGGAGACACGCTCCGGGCCCTTGCTCCGGGTCTAATGCCAGAGATGGTGGCTGCGGTCAGCAAGCTAATGCGTGTCCAGGATCTGGTGGCGGTGGCGCGGAAGATAGAGGTGGTGACGCGATTTCGCACGACGGTAGGGCTGCGCAGCCGGCTCTCGACCAGGTTGCAGCCGAATCATCCAACGGACGACCCGTTGGGGATTGCTGCGGCAATTGTGGACGGGCTGATGCTGAGCTCGGGCGATGCCGTGATTGGGATCAACCCGGTAGCCGACGATGTGGCGAGCACAGGACGGCTGCTGCGGCTGATCGACATGGTGCGCACGCGGTATGCGATTCCGACGCAGAGCTGTGTACTGGCTCACATAACAACGCAGATGGCCGCGATGAAGCAAGGAGCACCCGTGGACTTGGTGTTCCAATCGATTGCGGGAACGGAAAAGGCAAATACTTCGTTCGGGATCAACCTGGGAATATTAAAAGAGGCAAACGAGGCGGCGCGCGCGTTGAAGCGTGGGACAGTGGGCGAGAATGTGATGTACTTCGAGACCGGACAAGGCAGCGCGCTCTCAGCGAATGCGCACCATGGAATCGATCAACAGACGTGCGAGGTGCGAGCGTATGCGGTGGCGCGGGCATTCGATCCGATGTTGGTGAACACGGTGGTGGGGTTCATTGGGCCGGAGTATTTATACGACGGCAAACAGATTCTGCGGGCAGGGCTGGAAGACCACTTCTGCGGCAAGCTGATGGGACTGCCAATGGGGTGCGATGTCTGCTATACGAATCACGCGGAGGCCGATCAGGATGACATGGATTCCCTGCTGACGCTGCTGGGTGCAGCCGGTGTGAACTACATCATGGGCGTTCCTGGAGCGGACGACATCATGCTGCAATATCAGTCAACATCGTTTCAGGATGCGTTGTATCTACGTGAGACGCTGGGGCTACGTCCCGCGCCCGAGTTTGAGGCGTGGCTGGCTGGCGACATGCCACGCAAGCTCGGTGCTCCGATGCAGGTGCAAGGGATTGCCGCATTATGACGGATACGGGTGTGAAGCGAGCGGCGCCTGACCTGCGCTCGTTGACTGCGGCGCGAGTTTCACTGCCAATGAGCGGGCACAGCATCGCGGCGTCGGAGGTGTTGGAGTTTCAGTTGGCGCATGCACAGGCGCGCGACGCGGTACACGCCGCGCTGGATGCTGAGGCGTTTGCACGCAGGTTGCGCAATGAGCTTCCAACGCTGGCGGACCAAGGGGTTGAGGTGTTAACGCTACGGAGTTGCGCCGTCGACCGAGCAAGCTATCTGCGGTATCCGCAGAGGGGGCGGTCGCTGGATGCAGAGTCGGCGGCGGTCTTGAAGTCGATGCCATGCGATTTGGCGATCAGCATCGCGGATGGCTTGTCGGCATTGGCAGTGGAGAGGAATGCGGTTCCGCTATTGGCGTTGCTGCTGCCGCGATTGGCGGAGGACGACTGGACGATGGGACCTGTGACGGTGGTGCAACAAGGACGCGTAGCCGTCTGTGATGCGATTGGCGAGAGGTTGGGGGCGCGATGCAGCCTGATGCTGATTGGAGAACGCCCGGGGCTTTCTGCTACGGACAGCATGGGGGCGTATTTGACATGGGAGCCGAGGGCCGGCCGAACAGACGCGGATCGGAATTGCCTCTCAAACATTCGGAGTGGTGGATTGAGCGTAGAAGAGGCGGCGGAGCGATTGATGTGGCTGATGAAGACAGCGCGGGCGATGAAGTTGACGGGCGTGGCACTGAAGGAGGGAGCAGTGGATTCCCTGCTGGAGGGTTAGAGCCAGCCGCGGGTGCGGGCGATGCGAGCGGCGTCGGTGCGGTTGGTGGCGCCGAGCTTTGCGATGGCCTCGGAGAGGTAGTTGCGGACGGTGCCTTCGGAGAGGCGAAGCTCGGCGGCGATTTCCGCGGAGGAGCGACCGTCGCCGGCGCGCTGTAGGATCTGGCGCTCGCGATCGGAGAGCGGGTCGGGATCGGCGGTCCAAGCTTCGGCAGCTAGCGCGGGGTCGATGGCGCGAAGGCCAGAGTGAACGCGGCGGATGGCTTCGGCGAGCTCAGAGGCGGGGCGCTCTTTCAGCAGATAACCCCGGGCGCCAGCATCAAGGGCGCGCCGGAGGTAGCCGGGGCGAGCGAAGGTAGTAAGGATAATGACGCGTGCGCGGGACTCCGCGCGATTGAGGTCCGAGGCTAGTTCGAGACCAGTCCTCTGAGGCATTTCGATGTCAGTGACAATGACATCGGGCGAGAGATCGCGTGCCAACTTGAGGGCCTCGTGGCCGTTGGCGGCCTGCGCGATAACTGTGATGTCGGGCTCGAGATCGAGGAGGGCGGCCAGCGCTCCGCGGAGCATCGTTTGATCTTCGGCGAGCAGAACGCGGATAGGAGTGGAAGCGGTCATGAGGCAGCAGGCTCGCGCAGGGGTAGTTCGATGAGAAGGCGTGTGCCGTTGTCGCGCTCGAGGAAAAGATGACCGCCAAGCGACTCGATGCGCTCGCGCATGCCGCGGAGGCCGTTCCCTTCGCGACTGATGGCATGCAGGCCATTGTCTTCAATGACTAGACGGCGATGATTGTCTTCGGTAATGAAGCGCAGGTTGCAGGTGGTCGCGCAGGAGTGGCGAACGATGTTGGTGACGGCTTCTCTAAGGGCGAGGGAGAGGGCGATCTCTTCCGGGGCAGAGAGGTTGGCAGCGCTCGTGACCGCGGAGTCGAAAATGAGGGTAACGCCGGCGGCATCGAGGGTCAGTCGCGCGGCTTCGATTTCGGCGCCAAGGCCGCGGGCGCGGTAACCACCAATGGCCTCGCGAACTTCGGCGAGGGCGGTTCGGGTGATGCGTTCGACGTCGGCGATCTCGGTGGCGGCTCGAGCATAATCGCTGGGATCCTGGCGGTCGATGAGGCGGCCGGCGAGCTCGGCTTTGAGGGCGATGACCGAAAGCGTGTGGCCAAGCACATCGTGGAGATCCCTGGCGATGCGTTCGCGCTCGGCAACGGCGGCGAGGGCGAGGTTCTCATCCAGTGCGGCGCGCAACTTGCGCTCGGCGCGGCGTTGCTGCGCGAAGAAGACATTGCCGCCGCCGATGACGATCATGAGAAAGATGGCGAAGAATGCCTGGGACCAAGGTATGCGGAGGTAGTTGGGCGCAGAGTGGAAGACGGCGCCTTCGATTAGAACAAAGGTGACTTCGATAAAGAAGAGGGACAAGACCTTGCGCAGGGAGACGAAGGTAAAGGGCAAGAACGCTGCGGCATAGACGAAGAAGGTAGATCCGCCTTGGTTCCAGGGAAAGCTGATGAGGCCGAGAGCGAAGGTGGCGGCGATCATCCAGAAGCGGGCTGGATGGCCTTCGTCCACAGCGCGGATGTAGCCCCACATGATGCCGACGAAGGCAAAGAACACAGCGAGGGTAGCGAGCCAAAGATACCAAGAGGGCTCGAGGATGGGACCGATGAAGAGGAAGCCGGTGTAGGCGAACCACACCCATGCCCACCTATTTTCACGTTTCCTCGAAATGGGTTCGCTCGCTGTCATGAGTCTTCCTGAAAAGTGTACGCCGACCGGTTAGGAGTTTTGCTCGAGACGGCGGTAGGCGATTGCGGCAACACCCAGCATGACCAGTGTGAAGCCAATTAGCCCCAGCCAGTGACTGATCGGGCTCCCGGCCGTCGTGTAGCCGAAACAACCGAGGACAAGTTGCGAGAGATGGTACGTCGGCAAAATCAAAGCGAACTTCTGTAGCCAGTGCGGCAGAAGCATGATCGGCATCCAAAGACCTCCGCAGAAGCTCATCGGCAGATAGACCATGTTGATAACGCCGGGGGTCGCGTTGAAGGGCACAAGCAGCGCAATCACCATGCCCAGGCAGGCGAACGGGATCGTGCCCACCAGCGTCAGCGCCATCATCTGTGCATACTCGGGAAGCGTGATCGATACATGCGCGATGGAGATGGCCATCAGCGTGAGGATGCTGACAATCACCAGGCCGAAGGCAGCCGCTGAGCAGCATTTTGCCACGAGGTAAGCCAATGGAGGCATCGGGCTGGCTCGTTTAAGCTCCAGCCACCCAGTGCTGAATTCGCTTGCAAGGCCTCCACCGATGCCGAAGAGCGCGGCCCCCACCATGCCGAAGACGGCATAGCTTCCGAGCATGTACTTGGCAACCGACACGCTGCCAACGTGCTCGCCGCGGTTCATGATGAGGCCGAAGAAGAGGTAGAAGATGACGGGAAAGCCGATGACAGCGAGCGAGAAGGCGCGGGTGCGGAGGAGGCGGACAAACTCGAAGCGGGCTTCCGTGAGGAAGATGCGCAGGGTGCGCGCGATGGAGTTCGAGTGGGCGGCGGGGAGGGTGAAGGCGGTGGTCGACATAGCGGGCTCCTTCGATAACTAGTTGCTGGTTAGGGCCAGGAAAGCGTCTTCGAGGGCTGGGCTTTGGACTTCGAGCGAATGAAGGTTTTGGTCGAGGGCAAGCAGTTCTCGAAGGGTGCGTTCGGGTTCCGTACTTGAGATGACGGTGACCCCCACTTTGAGTTCAGTGGTCGTAACACCGGGGATGGCGAGCAGGGTGGCTTTGGGAAGATCGGTGACGCAGCGGATGATCTTCAGCGTGCGACTGGTGCTGGCGCCGGCAGTGGCAGCACCAAGAGATTTCACTTCGGCGGCCGTGCCTTCGCAGATCACGCGGCCTTTGTTGATAACGACAATGCGGTGGGCGAGAGCATCGGCCTCTTCGAGATAGTGGGTGGTGAGGAGCACGGTCTTGCCGCGGGCGGCCAGCGAGCGGATCTCAGCCCACATCCCGCGGCGTGCTTCGATGTCGAGGCCGACCGTGGGCTCGTCGAGGAAGACAAGGTCGGGATCGCCGGCGAGAGCGAGGGCGAAGAGGGCGCGCTGCTTCTGGCCGCCGGAGAGCTGTCCAAACATACGCGACTCAATGCCTTCGAGACCAGCGGCGCGAACCAGGTCAGCGTATGGGACGGGAGCGGGGTAGTAGCCGCGAAAGATGTTGATGTGCTCGCGAACCCGGAGCATCTCAGGAGCCTTGCCAACCTGCAACATGACTCCGGTACGGAGGCGCGTGGTGGCATGACGCGGGTCAGCATCAAAGATGCGGACAGTGCCGCTGGTGGGGGCGCTGAGTCCCATGAGGAGCTTAACAGCGGTAGACTTGCCGGCTCCGTTTGGGCCCAAGAGGGCCACGATCTCTCCTCGATGCAAGGTGAGCGAGAGGTCGTCCAGCGCGAGCACGCCGTTGGCGTAACGCTTCGTAATGTGAGAAAGCGAGGCGACGGCAGCAGAGCTCGCCGTGAAGGTGATTGCCTGGATGTGATCGAGGACTGCGCTCATCGGGAGTCTCCTGTGTGGGCTGACTGATTACAAGAGCGAGTATGGAAGAGGGTTGCAGCGAAAGGCAGTGAAGTGCGTCAGCAAAGCAAGATGACGTTTGTCATCCCAGAAACCAGCGCCGGTAGCGAAGAGTTGTTGGTTTTCCACGGAAAATTCACGTGGTGTATCAATTTGCTTTATGCGCGAAGCATTTTGGGCTATTCTCTCGATACGGCTCAGAAAATCAAAAGGTTCTCCCCACCGGTTCGCCGGAGCTAGTTTCTTTAACTTGCGGAGGCCGTCCCGTACGATTTGCAATAAGCAGTCCAGGCAGCGCTCTACCCCCGAACACCCTTTTGGAGGCAACGCAGTGGTCCATCAAAACTGAACGGCAAGTTTGCATCCAGCAATCGAAGCTAACCGATTCTCGGTTTCTACAGAAGTTTCTTACAACCAGCGGGCCCTATAGATAGCAACGTCCTAGCCATTGTCGACGGCGCGGCGGATGCAGTGTCGAAGTATATCGACAGGCAGCGGCACCGACGGTGATTTATTTTCAGGAGGTAGTGCATTGGTGTATTTGAACAGCAGACTCTCAGCCCTCGTTCTAATTTTTGCCGCGATGTTTTGTGTTACCTATCCTGCGTTCGCGCAGCAGACGCTTGGAGGTATCACGGGAACTGTGGTCGATCCCGCAGGCAGCGCGATTCCAGGGGTGGAAGTAACGGCTACGTCCGATCAGACGAAGCTGGTGCGTTCCACCAAGAGCAGTGGAACCGGCAGCTATGAGCTATTTGACCTACCGATCGGCACCTACACGGTCACGTTTGCGCTGAACGGCTTCACGACCGAGCGGATTCCGGGGATCGACGTGCAGGCCGATCGCACGATTACACTGCCGGGCAAGCTGGCGGTGGGATCCGTGTCGGAGTCGGTGACAGTGGAATCGACGCCACTGATGAACGCGACCGATACGACGAATGGCTACGTGATGGACAAAGCGCAAATCGAGGCCATTCCACTGCCAACCGGGTCGGTACTGGGCGCGGCGATTCTTTCGCCGGGCGTGAGCGCAGAACTTCCGTCTGGCACAGGGGCCAACTCGGGACTGGGCAACCCTCCCATTTGGGCGAATGGTCAGCGCGATACGAGCAACAGCTTCTCGCTCAACGGTGTGGACGCGAGCAACCTGTTCAATGGTAAGAGCACAAGCGATGTTGGCTCGGCGCGCGTAATCAACAGCACCGGCGTTTCTACGAGTGACGGAGCGGGCGGTGTGATTCAGAGCGTTGCTTCGATCTATCTTTCCATTGGCAATGCACTGCCGTCACCAGCTCCGCAGATGATTGACGAATTGCGGGTGAATGCGTCAATGTATGACGCGGAACAGGGATCGACCTCAGGCGCGCACATCGATATGAGCACGGCTTCGGGAACGAATAAATTTCATGGGTCGTTGTTTGGACGCAGAGGCACAAACTGGATCAACGCTGCACCCTTCTTTTTCAAGAACGACCCCGGCATTCCCGAGAATATGAAGAACCCAGAGCTGCACCGGTACCTGGTGGGCGGAACGTTCGGCGGACCAATTATCAAGGATAAGCTGTTTGGATTTATCTCGTACCAGCACTTGCAGGTGTCGGACCAGGAGATCGGTGATTCATTCCTGGCCGTTCCGGTGGGACTTTCTGACAGCAACCGTACGGCCACGGGATTTCAGACGATTGTGAGCGCTCAATATCCGGATTCGCCGCCAGCTTATATTGATAACACTGCGCTCGGATTGTTCAACTCGCCGTCAGTGCCGGGTGAGCCTGGCAAGTGGCTGATCCCGAATGACGGTCAAGGGAGTGGTTGCGGATCGAGCTGCATGACGCCGACGCATCCGTTCAATGCGTTCCTGCCGGGAACAGGCCGGTTCAAGGCCGATATGGCAGTCGCGGACATTGACTACAACGCGTCCAAGAAGGATACGATCGCGCTCAAATACTACTACCAGCATGATCCCACCCTGGCGCCGTACTCACTTTCTAGCGTGCCGGGCTTTACGGAGCACCTGGATTCGGGCGCGCAGGTGGCCTCGATCAATAACACGTATCTCGTGAAGCCGAACCTCAGTACACAGGAGACATTCGGTTTCATTCGGGAGAAGATCTACGAGACCAACGAGCAGCCTTTCACACCAGAGGCGATTCCGGCCGGCTCGCTGGGCACGGTATCGATCAACGAATTTGGATCGACCTACTTTCCGGGTGTTTCGATTGTGAATGTGCTGGGCAATGAAGCGTACGACCTCGGGCTGCCGGGTACGGGCATTCTTAACATTGGACCGAACGCGGAAGGACAGTCGTCCAATACCGGCGTATTTCAGAACCGGTTCCAACCTTCGGGCAACGCGATCTGGTCGCTGGGCAAGCACACGCTTACATTTGGTGCAAGTTACAGCTATACGCAGTTGAACACGATCGACAAACGCCCCGGCACGGGCACAGTGGCAACCGACGACCTGAGTGCCTTCGCTCAGGGTTACGTGACGCCCGGCAGCTCGTCAACGGCGTTTTATGTGAGCTCTTTCCTGCAGGGCGATGCCAACCGGTACTATCGGGCGAACCAGCTCGGAACATTTGCCCAGGACAAGTTCCAGATCACACCGAACCTGAGCCTGACGGCCGGCGTGCGGTATGACTGGGACGGCGGCCTGACGGAAAAGTATGGGAGGATCTTCAACTTCGACTTCCCGAACGCGAACAATTCGAGCGATCCAAACGCATACCAATACGATGAGGGAACGGACACGATTACGCAGCCAGGCTTCATCATTGCGGGAAACAATGCCAATGGAACGAAAGGTGTAAGCAAGACGACCTTGACGGGACGGCAATGGGGCATTGCGCCACGGCTGGGCGCAGCCTGGCAGCCGGCGATGTTCCACTCAAAGGTGGTCGTGCGGACCGGCTTCGGTATGTACTACGATCGGGGCGAGCTGTTCAGTTACTTCTCGCCGGGCTACGCGATCGGCACAGTGACGGGCGGACCGTTCGGTGTAAACCAACAACTCCCGTTTGTGACGGCACAGACGTGCCCAGTGCAAAGTTTGTATTCCTATTACATTCCAACCTGCGGCGGAGGCGGCGGCACCACACCTCCCATAACACCGCCAACGGCGGCTACCGGCAACCTGGCCAATCCTTATACCAACGTTCAGTCGGCTCCGCCATCCAACCCGCAGTCGTCGGATCTGAGCAAGTATCTGCCGAACATTGCCAGCATTGAAGATGGCGGTCAACCCATCTCACTGGGCATCTACGACCGAGCGAACAAGCTGCCGTACACGTACAACTACACGCTGGATATTCAGTGGCAGCCACGCAATGACCTGTTGCTCGAGCTCGGATACGTGGGCAACGTCGGCCGACACCAGGTAATCCCGGTACCCTTCAATCAGCCGGGCATTGCTTCGCCCAATAGCCCGATCCATGGCGAGCATTATTCGTACGGCTATAACGTGCAGGGGGCAAACCTGCCTGACGGCACGGGATACGACTACGACTATGAAGGCGGCAACATCGACCATCGCGTACCGTACATTGGCTATGCGGCGGAATCGATCGACTACAGGGCGGCGGGCGTGGATGCTTACAATGCGCTCACGGCTCACCTTGAAAAGCGCATGAGCCACGGGTTCCAGATCGCAGCGTCTTATACGTACTCGCATGCACTGGACGAACAGAGCGGATTGGGGCTCTTCTACAACGGCAACAACCCTCTAAATCTGCGCGATGGATATGCATCCGCTGACTTTGATCGTACGCATGTGATCAACTTCAACTATGTATATCGGCTTCCCGATTTTGTGCACCAGCACAATGTGGCGAGCTACTTCACGAACGGCTGGTCGCTAGTTGGCCTGACCATTCTGCAAAGTGGTCAGCCTTATAGTGTTATCGACTTCAGCGGCGCTGTGGGAAGCATTTACTACGGTGTAAGCAACGGGATCACGAACCCAATTGTGCCGCTTGCGGCCGGTTGTACGGCCAAGAGCGCGAAGACGGGTCTCTCGGGAGCGTTTGGCGACTATGCTCTGAAGTCCTCCTGTTTCACAATTCCATTACTTCCGGCTGGAGGATTGAACGGAGCTGTGCCGACGTCTGATCCTTATGAGAACACCTTCACGACAGGGCAGCGCAACATCTTCCGGCAGGCGTTCCAGAAGCGTTCGGATGCTTCGCTCGTGAAGATGACGCAGTTTACCGACCGCTACAGCCTGAAGTACACATTCGACGTATATAACCTGTCGAACACCAGCAGCTTCGACGTGCCGGGCAACGAGGTGTCGCAGAACGAGAACTATAACGGCTTCCCGGAAGCGGGAACACCGGTGCTGCCAACCTCCTGCAATGCGAGCAACGAGGGCTTCTACAACTGCCCTGCAGGACTTGGCGTAGTGAGCCACACTATCGGCAGTGCGCGACAGATCCAAATGTCGCTACAGTTGACGTTCTGATTGCTTTCTTGAGGATCCACCGTGGGGGGCCGCTATCGCGGTCTCCCATTTGTTTTTGCGCGTGCGGGACTTTGGGTGAAGCCGACGTGATCTCTATGTTTGTATACTTTCCGTGTTGCTCGCAGATTCGAGCAGGATGCATTTGGGATAGAAAGTGAAGAACACGTCATGCTGATCCATGAAGACCGTTTGTTTCCCGCAGATCCGGGGACGCGAGGTATCGCCCGGGCGCTTTATGAGCAAGTGCGGGCGTTGCCGATCATCAGTCCGCATGGGCATACGCAGGCGGCTTGGTTCGCAAAGAACGAGCCGTTCCCTGACCCGGCCAAGCTTTTTGTGCAGCCTGATCACTACGTCTACCGCATGTTGTATAGCCAGGGCGTATCGCTGGAGGATCTGGAGATCGGGCGGGCGGAGATGCGGGATCCGCGCGGAGTTTGGCGGATATTTGCCAGCAATTACTACCTTTTTCGCGGGACGCCGACTCGGATTTGGCTGGATTTCTGCTTTCAGGAATTGTTTGGACTGGAGGAGCGACTGTCGGAGAAGACTGCTGACAATTACTTCGATGTGATCTCTGAGAAGTTGAAAACAAAGGATTTCTTGCCGCGGGCTTTGTATGAGCGGTTTGGGCTGGAGGTGTTGGCTACTACCGATTCTCCACTGGATTCGCTGGTGGATCATCGGGCGATCCGGGAGTCGGGGTGGAAGGCGCGGATTCTGCCGACGTTTCGGCCGGACTCGGTGGTGGACCCGGATTTTGATGGATTTGCTGGGAATATTGCGCGTTTGGGCGAGATGACCGGCGAGGATACCTCGACGTGGGGCGGGTATTTGGCGGCTTTGGGGGCTACGCGGGCGCGGTTTAAGGAGCTGGGGTGTACGGCTACCGATCATGGGCATCCTACGGCTCGGACGGCAAATCTTGGGCAGAGCGAGGCGTCGGAGCTTTTCGGTAAAGTGTTGAGCGGAAAGGGGGATGCGGAGCTGTTTCGGGCGCAGATGCTTACCGAGATGGCGCGGATGAGTTTGGAGGATGGGCTGGTGATGCAGATCCATCCGGGGAGTGTTCGGAACCATAACCAGCTTATTTTTCAACGATATGGGCGAGATACCGGGGCGGATATTCCGGGGCCTACGAACTACGTGCAGGCGCTTCGGCCGCTGCTGGATGCATTTGGCAATGAGCCTGGTTTGGCTATTATTTTGTTCACTTTAGACGAGTCTACCTATAGCCGGGAGCTGGCTCCACTGGCCGGGCACTACCCTTGTTTGAAGCTGGGGCCTTCCTGGTGGTTTCATGACAGTCCGGAGGGGATGATGCGGTTTCGGGAGAGTGTTACGGAGACGGCCGGGTTCTACAACACGGTGGGATTTAATGACGATACACGGGCATTTCTATCGATTCCGGCGCGACATGACATGGCGCGGAGGGTGGATTGCGCGTATTTGGCGAGGCTGGTGAGCGAGCATCAGCTGGAGGAAGACGAGGCCGTGGAGTTGGCGCACGCGTTGGCGTATGGGCTGGCGAAGAAGGCTTACCGGCTGTAAATCTGTGCGTTTTGTGTATGACTTAGCCCGGTTTTGGGTTACTCAGCGATGTGTTTAGCCTAGTTTCGGGATGCGCAGGTGCGCTTTTCGGAGACCTCGGACGGAGTTGCAGAGCCAGAGGGTGTTGGGGGGTTCGAGGTCGGCGAGCGTGAGGACTTGCTCCTCGGTGTGGGGTAGGGTGTCGAGGAGGTGGCGGCGCATTACTCCGGGGAGGACGCCGGAGGCGAGGGGCGGGGTGAGGAGCTTCCCTGCTTGCTCGACGAACAAATTACTAATGGCGCCTTCGGTTAGCTCGCCGCGCTCGTTGACGAACATCACTTCGTCGAAGCCTTCGGCGCGGACTCGGGTTAGCTCGTCATTGTAGAGGCGGCGGTTGGTGGTTTTGTGGCGGAGGAAGGGGTCGGCGGAGTTGGTGCGGTGAGGGCTGAGCGTGACGTTGACGGCGGGTGGGTCTGCTTCGAGTTGATGGGCGGTGATGGAAGCGGCTCCGTCGGGGGCGAGGAGGAGGCGGACGCGGTGGCGGTGGCGGGGGTCGAGGAAGTGGGCGAAGGCTCGGAGTTGGGCTTCCACGGCGGTGCGATCGCAGAGGAAATCGAAGTAGTGCGCGGAGGACTCGAGGCGATCGAGATGGAGGGGCAGGCGGGCGTAGTGTTGGTCGAAGAGGATGGTTTCGATTAGCTCGAAGGGTTGGTGGGGGCGGGTGAGGAAGGAGGCTTTTAGGAGGGCCTCGCGGTGCTCGTCTGCGGGGACGGAGTCGGCCACGATGCCGCCGCCTACTCCCATGTGGGCTTCGCCGTTGTGGAGGACGAGGGTGCGGATGGCTACGCTGAAGGTTGCGCTGCGGTCGGGGGCGATGAAGCCGATGGCGCCGGTGTAGACGCCGCGCGGGTGGGCTTCGAGCTCTCGGATGATTTGCATGGTGCGGATTTTTGGGGCGCCGGTGACGGAGCCGCAGGGGAACATGGCGGCGAAGATGTCGTAGAAGGTTGTGCGCGGGCGGAGAGTGGCGGAGATGGTGGAGGTCATCTGGAGGAGGGTTTGGTAGCGCTCTACGGCGAAGAGTTCGTCGACGTGGACAGAGCCGGGGGTGGAGATGCGGCCGAGATCGTTGCGGAGTAGGTCTACGATCATGACGTGCTCGGCGCGATTTTTTTCGTCGTGCTGGAGCGCGAGGGCGGCTTGATGGTCTTCGGTGGAGTCGAGGCCTCGGGGCATGGTGCCCTTCATGGGGCGGGTGGTGATTTTGTTTGTGGTGGCATCCGTGCGGAAGAAGAGCTCGGGGCTGAAGGAGAGGATGGATTGCGGGCCGAGGTTGAGATAGGCGGCGTAGGCTACGGATTGGTTTTGCGAGAGGGCCGTGAAGAGCGTCGCGGGTGAGAGGGTTGTGGGGAAGGTGATGGCGTCGGTGAAGTTGACCTGGTAGGTGTCGCCGGCGGCAATGTAGGCTTTGATTTTTTCGATGGCGGCGAAGTAGTCGGGGGTGGGGATGTGGAGGGTTGGGTTGGTGAGGATGGGAGCGGTGGGGGTGGGGGACGCGGGCTGAAAGGGGCGGAGGGTGGTGGCGTGATCGAGTGTATCGGGGTCCTTCGGCTGCGCGCTGCGCGCTTCGCTCAGGATGACTGAGGTTAGTCGAGGCGCGGGGTTGAGGAAGGTGCCGGTGGCGTGGTCGAAGATGATGGGTGTGGGGTAGGCGGCTAGATGGGCTAGCGGGAGGGCGTTGGTGCCGCTATCATCCTCTTCCCCACCCGTCCGCAAGTGCGCGTACGGATCGGGCACCCGTAAGGTGGGTTCGAAGTGGCCGTTGCATTCGTAGGAGAAGTAGCCGGCGATGTGGAGGCCCTCGGCTAGCGCGGCTTCGATCTGCGCGAAGAGGTTGGGGATTTCATCGAGCGTGTTGGCGGTGAGGACGCGGGTGGGGTTGAGGAAGAGGTAGCTGTGGTGGTTGGTGGCGTCGAAGCGGGAGGTTTCGAGGAGGATGGCGTTGGGCGTGGACTCGACGAGGGTGTGGATGGAGGTGGGGAGGGGCGTGAAGCGGGCGTGTGGGGTGGTGGGCATGGGAGAGTTCTGCTTGGGCCTTTATACTTGATTGGAGATTTGGACGTGGGTTTGCTGTGTGGTTGGCGGCCTGTCGTTGCATAGGAAAGAGGACGTTATGGCCGGAATGGTTGAAGCAATTCATGTGAAGCGTAAGACGATGTTTGAGTTTGAGGGTTCTCCGTATGCCTGTTTGGATTCGGACATTAGCACGCCGACGGCGCGAGGTGGTCAGACGCTGGTGCGGTTGAAGATGCGGAATTTGCTAACTGGCGCGGTGTTTGAGAAAACCTTCAAGGCGCAGGACAAGTTCAACGAGCCGGACCTGGAACTGGTGCCAGCGACGTATCTGTATAGCGATGCCGTCGGTTCGTACTTTCTGAACCAGGAAAGTTTTGAAACGCTGACGTTGACGGGCAATATGCTGGCCGATGCGATGGATTATTTGATCGACGGGACCGCGCTGCAGGTGCGCTTGTATAACGGCGATCCGATTGGACTGCAGCTGCCGATTTTTGTCGAGCTGGATGTGGCGCATACGGAGCCGGCCGTGCGCGGGGATACGTCGAGTGGCGCGACGAAAACTGCGCGGCTGGAGACGGGACTGGAGATTAAGGTGCCGCTGTTTATTAAAGAGGGTGAGAAGGTTAAGGTGTCTACGGAGTTGAAGGAGTTTGCCGGGCGGGCGTAGTGGCTTGAGTAGAACAGGCAGCGACAAAAGCCAATACAGGGGTCTCTCCACTACGCTTCGCTCCGGTCGAGATGACGTGGTGGTGGTAGAGAAGCCGATTCCTTCGTTGCGCTGCGGAATGACAGCCAGAAAAGCAAGTGCAAAGGCAACCGCGCGGCTTCGGTGGACCTTGGTGATTCGCATCCCACCCATGAACGATGAAGCCATTCATGAATGGGGCACCCAAATGGTTGGGTCGAGACGACGGATCATAGCGCCGGTTACATGAGTTCGTCGATGAAGGTGCGCGCGGTGGCTGGCGGGATGCGGTTGTTTTGGTGGACTAGCGGGCCGGGGTTTAGGACGGGTTCGAGTTCGGTGAGGGTGGGTACGTCGGTGCGCTCGTAGAATTTGCCGATGGGGATTTCGTCGCCCCATAGTTGGGATTTTTCCATGGCGGCGTTCCAGTCAGAGGGGTCGTAGGCGGGGTTGTCTTCTAGTTTTTTTACGCGCGGACGGAACCACTGGACGGTGTTGTCGTGGTTGTAGGTGACGCAGGGGCTGAAGATGTCGAGGAAGGAAAAGCCCTTGTGCTGGATGGCGTTTTTGATGAGCTCGGTTAGGTGTTTTTGTTCGGCGCTGAAGCCGCGTGCGACGTAGGTGGCGCCGGCGGCTAAGGCGAGGGCGAGAGGGTTGACGGGGCGCTCGACGTTGCCGAAGGGGGTGGTCTTGGTCTTCATGGCGAGGCGGCTGGTGGGGCTGGTTTGGCCGGTGGTTAGGCCGTAGATCTGGTTGTCCATGACCATGTAGGTTAGGTCGACGTTGCGGCGCATGGCGTGGACGAAGTGGCCGCAGCCGATGCCGAAGCCGTCGCCGTCGCCTCCGGTGACGAGCACGGTTAGGGCGTGGTTGGCCATCTTTACGCCGGTGGCGACGGGAATGGAGCGGCCGTGCAGGGTGTGCATGCCGTAGGTTTCGATGAAGCCGGGAAAGTTGGAGGAGCAGCCGATGCCGCTGATGGTGGCGACTTCGTGCTGGGGGATCTGGAGCTCGACGAGGGCTTTCTGGACGGCGGCGAGGACGCCGTAGTCGCCGCAGCCGGGACACCAGTCGGGCTCGACGCGGCCTTTGAAGTTCGCCATGGTGATCTGATTTGGGGTGATGATTTCTGTCGCCATCGTTTTCTCCTGGGAGTGCGTGGTGGAGTGTTTGGGCTAGACCATGACTTCGTGTTCGGGGATGGAGAGGGTGGTTGCGCCGGCTAGTTGTTCCTTGACGGCGTCGACGATGTGTTGGGGGAAGAAGGGCTCGCCGTCGTATTTGCGGATGTGGCCGGTAGCGACGAAGCTGGTTTCGCTGCGCAGGTAGCGGGCGAACTGGCCGCTGAAATTGTTCTCGACAATGATGGTGTGGCGGGCGTTGCTGAGGATTTTGAGGATGGCGTCGCCGTGGAGGGGGACGAGCCAACGGATGGGGAGATGGTTGACGGAGATGCCCTGCTCGCGGAGGAGTTCGGCGGCTTCGTCGATGACGCCGAAGGTGGAACCCCAGCCGATGAGGGTGACGTCGGCGGTGGCGGGGCCGCGGAGTTGCGGCGGGGGGATGGAGGCGGCGATGCCGTCCATCTTGCGCATGCGCTTTTCCATCATGGCGCGGCGCTTGGCGTGGTTGGTGTAGGCGTCGGAGATGAGGACGCCGTCTTCGTCGTGCTCGTCGGAGGAGACGACGTGGGTGTAGCCGGGGATGCCGGGGATGACGCGCGGGGAGACGCCGCTGGGGGTGATTTTGTAGCGGAGGTATTTGTCGTGGGCGTCGCCGTTGGAGGTGATGAGTTCGCCGCGGTCGACGGGTGGGTTGAAGTCGAGGACGGCGGGGTCTACGCTTAGGCGGCCTTCGGCCAGGAGGAGGTCGGCGAGGACGATGCCGGGGCACTGGAAGCGGTCGGTGATGTTGAAGATTTCGGGCATGAGGGTGAAGCAGTCGGCGATGTCGAGGGGCGCGGCGATGACGCGGGGAAAGTCGCCGAAGGCTGCGCCGAGCATCTGCCAGAGGTCGCCTTGCTCGGTCTTGGTGGGGACGCCGGTGGAGGGGCCGGCGCGCTGGCAGTCGATGACGACGACCGGGATTTCGGCTTGCGCGGAGAGGCCGAGGCCTTCGCTCATGAGCGCGAAACCGCCGCCGGAGGTTGCGCACATGGCGCGGACGCCGGCGTGGGCGGCGCCGATGGCCATGTTGATGACGCCGATTTCGTCTTCGACCTGGCGGACCATGATGTCGGCCTTGCGGGCGTGGGAGGCCATCCAGTGGAGGACGCCGGTGGCGGGGCTCATGGGATAGGCGCAGTAGAATTTGAGGCCGGCGGCGGCGGCTCCCATGGCCATGGCCTCGTTGCCGCTGAGGACTGCGTAGCCGGCGTCGGTGAGGGGGAGAGCGTGATCGAAGGGCTTGAGATTCTGGGTGGCGTAGTCGTAGCCGGCGCGGGCGATGGCGATGTTTTCGTCGATGACGGCGCGTTCCTTTTTGCGGAACTGTTCTTCGAGGACGCTCTCGAGGGAGTTGAAGCCGATGCCCATCATGCTGAGGGCGGCGCCGATGGCGAGGGTGTTTTGCGCGACTTTGTTACGGCTGATGTCGGCTAGCTTGGAGACGGGGAGGGGGCAGAGTTGGACGCCGTCGGCGGGCTGGCCGGGGTGGATGGTGTCGGCGTTGAAGAGGCAGGCGCCGCCGGCGGTGAGGAGCGAGAGGTGGCGATCGGCGGTGTCCTGGTTGAGGGGGATGAGGAGGTCGAGGTGGCCGTTGGTGGTGCGGATGTTGTCTTCGCCAGTGCGGATGGTG
>Ga0302313_10000178_pt1 | contig 60247 bp, 49 predicted proteins | sample III_Palsa_N2_2_FD_200454 | JGI IMG/M metagenome (GOLD analysis project Ga0302313, IMG submission 200454) | Peat permafrost microbial communities from Stordalen Mire near Abisko, Sweden - III_Palsa_N2_2 | ecosystem: Environmental > Terrestrial > Soil > Palsa > Peat permafrost | place: Sweden...
CGCAAGAAGGCCACAATCAACAACAGGTGATTCGACTGCGTGGCGGGCAGGTCCGTCTTCACTCTCAACCGGTCACCCGGCTGCAACTCGGGTACCTGGGCAATCGGCAACGTCGCGGCACCGCGAGTGACATAGACGTCAATTCGGGGTCCCGGAAGATCAAAGCGCGCGTCGTCTGCGCGGACCAACGGAGTGGCGCCTAACAGCACGAGGCATAGTGTCGCTTTCAGCAATTTCATCACGAGTTCAACTCTAGAGAGCCAAGACCCGGAAACCAATGAAGATCACTACACAAGCGGTCCGTGTATTTCCACACGTATCACGCACGGAACGCAGCGCCCCGCTGAAGTGCATCACCCTGTCGTCACACTCAAGGCTCGGCCGTGTGGAACCACATGGGTGAGCTGTGCAGTGGTACATGCAGTCGCCATGTAGCGATACGGATGCTTCAGGAAGCAAGCAACGCCTATGATTTGAGTCAGGGGCGAGCTAGAAAAGCAACTGATGAAGATCTTAATTGTGGAAGACAACCCGACCATTCGAAGGCTGATCCGCCGAGCGATCAGCGACATTGCCGACAACATTATCGAGTGTGAAGACGGAGCCGACGCATTGGCCGCGTATACAGAACACAGGCCTGACGCGGTGCTGATGGACGTGAGGATGCCGCGCATGGATGGCCTTTCAGCCACACGGCAGATCCTCGACCAGCATCCCGGAGCAAGAATCGTTATTGTGACCGATTACAACGATGACGGACTGCGCAGCGCAGCTCGGGAGGCAGGAGCGTGCGCCTACGCTTTGAAAAACAATCTCACGGAACTCGACACGGTGCTCACGGCCGCTCTGAATAGCTGCCGCACCCAGGATTCAATCCCCGGCGCACTCTAGAGCAGCTTCTCATGCAGCGCGGATCGATGCTGCAACGCAAACCTCGCAAGCGCATTCGCACCTTCGATGTTTAGTTTTCGGCACATGTTGGTTCGGTGATTTTCCACGGTTCGATAGTGGATCGACAGTGCGTCACCAATCTCCTTGCTGGAAAGGCCATCCGCAATCAGGCGAAGGATTTTCTTCTCCGAGGGAGTCAGTACGGTGATGTCCAGCTGCTGAACGCTCCCGGACACCTCGGACTTCTGATTGAGCAGAATCGCTGCCATCTTCGAGCCGATGTAGGTCCGACCGGCGCACACCGCGCGTATGGCCGCTCCCACTTCGTCGGTCTCGCTGCCCTTCAGCAGATATCCCTTGCCGCCCGCATCCATTGCGGCTCGCATCAGGTCCTCGTCAACATGGAACGTCATAAACACGACGTGCGTGTCGATCTTCTGCGCCGATAACTCGCGTGCCACTCCCAGTCCATTCAGGCCTGGCATATCGATGTCGAGAATTGCAACCGCGGGACGCAATGCGACGATCTGACGCAACGCATCGTCTCCATCCGAAGCCTCCGCAATCACACGCAGGTCCGCGTCTTCCTCGATGGTTGCTTTCAGCCCTCGGCGTACAACCGGGTGATCATCTGCAAGCAGAACCTCAATGACGTCGCTCATGCTGCGGGCTCACTTTCCAATGGGAAGTTGATTACGATCAAGGTCCCCTTCCCGTTCTCGCTCTTGATCTCCAGCGTCCCTCTCATCAGCATGGCGCGCTCGCGGATGCCGGTCAACCCAAATCCCCCGGCGCCGGACTTGGGATTGCGTGGTTCGCTCGGCAATCCCCTGCCATTATCGGAAATTGTCAGCACGACGGAAGACTTCGTTCGGCGCGCTGTCACCGTGCCCTCAGTCGCATCCGAGTGCTTCACGATGTTGTTCACGCCCTCTTGAACGATGCGATAGATGTTGATGCGCTGGTCTTCCGGGAAGGCGTCGTCAATGTCTTCGATGTCGGCCTTCAGTTCAATCTCCGATGCGCGGGCTACCTTTGTCAACATCGCTTGAATGGCCTTCGACAGTCCCAGCCGGTCAAGCTGGAAAGGCCTCAGCGCATAGGAAATCGCTCGCGTTTCGTCAATCGCCTGCGTGGCCTCCGCGCTAATCTCTTCTATCGTTTGCTGCCTGTCTTCTTCAGCGACCGATTTGCCTTTCGTCTTTAGCAGGAAGAGTGCGAGGTTGTTGATGATGATCATGCGCTGACCGAGGCTGTCGTGCAGTTCTGCAGCGATGCGTCTGCGTTCGTTTTCCTGGGACGCAATGAGCTTGCGCGAGAATGCCTGCTGCGATGCCTGCTCTCTTGCCATCTGTTCCACGCGGCGGTTCCAGAGCAGCCATAGGATCCCCAATGTAGTTAGGACGATTAAAGCGAAGAACCACCACCGGCGATAGAACGGGGGGACCACTGTCACTCGCAACGTACTGTCTGCCAGGCTTGCGATCCCATCGCTGTTTCTTGCAGCCACACGGAAGACATAGTCGCCCGGGGGCAGATGGGTGTAGTACGCCGTTCGCCTGTGTCCCACCTCCTGCCAGTCGTCGTCTACGCCATCCAGCTTGTAACGGAAGGAGATCTGTTCCGGCCTCGAGTAGTTCAGCGCCGTGTACTGTACTTCAAGGTTCGTCTGGCCGGGACGCATGACAACCTCGTTGACCGCAGTCTGCAACTTATGTTCGAGGGACGCCGATTCGATGACGACTCTAGGGGGCAACTTGTCGACGGACACAGATGTTGGATCGACAATGGCGACACCCTTCTCGGTTGGGAACCAAAGAAATCCACGCGGGTCTTTCGCCCCTGCCGGCCACACGCCGCCATTGCATTCCATGCTCAACATGCCGTCCGCTCTTCCGTACGCGACCGAGTCGAGCCGCTTCTCGCGACCCTCCGCCACGTCGATCAGTTGCTTCCGGCTTACGCGGTAGATGCCCCGGTTAGAGCTGATCCAGAACCGCTGCTGACCATCTTCAAGGATTTGAAAAGCGCCATTGTCGTAAAGACCTGAACTCTGATTGAAGACCACCCATTTGCCGTTGTGAAGCCAGCCGATACCACCGTCGTAGGTCCCCACCCAGATCTCGCCTGCGCTGTCCTGGTCGATCGCGCGGATGTTGTTGCTGGGCAAACCTTCGGCCTCAGTCCAGCGCGTCATCACTCCGTTATGGATGCGCGTGAGACCACCGTAGCCACCGACCCATGTGCCTCCGCTACGGTCTTCAAGGATCACACGGGCATCGTCACACGCCAGGCCATCGCGCATGGTGATCCAGCGTGAGTTCGTTCCCGCAAGCACGTAGATCCCCTTTGGAGTTCCGAGCATCATGGCGCCGTCCTGCCTCTGGTGGATGACCTGAATGACGGGAAGTGTCTCTTCCGGAATGCCGGGAGGAGCCGCTAGTCGTCCGTGGGAAAAAATTCTCAACCCGTTGTGCGACCCGACCCAGATGTTTCCCGATCGATCTTCAGCCAGCGCCGTAACGAGCCCGGGGACGCCGTCCGCCTTGGTGAAGGCCGTCACCTGGCCGTTATGAATGCGCGACAGGCCTGCCGGCCAGCTCCCCACCCACATGTCGCCTGTGCTGGATTCCATTACCGGATACACACCGTCGCTCGCGAGGCCTTGCGTTGAAGATAGCGACTTGATGGATTTTCGCTGCACGCGGAATAACCCATCGTTCTCCGAACCCACCCACATGTTGTCTTCGTCGTCGGCAAGGACGACGTTATAGGGAATGCCCTTTTCTATCCCGTCCGACGGGAAGATTAAAGTGCGTCGGAAGTCCGGTGAAATCTGGCCCTTCCAATTCTCCCGTTTCGAACTCAGCCAGTCTGTCGTTACCGTTCCTTTCTTCATAACCAGGGATCCGTTTAAAAGCTTTCCCAGGCGCCCATCTGTAGTACCAATCCACACAACATCGTCCCCTCCCACCGCGACACCTCGAATGCGTGCCGGCGCCAATGTTTTCGGCAGCGAATAGCTGGTCAGGTGGCCACGCGTGAAGCACAGGAGATTGTCGTTCCGTATCGCCCAGAATCCTGTTCCGCCCCACCACAACGGAATGAATCGCGTTTCGTCTCGGTCAAATGCTTCCCGTTCAAAGCGCCCTGACTGCGGTGACCAACGGTACACCCGGTCGTCAGAGTTCACCCACACGCCGCCGCGATGATCGTAGGTCATCGCACCCACCGAATGTGGGCGAAGTCCGTTCTTCTCTCCCATCCCTTCGAAGTGTCCAGCATGATATCGAATCAGGTTGCCATCTTCGCTGGCCATCCAAAGATCGCCGCCGTCTCCGTCGGCCATCGCCACAAAGCGATTGGAGGTGATGCCCGGCGTATTGCTCTTGTTGAAGACGGTAAACCGAATGCCGTCGAACTTCGCAATTCCATCCAGCGTGGCAACCCAGAGGTAGCCGTCTGGAGCCTGAACGATGCCGCGAATGCTGTTTTGCGGGAGGCCGGAGTCGGCCGTCCACTGCGTTGATCGATACTGCGCCCGTCCGCGAGTGAACGAGAAAACGCAAAGCGCCAGGAACGCGATCAGCAGCGCGCGCTCGGATACGCCTCTATCCTTGCGGGCATAACGATCGTGTGGCCACTGCGTCATGCTGCACATTTCCTCGACATGGTCCAGAGCTGGGCGTGGGGCGGTGTCGAAATTGTACCCGTTCCGCCACGTCTGCTCTACCCCCGATCCATGCGGAACCACACGGCTTTCCTATGTAGCGCCGCACGCGAGAACGTGTAGGGTCACGGATTTCCTTTTGGATCGCCCCGGCCTAACCTAAGTTCTCAAGGAGACACACTATGAGCGCGAATAAGCGCATTTCAAAGGCTCTTGCACTACTCTTACCCGCTGGCGTCGTCGGCATTTCCGCCGCACTGGCCGCGACGCAAAGTCAGGCGGAAGCGACCCTCCACACCGCCTCCAACAACGTGTCGGTGGCCGACCGCCTCAGCGAAATCCGCGCGGAAGTTTCCTCGGCCAGCGACGCCGTCTTCAAGAGCCCGTCCGGTCCCCACCTCATGCTAGCCGACTGGCTGAACGGCGGGTTCGGTTGGCGCAACGGCGGCTGGGGTAATGGCGGCTGGCACAACTGGGGCAACGGCGGCTGGGGCAATGGCGGATGGCACAACTGGGGCAACGGCGGTTGGCACAACTGGCACAACTTCTGGCACAACTGGTAGCCCCCGGCTGAACTGCTCACGCGAAAGGACACAGGCATCATGCAAACCTCAGAACCGCGGATTCAAACCATCGTTTTGCAGCCCACGCCGTTTTGCAATATTCGGTGCAAGTACTGCTACCTGCCCACTCGCGACGACACCTCGGTCATGGACATCGAGACCGTCGTTGCCAGCTTCCAGAAGGTCTTCGACTCTCCCTATGCGGGAGGTCAGATCACTGTCATCTGGCATGCGGGAGAGCCGCTCGTGCTGCCGGTGTCGTATTATGAATCGGCATTTCGGGCGATCGAAGAGCTAAGGCCTTCCTCGGTAGAGATCCGCCACTCCTTCCAGACCAACGGCACTCTGGTCACGAAGGAGTGGTGCGACCTGATCCGCCGTTGGAAGGTGGGCATCGGAGTAAGCATTGATGGACCTCGGCACATGCACGATGCCAATCGCGTAACCCGCTCGGGCAAAGGAACCTTTGACCGCGCGATCCGCGGGGTGCGCCTGCTCAAAGAGGAGCGAATCCCGTTTCACGTCATTTCGGTGCTTTCCAAGGAAGCCCTGGAATGTCCCGACGAGCTGCACGCCTTCTACGTTGAGGAAGGAATCGAGGATGTCTGCTTCAACGTCGAAGAGTCCGAGAATGACCATGTCTCGGAGCTGATGACGTTGTCGCGTGACAGCATGCAGGAGAAATTCAACGCCTTCCTGCACCGCTTCTGGACGATTTCGCGCCAGACTCCAGGCATCGGTTTCATCCGTGAAATTGACGGGCTGATTCCGCGCATCTTCCGTCCCGAAGAAGCGCCGCTGAGCAACGAGCAGGTCGAGCCGCTGGCCATGCTCAATATCGATTGCAAGGGCAACGTGTCCTCGTTCTCGCCCGAACTGCTCGGGTACAAGAATGAGCGCTACAACAATTTCATTGTGGGCAATGTGCACGAGCACACCATCGAACAGATGCTCGCGAGCAAAGCAATGGAAGCCATGGCCACCGACATCCGCGCCGGGGTTGAAGCCTGCAAAAAGGAATGCGGATACTTCTCACTCTGCGGCGGCGGCGCCCCGGTCAACAAGCTGTCAGAGAACGGCACCTTTGCCAGCACCCAGACCTCGTTCTGCAACCTGGTTCAGATCACGCCAACCAACCTGATCCTCTCTGCTTACGACCGAATGGAAGCCATGCTGGCGAAGACGAACGCCGCAGACCAGCCGGCCCAGCTCTTCGCAATCTCAACAGCGGTAGAGCCCGAACTCGCTCATGCCGCCTGTGCATGACAAAACATCTCCACCTACGAAGGAGCAACAACTCTATGCAAAACAAGATCAAGCTCACGGCACTCCTCCAAACTGCGCTGGTGCTCACTGGCATCGGCCATGCTCAGACCAGCTCTCCGCACGCCGTCAAACCAACCAGCGCGCAGGAAGTAGCGCCGCAACAAACGGCTCCGCCTTCCCAGGATGAAGCTCCGAATACGGCCCCCGTTTTCTGGGTCACCAGCGTCGAAGTCCTGCGCAGCGCGCACGCTCCGCAACTGGATGTAGTTCGTGTTCGCGGACTCGTGACTACGGAAGGCTGGGAGTCCGTACAGCTCGTGCCCCTCACCAAGGGCACCCCGTCAGACGGGATCCTTGACCTCGCCCTGGTGGCCGAAGCGCCCTCCGAAAATTCACCGTCGACTGCTTATCCCGAGGTCGAAGCGATCTTCACGATTGAGCCCGGGCACCCCTTCAACGGCGTGCGGGTGCATGGTGCGGCCAACCGAGTCGTCTTGAAATCGATGCCCGGTTACGCGGAATCCGCCGCTCCGCCCAAGAACTGCACGGATTGCGTTGGCAAGCTCTTCGTTCCCAAGGGCCAGACGGCTCCGGCCGGCCGTTCGCAGGAATCCATCGTTCGCGAAGAGGAGCTCCCGGCCAAATTGCGTGTCATCCGCGAGTCAGACGGGCTTGGCACCTTTGACTCTGATCCGAATCGCATCACGCTGCTTCTTAACGAAAAGGGCGAGATCATTATGGCGATTTGGAACTAGCTCACGTCGGCCTATCGTACAGCGCAAGCAACGCCTGGCGCGATTCTTCTGAATCGCGCCAAGATGCGCGCGTAGAGACGCTTCTCTGCCGCGCGCGAGAGAGACCACGAACTCCTAACCGCAAGGGATCACCGAGCGAGGACAGAATGAATAACGGCCTCCCTTCGGCCCAGGTGAAACTCTCATGAAACTGAAACGCGTCTTGCTCTTCCTCCTTTCAATCGTGACAATGCTTCCCTTGGGCTCCGGTGACTTGTCCGCTTAAGACTGGCAGCCAACGGACAGCGGCGACTGCACGCCTTATCTGTGTGGCACCACACTCCGTTCCGTGTAGCGACCTCTATTTCAACGGCTTGCCTGCTCCCGTACTCTTCAACTATGCCAATCGAGACCGGGTCTTCCACTCAAGTGTCAGAGGCGGCAAATGCAACTCCTCGGACATCTCATAATCCACTTCAAGGTAGAACAAAGATGAAACTGTCAATCAAGGTTTTGACCCTGCTCGCAAGCACAACCCTCATGGCAACCCTGGCAGCGGCCCAGGTACCGGTCGCCACCGTTGATCCCCAGGCTCACGGCAATCTCGCGTCGGCCCAGCAATCCATCATCGAAGCATTCAATTTCATCAGCTCCGCACAGCGGGCGAACGACGACCAGCTTGGGGGCCATGCCGGGAGAGCGAAAGACCTCCTCCGCCAGGCCAACGATGAGATTAGTGCCGCCGCCGCCGTCGCGGATAGTCACCCTGAGGGTGCGCTCGCGACGCCTCCTTCGAACAACGTTCCTCCCGCTCCCGCCGCACCCCCACCCCCGCCGCCCGACCTCTCCGGCAACTGGACCATCTACGCCTACAACACCAACCAGCCTGGAAGCTCGCTCAAACAGATCCAGATTTCTCAGATGGGCAACATTATTTCGGGAACTTTCCATGGGCCCCATCAGCATGGCAAGCTGCAAGGTTGGGTCAACGGAAACCACGTAGAGTTCAGCACCGATACCAACGACGTGCTCACCTTCCGTGGGCAGATCACCGCAACCGGCATGTCCGGCATGTATGGATTTCACGGCCAGACAGCTCCATGGACTGCTGAGCGTACGAATTGAACTTCGTACCGAAGCGTACCCCTGGCACCACGCGCCTCTCCTGGCGTCGGTGCGTGACCTCTCAAGACGATTCATTGTTGTAAGCGACTACCGAAAGCGCAGTTATCAGCAATTACGGATCGTTGTGGCCGAATTCAGCTCGCGACGATGAGTGCTAAATCGCCAATACGCTCTTCGAGAAAGGCAGAGCCTTCCAGTGAGATTCCCGCAAAGTCGGGCGGTCTCAACCGGTCGATGCAACACTATATCTAAACAGCTGATCCACGAATGCTTACCCTGAAGAATCGATCTATTTGATCGATTCGGCCAAAGCTAGCCAGGGTAGGGCTCCGGCCTGATCTAGCCCTATCCAGCGTTTTTGGCTTTTGTTTTCAATGAATGTGGGTCTGAGCTGAGTGCTGCATCGACCCATTGAGACCACCCGTATTTTCGGCAACTTCGAGGCGTTGTTTCCGAAAACGCCGTTTTTCATGAACAAACGAAATGCGCAGATACGGTACGGATTTTGTCGGTGCAGCAAAGAGGATATGTCTCAAGGGAAAAACTAAATGACTATGCGGAGCAGACTACCTGCGGGAGGCTCCGTCAGCAACAGCACTCGCCCTGTAAATCGGAGAAAGAGCGCTCACCTCTGAGACGGGCAGATCGAGAACTCCTACCCTGTTCGTCGTCAAATCGTGGACGCCGACGCGCAGGTAGTATTCCCCTTTGGCCGGAACACTGATCTCCTGGCGGTACTGGAAACCGGGGTGAAGACCAGGCTGTTGAAAGGCGGTATAGTAGGTGGATTTAATCTTGGCATTGATCTTATTGCCACGCGAGAGAATGAGATTGCCGTGTACATCGTAAACGCAGACTGCGAATTCTACGGTGCAGATATTTACCCCTCCCGGACTGACGGGACATTGGATGTCGCGTTCATGGGCTACGTAATGGACGCTGTAACGACGATACGGACCCTTAACCCTCGCGTTGTTCTGATTGCCCGGCGCTAACGCAGGTTCGGTACCAGCAATGCTTGGTCGAACGTAGGCTTCGAACCGTATCTCGGCCGGCTCCGGAGCTCCGTACGCCATCGCTGCACGCATGGCGTTGTAAGGAGCGGGCTCATTGCTACCTGTTTTTTGTTCGGCCTTGGGGGCTGGTGCATCGGGATCGATGGCATAGTAGCCGCGACGGTAGACGAGGGCCAGTCCCGGCCGGTTCAGCTCGACCTGAATCTTGCGGTATTGGCCGTTCCAGTTGTGGCTTGTGGGCGAGTAGGTGAGTGCGTAGTAGTTGGAGCCGGCATCGACGGCCTGGGCCACTGCGCCTTTGAGGTCGTTGGTGTTTACAAACGCCTGGCCTCCTGTTGGATCAGCAATATCGGTCATTGCCCATTTTTGATTTGCCGCCCTGAGGGAAGCGTTCTGGAAGCTATTGGAGAGGCCCTGGTTACTTGCCAGGACCGTTGAGGCTCCGGGGTTGGCAGCATCGAACCACGTGGTTCCGGTCAAGCCCGCGGCATCGATGGGATAGACGGCGACCTGATTGAGCGCAAGCAGGTTCAGTGTCTTCTTGAATTCATCTTCCAGATAGGGGGTCGTTGACCAGACGTCCCTTCCCGTTGGAATCATGGACACGGGGAACGATGCGGAGAACCAGATCAGGTTCTTGCGGCCGGGAAAGAAGCTTAGGTAGCGACCGAGTTCATCCAATGCATTCAGCGTGAATTCTCGCCGGAACCGAGCCTTCGCCCCTGCGTCTGAAGCTACCTTGCCTCCTCCCGAGACTGGATTGTCAAGATAGAGAGAGGCATTCATTTCTGCGTGTTTACTGGTCAGCGCCGCTCGAAGCAACTCGGTATCGGACGTAAAGCCCTGGAGTAGGGAAAGCTGACCGGATGTAAGGGTCGCGATCGCAATGCGCGTACCGGCAGGCGCAGTCTTCACATACGCCGACAGCTGATCCATGGCATAGGCTTGATCCTGCATCGGGGTGTTCAGCCTGTCGAGCAAGACGATGTTGAGAGGACCGTTCGCTGGGACGGGTGGGTCATCGGTGAAGACGCCGGGGTCGAGTTTGGGTGACGTAGGGGCGATGAACGTGGCAACTTCCTTCGCTGTGTGTTCCGTGAAGGTCTTGATGGTTTGCACGTGGTCGTCTTCGCGCAGAGTGAAGTCGGCAGCCGTAAGGTTGTGAACGGGGTTTTGGTGGGCGTCTGTAACTACAACGTCGACGACGACAAGGTCTGTATTGAGTTGAAGGGTTGCGTCAGGGACGGCCTGAGGAGATTGTCCCAGAGCAACGATTGAGGGGCATAGGGGGATGGCGAGGAAACAACAAAGTAAAGTTCGCGTCATAAGCCGGTCCCTCATGAACACCGCCATATATAACACGAAGAAGTACCCATAATCACTCTTCTCGAATCACTCTTCCCGACTTTCATCCGAGAAGCTCGGTCTGTCGGAAGAAAGCCGGTTAGCCTGTCGAAGGTGCTTAAATCGTCCTCAGTTGCGAAATACAGAACCAACTGAGTTTCTACGATCGCGTGTACCTCCGCTAAAGTCGGGTTTTCGGAAACATCATTCATCTAGTTCGCAATGACCCATACCCAAACACGAATCCTCAAGACAATCGCTTGTCCCAAGGCATATCCTGATCCCCCATGCGATCGAACCTCCGCACCGCCCCGCTCTACTCTCTCGCCCTTCTCCTCGCATCCGCTCAAGCCCAAACACCGGACTTCGGCCCCAACGTCGCCGTCTTCTCTCCCTCCACGCCCGCAGCCACCATGCAGGCCGAGATCGATCGCGTCTACGCCATCCAGCAGCACAACGAGTTCGGCCCCCAGCGCAACGCCTTCCTCTTCCTCCCCGGCGACTACCACCTCGACATCCCCATCGGCTTCTACACCGAAGTAGCTGGCGTCGGCGCAACGCCCGAAGCCACCCACATCTCCGGCAACGTCCACGTCGACGCCGCCTCCCGCCGCAACAACAACAACGCCACCACCACCTTCTGGCGCTCCGCCGAAAACTTCTCCGTCACGCCGACCAGCGGCACCATGCAGTGGGCCGTCTCGCAAGCCGTTGCCATGCGCCGTCTCCATATCCACGGCGACCTTGTCCTCCATCAGCACCGCGGTTGGGCTTCCGGCGGCTGGATGTCCGACACCCTCGTCGACGGCAACGTCGACTCCGGCTCCCAGCAACAATGGATCTCCCGCAACAGCGACTGGGCTACCTGGACTGGCTCCAACTGGAACATGGTCTTCGTCGGCGTCCCCCACGCCCCCGCGGGCGATTGGCCCGTCCCACCCTTCACGAAAGTAGTCCTCACCCCCATCGTCCGCGAGAAACCGTACCTCGAAGTCGACGCCGCCAACCACTGGAGCATCCGCGTCCCGGACCTCCGCCATGACACCACAGGCGTCTCCTGGAACACACCCACTCCCGCCCCCGCGCGCGCCATTCCCTTCTCCAAAATCTACATTGCGCATCCCGACCACGACACCGCCGCCACCATCAACGCGCAACTAGCCCACGGCAAACATCTCCTCCTCACCCCCGGCATCTACAATCTCGACGAGCCCATCCGCGTCACTCATCCGAACACCGTAGTCCTCGGCCTCGGCTTCGCGACCCTGCATCCCACCCACGGCGACGCAGCCCTCACCACCGCTGACGCCGACGGCATCATCCTCGCCGGCCTCCTCATCGACGCAGGCGAAACACTCTCGCCAGTCCTCGTGCAGATCGGCCCACACAACTCCACAACCCGCCACCAACAAAACCCAATCTCCCTGAGCGACATCTTCTTCCGCGTAGGCGGTGCCGGCATCGGCCGCGCCAACATCAACCTCGAAATCAATGCCAACGACACCCTCGTCGATCACACCTGGATCTGGCGCGCCGACCACGGCGCCGGCGTCGGCTGGGATAAGAACCTCAGCAACAACGGCCTAGTCGTCAACGGCAACAACGTCACCGTCTACGGCCTCTTCGTGGAACACCACCAGCAGTTTCAAGTCCTCTGGAACGGCAACCACGGCCGCACCTACTTCTACCAATCCGAGATTCCCTACGATCCACCCAATCAACCTGCCTACACAAGCGCCCTCGGCACCGACGGTTGGGCCTCCTACAAGGTAGCCGACACCGTCACCGACCACGAAGCCTGGGGCCTCGGCGCCTACAGCGTCTTCACCTACCCCAGCGTCTTCCTCTCCCGCGCCATAGAAGCGCCCGCCACCCCCAACGTCCGCTTCCACGACATGATCACTGTCTGCCTCCTTAGCAACGGCGGCATCCGCCACATCATCAACAACCAGGGCGACCCCACCGTCTGCGCCCCACCCAAACGCGTCAACCCCAAACTCATCCTCTACCCAACTCCCTAACTAATACGCACTGGCATCCGTCAACAGCGCCATCTGTGCCGCCGACAGCTTCAACTCCACCGCAGCAAACAGCGCCTCCATCTGCTTGGTACTCGTCGCGCTCGCAATCGGAGCTGTAATCGTCGGCTGCTCCAGCAGCCAAGCCAGCGACACCGCCGCCTGCTCCGCGCCCGTCTCTTCACTCACGTTCTTCAGCGCCTTCAAAATCTTCATCCCGCGTTCATCAAAATACTTCTGCACGCGTCCCTCGCGATTCTTTCCCTTCGCGTCCTCCGCGCTCTGATACTTCCCCGTCAAGAATCCCGACGCCAACGAAAAATACGGAATCACGCCCAACCTATACTTCTCCGCCACTGCCGCCAAATCCTGCTCGTAGCCCTGCCGATCATGCAAGTTGTAGTCCGGTTGCAGCGTCTTGTATGCCGGAAGTTTCTCGCGCTCCGCCAGCTCCTCCGCCTCCGCCAGCCGCGCGCCCTTGTAATTCGACGCGCCAATATACCGCACCTTCCCCTCATCGATCAGCTGCGCATACGCCTCCAGCGTCTCCTCCAGCGGCACACTCTCATCATCCTTGTGCGATTGATACAGATCGATCCGATCGGTCTGCAACCGCCTCAACGACGCCTCCGCCTCTTCCAATATGTACTTCTTCGCAAGTCCCTTCCCACCCGACTTCATCTCCATCCCCACCTTGGTCAGCAGCACCACCTCGTCACGCTTGCCACTCTGCTTCAGCCACTTGCCAATGATCGTTTCCGACTCTCCACCCACATGCCCCGGCATCCACACCGAGTACACATCCGCCGTATCGATGCAATTGAATCCGCGGTCCACCCACGCATCCAGCAACTCAAACGAGCGCGCCTCATCCGCCGTCCACCCAAACACATTCCCGCCAAACACCACCGGGACAATCTCCAGTTCCGTATCACCCAATTTGCGCGTCTGCATGTTTTCTCCTCGCCAACCCATTGGATTGCGCCCGCGCCGAAGAAGATGCTACGTTGCTAATTCATCCACCGTTTATCATTCGGATCGCGCGGCTTCCCATCCGGATCAACATACCGCCCATCGTCATCCAGGCTCACGTCCTTGCCCTGCTTGCGCATATACACCGTAAACTTCTTCGCAGCGCGCCGCCGCTTCGCGCGATAGTACGAGTTGCGCAGCCCAAACCATCGCTCCGAGATCCCAACACGCACACCACGTCGCGGCGCCCACACCACAAACGCATACCCCACCAGCGCATTGCAGAGTGCCACAAGCGCGCCGAATTTCTCTTTACTCGTCAGCTCGATCGCCACATAAATCAGCACATAGATCACGGCGAGATACTTCGCCTTGATCCAGAACAGAAAATTTACCTTTACCGACTCATTCGCATGCAGCTTCCCATACACAACCATCACCGCCAGCAGGAACGGCCACATCCCCGCCGCCGCCACATCCCTTCCCAGCCCCTCAACCCGATCCCCCAATGCCAGGCTGATCACCACCGCGATAATGCCGCCAACAACACTAGTCACCAGGAAAAATTCAATCAGCCACCGGGATCCACGCTCGTCCTCCAGCGGCGTCGCAAAGAACCATAACGAAAGCAGCGAGAGCGCCACACTGACAAACGCATCCTGCACAAACGGATACGTCACTAGCTGCCAGATCTGCGGATGCAGCGCCTCGCTTGCATGCAGCCGAAAAAAATTAAGCACCAGCCCCTGGAACAGCGCCGACACCAGTCCCAGCGCCGCCGTGGCAAAGTACACCACAACGCACGTCAGAATGATTTTTCGCGTGACCCCGCGAAACGGCGGGAGCATCAACGAGATCGGGCTATCAGATCGAAACGCCATACCAACTCTTCCTCAACGTCTACTTCCGCTCGGGCACCGGAGGCACCGCTAACGACCTGTCTCCTGCCGCGCTCACCGCACGCACGCCAAACAGCACATTATCTTTACTCACATCCAACGTCAGATGCGTCTCCGCGCCAGCACTCTGGCTGTGCGTCCAAAGATTCTCATTCGTGTCCCGCCATACCACCTCGTACGTCGTCCCCTGCGGTGCGAACGCCGAAGCATCCCACTGCAGGTTACTGTAATTATCCAGCTCCTTGGTCACAACCCGCACATGCTGCGGCTCGCTCGGCGCCGCCGCTAAACTCGCCATCGTCAGCGCATTCAATTGCGCCACCTTCGCCACGTATGCAAAGTCCACAAACTTCAGCAGGTCGCCATACTCCACGCCATTCTCCGTGCGCAACGTTTGGTGCTGATGATCAAAGTTCTCCCGCCACTCCGTAAACCGCACCGCCGTAAAACCCTCTGCGTTGAAGCTCGAATGATCGCCACCGCGCAGATACCGGTCCCGTCGCAAAATCATCACTGGATGAAACGCCGGCACTTGCCGCATCACCTGGCTCCGCATTCCGCCCTTCAGCACAGGAGGCCGCTCCGTCGTCGGCTTGAAGTACGCAGGCACCAGCTCCACAATGTGCCGTGCCAACTCCCGCGACGGCGAATCATTCTCCGCACCCAGCCCCAGGGTCATCCGCTGCTCTTCCGGAGTCGCCGTTGCAGGAATACTTTCGCTGAACACCCGCACCACATCCTTATCCTGCCCTGTCTCGCCGGGCGTCGTGTCGCCGCCCACAATATCGTTGTTCAGCACCCCCTCCAGCGGCCATCCCTCCGCTTTCGCCACCTTCGCCAAATGCGCCGACCCCAACAGCCCCTGCTCTTCCCCCGCCACCGCCACAAACACCATTGTGCCCGTAAGCTTCACGCCAGCCTTCGTCAGCCGCGCCATCGCCCGCGCCGACTCCAGCGAAACAGCCACTCCGCTCGCATCATCATTCGCCCCCGGCGACGTCAGCTTGTCGTTCATCACATCCGTTGCGCGCGAATCGTAGTGTCCGGTCACCAGCACCCACGGCGCCTTCTCCCCGCCCGTCCCATGCAAAATCGCATACAAGTTCACCAGCTTTGTCGGCCGCATAATCCGGCTCCGCTGTTCATTCGACGCCGGCTGCACAAACTCGTCACGCTTCACTTCCAGGCAACCGCCGCACTCCTTTGAGATCGACTCGAACTCGCTCGTAATCCAATCCGCCGCCGCCAAAATTCCCTGCCCCTGCGGCAGCTCCGTGTCCATACTCGACAGCGTGCTGCGCGTCCCAAAACTCATCAGCTTCGAAATATCGGCCTGCACCTGCTCCGCGGACACTCCCGCCAACGCCGCCCTCACCGCCGGATCTATCCGCAGCGGCGCCAGCGTCCCCGACCCCATGGACGATCCCGTCGCACCTGCCGGCATCTGCCCGTGCGCAACGGATGCCATCCCAGCCAACAATCCGCACACGACCGCTATCCGCTTCATTCCTGCCTCCGCCTTGTGAAATACACCGTATTCCCGGCCCCTTGCATCTCAAGGTTGACGAGCCGCCACGGTACCGCTAGAACTAGAAAAGGTGATTGTGATGCCAACTCCATCGTACTAGCTCAACCGCTCTACATTAACACCGGCTTCGTGCCCGGTTCAGAGGAGATCGTATATGTCAGTCGTTTGCCCAGAGTGTGACAATCCCTTGGACGTCGATGTCGACGATGTCGAAGAAGGTGAGATCATTCAGTGCGATGAATGCGGAACGGATCTCGAAGTCGTCTCCAGCGACCCGTTGGAATTAGCTCCAGTCGATGAGGAAGGCTACGATGATGAAGACGCCGCTCTGCCCGTGGATGAAGAGGATGAATAGATTCACCCTCCGCCGCAACCTGTTTCTCTCCCTTTTCGCAATCGCTGCCTGCGTTTTCCTGCTCGCTGCCCCACTTGGCGCGCTCGCGCAGAAGAACGCTCCACGCGAGCGCATCGTCGAAGGTAAGGTCGTCAACAAGGACGGCGGCCCCATCGGTGGCGCAGTCGTCTATCTAAAAAATTCCCGCTCCAGCGGCGTCAAGACCTACATCGCCGACCAGGACGGCCACTTCCGCTTCGGCGAACTCTCCCAGGACACCGACTACGAGCTGTGGGCCGAGTCCAACACCGTCCGCTCCAAGTCCCGCCAGATCAGCTCCTTCGATAACGAGAACAAGTTCTACTTCGTCCTCAAAGTCAGCGTCGCCAAACCTGCCTCGCTCGACGCCCCCTCTAGCTGAATCGCCAACCCCGGACTTGCCCCAACCCCACGCTATTCGTGATGCATCGCAATCACTGCGTCGACCATCACCTTGAGCGCCTCCTTTGACTTCGCGTTGCATTTGAAGACCAGCAGATAGTCCCCGACGCGCGTAACAATCGCCGAGTCGAACTCAACCTTAGGAATCTCATAATCGAGCTGATGAAACGTTGGCCCGTCCTTCTGCATCCTCAACTGCTGCCCATCAAGAACCTCTCCAGCGTCCCAGCTCTTCTGAACTTTGCGCAGAAAATCCTGCTCATCCACAACGTGATTTGGCGCAGCGTTCAGCTTCACAGCTAACAGGACGATTCCGGACGGAGCATCTCCCTCGCGCGCAGCCAGCATAAGAAATTCGTTCGCCTGCGGCTGGACATGCACATTGAGCGAAGCCAAATCGACCGCGTGAAGATTGGGCAGCAGGACCAACGAAATCTTGAAATATGAGTTGGAGTACACATTTCCTCGGATCGATCCATCCGCCGCGGATTGTCCGACCGCCGTCACCGCGCCAAACACGGCAACCACCAAAGCCAACTTAAGACCTCGTCTCACCAACATCCACCTCACATAAACTTCCTTATCGTAGTCGCCATCAAGCGAAACTTAGGCGAATATAATTTCTAGTGACCCCATGAGCTCCCCCGCTCAATCCGACCTCTTCGCCTTCCTCCACATCGACCTCAACTCCTTTTTTGCGTCTGTAGAGCAGCAGCTCCATCCCGAGTACCGCAACAAACCCACCGGCGTCGTTCCCACCATGGCCGATACCACCTCGCTCATCGCCGCCAGCTACGAGGCCAAGGCCCTCGGCATCAAGACTGGCACCCGCGTCAGCGAAGCCAAGCGCATCTGCCCTGACATCATCCTCGTCAACGGCGACCACGCCGTCTACGCCGAGTACTCCCACAAGATCGTCGCCGCCGTCGAACGAGTCTGTCCCGTAGCCCATACCCCCAGCATCGACGAAATGGTCTGCCAGCTCCTCGGCCGCGAGCGCAACCCACCCGCGGCGCGAAAAATTTCACTAGCCATCAAGCAGGCTATCAAGGACGTCGTCGGCGAAACCCTTCGCTGCTCCATCGGCATGGCCCCCAATCGCTACCTCGCCAAGATCGCCAGCGACATGCAGAAGCCCGACGGCCTCATCGGACTCCTTCCCAGCCAGCTCCCCAACTCCATCGCCCACCTCGTCCTCCGCGACCTTCCCGGCATCGGTGCCCGCACCGAAGTCCGCCTCAACGCCAAGGGCATCCGCACCATGCCCGACCTCCTCGCCCTCGACCGCCCCGCCATGCACGCCCTCTTCGACTCCGTCTGGGGCGACCGCATGTACCACTGGCTCCGCGGCAACGACACCGGCGACGACGGCGCACCTGTCCCCAGCGAACTCCAAAAATCCCTCGGCCACTCCCACGTCCTCGCCCCCGAGCACCGCTCTCCCGAAGGTTCATGGGCCGTCGCCCACAAGCTCCTCCACAAAGCCGCCATGCGCCTCCGCATGGAGAAGTTCTTCACCGGCTCCCTCAGCGTAACCATCAAGTACGCGCTCAATCGCGATCAGGCCGCCAATCTGCAGAAAACCAAACAGCACTACACCGGCATCCAGAACATCGGCTGGGGCATGGAAGCCCGCTTCCGCCCCTGCCAGGACACGCTCTCATTGCTCGAAGCTCTGCAAGGCTGCTGGAAGCAATCGCCCACCGGCCCCGAACATCAGAAGCCCTTCTTCGTCGGCATCACGCTGCGCAATCTCATCCCCGAAGCCGACATGCAGACCTCGCTCTTCGAAGAGCCCGGCAACCGCAATCAACTCTCCGCCACCATGGACAAGCTCAACCTCAAGTACGGCCACACCACGCTGCACTTCGCCGGCATGCTCCCCGCCCGCGACAGCGCTCCCACCCGCATCGCCTTCACCCAAATCCCCGTCCAGTACGGCCACGAATACATGTAGCCCACCCAACCACCCGCTGAAGTACATGGACCATCGCCGCCTAGCCAGCCATGCTCACCACGCGAAGCTTCTCGCCGTCCGCGTAGGACCTACCGCGTAAACGCATCATCCGGCGATCCGCGATTCAGCGTTTTTCGCGAATAGTCGAACCGGTGTTTCAAATTCAGGAAGTGCTTCTCATACAAGTGATAGCTGGCATACGCCGCCACAACCGAAATCGCAAAGCACATCAACCCCGCGCCGACCACCGCCACCGCCTTGCGATGCGTAGCCCCCAACAGTGCCGCCCGCAAAGGCAGCGCCAGCGCCGACAGTACGAGCACATGCAGCACATACAACCCATAGCTGTACTTCCCCAGGAACCGCAACCATCCTCGTTGAAAGACCCACGAGCCCACCGATCCTGCCTTCAGCGACCATGCAATCAAACACGCATACCCAATGGACAGCAGCGTGTAGCTCATTCCCTCCGACCACAGCATCCCTTTCCGCGGAGCACCGATGAAGTGTGTATTCACAATCGTGTTCACGCCCGCGTAGATCGCCATCGCCGCCACAAAGCCCCACGGCGCCCACCGCCTCACCGTCTCCCAATCCGGCGAACGATACAGCAGCGCCAACACGCCACCCAACAACAGTGAATCGGCCCTGCAGATCGTAGTCTCGTGAATCGCAACCGGCGCGACCCCCGCCAACACCATTCCTAACCGCACCACCAACGCTCCCGCCGAAGTAATCAGCATCGTGCGCAACAAGCCGTTCCGCGTCCGAACCCAGAACACCACCGCCGGCCACACCAAATAAAACTGCTCCTCCACCGCCAGCGACCAGAAGTGATACAGCGCAATGTGTCCACCTGGCGCAAACTCGGCGATCGCTTCCGGCCTCAAATTCTGCAAATACAGCAGCAGCAGCCACCCCATATTCCCCCACTGCAGATGCAGTGGATAGGTCAGCAGCAGGCAGACCAGGAGAACGCCGTAATACAGAGGAAGAATGCGCAACGCCCGCCGCGCATAGAACTTTCGAAAATATCCATCATCGTTCAGAGAATCGTACAGAATGCCCGTAATCAGAAATCCTGACAATACGAAAAATAGATCCACTCCTGTATTTCCATAATGCAGCAACTCCCCAATCTTTCGAATAGCAAATCCCTGGGATTCATAATCAGACTCAAACGCGTGGCATCCGATCACCATCAAAATTGCGAGTCCACGCACCCCGTCCAGCGCCAGCAAATGGCCACTCGCGACGTGCCGTTCTCGCCCTGCAACTAAAATGGCTTCGTTGCCCAAGGATCTAAGTTTATCAACTGTCGACAACGCATCTTTCCACGACCCCGCGAATTCACCCTTCTCTTCCTTGCTGCTACCATCGAAAGGGAATGCAGACCAGCAGCAACGGCCATAGCGTAGCGGAGGCAAGCCCTTATGCGCGCCATCTTCCCGCACTCGACGGCGTCCGTGGCTTCGCGGTCCTCGGCGTCGCTTGTTCCCACCTCTTTCCCGCCACCCCCCACTCCTCTTTCGAAGCCTTCGTCCACAATTCCTTCGCCTTTGGCGCCAGCGGCGTCGATCTCTTCTTCGTCCTCTCCGGTTTCCTGATCACCGGTATCCTCTACGACTCGCTCCCCGATCCCGGCTTCTTCCGCAAGTTCTACGCTCGCCGCGTCCTTCGTATCTTTCCGCTCTACTACGGAGTCCTCGCCGCCTTCGCCGTGGCCGCCCTCATCTTCGGCCTCAACTTCCATCACGAGCTCCTCTCCCTCGCCCTCTACCTCCAGAACTCCAACCTCATCGCGCAACGCATTCGCGACTACACCGGGCCCACCGCCCTCCCGCTCCCTCACTTCTGGTCGCTCGCCATCGAAGAGCAGTTCTACCTCGTCTGGCCCGTCACCGTTTTCCTGTTGCGCACACGTCACCGTCTCCTCATCTTCTGCGCTGCTGCCTTGTTCATCTGCCCCGTACTCCGCGCGTTCCTGTTCCTGCACAGCGTCAATTACTACATCGTCGAAACCAACACCCTCTGCCGCTCAGATTCCCTCCTCGCTGGCGCCGCCCTCGCTCTTCTTTTCCGCAGCCGCCTCCACGATCGCGTTCTCCGCGCCGCTGCCTGGACCTTCTTCGCCGGCGCTATCTCCGTAGTTCTCCTAAGCTATGCGTCCAGTCACGGCCCCTTCTTGAACACGGCTACCGGCTACCTGTTCTTCCTCGCGTTTAACTTCTCCGCCATCGCTCTCGCCTCCGTCGGTCTCATCGCACTCTCCCTTCGCTCGTCCCTCGTCTCACACCTCTGCACACTTCATCCCATGCGTTGGCTGGGCAAATACAGCTATGGCATCTACGTCCTCCACCTAATCCTCTTCTCTTATCTGGACGAGCCATTGCGCCACTTCTTCAGCACCCACTTCACGCCCAACAAAGGTGTCGAAGTCGTCACCACCGGCGTCCTGATCCTCCTCCTCAGTCTCATCGCCGCCTACCTCTCCTACCACCTCTACGAACAACATTTCCTCCGTCTCAAGCGTTACTTCGACTACCGGCCCCGCCCCAACACCGTCGCCTGACCTCCATTCCCACGCCTCTCCTCCACCTCGTGGGATAGTAGTTCCAGCGCCATGCCCACGCCGCCCTACATTGGCCGTCTCGCTCCCTCGCCCACTGGCCTTCTCCACCTAGGCCACGCACGCACCTTCTTCATCGCTCACCAGCGCGCCCGTGCCACCAGCGGCACCCTCTATCTCCGCGACGAAGACATCGACCCCCAGCGCTGCCGTCCCGAGTTCTCTGCCGCCATGCGTGAAGACCTCCTCTGGCTCGGCCTCACCTGGGACGCCGAGCTCCGCCAATCCGATCGCCTGCCCCTCTACCTAGCCGCCCTCCACCAACTCCTCGCCGCAGGCCTCGCCTATCCCTGCTCCTGCTCCCGTCGCGACCTTGCAATCTCCGCCCACGCGCCCCACGAAGACCCCGCAGCCGAGGCCGACGACGAGCCCCTCTACAACAACCGCTGCCGCCCCGCTGGCCCAGCCGCAAATCTCTTTGCCCCGGACGCAGATATTTTAAACGCTCGCCGTCCGCGCAGGACCTACCGCTTCCGCACCCCCGGCCACACCCCCATCTCTTTCACCGACCACCACGCCGGCCCTCAAACCTTCACCACCTCCGCAGACTTCGGCGACTTCCTCATCTGGCGCAAGCCCCTCACCTCCAACCCGTCCGACATTGGCCTCCCCAGCTATCAACTCGCCTGCGTAGTCGACGACGCCCTCACCAACATCACCGAAGTCGTCCGTGGCCGTGACCTCCTCAAGTCAACCGCCCGCCAGATCCTCCTCCAGCGCGCCCTCGGCTACCCCACGCCCGCCTACTTCCACTGCGACCTCATGCGCGACACCAACGGCATCCGCCTCGCCAAGCGCCACGACGCCCTCGCCCTCCGCACCCTCCGTGCCAACGGCCTCTCGCCCGCCGACGTCCTCGCCCTCTTCTAAATCAGCGCCTACGAACTCTCCCCGCTATATTGTCCCTATGCCCCTCTACAAGCGCGCCGGTCTCTTCAACCCTCACGAGACGCACCTCGCTCAGTCGCTCGCCGGCGCACCACTCGCGCCATTCCACCGCCGCTTCTGGGCCTTTCTCATCGATAGCATCCTGCTCACCGCCCTCAACCTGCCCACCAAGGTAGCCCTTCAATACTTCATCCGGAACAAGCTTCACATCGGTGAAAACGCCCACGAGGTCATCATTCACCACGTCCATGCCAAAGCCCAGTTCAGCATGGACATGACGCTCGAAGTTCTATGGACAATCTTCCTCATCCTCTACTTCGGCCTCTTCTTTCGCTTCACCAACGGCCTCACTCCCGGCAAGCGTCTCCTCGGCATCCGCGTCGTCTCACTCACCCATCCGCGCCTCTCGCTGTTTCAATCCATCGAGCGCGCCCTCGGCTACGCTGCCTCTACCCTCGAAGCCGGCTTTGGCTTCTTCCAGTACTTCCTCAATCCCAACCACCAGTGCGCCCACGATCGCCTCGCCGAAACGATCGTCGTCCTCAACCGCCCAAAACGTCTGCCCGAAGCCGACACCAACAACGGCTGGCTAGTCCAAACCCCGCCACCCACTCACTCTCACCCCGCCACCTCAAGCGACGGCCAGATCGTCCAGTAACACCGCTCCGAAAAGAAGACGCCCGCCAATTCACCGGCGGGCGTTTCGTTTTCTCTATCCTCTATCCCCTGCTTTACTGCGCCGCGTAGTACGCCTTCACCAATTCGTCATACGACTTCGGCACAAAGTCCATCGCCGGCGTACCCCCCGCAAGATACCGCACAAAATAATCCCACTTGCGCTTCATCACATACGGCGAAGCCGCCGCATAGCCATGATGCACATTTGGAATCAGCAGCATGTCGAAATCCTTGTTCGCCTTGATCAACGCATCGACGACTAGCAGCGTATTGTTCGGCGGAACGTTATCATCCATGGTTCCATGCGTCAGCATCAGGTGCCCCTTCAGGTTTTTCGCATACTCCTGGTTCGCCTGAACGGAATAGTTATCCGCTCCGTCCGGCCCCATCACCTCCAGCCCAGCCCAGCGCTCATCCCAGTCGTCCTCATACTCTCGCTGGTCATGATTGCCGCTCTCCGCCCACCCCACCTTGAAGAAATCCGGATAGTGCAGCAGCGCCGACACCGTAGCATTGCCGCCGCCCGAGTGCCCCGTAATTCCCACGCGATCCAAATCAATCCAGGTATACCGCGAACCCAGGTCCTTGATCCCCGACACCTGGTCCGCAATGGTGTCATCTCCCATATCCTGTGGCTTCGACGCATCCGCATCGTGGAAGCTCTTTGACCGATGCGGATTTCCCATACCGTCAATGCACACCACCACAAATCCCAAATCCGCCATCGACTGCAAATCCCCGCGCGAAGACTCGAATCCCGTCCCAAGCAAGCTGCACGCCGCATCCTGCGGTCCCGGATACACGTAATCAATCACCGGATACTTCTTCGTCGCATCGAAATCCGTCGGCTTGAACACAAACCCATACACCTGCGTCTTCCCGTCGTGCGCCTTCACCGCAACCCGCATCGGCGGCTTCCATCCCGCCGCCAGCAGCTGCGAAATATCCTGCTTCGCCAGCGCCACCAGCACCGTTCCCGTCTTCCCATCGCGCAACACCGCCGTCTGCGGCGTATCCACAGTCGAGTACACGTCCACGAATGAACTTCCATCCGCCGCCGCCGTCACTTCATGTGTTGCGTCCTCCGGCGTCAACAGCGCCTGGTGCTTCCCATCCAGATCCACGCGGAAATAATTCACGTAGTAAGGATCCTGCCCCTTCACTTTGCCCGTAGCAGTGAAATACAGCACGTGGTTCTTCTCATCGACAGCCTTCACCTCGGCCACCGGCCCATCGCCGTGCGTCACCTCGTTCTTCAAAGCACCCGTCGTCAAATCGTAGAGATAATACTGCGCCCAGTTGCTGCGCTCGCTCGCCCACAAAAACTCATTCGAATCCCACAGGACCTTCCAATCGTTCTTCGCCTGCCAGCCGTAGTACGTGTCCACATGCTCGGTATACACATCCCGCACCTCGCCCGTCGCCGTGTCTGCCACCTTCACCCACTCATCCTTGTGGTCACGCGACGTCGACACAAACGCCAGCCTTCCCCCATCCGGCGAAAACTCAACATCGCTCCACTTCCCATCACCATCGCAGCTAACGTCATCACACTCCATGCTGCGATGCTCCATCGGCGGTATCTTCAGCCGCACCACCTTCCCCGTCGCCACGTCGATCACCACCGGCTCAATCATCGTGACGTCCTTATCCCCCACCAGCGGATACCGCCAAGCCTCGAGCTTCGGATGCCGATTCGTCACCGGCACCAAATACATGTACCCCGTCTTCCGCTGGTCCTGCTGAAACGTAGCAATCTTCTTCCCATCGGCCGACCACGTCAGGATCGCCCCATCCGAGTGCTGCCAACCCGCGTTATCCGTTGCATACCCAAAATCCTCGACGCCGTCAGTCGTCAACTGCCGCTCCTCCCCCGTCGCCACCACCTTCACCCACAGATTGTTGTCGCGAATAAACGCCGCCAGCTTCTTATCCGGCGAAAGATTCACATCGCCCGCATGCCGCCGCGAAATCACCTTCTTCGCCGCAGGCTTCGTTCCCGCCTTCTCTGGAGTCGTCTCCTCACTCGGTGGCTTCGGCTCCTCCGTGCAAGCCGTAACGGCCGCATCGCAATCGAACACGCCGTCACCCGCAGTCACCGAAAACCCACCGTTCGGCATCTCCTTGTACTCGGTCACACCGAGCTTCCCCGCCGTCGCCTTCGAATCTGCATTCGCCGTATTCAGCGCCGCCGCCAGTTTCGCGTTATCAAACGCCGGAGCGACAGAACTCTTTGCCGGGTCTGCAATCATGTACGCCGTTCCCGCCGTCCCGGGATCGCGATAGAACACCCTCCCACTCGGGAGATAGCTAATCCCGCGAACCGTGTGGTGCACCAGCCCGGCCACGTTGTACGACATCCACCGCTCCGCCTGCGTATAGTCCTGCTTCGTATAAACCTTTTGCGCCACCCCCGGCAGCGCCCCAGCAGCGACACCCGCCAACACAACCGCAGCAACCAACGACGAACGATTCCACATAGCGAACGAGATCCGATCTTGAGAATGTTTATGGATAAACCAGTGCAATCAGCCTAGCCCAAAACCCCACCCCAACGCGAACCCAGCCTTGCACCAATCAGCGATTGGCAACTTGGTCGTCATCGCTAAGCGTCTTTAGAAACGCAATCACATCGTCGATCTCGCCATCATTCCAAACCGGTCGTTTGTTCTTATTACCAGAGAACGGTGGCGTGGTCTTGTCGACATTGGACTGCAACGCAACGGGTAAGTCATCAAACCTAACCCGAGCCAAGCCGTGGCCACCCGGATACCATTCGCCCGGGTTCGTATCCCGCTCTACATAGAAACGAAGAGCTTCCTTGAGCGTGTGGAAGCGCCCATTGTGAAAGAAAACCTGCCGTGTTGCAACGTTGCGTAGCGTTGGAGTCTTGAACAATCCGCAGTAGCTTGGGTCGGTTTGGTTGGTTCGAATCGGACCGCACAAACCCATGTCGTAGAATCTGCTGTTCCGGTTCGCTGGAATCTCCAGATTGCGAGGAACTCCAATCGCCTCAAACTGAAAGTCCGTGAACAGCGGGTGCGACCCATCCGCACCACGCGCAGACAGATGGCAGGAGGCGCAGTTGCCACGGGCGTCATCATTAAACAGAGCGAGCCCGCGCTGCTCCTGCGTTGTCAGCGCTGCCCTCCCGTCCAGATAACGATCGAACTTGCTCGAATAGGGATGAAAACTAGGATCCTCAAGCTCAAACCGTTCCAGCGCCAGCAGGACAAAGGCAAAAGCTTCGTCCGTCTTCGCGAAGCAATCCTTCCCAAACACTCGACGAAAGCGCTCTGCGTAAGGTCCTTGTTCGATCCTCAGCACAATCCGCTCTTTACTCGATGCCATCTCTGAGGCGGCCAACAACGGGAACGCTGCCTGCTCATGCAATGTATCGAAGCGCCCGTCCCACGCAAAGCCTCCAGCCGGGACGTCGTCCTTTTCCGCAATCCGTTCCGCAAGGCTTGTCGGTCGTGGATGCGCCCAGATCGGCGTCCGCGCCAGCGTGTAACGCAACGATGGCACCGCACGCAGACCCGATGTGTGAAGCGAACGCCCTCCCAGCTGCACGGACAGCGAATTAGGCGGCCCATACGCATGCGCCGCGCTATGACAGCTCCCGCAACTCAGCTTGCCTGACGACGAAAGCCGCGCATCGAAGAAAATCTCGCGCCCCACTACCGCCTGCTCCGACAGCGGTTGCAGCGCGGGCCGATCGACCAAGGTGCCGCGGCCGCCTGTAGCCGCATGGCCCAGAACGCTGTGGATGCCGCTCGAGAGCACAGCCACCATAAGAACCGTGATAAATGGTTTGATCAACTGCATCGAAGATTGCTGAGGAAGATGGCCTCCATCAACGATAAAGGCCATCTTCGCTTTACGCGAACGCTCTATGGAACATTGGTGAATACGTCAGTCCCGATAGGCGCCAGCCCGCTGGTCTGCGCGTTCCCAAGCAGAGGGAGGTTGAAGATGTTCTCCAACGTCTTCAGCATGGAGTAGTGGTTGTACGGCACGTTCGACACAGTCCCCGGCTTGATAAACGGCGACAGCATGATAGCGCCGGTGTTGTCTCCACCGTAGTTGCCGTACACCAGTGTGTAACCCCCGGCCGACGTACTCTGCGGATAGGGAGCCAGGTTCGGGCCTAGCGTCTCGTTACAGCAGAAGTCTCCCGGGAAGGTAATCGTGACACCAGACGCGCTCTCCGAAGCCACATAGTTGCTCTCGTCGAAGTTGATGATCAGCAGCCCATCCGCCTGGTACGCCGGTGACGCCGTGATGATTGGAATCCATTTGGTTAGAAATGCATTCATGCTCGTATAGCCGCCAGCCGCTCCATTGGCGCACGGAGAGTCGTGCCCGTCATCGCAGAGGTTCGGCGTGATAAACGTAAGATTCGCTGTGGTGGAAACTGACTTGAGATCACTAGCCAGGTTCTGCTCCATATTCACGACGTGGCTCCCGCAATCCGCCGAATCGATAATGGAGTGAAAGTACATGAAAGGATTGTGGCGGGTCGCATACATGTCGCCCAGCGGAACCACGGTGCTTGGCGCCTCTGCAACCTGTGTATGGTCTACCGTGTTCAACGTAGGATGGCCGCACGTCGCGCTTTCACGAGCCGGATCGTTTCCCATATCGCCCATGTAACCCTTCCACGTCAGATTCGCCGCCTTCATCTGGTCAGCAAGAGTCAAAACGCTTGACGGATAAACACAGCCACTCCCCAGAATCTGCCCGTTTGCCGCCGGCGTCGTGCTCGTCGCCGTAAAGTCAGCATAGGTCTGGCAATCGGAGATCGTCTGCGGTGTGCCGGCCTGCCCGCTGATCATCGAAACGTAGTTGTCGAGACTCACATGGCCCGTACCGTAATACCCGTTGAGCTGCGCTCCCTCGCTTGCCAGCGTCTGTGTGAGATACGGCACCGGCGACGTCGATCCAAAGGTCGTGGAAAAGCTCTTGTTCTCGAGCACGATGATGAACACGTGCTTGACGACACCTGTCACCGGCGAGGGCTCCACCACCGGCGCAACTGGTGTGACACTGGAACACCCCATAAGGCAATTCACAAGCGTCAAGGCAATCGCTGCACATACCGACAAATACGACTTATTGGCCATCAAACTTCCAGACATGAAATCTCCCCGACCCCGTGGTTTACAACCAGCGGGATGCGCGCAGTTGAGCGAACACATACGTCCTGAGTGTTCTGATAAACGGAAAGTAACAGGACTGTTGCTGAACTGGTGTAAACAACCAGCGGAGAAGTTCGATTTTTACTGGAATTTCATCGACCGCCGAGATCCAGGCACAGACGTTCCTGCGAAGACGTGCTCCGCCCGACAAAGAATTCGATACAGCAACGCCTCGCACCCAACCGAAAAACGCCGCAGCTCAAAGTTCCCGCCATCAGCCTCTCGAATTTGCATCACCTCACCGCACCGCTTAAATCAAACGCGCGCCCAACAATACCCCGTTGAGCGCGCGCCTCACTGGCCTGCCGCCAAACCTACATATTCTCAATCATCCGAGTAGCAAACTCACTCGTCTTGGCCTTCGTCGCGCCATGCATCTGACGCTCAAAGTCATACGTCACATACTTCTGCGCAATCGTCTTCTCCATCGCCGACTCGATCATCCGCGCCGCTTCCTTCCATCCAATGAAGTCAAACAGCATCACGCCCGACAAAATCACCGACCCCGGATTGATTACATCCAGGTCCGCATACTTCGGAGCCGTTCCGTGCGTCGCCTCGAACACGGCATACCCGTCGCCAACGTTCGCGCCCGGCGCAATCCCGAGCCCGCCCACCTGCGCCGCCGCTGCATCCGAGATGTAGTCGCCGTTCAGGTTCGTCGTCGCCAGCACGCTGTAATCGGCCGGACGAATAATAATCTGCTGGAAGATCGAATCCGCAATGCGATCGTTCACCAGCAGCTTCTTCTTCCACTGGCCATTGCCATGCGTCGCGCCAATGCTCGCAACCGTGTCCTTCACTTCCTTAACGACCGCGTCCTGGAACTCCTTCGCCGCAAAATCCAGACCCGGCTCAATCATCGCCGCATTCTGCTCGGCTGTCAGATTAGGATTCGCTTCCAGATTCCCCAGTATCCAGCTTTCGCGCTCAGTTACGACATCCTTGCGGAACTCCTGCACCGCAACCTCGTAGCCCCACTCGCGGAACGCGCCCTCGGTAAACTTTTGGATATTCCCCTTGTGCACCAGCGTCACCGTCTTGCGCCCTTCCTTCAGCGCAAACTTGATCGCCGCGCGCACCAGCCGCTTCGACCCCGTAATCGAGATCGGCTTGATCCCCACACCCGAATCCAAACGAATCTTCTTCTTCCCACCCTTCAACATGTCATCGTTGATAAACGAAATTACCTTTGCCGCCTCAGGCGTTCCCTGCTGGAACTCAATCCCGGCGTAAATGTCCTCGGTGTTCTCGCGGAAGATCACAATGTCCACCAGCTCAGGACGCTTCACCGGGCTCGGCACGCCGGCATAATACTTCACCGGCCGAATGCACTGGTACAAATCCATCAACTGCCGCAGCGCCACGTTCAGCGAACGAATGCCTCCGCCAACCGGGGTCGTCAGCGGTCCCTTGATCGACACGCGGAAGTCCACCGTAGCCTTTACCGTATCGTCCGGCAACCAACTCTTGGTCTGCGAAAATGCCTTCTCGCCCGCCAGCACCTCGTACCACTTCACCGACCGTTTGCCGCCATACGCCTTCTCGACGGCCGCATCGAATACCCGCACCGACGCCTTCCAGATATCGCGACCCGTTCCATCGCCTTCGATGAATGGAATGATCGGATGGTCAGGCACGGTAAACGTACCATTGCTGTACTGAATCGCTTCGCCGTCTTGCGGCACCGGAATGTTGTTATAGCTCGCTTGCGCGTTAACCGTCGGCATATCTATAAAGCTCCAAAAAGATCAAGATCAGTGGCTCGCAGCTCGACGTCCCTTTCGGCGCGTACGCACATCCGCCCCTGATCCTACTCCCCGCATATATCAGTTATCGAACTACTCGTTCGATAACCGTGCGGCGTGGCGAACGCTCTCGCGGAGCCCTCTCTACGATTCTACCTTCACCCCAACCGTGATTTCGCGCTCCAATTCTCCCGTCTCTCACGCAGAACCCGCCGCTCCGCTTGCTTCTCAGACAAACGTTTGTCTAGAATGAGGCCGTTTCGGATTACGATCTTCCCCCGCATCCGACTCTCCACACCCGATTCAGGAGCCCCCATGAAACTCGCCGCAGCCCTCCTCACGCTCACCTTCGCCACCGCCGCAATCGCACAAACTCCCGTCACCTCCAGCGTCTCCCTCTACCTCACCAGCCCCGATCGCTCAGCCCTCCTCGCCCCCCAGCCACCCATCGCCTTCGCCACCCCCGCAGCCGCCTCATCCCAGGTCATCACCATCAACCCAGCCAAGGTCTACCAGACCATCGACGGCTTCGGCTTCGCGCTCACCGGCGGCAGCGCCCAGCTCCTCATGCACATGGACGCCACCAAGCGCGCCGCCCTCCTCCACGAGCTCTTCACTGTATCCAAGGACGGCACCGGCGACGGCATCGGCGTCAGCTATCTCCGCCTCACCATCGGCTCCTCCGACATGAACGCCAACGTCTACTCCTACGACGACCTCGCCCCGGGTGAAACCGACGTCGACATGGCCCACTTCTCGCTCGACCCTGACAAGGCCGATGTCATCCCCATCATGAAGCAGATCCTCGCCATCGACCCAAAGATCAAAACCCTCGCCAGCCCCTGGTCCGCTCCCCTCTGGATGAAGACCACCGGCCTCGCCCAGGGCGGAGTCCTCCTGCCGAAATACTTCTCCGCCTACGCCACCTACCTCACCAAGTACGTCCAGGGCATGAAGGCCGAAGGCATCCCCATCGACACCATCACCATCCAGAACGAGCCGCTCAACGAAAAGAACACCCCGAGCATGCTCATGCTCTCACCTGAGCAAGCCGTCTTCATCAAGCACGACCTCGGCCCCGACTTCCGCAAGGCTGGCATCCGCACCGGCATCGTCCTTTACGACCACAACCTCGACCACCCCCTCTACCCGCTCTCCATTCTGCAAGACCCCGCCGCCGCGCGCTACGTCAACGGCTCCGGCTTCCACCTCTACGGCGGTACCGTCGACGCAATGACCGACGTCCACAACGCCTTCCCCACCAAGAACATCTACTTCACCGAGCAATCCATCACCCAGCGCGACAACACCGCTCCCATGAACATCTCGAAGCCCGTCGCCCGCGTGATGATCGGCGTCAGCCGCAACTGGAGCAAGAACATCCTCCTCTGGAACCTCGCCGCCGATCCCAACAACGGCCCCCACACCAACAACGGCGGCTGCTCCGGCTGCTCCGGCGCCCTCACCATCGAAGGCGACAACGTCCGCCGCAACATCGCCTTTTACACGGTCGCGCAAGTCTCCAAATTCGTCCCGCCCGGCTCCGTCCGCATCGACTCCAACGACCTCGACACCCTCCCCAACGTAGCCTTCCGCACCCCCGACGGCAAAAAGGTCCTCGTAGTCTCCAACATCACCGACACCCCTCAAACCTTCGACGTCCACACCGGCGCCAAAACCTTCACCTCCACCCTCCCAGCAGGCAACGTAGGCACCTACGTCTGGTAAACAACCTGCCGCATCTGGTAATCGCGCACGAACCCATAGCCCACTCATCTAAAATGGCTGGGCTATGGCATTCAAGTTTCAAGGCGTAGACTTCCTCGCGTTCGACTCCCTGCTCTCCGAAGACGAGCTCCTCGTCCGCACCAACACGCGCTCCTTCATCGAAGACAAACTCGTCCCCATCATCGAGTCCTGCAATCGCGACGGCCGCTTCCCCAAAGAACTCATCCGCCCCATGGGCGAGCTAGGTTTCTTCGGCGCCACGCTCCCAGACTACGGTTGCGCCGGCATGAACAACGTTGAAGCCGGCCTCCTCTACCAGGAGCTAGAGCGCGGCGACTCCGGTATCCGCAGCTTTGTCAGCGTCCAATCGGCGCTAGTCATGTACCCTATCCACGCCTTCGGTTCCGAAGAGCAGAAATCCCACTGGCTCCCCAAGCTAGCCACCGGTGAAAAGCTAGGCTGCTTCGGCCTCACCGAACCCGACTTCGGCTCCAACCCCAGCGGCATGCGCACCCGCGCCCGCAAAGACGGCGACGACTACATCCTCAACGGCGAAAAAATGTGGATCACCTCCGGCAGCATCGCCGACGTAGCCGTCATCTGGGCGAAGCTGGAAGACCCCACCGCCGAACCCGGCAAAGAACGAATCCGCGGCTTCTTAGTCGAGACCGACCGCCCCGGCTTCTCCGCCCAGGACGTACACGGCAAGTGGTCCCTCCGAGCCTCCGTCACCTCCGGCCTCTCGCTGCAAAACGTCCGCATCCCCGCCGCCAACTTGCTCCCTCTCTCCGACGGACTCAAGTCCCCGTTAAGCTGTCTAAGCCAGGCCCGCTACGGCATCGCCTGGGGCGTCATCGGAGCGGCCATGTCCTGCTACGACACCGCGCTGCAATACGCCAAGCAGCGCAAGCAGTTCCGCAACCAACCCATCGCCAGCCACCAGCTAGTACAGGAGAAACTAGCCTGGATGATCACCGAAATCACCAAGGCCCAACTCCTGGCCCTGCAAGTAGGCCGCCTCAAAGACAAAGGCAAAGCCGAGTTCCAGCACATCTCCATGGCCAAGCGAAACAACGTCTGGATGGCCCTCGAATGCGCCCGCCTCTCCCGCGACATCCTGGGCGCCAACGGCATCGCCGACGACTACCCCATCATGCGCCACATGATGAACCTCGAATCCGTAAAGACCTACGAAGGCACCCAGGACATCCACACCCTAATCATCGGCCAAAGCATCACCGGCATAGCCGCCTACTAATTCGGGCCACAACAGCCGACAACCCAAACTCCCGTCACCCTCGAGCGAAGCGAAGGACCCCTGTAGTTGCTGTTGCTCTTGCCTTTGCTGTTGCCGTTGCTTTTTACGCCGTCATCCTGAGCAAAGCGAAGGACCCCTGTATTGGTCTTTGCTGTCGCTCTTGCACTTGCTCTTCCTCTTGCCTTTGCTGTTGCTGTTCTGGCTGTCATTCCGCAGCGCAGCGGAGGAATCTGCTTCTCCTCTTGCACTTGCCTCTGAGATAGGTCTGGGCTTTAGCCCGGACAATAAGAACCTCCCACGCACTGGGGCTTTAGCCCCTGGGACCCCGCCTTTGCTTTGCTAAAATCTAAACCCCACCCTTCTTCAACTCCGCGATCCTCGCCCGCACCCCCGCGGCCTCTTCCTCCTGCAAATCCGGCCGCACCGTCTCCTCAATCTGCAACGCCGTCTCATAAGCCTGCAGAGCCTCAGCCTTCTTCCCATCGGCCAGCAACACATCCCCCAAAGTAGCCTGCACCTGCCCCGACCAAGGCGCCAACCGCACCGCATCTTCCGCCTTCGCCAACGCGACATCTTTCTGTCCAGCATCCGCCAGCTTCGACGCATCGTGCGCCTCCACCAGCGCCGCCGCCAACGGCACCGAGAACGTCCCGTCGTACACATACACGCTATGCTGAATCACCGCCGACGGTTTCACCCTCCAGAACTGGTCATAAGGATTCAGCTTCCCATCCCCAAACTCAATCCCCTCCAAATCCCCCGCACTAATCAGCACCGTCCCACTGATCACCGGAGGCGTCGTCACCGGCAGATCCAGCCAATACAACAAGTCCGTAGTCGGCAGCCGCTTGCAATTGATCCCATAGTCCGACGGATCAACAGACCCATCCGGAAAATAAGCAAACCAGCAATTCGTAATATGCCGCTGATCCAAATAAGCCTTCACGGCCTTCAACTGCTGACCCCAATCCGTATTCGCATCCCCCAAATACCGATCCACCTTAGTCGGCCCACCCCAGGCCTCATTCCCATAAGCCATATACGCCGGCGACACCCTCACCGACGTCACCACCTGCCAGCAAAGCAACACACCCAGCACATACCCCCAACGCACATCGCGATCCAGCAACACCATCGCCGTCCCGCCAATCAGCACATACAAGAACGCCCACACCGGCAGCAAATGCCGCGCCCCAATATCCATGCTCGAGCTCATCGAGATCGCCAAATATACCCCCACAGGCACCAGCAGAAACACCAACTCTCTCCCTTTTCTCGACCAAAGGGCGCCACCCCCTCTCCCCGTCATCTCGACCGGAGGCGCGCTCTTGCGCCGCAGTGGAGAGACCCCTGTATTGGCACTTGCAGTTGCCCTTGCTCCTCCCAACCCCCACAGCCAAGCCGCCGGCACCAGCGCCACCAAAATCAAAAGCGCCAGTGTCGACTTGATCAGCAACGCCACCGGAAAATATTCCCAGTTCCCATGGCGATAAACCTTCCCCCAGAAATAACTAGGATCGTCCCACTCCGTCTCCTTCGTATTCTCGAGCCCCCATATATACCCCTCAGGCAGCACCCTCACCTTCGCCATCGCGCGCAGCAACCGCGCATCCCTCTGGTCATGCATCTTCGCCAAATAGGGCGCCAGCGCAGGATTCAACTCCTTCCCCGCCGGCGCCGCCTTATATCGAAACCCATAAAATCCCCACACCACCACCCAAGCCACCAACCCCATCAAGACCAGTGCCCCAACCCTCCGCCAAAGCACCCGCCAATCCCCCGCCATCCATCCTTCCAAAACCACCGCCAACACCAGCATCGGCACCAGAAAAATCCCCGTATACTTCGCCGACAGAGCCAGCCCCAGCGCGACCCCCGCCACTCCCAGCCTCACCCAACTAGGCCTCTTGCAATACCGATAGAAGCTATACATCGCCGCCACAAAGCAGAAGGCAGCCCCGACATCGGTAGTCACCATCGCGCCATTGGCAAGCACATTCGGATCGAACACAAACAACGCCAGGGCAAAAATCCCCGCCACAAACCCGAACATCTCTTCCGCCCAGAGATAAATCAGCAACCCCAGCGCCAGCGCAAACCCCGCGCACATCATCCGCGCCGGAAACAACACGCGGTCGCCGCCATTCCCCCAAACAAACGCCTTCCCGTCCAGAAACGCTTCCGTCTGATTCGGCCGCCCTTGGTTCGGAGGTACCTTCAGCTGCATATGCAGCAACGGCAGCGCCGCCGTCATCTTGATAAACGGCGGTACCTCCGGATTCAGCCGATAGTCATCGAACTTCCAGATCGTGTACCCATCAAAAAGATGATGCGCCTCATCCCAGCTAGACGACGTAGCCTTCGCCACATGCACCAACTGCAGCGCCAGCAAACAAAGCAGCGCCCCCACGCAAACCCCGCGCACCCATCGGCTAACCCGCAGCGAAAACCCCGTCATCGCACCCTCGAAGCCAGTATGCACCCAACTCCTGCACCGTTCCTACTTCCTACTTCCTATTTCCTCCGCACCCCGCTCTTCCAGTTCCACCTCAAACTCTACTGTCCTTCTCCGCAGCCGCGCCCACAGCGCCTTCGGCCGCAGCGACTGCGGATAGTGCAGCATCGCCCCCATAAATCCGCCCCACGTATCACCCGAGATCTTCAGCGACGCCGGCAGCACATACGCATCCATAATCAGCTCACTCAACAACAGCGACCCCGCCGCCCCAAACAGCCCATACTTCCGCGCCGCAAAATAAGTCACCACCACCGTGATCCCTGTCGCCAGCGAGTAAACCGTCGCCAGCCGCTCATGCAAATTAATCGCCGCCACCAGCGTCGAGCTCGTCGACCACAACGAATAAAACACCACCACCACCAGCAACAGCCCCACCAGCCCTGGGCTCGACGGCACCTTCCCGAGCGTCCACTTATGCAGGAACGTCGGCCCAAACAGCGCCACAATCGCCACCACGCTCAAGCTCATCAACAGCGCAATCTGGCACGCTCTCCGATGCAGCGTCCGCACCACCTCCATGTTCCCCGCGCCAAACGCAATCGAAAGCTCGGGCCAAACCGTGTTCTTCACCATCTCGACCGCCTGCAGCGCCAGCCGCGACACTGTTCGCGCCGTTCCGAACACAGCCACTGCATGCGCTCCCAGCGCATAGTTCACCGCCATCTGCGATCCCTGGATATTCAACGCATTTCCAAGCGGAAATCCCATGAATGCCAGCGACGGCCGCGTCAACCGCTTGATCTCTTTGAGCGACGAATACTTCCACCCATAGCTGATCCACGGAATATCCCGCTTCACCATCACACACAGAATCAGCGTCACCGTAATGTTCGCCAGCGCATAGACCATCGCCGTCGTGCGCGGCCCATACCCCATCACCACCGGCACCAGCTGCGCGCCAAACGCCGCCAGCGATAAACCGCTCTTAAGAAAATTTCCATACGAGTAACGCGCAATGCATCGGTACGCCGACTGCAATAGCAGCTCCAGCTGCACAAACAGCACCGACAGCCCCAGCCAGAACAGCGCCCAACTAACATCGTGTTCACTAATGGTATTGATATTGAACAGCCGCCCCATAGGCAGCTTCCACAACGCTACCGACATCGCCGCGCCCATGATGCCCATCACCAGCGTGATCCACCACCAGCAACTCTGAAAAACTCCCAGCGCCGCATCCTGCTCCTTGCGCGCCATCAGCATCGTCATCTCATTGCCCGCAACCTGCCCGAACCCCGCATTCGAGAAGCTCAGATACGTCGGAATCCCCGTCAGCAGCAGCCAGACGCCATACGTCGTCGCGCCCCAATAGTGCATCAGCACGGGTACCTGCGCCAGCTGGATCACCGTCGACGCAGCCTTGCTCACCAGCGTCGTAGCAAACCCAATAAACAGTCGCCGTTTGGTCCGATCATCCATCAGCAACCACCCGGCCACAAGAGAAGCATCCCCGCCATTCTACCAACCGCCGCCAACATATCGACCAATCCGCTATTACCCCGCGACCATTCCATTACCAACCTCGCCATCCTCTAGCGCCGCCACCTATTCTCGTCATCCTCGAGCGAAGCGAAGGACCCCTGTATTTGCATTTGCTCTCGCCTTTGCTTTTCTGTCTGTCATCCCGCGGGGATCTGCTTCTGCTCCTGCCTTTGGTCTAGCTGTTGCCTCTGAGATGGGTCCGGGCTTCAGCCCGGACAATAACCCGACACCGGGCTTTAGCCCCTGAGACACTCCTGCCTTGCCGTTGCCAAAAGCTAGAAGCGGCCGCCCAAATCACTTCTTCAACTCCCCATCCAGTCGAACCTTCTCCTGAGCCAGCCGCAACAACATCTCGTTGTCCCCACGCCGCGACGCCTCCGCCATCTGCACCCTAACCTCTCTCGACCGCCGTTCGAGATACCCCCGCCGAAGCGTCTCCAATGCCCCCTCCACCTTCGCGGCCGACACCTCCTCCTCGCCAGCACTCTGCAGCGCACTCGCCAACAACATCCGCGACACATCATCCGGCGCCGCTTCAAACGGATTCTCAGGCGCCGGCGCATTCACCAGCACCTCCATCACCGCCGCGCTCCCGAGCCCCGAAAACCACTCAGGATTCTCCGCCAACCTCTCCACCGCCAGCGCCCGCGCCGAGTCCGCATCCGGCAGCACCAACGCACACAACAAAATCCTCTCCACCTCAGTAACAGCGCGCGGCTGAGCCGACTTCACACTCTCCAATCGTTGCGCCGCCGCCTGCTTCAACTCTTGCAGTACGAGCGAGCCATCAATCCCCAACTTCTGCGCCGCATTCTCCGCAAAGTCTCTGCGCATAATCGCATTCGGCACCCGCCGAATATGCGGCAGCAACATATTCAACGCTTTAACCTTGCTCTCAGGAGTCCGCGCCGGAAATAACACCTGGGCCCTCTCAATCAAATAATCCGCATACCTAACCGCTCCTCGCACCGCAGTCGAGTACGCCGCAATCCCCCGCTCCTTGATATACCGATCCGGATCCAGCCCACCCTCCAGCGTCACCACGCGAACTTCAAACCCCTCCTCCACCAAAAGCGCAATCGTCTTCTCCGCCGCATTCGCTCCCGCCTGGTCAGGATCAAAGTTCAACACCACGCGCTTCGTAAATCGCGACAGCAACCGAACCTGGTGCTCCGTAAACGCAGTCCCGCTAGTAGCGATCACATTCGCAATCCCCCCCATAAACACGCTGATGCAATCCATCTGCCCTTCCACCAGCAGCGCAATATCCAGCTCGCGAATCGACCCCTTCGCCTTATCCAGGTTGAACAGCACCTGCCCCTTCGTATAGAGCGCGGTTTCCGGAGAATTCATATACTTCGGGCCCGCCTTAGCATCCTGCGCCTCCGAGTCCAGCGCCCGCGCAGTAAACGCAATCGTCTTCCCCTGCTCATTCGCAATCGGAAATGTAATCCGCTTCCGAAACCGCGCATACATCGGCCCCGGACTCCCATCCTCCTGCTCTTTCGCACTAAACAATCCACTAGCCCGCAACACCTCTTCCGGAAAGTATTTCCCCAACTGGTCGCGCATGTCGTTGAAGCTTTCCGGCGCATACCCAATCCGGAACTTCGCAATCGTCTCTGCAGTCACGCCACGCAGAGTCAAATACTCCCGCGCCCGCGCCGCCTCAGCCGATTTCAAACTCTGCTCAAAATATCGCGTAGCTGCCTCATGCGCATCCATCAGTTGCCGTCTTAGCCCAGCCTCACGAGCCTCTTCCGGCGAATTAAAATCCCTCTTCGGCAGCGCAATCCCCATCTTGGTCGCGACCGCCCGCACCGCCTCCGGAAAGCTAAGCGTCTCCATCTTCTGCACGAACGTAAACACGTCCCCATGCTCATGACACCCAAAGCAGTAGTAGCTAGCCGTCCCGGGATACAAATAAAACGACCCCGACTTCTCCTTATGAAAAGGACAAAGCGCCGACCAGTTCGCCCCACTCTTACGCAGCTTCACATACTCGCCCACAATCCGGACGATATCTGCCTGCTGCTTCACGACCTGCGAAAAGTTGTCCGCCATAGCGCTCCCTCCAGTGTAGAGTCTCGACACGCGCGCGTGCATTTGCCCAGCTCTTGCCCTCACCTTTGCCTTTGCTTTTGCCTTTGCTTTTCTGGCTGCCATTCCGCAGCGCAGCGAAGGAATCTGCTTCTCCCACCACCACTCCGTCATCTCGACCGAAGCGGAGAGACCCCTGTATTTGCTTTTGCCCTCGCCTTTGTTCTTGCACTTGTCGTTGCCCTTGCCTTTGCTCCTGAGATAGGTCCGGGCTTCAGCCCGGACATCAACAGACCACCCATCTGCGGGCTTTAGCCCCTGGGACCTTCTCGTCACCCCAGCCTCCGTCACCTCGCCGCCTTCCCGGTACTCAATCAGTAACCCTCAAATCCCTTCCACGACACCTCGCAAAATACCATCAACCACAGCAACAACCTGCGTACCCCCGTGTTACAACCAGCGACTCCCAAACCATTGGGCGAGCGCAACATGGCCATCCGCCGAGTTGCTGCAAGGAGATCGACCATGAAATTCAGCCACCACCTTCGCGCCCTGCTCATCGCAGCAGCCGTCGCACTGCCTCTCTTCGCGCTACCCTCTGCCGAGGCACAATTCCACGTCGGCATCAGCCTCAACATCGGCATCGCCCCACCCGCACTTCCCGTCTACGTCCAGCCCCCAATCCCCGGCGACGGCTATATCTGGACGCCCGGCTACTGGGCCTACGGCGACGCCGGCTACTTCTGGGTCCCCGGCACCTGGGTCCTCGCACCTCAATCCGGCTATCTCTGGACCCCCGGCTACTGGGGCTTTGAAGGCGGCTACTACGGCTGGCACGAAGGCTACTGGGGCCCGCACATCGGCTACTACGGTGGAGTCAACTACGGCTTCGGCTACGGCGGCATCGGCTTCTATGGCGGCGAGTGGCGCGGGAACCACTTCTTCTACAACGGCGCCGTCGCCAACTTCGGCGGCGGATGGCACCCCACCAATGTCTATGTCGATCGCGACGTAGTCGTCCACAACACCATCGTCAACGTCAACCACGTCAGCTACAACGGCCCCGGCGGCATCGATCGCCAACCCACCCCGCAAGAGCGCCAGTTCAACAACGAGCGCCATATGGAGCCCACCTCGGCCCAGATGCAGCACCAGAACTACGCTGCCCAGGACCGCTCGCAGCTAGCCTCCGTCAACCACGGCCGCCCCGCAACCATGGCCGCCGCCAACCCCGCAGCCTATCACCAGGTCGCCCAGCAGCGCATAGCCACGCAGCCCATCTCGGCCGCCGACCGCTCTGCCGGCAAATCCTACAACCCCAACACCCGAGAGGCCAATCAAGACCAGCGCATCTCCAACGGCCTTCGCAGTGGACAGATGACCTCCGGCGAAGCAGCCCGCGCCGATCGCACTCAGTCCAACATCGACAGCCAGGTCCACAACGATCGTGTCGCCAACGGAGGCACCCTCACCAACCAGGAACGTCAGCAGGTCAACCACGAGCAGAACAACGCCAGCCGCCAGATTTACAACGACAACCACAACGGCAACACGGTAGCCCCCAACGAAGTCGACAACCGTGAAGCCAACCAGCAGCAGCGCACCGCGCAAGGCCTCCGCACCGGTCAGGAAACCTCCGGCGAAGCCGCCCGCACCAACGCCAACCAGTCCCGCGTCGACCAGCAGGTCCACAACGAACGCACTGCCAACGGTGGCGCCCTAACCAACCAGCAACACCAGCAAGTCAACAAGGAACAGAACCACAACAGCCAGCAGGTCTACAACCAGAAGCACAACAACAACACCTACAAGCCTCAACAAAAAGAACCCAAGTAACACCAACGCAACACAACACAACACAACACAACAAGAAGCGGCTGGCCACAAGCCAGCCGTTTCCTTTTTGTATCCACGGCAATTGATCAGTTCAACGAATCCCGAACGTGCCCCTTCTAATCGAACGCGAAGACTCGCTTCCAGTCGTTCTTCATGCTGACGATGATCACGCGTTCTTTGTTGCTTTCAGAAGCAGCTCTTCGGAGAACGCACCGACTCCGGTATCAGGCAGTCCCGTGGCGGGGCCATACGCGTATTCGCGCTTGGCGTCGTCATGCAGAACAAGCATCGTCAGCCGCGCCCCATCCCCCGCCTGCGCCCATTCCAGCATCTGCGCGTCGCCGGACTTGAGGCCGACTCCGCTGCCCGAGTTACCAAAAGCCGCCTGCGGTCGCTTACCGATAACAAGATTGCAAGGACTCGTCCTGCGCGTCGCCCTCGGCTAGCCCAATTCCGGCGGAGAAGATAGCTACCGCGCCCGTCGAAAACAAATGCACGTCGACTCAGCTTGTTGACCGGATTTCGCATGACAAAAAACGATACCCGCGATCCCTAAACCCCACAACTGTCAGAAGTGATAGGTTTTCCCCTGGAAAACCACCTTGACCCCATCTGCAATTCTTGAGGTTCCATGCGGAGTGGGACGTGCGTACCCAGACCCAAATCGTGTCAATCGATCAGTTGATCCGTGTAGCGAACATGATCCCCTACAGATTCCAGTCGGTGATTCAATCCATTCGGGAGGTTGGCGTTCTGCAGATACTTCGCCTTTGCCATACGCACCTGCTCAATTTGGTTCACGCTAAGAGGCCTGGGTGATCCGAGTTGATGTGCCACCAACTCGATGTGCGCCAGATGTTCGACCGTCTCCATTCTCAGAAACGCTTCCAGCAGATCGCTGCCATACGTCACCGCACCATGATTCGCCATGAGGATTGCCTCGTGCCCGCGCAGGAACGGCCCGAGACTCGCAGCGACCTCACCAGTTCCCGTTGTCGCGTACTTGGCCAAAGGGACAGCTCCCAGCGTCATCACCCCCTCCTGACAAAGCACTTCGTCAAGCCCCTTGCCAGCGCAGGCAAAGCCGGTCGCAATCGGGGGATGTGCGTGGATCACCGCCGAAATATCATTCCGCATCTCGTAGATCGCGAGGTGCATCCCTACCTCGCTCGTTACCTTACGCGTTCCGAAAAGCAACCGGCCCTCAAGATCAACGATGACCATGTCCGAAGGCTTCAGCAGAAATTTGCTCATCCCCGTTGGCGTAACGAGCAATCGCTCCTCATCCAGCCGAACCGAAAGATTTCCCGCTGTTCCAGGCATGAAGCCCAGGCGCGACAGCCACTTGCCGAAGCGCACCAACTCCCCCCGCAGTCCCGCCTCGCTAATTGGAGTTCTTCCCATCACTGTTCCCTCTAAGACCCGCCGACGTGAATACCTTACAGGATCCTAAACGGAACAGCCTCGGTCTGGACTACGCGTCTCCCCGAAAACGAACCTCTGAAACTTCGCAATCGTTTGCCAACTCGGTCTGAAGCCAGGAACAAGTCGCCTGCTGTAAGATTCCCGACGACCTTGTAGTGCCCGACCGCTGCCAGTCCCATCGACGCAATGCAACCGCACTGTGAGCAATCCGGATCTCCACCGAACTGACAAGGCGTAATGTTCGTCGTCAGATCGGCGGAAATAATCTGCGTGGTCCGGGCGAAAATACACTCCTCTGGATTCGACGGCGGGTTTTCAATCTCATCAATCACCACCTCCTGCATGTCGAGCTTCCGATAAAGTGGGCTAAGGCGCCGCAGTTCGTTCATCACGATATGCCGCTGCTCGCGAGAAAGTATCTCCGGATCGGTAGCTCCCCGCTGCGGCGTAAACAGGCTGAACCAGATCTTCGTAATCGCCGGATTCGCACTCCAGAAAGCGAGGAACTCTTCCAGATAGCCCGGACGCGAAGCAATCTGCGCTGTGATCGTTGAGTGAATGGTGACCCGGCTTCCTTCGATGTTCTTAAGCACGCGCTCATACGTCGCAGGCTTTCGACGTTCGTCATGTTCTGGTTGAAGTCCATCGATCGAAACCACGACGTTCAGCTTTTTGTACTTGCTCCACTCCGCAGGAATCGCACGAAACGCACTCGTGACAATCTGTGTGTGAATGCCGCGAGCCTCAATCTCCGGCATCAATTTCTCGAGCTCGCGAAAGCGCACCAGCGGATCTCCCCCCACCAGCGAAACATGGAGCGGCCTGAGGTCATCCAGTATCGCGAGAATTCGACTGACCAGTTCATCGCCCCTGAAGTCCGAAAGCTCGCGTAACCGCGTGGAACCTCCAAGATGCGCATCGTCAAACGCATAGCAGCCCGGGCACCGCAGCGGACATTCCTTCGTGATCTCAATGGATAGCGAAGGAGCTCGCCCAGATAAAATAGTGCGCCATGCTTGCAGAACTTCGCCCTTTTTCATTCATGCTCCACGAATCACTAGCCGCTCACAGGAGCTACGCCGCGGCAGAGGACCTGATCGGCAGGGAGCGGCTTGTACCCACATCCGTTTAGACGCATATACGCATGAGTCGGTGGCATGGGTGACGAAAGTATCACCTTCAACGACCGCATCGAAACTTCCCTAATCCCCCGTCACTCGTCCTAATCTCGTCAGGAATGCTTGGAACCCATTCTTAACGAGGTTCTTAACGAGGCTACCGGACGTAACGGCTCCACCAGAAGTTCTCGACAGATCACGGTGCTGCTTGTTTCTTGAACCCCCGTCTTCGCACGTATCTGCTCAATCAAAGCCCCGAGATGATCCGGATCGCGGCACACCACTCTCAGCCTCGCGTCAAACTGACCTGTAACCGAAGCTGCCTCTTGAACGCCTGCGATTCCTCTCAGCGCTTTCTCAAAGCTCTCCATGCTCGCGCCTTTCTGCAGCTTCACATCGACGAAGGCCTGTAAATGTAAACCTAAGGAGCTGGGAGAAATGTCGACCGAGAAGCTTCGAATGACGCCGGTCGCCTCTAGCCTGCGCACCCTCTGCGCTGTCGCGTTTGGGCTGAGGTGAGCGGCTCGTGCGAGATCACGAAAGCTGATCCGGCCGTTTTGTGCAAGGGTGCTGAGGATAATCCTGTCGCAGCCGTCCAGTGCAACACTTGGTGCAGCAACAGCCGCCGAATCAGACCCTGGCCGAGATAAAATCACAAAGTTGTTCATGAACTATCATTTCCTCCCGCCAAAACCAATTCTAGAATGCTAAAGTGCTCAACATGCGCGCCACGCGGAATTAAGTCATGACTGCAGTGTTCGTCAGCAAGACGCAGAGCGCGCCGGCACGACCAAGAGCCGTGCTTTTGATTGACGAAAAGATGAGGAGTCTCACCAATGCTTGCGAAACACCTGTGGTTGCGCCCAACGTTATGTGCCGCTCTTGTGGCTGTCTTCAGCTTGGCAGCGCCTTCCTCCCTCCAGGGCCAGACAACAATTCCGGATACACCCGCAGGCAAAACCCTCCGTGCCTTTCTCGACGCCTTCAACAGCGGCGACCTTGCGAAGCTGCAGGCCTATGTGAAGGAGTACGGGTCTCCAGCGCCCGCGGAGGGCCTGCAGGGATTCAGCGGACAGACGGGCGGCTTCACGCTACTCTCCATCAAGACTTCCAACCCCGATAGCATCACCTTTATGGTCGAGGGCAAAACCGACCACCGCACTGCCTTCGGAAATCTCCGCCTTGCCAACGTAAATCCGCCCAAGGTGAAGTCGCTTAACATTCGCGCGATACCGCCCGGTGCTACCGTGGAGCAGATCCCGCTTACGCCGCAGATGCGCGATGCGACCATTCGCGCCATCAGTGAGCGATTGACCGAATACTACGTGTATCCGGATGTGGCAAAGCAGATGATCAGCGCCATGCAGGATCATCAAAAAGCCGGCACCTACAACGCGATGACCGATGGCGACGAGTTTGCCAGCGCCCTCATGCAGGATCTCCGTGCGGTGAGCCATGATAAGCATCTTTTTGTCGGCTACGTTCCCTACACCATGCCAGATCATGGCAAGGACGACGCCCCCCGAGCGCCCAGTGCCGCCGAGCGGGCACAGTTCCGCGAAGAGATGGAGCACGATAACTGCGCGTTCAGCAAGGTCGAAATTCTTCCGGGCGATATCGGCTATCTCAAGTTCGGCGAGTTCGGCGATCCTGAAATTTGTGGGCCCGTGATGTCCGCGGCGATGACTTTCCTCGCACACACGAATGCCCTGATCTTCGACCTGCGCGAAAACCATGGCGGCGACCCAGCCATGGTGCAGCTCATGGTGTCGTACTTGTTCGATCAATCAACCCATATCAACGACATGCTCAATCAGCATGACGGAACGACGAAGCAATATTGGACGTTGCCTTCCGTCGCCGGCCCGCGCTATCTGGACAAACCTGTTTATGTCCTTACCTCCAGCCAGACCTTTTCTGGAGGAGAGGAGTTTACCTACGACCTGCTGACACAGAAGCGCGCGACGATCGTGGGCGAGGTCACAGGCGGAGGCGCTCATCCCGTCAACGGCATGTCTGCCGGTGATCACTTCATGATCGGTGTTCCGGTAGGCCGGCCGATCAATCCCATCACCAAAAAAGATTGGGAAGGCACAGGAGTCACCCCAGATGTGAAAGTCCCGGCGGCAGACGCGCTAGAAACCGCGCAGCGACTTGCGCAAAAGAAGATCTCCGAAGCCAGCGCCGCACCCGCATCGCCTGCCGCGAAGCCCTAGCTCGTTCCAGCTTTGCAGCGTTGTGACTGCACCTACGGCCCAAGCATAAGGAACGCAAGCCGCCCGCCACGCCGCTTTTCCTCTACACTCTACCCTCTACACTCTGTCTTATGCTCTCCACCGCTGCCCGCGCCCGCCTCACCATCGTTCTCGTCGGCGCGCGCAACCCTTCCAACATCGGCGCCGCCGCCCGCGCCATGCAGGACTTCGGCTTCTCCGACCTCCGCATCGTCAACGACTTCGCGGCCCCCTTCGAAGCCGCCCAGCTCGAAGCAAAGTCCGCAGTAGCCGCGCAGCACGTCATGCACTCAGCCCGCCGCTACGACAACCTCGCCTCCGCCATCGCCGACTGCACGCTCATCGTCGCCACCACCGCCATCGGCGAGCGCCAGCTCAAACAACCCATCCTCCCCCTCCAGCAGACCACCCCCCTGATCCTCGCCACCCTCAACACTCCCACCAAACCGGGTGCCCCATGTCTCGATTCTGAGACGTGGGTAGGCGATAATCCCCAACTCTCGCCGTCCGCGCAGGACCCCAACGTAGCCCTCCTCTTCGGCTCAGAAAAAACCGGCCTCACCAACGACCAACTCTCCCACGCCACCCTCCTCACCACCATCCCCATGTACGCGCCCGACGACGCGCGCCATCTCTCCATGAACCTCGGCCAGTCCGTCGCCGTCTGCCTCTACGAGCTCACCCGCTCCGGCTTCGAATCCTCCATCGAGATCCCTCCCCTCCACGAAGCTCCCGCCACCGCCGAAGATCGCGAGCGTCTCACCCAACTCCTCCTCGACGTCCTCCACGCCACCGGCTACACCCGACGCTTCCCCGCCAACGCCTCCGAGCCACTCGTCCGCCAACTCGTCCAACAGCTCGGCACCTCGCACCGCGAGGCGATGACCTGGATGGGCATCTTTCGCCAAATCCTCTGGCACGAAAAGGAGCACCCCAAAAAATAGATCCGGAGAATCCGCGCGTCCCGAAACCAGGCTAAACATGTCGCTGAGTTACCCGAAACCCAGCTGAACCTGTCTGAAAATCCCAAAGATTTCCTCTAACAAAGCTCTGGGACGCGCTACTCTCTCGGCCTGATTCAACGGTTAGTTGTACTTCACCGTCGCATCGCTAAGCTCGGAACTAACCACTGTGAGAACAGTCCCCTCCGTGTAATGAGTGGTCGCTTCCTCCACCACTACCTTCGAGCCGATAGCCAGCTTCACCGGCACATCTTTTCCCGGCGGCAGCGTGATCTCCGTATCCCCGGCCTTTACCTTGATTGGCGCATCGGTGCTATTGTGCAGGTTGAATTTCACCAGCTTGTCGCTGCTGAACATCGCATGTACAGGAGTGTGCACGGCCAGCGGAGCCGCATACATCGCTTCGCTCGTCAGGATGGAAACGCCTAGAACCATGGCTGTTACTACGGATGAACGCTTCATATTAAATTCCTCATTTTCACAGATTCACGAACGCACAAACCGCCTGCCATGGTTCAGGAAGTTTGTCACATTCATCACTACGTCGATAGACGCACCGCGGTTCCATTTCGCGAGAATGTTCTTCGGACATTCATAAAACCCAGCGAACCACCGCACGAAAACTCTCCACCTCTCAACTAGATAAAATAGAGTCTGTGCCCGATCTCCTCGCCAACATGAATCCGCAGCAGCGTGAGGGAATCCTCGCCGTCGACGGCCCCGTGCTTCTCCTCGCCGGCGCCGGCAGCGGCAAGACTCGCGTCATCACCCATCGCATCGCCTATCTCATTGAAGAACGAGGCGTCTCCCCCGACAACATCCTTGCCGTCACGTTCACCAACAAGGCCGCCAAAGAAATGGGCGAGCGCGTCGCGAAAATCCTAGGCCACAATACCCTCGCCCAGCCCACCATCGCCACCTTCCACAGCTTCTGCGTGCGCGTCCTCCGCCGCGACATCGAAGCCCTCCGCATCGGCAACAAAGGACTAACGTGCACCTTCGCCATCTACGACGAGACTGACCAGCAAGCCGTAGTCAAGCAAGCCCTCAAGCGCCTCTCGCTCGACGACAAAACCCTCAAGCCCCGCGTAGCCCTCGGCCGCATCTCCTGGGCCAAGAACCACATGATCGACCCCCAGGAATATTTCCTCGCTTCCACCAACCCCATGGAAGAAAAGATCGCCCACATCTTCAAGATCTACCGCGAGGAACTCAATAAGGCCAACGCCCTCGACTTCGACGACCTGCTGCTCGAAACCGTTCGCCTCCTCAAGTCCTCCAGCGAGGTCCGCGAGCGTTACAACCGCCGCTACAAATACCTGTTAATCGACGAATATCAAGACACCAACCGCCCCCAGTACGAACTCATGAAACTCCTCGGCTCGCACGGCAACGTCTGCGTCGTCGGCGATGAAGACCAGTCCATCTACTCCTGGCGCGGCGCCGACATCAAGAACATCCTCGACTTCGAAAAAGACTTTCCCAACGCGCAGACCATCCGCCTCGAGCAGAACTACCGCTCCACCCAGATGATCCTCGAAGGCGCCTCTGCCGTCGTAGCCCAAAACACGCAGCGCAAAGGCAAGAACCTCTTCACCACCCGCGAAGGTGGCTCGCTCATCGGCTACTACGAAGCCCCCGACGGTGAAAACGAAGCTCTCTTCATCGCCGACCGCATCGCCAAATATTTCCGCGAAGCCGCCGCTGGCACCGACAACCCCGTTGAAACCCCGCGCTGCGCCGTCCTCTACCGCACCAACTCCCAATCACGACTAGTGGAAGAAGCTCTCCGCCGCTATCAGATCCAGTACCACATGGTCGGCGGCTTCAGCTTCTACGACCGCGCTGAAGTCAAAGACATCCTCAGCTATCTCAAGCTCGTGCAGAACCCCCACGACTCCATCGCTCTCGGCCGCGTCGTAAACTCCCCTCCCCGCGGCATCGGCAAAACCACCATGGACACCCTCGAACGCATCGCCCTCACCACCGGCATGAGTTCCTGGGACGCGATCAACCGCGCCGTCGAAGAAAAACTCCTCCCCGCCCGCGCCCTAACCGCTCTCAGCAACTTCCGCAAGCTCATCGAAGATGCCCGCGCCATGCTAGGCCCCGACTTCGCCACCCACCTCTCCACCAACATCCCCTCCACAGATCCGTTATCTCGACCGGAGACTCTAGCCGAGAATCCGTCATCTCGACCGGAGGCAGCAGGCCGCAGTGGAGAGACCCCTGTATTCAGCGATGCCGATGCCGCCACCGCTCTCTCTCAAGATTCGACTGACGATGCTGCAGACTTCGACTTCGGCTTTGCCACCGACGAGCAAATAGACGAATCAACCCCCCTCTCCATCGCAGCCAACGACGCAGACGCGAGCTTCGACACCAGCTTCAACTTCGACTTCGACTTCGGTCCCACCGAAGAGATCAGCACGATCGCCCCCGAAAACGCCACCACTCCGGGTGCCCCATCTTCGGCTCCTCCACGCGCCAGCGAGGAGGAGACTAAGGTGGGTCTGCACGATGCTTCCGTCAGCATCAACCCGTTCGCACCCATTCCCCTCAAGCAGAGTGCAAGCGCCGCAACCCGCGCCCGCCTCGACCGCATCGTCGAAGCTCAGGCGGGCGATGATCCCACCCTCGCCGTCCGCGAAGGACCATTTCGCAAGCCCGGCGACCCAGCCACCCTCCCCGAACTCATCAAGTTCCTCAACGACCGTTCCGGCTACATCCGCGCCCTCGAAGACGAAGCCACCCCCGAATCCTTCTCCCGCATCGAGAACCTCAAAGAACTAGCCAACGCCGCACAAGACGCCACCTCCCGCGGAGAAACTCTCTCCGAGTTTCTCGACCACGCCGCCCTCGTCTCCGACGCCGACTCCTACTCCGCCGAAGCCCGCGTCACTCTCATGACCCTGCACGCCGCCAAAGGCCTCGAGTTCCCGCTCGTATTTCTGGCGGGCATGGAAGAAGGCCTCTTCCCCCACTCGCGCACACTGCAGGATCCCACGCAGATGGAAGAGGAGCGCCGCCTCTGCTACGTCGGCATGACCCGTGCCATGGACACCCTCATCATGACCCGCGCCCGCTATCGCCGCCGCTACGGCAACGACAGCCCCGAGTCCTCCATGCCTTCTCGCTTCCTCGAAGAAGTCCCCTCCAAACTCATCGAGGACATGTCCCCACCCAGCTACGGCAACGCCTACTCGACGGCCTACCCGCAACGCAACCGCCGCCCCGCAGGTTCCGACGACGACTTCGGTGCCGAGCGACACTACTCCTACGAAGACGAATCCCAGGACTCCAGCAGCGGCGCAAAGTCCTACGCCTCGCAACGTTTCGGCCAGCGCAACCCCGGTTCCGGCAGCGGCCCGCTGGACAACACAGCCGCCTTCTTCGGCAAGGGCGGAGCCTTCAGCAAGGGCCCTCTCAACTTCAAAGGCCGTCCCCGCATGGACATTCCCGCGCCCACCGGCCGCACCGGCCTAGGCAAAGGAGCCCGCGTCCGCCACCCGAAATACGGCGAAGGCATCATCTTCGCTCGCGAAGGAGACGGCGAAGATGCCAAGCTTACCGTACAATTTAGTAGTCACGGCATGAAGAAGCTGGTCGAGAAGTTCGCCCAGCTAGAACGGCTCTAGCACCGCCCCGTTCGCTTCGACGCAAAGCTCAGGCCAACTTACCAGCGAAGCCTTCCGCTTCCAGGTAAGCCAAGGCTTCAGCCTTGGCATTACAGCGTAATAACGGAACCGGGCTTTAGCCCCTGGGGTATGTTCTCCTCACTGCTGCCCACACACTTTTAGAAAAGAGAATTCCATCATGGCAAACACCTCCACTATCACCGACAAAATTGAGCGCAAGAAGGTAAAGCGCGCCGCCCGCAAGAAGGCCGCTCCCAAGGCTCCCCGCACCGGAGCACGTGGCGAAAACAAAGCCAAGATCAAGAAAGCATCCCGCGGCCAGTCGAAGCGCTAACCCGGCAATCAATCAGCCAACGGCGAGCGGATGTACTCCGCTCGCCGTTTCCATTTCGCTGATAGTTGCATGTATGGTCGAATAAAACCTCCACATGAAAAACCTGTTTGACGCTAACGATCTGGAGGCACTGAGAACACGCATTAGCCATCTCCGTCCCGACAGTGATCGCCAATGGGGCTCAATGACGGTTGCGCAGGCACTCGCGCACTGCTGCCTTGGTATCCAAACGGCTACCGGAGAGTTGCGCCCAACGCGTAAGCTGATCGGACGAATTCTCGGTCCTGTGGTGAAACCTAAGGTTGTAAGAGACGATGAACCCATGCGCCGCAACTCGCCTACTGCGAAAGAATTCATCGTCCTGAATCAGCCCGACTTCGCCACTGAACAGGTGCGGCTGATCACAATGCTCGACCAATTCTCTGCAGCCGGTCCACAGGGTTGTACCTCGCACCCCCACGCGTTCTTCGGCGTTATGACACCCGCCGAGTGGGCCATCCTGATGTATAAGCACATCGATCATCACCTTCGGCAGTTCGGCGTCTAGCGGAACGTCGCCTTGTACTGCAACTGCGCGAACACGGACTGCGTTGCACGGGTGGCATCTTGCATTTGGTATTTCCGCTCGAACCACCAAAGCGTTGGAGTGGTCGCGCGCTGCCCGTTTAGACGAGCCCCAAGCTTCAGAGCTCGTCAATCGCCTTCGCGGCTGCGTTGATAGCATCCGTGATCTGCTGGATCTGCTCGGGCGTTACGTTCCCGCGCGTCACTCGCGCAATCACAGCACCCCGCAAATTGCCGAATGCCTTCATGATCTCCGGCGACCGACCGCGCTCGAATCCGCGCCCTGTCTCTTCCAGGCGCGCAAACAACTCGCTCACACGCTCCTTGTTGGCTTCGAGAAACGCAGTTCCTTCCGCCGTCACCGAATACACCTTCTTGCCGCTCAACTCCGAGGCCGCGGCCCGCCCCTCTTCTTCCAGCAGCGTCAGCGTCGGATAGATCACACCAGCACTCGGCGTATATCCACCGCCCAGCCGCTGCTCCATCGTCTTGATCAGCTGGTACCCGTAGCTCGGCTCTTCCGAGAGCAGCTTCAAAATCACCAGCTTGATATCGCCGGCCTCGAACATCCGCTCCCGCCCGCGACCAAAGCCGCGCTCAAATCCTTCGCCGCGCGGGCCGCCAAATCCTCCCCGGCCGCCAAACCCGCCGCGACCGCGACCGCCAAACCCATGCTCCGGTCCTCCGCGTCCACGTCCTTCGCAACCAGGCCGCGCATATTCGCGTCCCTCCGATTCACCTCTCTCGCGACGTCCGAAGACCCGCTCCCAACGTTCATGCATTTCAAAATGTCTTGTATTCATAATGTTTCTCCTTACCTATAAAGATATATCTTGAGATATATCTTTTGTCAACACAAAAATATATCTTATCTACCCTTCGCGGTCCTGCCGTTCATCGCCTGCTCGATTTCATCCAACAGTTACAATCAACTCAATCCAACGCATCCCGCTGACGAGGACTGAGCCCTGGCCCGACAAATTTTCGCTACCAAGTCCATCGACAAGCTCATATCCGACTCTGAGCGTCCCGAGCATGCTCTAAAAAAATCCCTCGGCCCCGTCTCCCTTACGGCCCTCGGCATCGGTGCCGTCATCGGCTCCGGCATCTTCACCGTCATCGGCACGGCCATCGGCGGCAATCCCTCCCAGACCGTCTCCTGGGCCAAATCACCCATCATCGACCTCATCCTAGGCGCCCTCCACGGCCATCTCGGCGCGGTCGCCGGTCGCCCAGGAGCCGGTCCCGCCCTCGCGCTTTCACTCGTCCTCGTCGCCCTGGTCTGCGGCCTCACCGGCCTCTGTTACGCCGAGCTCGCCAGCATGATCCCCATCGCCGGCTCCGCCTACACTTACACCTACGCCACCCTCGGCGAGCTCATCGCCTGGATCATCGGCTGGGACCTCATCCTCGAATACGCCTTCTCCAACATGAGCGTCTCCGTAGGATTCGCCGCCCACATCGTCGACCTCCTCGACTGGCTAGGCATCCACCTCGATCCCAAGTGGCTCTCCCCCGCCTACCTCCCTCTCGGCCTCCAGGACCTCGCCGGCAAAGACATCTTCCTCCCCGGCTGGCACGCCGGCTTCGACTTCCCCGCCTTCGCCGTAGTTCTCCTTCTCACCATAGTTCTCGTCCGAGGTATTCGCGAATCCGCCCGCACCAACAACATCATGGTGCTCGTAAAAATCGCAGCCATCCTGCTCTTCATCTCCTTCGGTCTAAGCTTCATCCACACGTCGAACTACCATCCCTTCTCCCCCAACGGCTTCACCGGAGTCCTCGCCGGCGGCTCCATCATCTTCTTCACCTACATCGGCTTCGACTCCGTATCCACCGCCTCCGAAGAATGCAAGAACCCCAAGCGCGACGTCCCGATCGGCATCATCGCCACGCTCATCGTCTGCACCATCCTCTACATCGGAGTAGCCGTAGTCCTCACCGGCATGGTCCCCTGGCAATCCATCGCGGGCGACGCCGCCCCTGTAGTGAACGCCCTCAAGCGCGTCTCCCTCACTCCCGGCGGCCATCGCCTCCACCTCGTCCGCCTCTTCGTCCTCATCGGCGCGTTAGTAGGAATGGTCAGCTCCATCCTCGTCTTCCAGCTAGGCCAGGCCCGCGTCTGGTTCGCCATGTCCCGCGACCGCCTCCTCCCCGACGCCTTCTCCAAACTCCACCCCAAATTTCGCACTCCTGCCTTCGCGACCTGGTTCGCGGGCGTGCTTGTCGCCATCCCCGCAGGCGTATTCGACGTAGGCTCCTTCGCCGAAATGTCCAACATCGGCACCCTCTTCGCCTTCGTCCTGGTCTCCATCGGCGTCATCGTCCTTCGTTACAAGGACCCGACCCGCCACCGCGGTTTCCGCGTCCCCTTCGGCCCGGTCATACCGATTCTGAGCACGCTCTTCTGCATCCTACTGATGGCCGGCCTCCCCGCCGTCACCTGGATCCGCTTCTTCGTCTGGCTAGTCATCGGCCTCTTCGTCTACTACTTCTACAGCCGCAAACGCAGCGAGTTTTACAAGAACTAATCTCATGGCGTACTGGATCGAAACCGGCATCCCCGCGAAGCTTGCGATCATGCCGAAACCCAACGGCGGCAAGCACCTCGAAGGCGAAATTCGCCTCCTCAAGCGCGAAGGCGCAGACGTCCTCGTCTCTCTCCTAACCCCCGACGAAGAATTCGACCTCGGCCTCGAGCACGAGCGCGCCGCCTGCGATGGCCACGGCATCCGCTTCCGCAGCTTCCCCATTCCTGATCGCGGCATCCCAGAATCCACCGAGGCCTTCCTCTCGTTCATCGAAACCCTGCACAACGATCTCCTCCAGGGCCGCAGCATCGTAGCCCACTGCTTCGCAGGCATTGGCCGATCCTCCCTCCTGCTAGCCTCCCTCCTCCGCCGCGAAGGCCTCTCCGCCGACGACGCCTTCCGCCGCATCACCCAAGCCCGCCGCGCGCTCGTCCCCGACACTCCCGAGCAGCTCCGCTGGGTAGAGAACCTGCGCCTCGAACCCTAGCGCAATCTCCATCGCCGCTGTACCCAAGGCCTTTGCCTTTCTTTGACAATTTCAGAAAGAAATTGTCATTCCGAGCGCAGCGAGCGAACCTGCTTTCTCCCGTTCTTGCCCTTGCCTTTCTTTCTGTCATTCCCACTGGGAATCTGCTGTTTGCTCCTCCTGCCATGGCCACATCTTCTCTTACACCACCCCAGCTACCGCGTATCCTTCTTGCAGTGTCCACCTTTCTCACGGCCGAATGGCGCAAGCTCATCATGGCCCAATACGCCATCGACCCTTCCCGCCTCACCCCCCACCTTCCCGCCGGCCTCGAGCTAGATCTCTACGAAGGCCGCTGCTACGTCTCACTCGTCGCCTTTCTCTTCGACCAAGTGCGCCTCAAGGGTCTACCCATCCCCTTCCACACCCGCTTCGAAGAAGTGAACCTTCGCTTCTATGTGCGCCGCAGAGAGCCAAATGGTTCCATCAAGCGTGGCGTCGTCTTCATCCGCGAATTCGTCCCTCGCCTTGCCATCGCCTTTGTCGCAAAGCGCTTCTACGAGGAGCCATACGTCACCATCCCAACCCATCACCGCATCGAACTCTCGCCCGAATCCCTCAACGTCGGCTACGGCTGGGACCTTGGCGGCCGATCCCACAGCCTCGCAGTAGAAGCCGCACCCATCCCGCAGGACATCCTCCCGAACACCGAAGAAGACTTCATCACCGAGCACTACTGGGGCTACACCAAACGCAGCGACGGCAGCACCTCAGCCTACCAGGTCGAACACCCTCATTGGCAAACCTACATGCCCCGCAGCCACGAGATTGCCGTGGATTTCGGCCTGCTCTACAGCCCATCCTTTGCCTTCCTAACCGACCAACAAGCCTCCAGCGTTCTGCTCGCGGAAGGTTCCGCAGTCAGCGTCCACTCCGGCTCCCGCCTGAGCGCATAAACTATTCAAATGGCACGCGCCCGACAGATCCCCAAATCCGATCAGCCCGACCCAGAAACCTGGCTGCGCGGCCTTCCCAAAGCCGAGCTGCACCTCCATCTCGAAGGTTCCATCACCCCGGAAACCCTAGTCGAGCTCTCACAACGCAACGACCCCATGCCCCTCACCCTAGCCGAAGCGCGCGGCGTCTACTCCTACCACGACTTCCCCAGCTTCCTGCTCTGCTTCAAAGCCGTCACCACCCGCCTCCATACCCCGGCCGACTACGAACTCATCACCTACAACATGCTTCGCGACCTCGCCCAGCAGGGCGTTCGCCACGCCGAAGCCTACATCTCCATCGGCATCCTTTACTGGCAGGACCGCCTCGATGTCGACCTAGTCATCGCCGCCATCGAGCGCGGCCGCACCCGCGCCGAGGCAGACTTCAACATCTCTCTCCTCTGGATCATCGACGCTGTCCGCCACTTCGGCGTCGAAGCCTGCGCCCGCGTCTTCCGCAAGGCCGCCCAGCTCCAATCGCGCTACCCCAGCATCGTCGGCATCGGCATTGGAGGCAACGAGCTCTTAGGCCCCGCCCACGAGTTCCGCGATCTGTACCTGGAAGCAAAAGCAGCCGGCCTGCGCCTCACCTGCCACGCCGGCGAGAACACCGGCCCGCAGAGCATCTGGGCCGCCGTCAACATCGGCGCCGAACGCATCGGCCACGCCCTCTCCGCACAGGACGACCCCGATCTCATCGAAGTCCTCGTCGAGCGCCAGATCCCCCTCGAGCTCAACATCACCAGCAACCTCCGCACCGGCTGTTGTCCCTCTCTCGATGCCCACCCCGTCAAGCTCTACTTCGAAGAAGGCCTCATGGTCACCCTCAACTCCGACGACCCACCCTTCTTCGGCGCCAATCTCCTCGACGAATATCTCCTTGCCCACCGCACCTTCGAATTCGCCCTCGACCAACTCCGCGAACTGGCAGCCAACTCCATCGAAGCCAGCTTCCTCCCCCCCGAACGCAAACTAGCCCTCCTCGGCGAAGTAGAACGCTACGGCTGGCAAGTCTGACTTCTGCTCTTGGCCTTGCTCTTGCCGTTGCCGTTGCCGTTGCTTGTTTTACGCCGTTATCCTAGAGCGAAGCGAAGGACCTCTGTATTGGTTTCTGCCTTTGCTTTTGCTTTTCTTGCTGTCATTCCGAGCGCAGCGAGGAACCCGCTTCTCACGCGCGAAGCGCGCGTCCGTTCTTCCTACAGTTTCATCACTTCCCCGGAGGCGCCGGCACCATCACAGCGTTCGGATCAACCTTCGGAATCCCAAAGTGCCCGCTCAGATGAACCAAATCGAGCGGCCGCAACTGCCCTGAAACCTGGATCACACTCATCTGCCGGGTTCCTCGAATCAACACCAGCACGTTGTCGATATCGGCACCAGTGAAGTGCAGCCACAAATCAGTGAGAGGCTTCTGCGGCGACGCAGCCTCCCGCGACGACACGTTCCGATCCACCAGGTGCTTCCATCCCGCCGCATTGAACGAGTCCACCAGCGCATGCATGTTCTCAGGAATATAGAACGCCGGCTCATGATACCGATAGTTCTCCACCGTAATGCTGTTCAGCTGCATCGGAGGCCCTTCGCCGTCGTTCAGAAATCCCGTAGCCGACTCCAGCATGTCGTGGTCGAACGTAAACGAAGTGTGGTTCGTCCGCTCTGACGTCAGGTTCCTCAACGCCTCGCGGACGCCAGCCGGTTCCTGAGCAACCCCAACCAGCGGAACAAACAGCATGACAGCAGACAGGAAACCCAACGCACACTTCTTCATAAGCACCTCGCTTCATGATTAAACGCCTCGGCCCGAAAAAGTTGCGCAACTCTCTGCGCCGCCACGAACAAATTAGCTTCCTCACCTGCTGTAGTTACGATGCACCGAACTCCACCGGCAGCGTGTTCCTTCCAGTTCTCCAGTGTCCGGTTGCCGGTCGGCCCTATTGCAATTACCCTCAACGCTAGAGGTGGTCTCCGTTGGCAGAGTCATTGATTCACAACACGTTCGCTCCCATAAAGAAGCTGTTTCCCAGGTGGCTTTCCAATCCAGTACGAAATGTCGTCACGGCCGTCCTCACCCCAATCACTTACAGCTATCGGACCGGGCACTTCCGCAGCAGCCTCAAGATGGCCGCCGTTACTCGCCACGGCGATCCGCTCCCCTGGTACACCTATCCCGCCATCGATTTCCTCAAGGATCGCGACTACGCAGGCAAGACCGTCCTGGAGTTTGGCGGCGGCCAGTCAACGTTATGGTGGGCCGCGCACGCCGCCAGCGTCGTAACCTTCGAGGCCGACCGCGCCTGGCACGACCGCATCAAGAGCGGCATGCCCCCCAACGTCGACCTCAACCTCGTTCCCCGCGAAAACGGAAAGCAAGATGCCTTCCACGTCGCGAACATGCTGGCCACCAAGCCCTTCCAGCACTTTGACGTAGTCATCATCGACGGTCTCACCCGCGGCGACCTATTCGACATTGCCAGTAAATACGTCGCCCCCAATGGCATCATCATCTGCGACAACGCCGAGGGCTACGGCTTCTACGAAGGCTTCAAGGATCGCGGCTTCAGCAGGGTCGACTTCTACGGCAACGCCCCGGGCATCCTACTTCCCCACTGCACATCCATCTTCTTCAACGCGACGTCCTTCGTCTTCGATCCCGCAGTACCCATTCGCAACATCGCCAAACAGCCCTGAAGACGCGACGGCAGGGTGCCCCATTCATGAATAGCTTCATCATTCATGGGTGGGGTTCGCACGACCCCGGGGAGACCTCCACCTCTACTCCGGCGGCCTGGGTGCGAAGTAACCCTTCTTGGCGCGCACCACATAGCGGGGATCCAGGCTCTGCAAATAAATTGTCCGGAACGATCCATCCTGCTTGAACCCGGCCGGAACGTATACCAGCGCATACTGACTGCGTAATTCAGCCTCAATATTCTGGAAACCCTCCGACACATCTTCCATACGCTTCGGAAAGAACGCTCGTCCGCCGGTCGCATCCGAGATCTTCAGCAGCGTATCGTCGCCCTTGTCCCGGCTCGGCCCTGTATTGGTGCTGATGGTGTAGACAATCGTTTCCGCACGCTGGCACATCTTGATCGCGTCGTCTTCGGTCGCACGACTGTAATCATCATCGCCGTCCGAGACCAGCACCATCATCTTTCGTACATCCGCCGACTGCTTCAACGTCAGCATCTGGTCGCGGCACGTCTTGTACAGCGAGTCGTACAGCGCCGTTCCACCCCCCGGCCGCAGCCGGCTGATCCCGCTGTCCAGCAGATCGACGCGGTTGGTGTAATCCTGCTCAATGTCCGTCTGCACGTCGAACCCCTCGACAAAGGCCCGATCCACCGGATGCATCACCTGCAACAGAAAATCGATCGCCGCCTGCTGCTCATACGCGAAGCGCTGCCGGATCGAGCTCGACGTGTCGATCATGATGCCCACGCGCAGCGGCAGGTTGGTCTGCTGCACGAAACGAATAATGCGCTCCGGCGGACGTCCATCATCCAGCAAGCCGAAGTTCTGCTGCTGCAACCCATTCACAAAGCTTCCGCGCTTATCCGTAACGGCGAAAAACAAATCCACTTCGCGCGAGAACAATTGCAACGTTTCAGTCTCCTGAGGCGCCTCAGGCTGCTGCGCAGGTGTCGCCGTATTCTGCTGATTCGTTGTCGACGGCTGTGTAGTCGGAGCCGGAGTCTGCGGCTGCGGGCTTTGTGCACCGCCGGCCAGCGCGATCGTGGCAGCACCGAGCAGCATGCCCGCCCATCGCGCAATTCTAGAAAGATTCATACTTCCATCGTACCAATTGCACGTCCCTTGCGCCCGCGAGCGGGTTATGCTTCTACCCCCCGAAGCTGCTCCAGCAATACCCCCAGCTCCTCCGGAAGCTCCGCCGCCAGCGACAACGACTTCCCCGTCCGCGGATGCACAAACTCCAACTCCGCTGCATGCAGAAAATTCCGCTCAAGACTCAAGCTGTCGTCCTCCGCGCCCGTTGCCACCGCACCCTTCTTCACGCCCTCCACCCGCCGGATCCGATGCGGCGCCCCATACAGAAAATCTCCCACCACCGAATGCCCGATCGCCTGCATGTGCACCCGGATCTGGTGGGTTCGCCCCGTCTCAATCCGCACCTCCAGCAGCGTGAACTTCCCATAAGGTCCCTTCACCCGCTCCAGCACCTTCCAGTGCGACACCGCGCTGCGCCCACCCGCCCGCTTCGTCGTCATTCGTATCCGCCGCATAAGATCCCGGCTGATCGGCAGCTGGATCGTCCCTTCCTCACCCTTCACCTCGCCATGCACCAGCGCGAGATACGTCTTGCGCAACCGCCGCTCCGAAAACATCTCGCCCAGCGCCCGATGCGTCACGTCATTCTTCGCCACCACAATCAGTCCACTCGTCTGCTTGTCCAGCCGATGCACGATCCCCGGCCGCAACGCCCCACCCACCTGGCTCAACTTGTCGTCCGCGCCAAAGTGATACAGCAGCGCATTCACCAGCGTCCCGCGATTATGCTCCGCCCCGCCCGACCCGGCATGCACCATCATCCCCGCCGGCTTATCGACCACCGCCAGGTCCTCGTCCTCATACACAATCGTCAGAGGAATATCTTCCGGCGTAGCATTCAGCGGCGCCGGCTTCGGATCGCCTTCAATCTCAATCCACTCCCCACCCTTCAGCTTCTGCTTCGCCTTACCCTCCTTCCCCTCCACCTTTACCTGCCCGCCGTCGATCAGCAGCACCACCCGCGCCCGGCTGATCTCCGGAATCGCCTTCGCCAAATACGCATCCAGCCGCATCCCCGCCGCTGCCGCCTCCGCCGCAAAGCTGCGCACGCCATCCTCGGCCTCGAGGTCATCCAGCACCGTGATCTCCCGCTCAACCTCCGGCTCCACATAAAGCCTCGGCACCCCGTACCGCCGCACCGACATATCCGCCTCCTCCTGCGGATGCTTGCCTCCATTCGGCCCACTCGTCACCAACCCCGGCCGCCCCGCAAACGGAGAGACATGCGGCGTAAACTCCGCCGTGTCATACAGCGCCGGCCCCAGCGACTCCACACTCTCCCCCGCCTCCCGCAGAGCCGCCTCGCGCTCCTGCGCCACCGTCCGCAGCGCGCGATACTCCTGCTTCACGCTCTGGCGTCTCTTCCCTTTGGGCAACATATTTTTCGACGGCATTAGGCAATCTCCTTCGTAAACGTAAGCATC
>Ga0302313_10000180_pt1 | contig 60097 bp, 49 predicted proteins | sample III_Palsa_N2_2_FD_200454 | JGI IMG/M metagenome (GOLD analysis project Ga0302313, IMG submission 200454) | Peat permafrost microbial communities from Stordalen Mire near Abisko, Sweden - III_Palsa_N2_2 | ecosystem: Environmental > Terrestrial > Soil > Palsa > Peat permafrost | place: Sweden...
TTTGCGGGTCGACCTGAATATCCGGTGTCGCGGCGTTGTGGATCATGTCGGCCTTGCCGATCGTGCGGCAGTGGCGCACGGCGACCAAAATTTTCTGCAGCCCCAGACGCTCGCCCAAACGATCGTCAATAGCGGCCTGCGAAACGAAGGTCAGCGAACTCTGCGTCAGGCTGCGCCCGAACGCACCGAACATCGGCCGGTAATGCACCGGCTGCGGCGTCGGGATCGAGGCATTCGGATCGCCCATCGGCGCCGCGGCAATGCTGCCGCCCTTGAGGATCAGCGCGGGTTTTACGCCGAAGAAAGCGGGCTTCCACAGCACCAGGTCGGCCCACTTGCCGACTTCGACCGATCCGACCTCGTGGCTGATGCCATGGGTGATCGCCGGATTGATGGTGACCTTGGCCAGGTAGCGTTTCACCCGGCCGTTGTCGTGTCGCGCCGGATCGCCAGCGAGCGAACCGCGTTGCACTTTCATTTTGTGCGCGGTCTGGAAGGTTCGCAGGATGACTTCGCCGACACGGCCCATCGCCTGGGAGTCGGAGCTGATCATCGAGAACGCACCCAGATCGTGCAGGATGTCTTCCGCCGCAATCGTTTCGCGGCGAATGCGGCTCTCGGCGAATGCCACGTCCTCGGCAATGCCTGGGTCGAGGTGATGGCAGACCATCAGCATGTCCAGGTGTTCGTCCAGCGTGTTGACGGTGAACGGCCGGGTGGGATTGGTCGAGCTGGGCAGCACGTTGGGCAGCGAGGCCGCCTTGATGATGTCCGGCGCATGCCCGCCGCCGGCGCCCTCGGTGTGATACGTGTGGATGGTGCGACCCTTGAACGCGGCCAGCGTCACTTCGACAAAGCCCGATTCATTGAGCGTGTCGGTATGGATGGCCACCTGTGTGTCGGTGGCATCGGCCACGCGCAGCGCGCAGTCGATCGCCGCAGGCGTGGTGCCCCAGTCCTCATGCAGCTTCAGGCCGATCGCGCCGGCGACGATTTGTTCGTGCAGTGCTTCGGGCAGGCTGGCGTTGCCCTTGCCGAGAAAGCCGAGATTCATCGGAAACGCCTCGGCCGCTTCGAGCATCCGCTGCATGTGCCACGGTCCGGGCGTGCAGGTGGTGGCATTCGTTCCCGTCGCGGGTCCGGTGCCGCCGCCGAGCATGGTGGTGACGCCGGACATCAGCGCCTCCTCGATCTGCTGTGGGGCGATGAAATGGATATGGCTGTCGATCGCGCCGGCAGTAAGGATCAGGCCTTCGCCGGCGATGATCTCGGTGCCTGGTCCAATCACGATGGTCACGCCGGGCTGGATGTCGGGATTGCCGGCCTTGCCGATGCCGCTGATGCGCCCATGCTTGAGGCCGACATCCGCTTTTACGATGCCCCAGTGATCGACGATCAGCGCATTGGTGATCACCGTGTCGGCGCAGTCCGCGGTCTGCCGCTGGCTCTGGCCCATGCCGTCGCGGATCACCTTGCCGCCGCCGAACTTCACTTCTTCGCCGTAGGTCGTGAAATCCTTTTCCACCTCGATGATCAGGTCGGTGTCGGCCAGCCGCACGCGGTCGCCGGTGGTGGGACCGAACATTTCGGCGTAGGCGCGGCGACTGAGCGTGGTCATTCGAGCGGTCCCATGACATCACCATTGAAACCGTAGACCAGGCGATCGCCAGTCAGTGCGACCAGGATGACCTCACGTGACTGCCCGGGTTCGAAACGCACCGCGGTACCGGCGGCGATATCGAGCCGGAAACCACGCGCGGCGGTGCGGTCGAAATGCAGCGCGGTATTGGTTTCGGCGAAGTGGTAGTGCGAGCCGATCTGGATCGGCCGGTCGCCGGTGTTGGCCACTGTGAGGGTGAGCGTTTCGCGGCCGACGTTGAGCGCGATCTCGCCCTCGTCGATCAGGTATTCGCCGGGGATCTTTAGGCCTTGAGTCATGGCGCTGGGGTTCATGTGGTCTCCCGCGTCGGCGGCAGCGAATGGATGTTGACAGCAAAGGCAGGATGACGGGAGAACGTGCGGCGCATGACGATCCTCGAAGTTTGCGGTTAGCTCAACTGATCGGGTCGTGCACGGTCACCAGCTTGGTGCCATCGGGAAAGGTGGCTTCGACCTGGATGTCCGGGATCAGCTCGGCAATGCCGTCCATCACGTCGTCGCGAGCGAGCAGGGTGGTGCCGTAGTGCATCAACTCGGCGACGCTGCGGCCGTCGCGCGCGCCTTCCATGATCGCTGCGCTGATAAACGCCACCGCCTCGGGATAGTTGAGCTTGAGCCCGCGCGCCTTGCGCCGTTCGGCCAGCAGGCCGGCGGTGAAGATCAGCAGCTTGTCCTTTTCGCGGGGTGTCAGTTCCATACGGCTCTCATGTCCAATGGCTTTCGTGATGTCAAATCAGGTGGACGATGTCAGGTAGACCAGATGCGCGGTCGCTGCGGCGGCATGGCCGCTGTCCATGGTCTCAAGGTATGCCACAACGCTTCGAATAATTCACGCACCGTGTGACCGCTGGCGCCGAGTGCGCGAATCACGAGTAACTCCGCGGGAGCGGCAAGCCAGGTGATGCCACAGGGCAGGTCGAATCGGGTCGCCGTGGCGCGCGCGGCGGCCAGCGCCTCGACGTGGTTGGCCGATAGCCGTGGCGAACACGCCCAGGCCGTGGCAAAGACGTTGTGGCCCGCTAGCCGCAGTAATGAATCGCGCAGCGGATCATCGGCCGCCAGATGGGCCTGTTCCAACCACACCGGATGATCGTCACGAAGCAGCGCGAGACGCTGTTGCCAGAAGCCGTGCTTCCATCGTTCACCCGCAGCCAACCTCCCGAGTTGCACGATGTCCCAGCCGAACATCGCCGCCCGCGGTGCCAGGTCGATCTCGCACTGCTGAATAACCTGTGCGCCGTCGAACAGGATCGACTCCTGTGGCAACCACTCAAGGCAGGCGTCGTCAGCGATGGTCAGGTGTAGCGACTGTTGCGCCGGTGCGGCGTGGCCTGCGCGATACCATTTGGCTGCGCCCGGCGTGGTGAGCAGGGCATGCGCACCACGTTCCATCTGGACGTCTATTTCAAGCTTGTCGCCACCGGCGATACCGCCGGGTGGGTGCAGCAGCAGTGCGTGGCAGCAGCCAGGGCCTTCCGGGTACAGCATGCGTTGCACGCGCAGCGGTCCGCGATGGCTGCGATGCACGGCCTGAGTACAGGTATCGCGACGGGCAAAGCGCAGTTCCAGTCGCGCCGACCACGCGCCCGCTGACGAAGCCCGCAGACTGGCTTCGATGTCGGGTACGTGATCTGGCATCGAGCGGTAGGACAACGAAGAAATCCCTGCACGAAAGTGGTGAAACGGTCAGCCCGACGTTAGCAGACCTTTCAGTCGGTATAGAGCCTCCAATGCTTCGCGCGGCGTCAGCGCATCGGGATCGATATCGGCCATGGCGCGGTCGAGCGCCGAGGGCTCTGGCACGGCTGGTGTAGATGCACCGAAAAGACCTAACTGTGGTGAATGGGCGGAGCCACGCTTCTTGCGTGACGGATCGTGATCGGCGCCACCACGCTCCAGCTCTGCCAGCGTACGCCGCGCGTCGGCAATCACTGATTTCGGCAGGCCGGCCAGTGCGGCCACCTGCAGGCCAAAGCTGCGGTTGGCAGGGCCGTCCTTCACCGCGTGCATGAAGACCAGTTGCTCGCCCAGCTTTTTATCGTGAAATTCGACGGCGTCCAGATGCACATTGGCGATGGACGGGTATTCGCCGGCCAGCTCGGTCAGCTCGAAATAATGGGTGGCGAACAGCGTGTAGGCGCGGCTGCTAGCAGCCAGGTGTACGGCTGCTGCGCGCGCCAACGACAGGCCGTCGTAGGTGCTGGTGCCCCGACCGACTTCGTCCATCAGCACCAGACTGTGCTCGGTGGCGTTGTGCAGGATGTTGGCCGTTTCGCTCATTTCCACCATGAAGGTGGATTGTCCGCGCGACAGGTCGTCGCCCGCGCCGATGCGGGTGAAGATGCGGTCGATCGGGCCGATCACCGCCTGCTTGGCCGGCACATAGCTGCCGATGTGGGCGAGCAGCACGATCAGCGCGTTCTGGCGCATATAGGTGGACTTACCGCCCATATTCGGTCCGGTGATCACCAGCATGCGGCGACCGCCGCGACCTGCCACGTCATCAAGAATCAGGTCGTTCGGCTCGAACGGCTCGTCGCGGACCTTTTCCACCACCGGATGACGGCCACGCTCGATCGCGATGCCGGGTTCGTCGGTCAGTTCGGGTGCGCTCCAGTCCAGCGCTTCGGCGCGTTCGGCCAACGTGGCCAGTACGTCGAGTTCAGCCATCGCGCTGGCGGCGGATTTCAGCGGTTCGAGCTGTCCGGTGAGTGTGTCGAGCAGCGCTTCGTACAGGGCACGCTCACGCATCAGTGAGCGCTCTTTCGCGGAGAGCACCTTGTCCTCGAAATTTTTCAGCTCTTCGGTGATGTAGCGCTCGGCGTTCTTGGTGGTCTGCCGACGCGTGTAATGCGTCGGCGCCTTGTCGGCCTGCGCCTTGGTGATCTCGATGTAGTAGCCATGCACGCGGTTGTAACCGACCTTCAGCGTGGTGATACCACTGGCGGCTTTTTCGCGCTCCTCGAGTTCAACCAGGTACTGATCGGCATGCGTCGACAGCCGGCGAAGTTCGTCCAGTTCCCCGTCGTAGCCGTCGGCAATGACGCCGCCGTCGCGCTGCAATACGGGTGGCTGCGCGACCACGGCGCGCGCCAGCAAGTCGGCGATGTCGGCATGGTCGCCGATGCGCTCCGCGAGGGAACCCAGCAAGGGCGACGCTTCTCGAGGAGTGCGGCCATGGATGGCCGCTTCTTGATCTTCGCGCTCATGGATGAGCGCACTAATACTAGGCGCGGCCGCCAGCCCGTCGCGCAACGTGGACAGGTCGCGTGGCCGCGCCGAGCGCAGCGCCACGCGGGCGAGAATGCGTTCCAGATCGCCGATGCCACGCAGCTGTTCGCGCAGCGATTCGTAACGCCGAGCGTCGATCAAAGTGCTGATGGCCTGATGGCGAAGGCGTAGTACGTCACGCGAGCGCAGCGGTCGGTTGAGCCAGCGGCGCAGTAGACGCGCGCCCATCGGCGTCACCGTTTCATCGAGCACACCCAGCAGCGTGTGCTCGGTGCGGCCGCTGGGGTGTGTATCGATTTCCAGATTGCGCCGTGTGGCCGCATCCATCGCAATCGTCTCGCTGGCGCTTTCCACCGCCATGCCCGAGAGGTGCGGCAGCGCGCTTTTCTGGGTTTCCTCGACATAGCCGAGCAGGCAGCCGGCAGCGGCGATGGCCAAGGGCAAATCGCGTGCGCCGAAGCCGCCGAGGTCGCGCGTGCCGAAAAAGCGGTTGAGTTCGCGCGTAGCCGTGTCGATATCGAAATGCCATGGCGGCCGCTTGCGCAAGCCGGGCAGGCCGCTGACGAATTTCGGCCAGGCGATGTTTTCGTCGACCAGCGTCTCGGCGGGTTGCAGTCGCGCCAGTTCGGCCGCCAGCGCTTCGGCGTTGGGTACTTCGCTGAGCAGAAAACGGCCGCTGGTCAGATCGACCCAGGCCAGCCCGTAGTTGTCGCGTGTACCGCCGGCGATCGCCAGCAGCAGATTGTCCCGACGTTCCTCCAGCAGTGCGGCGTCGGTCACCGTGCCGGGCGTGACGATCCGCACCACCTTCCGCTCGACGATGCCCTTGGCCAATGCCGGATCGCCGATCTGCTCGCAGATCGCCACCGATTCGCCCAACCGCACCAGTCGCGCCAGATAATTTTCCGCGGCGTGATAGGGCACGCCAGCCATCGGAATCGGCGCGCCGCCCGACTGTCCACGCTGAGTTAGGGTGATATCCAGCAGCCGCGCCGCCTTGCGCGCATCGTCGAAAAACAGCTCGTAGAAATCGCCCATCCGGAAAAACAGCAGCACGTCCGGATGCGCCGCCTTGGCGCCCAGATACTGGCGCATGAACGGGGTGTGCTGTGAAAGATCGTCTTGGGTCATGCGGTGCAGGTCTTGGCGTGGTCGTGTCGAACGGAGCGGGCGGCGGTTTTGCGCGTGAAGCAAAACGGATTCAAGTCCATCAGTCTCGCATGGAGCTGTTCTTCGTTCCTACCCATGCTGGCGTTGGCGTCTATTGCCAATCACGGACTTTCAAGGGCTGAAAACCAGCACCAGGAAGACCGCGAAGAGCGACAGGTGAACCGCACCTTCCAGCATCGTGGTGCGCGAGCCTGAAAAAGTCAGCCCGCTCAAAATCAGGGTGGCCGCCAGCAGCACGATGCTCGCGGGAGGCAGGCCCAGAATGACTTTCTGCCCGGTAATCAGCCCGATGATCAGCACCGCGGGAACCGTCAGCCCTACCGTCGAAGTCGCTCCACCCAGGCAAAGATTGATCGCTCGCGTCAGTTGGTTTCTGCGGATGGCGATCAGCGCGGAAATACCTTCCGGTGTGAACACCAGCATGGCAATCACCACGCCACCCAAGGCTGGGGGCGCACCCATCGCGGCGATGCCGTGATCCAGCACTTTGGCCAGGCTTTTGGAGAGAATGACGATAGGCAGAATATTGACCAGCAGCATGACCACGTGTCCGATCAGCTTGCGTCTGGAAAGCGGTGGCGATACAGCCTGAGCTTCGATGACGACGGGCTCGTCGCTATTGGCAGGCTCCACAAAAAACCCCTTGTGTCGGCCGGTCTGCAGCCATAAAAAGATGCCGTAGAGACCAATCGTCAACACCGAAAAAGCTGTCGCTTGCAGCGAGGTAAGCGTGCTGTCGGACGTGGATGCAGTGAACTTCGGCAGCACCAGCGCAATCGTCGACAGCGGTATGACCACCGCCAGGTAAGCCGACGCGCCCTGCAGGTTGTAGGACTGTTCGTGATGGCGTGCGCCACCGATCAGCAGCCCCAGCCCGACCACACCGTTCAGCACGATCATCAGCACGGCGAACATCGTGTCGCGCGCCAGCGTGGAGGCATCCTGCGCGCTGATCATCACGGCGGAGATCAGCGCCACCTCGATCAGCACGATCGACAAGGTGAGGATCAGGGTGCCGAACGGCTCGCCCAGCATCTCGGCCAGTTCCTCAGCCTCGTGTACCACACCGAAAGCCACCCAGATGATCACCAGGAACAGCCATGCGAAGAGGCCTATGCTCACGGCAGGAGTGGCCAGTGCGCTCATCCAGCCTGCGCCGAACACCAGAAACAGGGCGACGGAAAGCCAGGCGATGGTCGGGCGAATGAAAACTTTCATGGTGTTGCTCCGGACGACGATGGGAATCCATGCCCAAGGGGCGGCGGAATGATGCCGTCGAGTTTATGCGATAGATGCGCTGCGAGCTCTCGCCTTGCGCGATATTCCATTGCACGGGTCAAACACGATGTGCCGAAGGGCGCTGTGAGAGGCCATGGCATAATTCGCGCCTCTGTGCAGATCGAGTTCAACGATGGCGAGTTCAGCGATGGATTTTTCCGATAGGCATCTGAATGAGCTGGCCCGGGACGTGGCAGCCATCGTGATGGCGCACAAGCTGATGTTGGTAACCGCCGAGTCGTGCACCGGCGGCTGGATCGCCAAGACGCTGACCGATCTGCCGGGCAGCTCGACCTGGTTTGACACGGGTGTGGTGACCTATAGCTACCAAGCCAAGGAATCCCTGTTGGGGGTCAATCCGCGCACGTTGGAGCGAACCGGCGCGGTCAGCGAGGAAACTGCACTGGAAATGGTCTCCGGCGCGCTGGCCCGCTTCGGCGCAGGCGTGGCGGTGGCGGTGACCGGTATCGCCGGGCCATCCGGGGGCACGGTGGAAAAACCGGTCGGCACGGTCTGGATCAGCTGGAAGCGGCGTGGTGGCTACGGTCGCGCGCAGTTGTTCCACTTTCCAGGCGACCGCGAGGCCGTGCGACGGCAGACCGTGGCCGCCGCGCTCATCGGTTTGCGCAAAACCCTGACGGATTAAAGCGACGCAGCCCGCCTGATCAGCTTGACCGGTATGGGATACTTCGACGGTAGCGAATCGATATTCGCGTGATCGCAGCCCGTGAGACCCGCTCCGGGCATGATGCTACCCAGTTCTCAGACAAACCTTTCAGCCCAACCGGAATTCAAGACGATGGATGACAACAAGCGCAAGGCACTGACCTCCGCCCTAGGCCAGATCGAAAAGCAGTTCGGCAAGGGCGCGATCATGCGCATGGGCGATCGCGTCAATGAAGCCATTGAAACCGTCTCCACCGGCTCGCTGGGCCTGGATATTGCCCTCGGCGTCGGCGGCCTGCCGCGTGGCCGCGTGGTCGAAATCTACGGACCGGAGTCGTCTGGCAAAACCACCATGACCCTGCAGGCCATCGCCAGCTGCCAGCGCGCCGGCGGCACCGCGGCGTTCATCGATGCCGAGCATGCGCTCGACCCCACCTACGCCGAAAAGCTGGGCGTCAAGGTCGACGATCTGCTGGTGTCGCAGCCGGATACCGGTGAGCAGGCGCTGGAAATCGCCGACATGCTGGTGCGCTCGGGCGCAGTCGACATGGTGGTGGTCGACTCGGTCGCCGCACTGACGCCCAAGGCGGAAATCGAGGGCGAGATGGGCGACTCCCACGTCGGCCTGCATGCTCGTCTGATGAGTCAGGCGCTGCGCAAGCTGACCGCCAACATCAAGAAATCCGGCACGCTGGTGATTTTCATCAACCAGATCCGGATGAAGATCGGCGTGATGTTTGGCAGCCCGGAAACCACCACCGGCGGCAACGCGCTGAAGTTCTATGCCTCGGTGCGCCTGGATATCCGCCGCATCGGCGCGGTGAAGCGCGGTGACGAGATCATCGGTTCGGAAACCCGCGTCAAGGTCGTCAAGAACAAGGTGGCACCGCCGTTCCGTCAGGCCGAGTTCGAAATCCTCTACGGCGAAGGCACCTCGCGCGAAGGCGAGATCATCGAGCTTGGCGTGGCACAGAACCTGATCGACAAGTCCGGTGCCTGGTACAGCTACAAGGGCGACCGCATCGGCCAGGGCAAGGAAAACGTGCGCCAGTTCCTGCGCGATAATCCCGCCATGACCAACGAAATCGATACCTTGCTGCGTGAGCGGTTGCTGGTACCGGTCGGCAAGCCGGCGCCGGTCATTGCCGAAGACGCGCTGGAAGAGGTCTGATCCGTGGCGGAGCGTCGGCTGCGCATTCTGCTGGTCGGGGCTTCCGGCACGCTGGGTCGGGCGGTGGCCGCAGAGCTGGCACAGCGGCATGAGGTGATCGGCGCGGGTCGACATTCGGGAGAGTTGCGCATGGATCTCACGGACGTCGACAGTATCCGTCTTGGACTCACCCAGGCCGGTGTGCTGGACGCCGTGGTCTGTGCGGCCGGTCAAGTGACATTTGCGCCGTTGGCGGATTTTTTGCCAGCGGCGTACGGGAATTCACTACATACGCTGGGCATCGCCGACAAGCTGCTCGGGCAGGTAAACCTTGCACTGGCGGCGCGCGAACATCTGCGTGATGGTGGCTCGATCACCTTGACGACCGGCATCACCAGCGAGCAGCCAATCGTGCAGGGCAGTTCGGCCAGCATGATCAACGGTGCGGTGGAAGGCTTCGTGCGGGCCGCGGCGATCGAGTTGCCACGTGGCCTGCGCATTAACGTGGTGAGCCCGAACGTGCTGACCGAAGCAATGGGTGCCTATGCGCCGTACTTTCGTGGTTTCGAACCGGTGCCGGCAGCACGCGCTGCGCTGGCCTTCAGTCGTAGCGTCGAGGGTGCGCAGACCGGCCAGATCTACAAGGTTTTTTGAACTGGCGGTCGACTTCCGCACCCGATATCCATGAAACGCCGTCCCGGCTCCGATGATCCCGCCAAGCCCAAGCGCAGTGCCTATGACAAGGCGCTGGGCCTACTGGCGCGGCGCGAGCATTCGAAGCGCGAGCTGAAAACCAAGCTGCGCCAGGGCGGCTACGAAGGCGAGGAAACCACCGAGGCGATCGATCGCCTCGGTGAGCAGCAATATCAAGACGACGACCGCTTCGGCGAAGTGCTGCTGCGCAGCCGTATTGCCCAGGGTTATGGTCCGATGCGGCTGCGCGTGGAGCTCAAGAGTCACGGGCTCAGCGATGCCCGGATCCGTGAATTGTTGAACGACGCCGAGGTCGACTGGGTCGCTTCGGCATCATCCCAATTGCGCCGCCGCTACGGCAGTGTGGGCGTATCCGATCCTGCTGAACGCGCCAAACGGGCGCAGTTCCTCTTGCGCCGGGGCTTTGACGGCTCCACAGTACGGAGTGTTACCCACGCCGACGTGGACGAAGCCGCCGACGACAGCCCCTGAGATCCATCATCCACCGATGATGCAGGGGTTCATCGCGTGGTTCGACCGGGGCGTGGCCTCCTGACCGATGGCCATTACGATCCGCATGAAAACCTCCGAAATCCGCTCGACCTTTCTCGACTACTTTCGCTCCAAGGGTCATACCATCGTGCCGTCCAGCTCGCTGGTGCCAGCCAGTGACCCGACGCTGCTGTTCACCAACTCGGGCATGGTGCAGTTCAAGAACGTGTTTCTCGGCAGCGAAAAACCTGGTTACGTCCGGGCAGCGGACGTGCAGCGCTGCCTGCGTGCCGGCGGCAAGCACAACGATCTGGATGCTGTGGGCTATACCGCGCGCCACCACACATTCTTCGAGATGCTGGGCAACTGGTCGTTCGGCGACTATTTCAAGCGCGACGCGATCCATTACGCGTGGGAGCTACTGACCGGCGTGTTCAAACTGCCGGCCAACAAGCTGTGGGTCACTGTCTATCAAACCGACGACGAGGCCTTCGATATCTGGAACACGCAGATCGGCGTACCGGCCGAGCGCATCGTGCGCATTGGTGACAACAAGGGCGCACCGTTCGCGTCGGACAACTTCTGGCAGATGGCCGACACCGGCCCGTGTGGTCCGTGCACGGAGATCTTTTTCGATCACGGCGCCGATATCGCCGGTGGCCCGCCCGGTTCGCCGGATGAAGACGGTGACCGCTACATCGAAATCTGGAACCTGGTGTTCATGCAATTCGATCGCGCGCCTGACGGCACGCTGAGCCCGCTGCCAGCGCCTTGTGTGGATACCGGCATGGGCCTGGAGCGTCTGGCCGCCGTGCTGCAGCACGTGCACTCCAACTACGAGATCGACCTGTTTGCGCATCTGATCGCTGAAGCCGGCAAATTCACCGGCACCAGCGACCTGGGCAACAAGTCGTTGCGCGTGATCGCTGATCACATCCGTGCCTGTTCGTTCCTCATCGTCGATGGTGTGCTGCCGTCCAACGAAGGCCGTGGCTACGTGCTGCGCCGGATCATCCGTCGCGCGCTTCGCCATGGCTGGATGCTTGGCGTGCGTGGCGATTTCTTCTGGAAGATGGTGCAGCCGCTGGTCGAGGAAATGGGCGAGGCGTATCCCGAGCTTGCCGCGAAGCAGGCATTTGTCGAGGACGCCTTGCGTACCGAGGAACAGCGCTTTGGCGAAACGCTGGAACATGGCATGCGCGTGTTCGACGATGTGGCGGGTAAATCGGGCATAACCATCCCTGGCGCCGACGCGTTTCGTCTCTATGACACTTACGGTTTTCCCGTCGACCTCACCGCCGACATCGCGCGTGAGCGCGGCCTGGAAGTGGACATGGAGGGCTTCGACAAGGCCATGAACGAGCAGCGCGAGCGAGCCCGCGCTGCCGGTCGTTTCGAGGCCAAGGGGCTCATGCCGGCAGATCTGGCGAGTCAGCTGAAGCCCACGATCTTTCTCGGCTATGACGCTCTGTACAGTGAGGCCAGCAAGGTCGTCGGCATCGTCCGTGACGGCAAGCAGGTCAGCGAGCTTGGCGAGGGTGAGGAGGGCTTGCTGATTCTCGATCGCACACCGTTCTATGCCGAATCGGGCGGGCAGGTGGGGGATACCGGCGAGTTGATCAATGCCGCCGGCCGGCTCGATGTGCGCGATACGCTGAAGATGGGCGGCGTGTTCTTTGGTCACGCTGGCCGCTGGCACGGCGCGCAGCCGCTGCGTACCGGTGATGTGGTCGAGGCCAGCGTCAATGCGGCACGTCGTCAATCGATCGTGCTCAATCATTCGGCCACCCATCTGCTGCACGCGGCCTTGCGCAAGGTGCTGGGCGATCACGTCACCCAGAAAGGCTCGCTGGTCGCGGCTGAGCGGCTGCGTTTCGACTTCTCGCACTTCAAGCCGATGAGCCGCGAGGAGCTGGCTACGGTCGAGGCGATGGTGAATGCCGAAGTGCGCCGTAACGCCGCCGCCGAAATCCATAACATGGCTTACGATGAGGCAATCGAGTTTGGCGCCATGGCCCTGTTCGGCGAGAAATACGGCGCCGAAGTGCGCGTGTTGAAGATGGGCGATTTTTCCACCGAATTATGCGGCGGTACGCATGTCAGCCGCACCGGTGACATTGGCCTGTTCAAGATCGTCAGCGAGGCCGGCGTGGCTTCTGGCGTGCGTCGTATCGAAGCGGTGACTGGCGATGGCGCCTTGGCCTACGTGACGGATGAAGAGCGTCGCCTCGGTGAACTGTCGCACCTGCTTTCGAGCAGCGGTGACGATGCGATCGAAAAATTGCGGCAGATCTTCGACCGCCAGAAAAAGCTTGAGCGCGAGCTGGAGTCGTTGCGCAGCAAGTCGGCCGGCTCGGCCATCGCCGATCTTGCCGGTACGGCCCAGGACGTTGATGGCATCAAGGTCGTTGCGGCACGGCTGGAAGGTCTCGACGCCAAGTCGTTGCGCGATGGTGTCGATCAACTCAAGCAGCAACTCGGCGACTGCGTGGTGCTGCTGGCGGGCGCGGCCGATGGGCGCGTATCGCTGATCGCCGGTGTGCATGGCAAGGCGCTGGGCAGGATCAAAGCTGGTAGTGTCGTTGCCCATATCGCTGCACAGATTGATGGTAAGGGCGGTGGTCGGCCGGACATGGCGCAAGGCGGCGGTTCGGATACACCCCAGTTGCCTGCGCTCCTGGCCGCCTTGCCGGCGTGGATTTCGAGCCAGTAAGTCGGCGCTGAGTTGCGGCGTGCCGCGCCCCTTGTCATCGTTCGGACGCATTGCGCGGGGGGGCGGCGCTCGGCTAGTATCAACGCAATGTGTACGCTGCCGGGGCAACGGTGGAGTCACCAGTCATGACAGCTAACCAGTGTCAGGGCTGTGAGCCGGGAAGGCGGAAGGGCCTTCGATGGATCAATCGTCGAACTGTGGATGGATGGAGGCTCAGGGGTGAGGCGCCCTCAATCCACAGGCCCATGACCAAACATTTATGGAGTTACAACCATGTTGATTCTGACCCGCAGGGTCGGCGAAACCCTGATGATCGGCGACGAGGTGACCGTCACCGTTCTGGGCGTCAAGGGCAATCAGGTGCGCATAGGCATCAATGCCCCCAAGACCGTCGCAGTGCATCGCGAAGAAATCTATCAGCGCATCAAAGGCGAAAACGGAACAGATAGCGCATCTGACGAAGCCGCCGAGAGCTGATTGACGATCAAAGCTTTACCTTGATCGCACCGATCGGTATCCTTGCCGGCTCTGCAGCAATGCGGAGAAATTTGGAGAGATGCCCGAGTGGCCGAAGGGGCTCCCCTGCTAAGGGAGTATAGGGTCAAAAGCCTTATCGAGGGTTCGAATCCCTCTCTCTCCGCCAAACAGTCTAAGGGTCAGAGAATCATTCTCTGACCCTTAGTTTTTTGGTGCGCCCCAACTTTGCGAACCAGCCTTCGTTTTGGAGAAAAGCGGGCTGCCTGAATTCCAGTAATTGGTAAAGAATTGCAAAGTGCGGGGCCCGCCAATTTGCACTTCAGATTGGTTTCGAGCGCACTTGGCGCGAACTGCGTTGCCGGTGGAACTTACTGATCCGGTCTCTGTGTCTTGTCTGATCCCCATGGATCAGATGCCACCGGCTGCTGCTGTACGACCGTCAGCTGAGCTGCCGCAAGCGGGCTTCAGCAAGCGTGCGAATCCAAGCCAGAGCGTCAAGGATCCGAGTGCAATGGCTCCGAGTAAAAGAAACGCCGCGCGGTAGCCGAACATCTGCGCGATCAGGCCACCCAGCGCCGGGCTCAACGCTGCACCAAGTCCCTGTACTGTCATTACCGCGCCCTGGCCCACGTTGACGTGGCCGGTACCTTGCATGAGGCGCGCGACCAGCGCAGGAACGGCTACGCTCTGCAGGCCGGCCCCAATGCCATCAAGCGCCTGTACCGGCCACACGCCCCAGCTCTTGATCACCATGGCGGCGATCAGGCCACGCAACGGCAATGCGAGAAATGTCAGCAAGATCACCCACCAGTGCCCGCGCGTTCGTATCATGCGGATGGCAAACATCGACGTGGCCACCATCACCAGTTGAGCCACGACAATTGTTTTGGCGGTAAAAATGGCCGGATTTCCCTCGTGCGCCGCGACGACTGCCAGTCCATACAACGGCAGCATGGCCGCATTGCCTAGATGGAAAAAGGCCAGCGCGCCGGCCAGGATCAGCAGTGGCCGATTGGTGAAAAGCACGCTGAAACCGGAGGCTTTTTCGCCATCCTGGTCGTCGCCTTCCAGTCCTCGTGCATGGCGATTGTTGATCGATTTACGTGGAATGAGCAGCACGCTAATGATGGCGAGTACGGCGAACAGGCCAGCCAGGGAAAAGACCGCGGCGAAACCGAATTTCCAGCCGAGGAAGCCGGACAGGCTTGCGCCGATCACGTTGCCCGCGTGATTGGCGACCTGATTGCGGCCAAACTGCCGGTCGAAGCCGACCTGGCTTACCATGCCTAACGTGATGCCTGCGAGGGCCGGGCCCAGGGCGGCGCCGGCCACCGCGGTGGCAATCTGCGATGCGGCTACCATCGCGTAGGAGGGTGAGAACCAGAGCAGCGCGGAAGCCAGCACGGTGAATATGCTGCCGATGACGACCAGTGCCCGCTTGCTGCGCGACGCATCCACCAGCGCTCCGGCCGGACCGGTGGCGAGCATGCCGGCGATGCCGCCGATGGTCATCACCGAACCGATGGCACCCGTGCCCCAGCCTTTGCCCTGCAGGAAAACACCGAGAAACGGACCGATACCGGCCTGTACATCCGCCATGAAAAAATTCAGTGATTCCAGCGCGTGCCGGCCAGGAATTTTCTGTGGCGGTTGGGCGCTCACCACTTTGGGTAAAAGGCGTCGAGCGTGCCGGGTTCAAAATCGTGATCGCCCGGTATGGCGAGCACGGGTAGTGTGAGATCGCTCAGCATGTCGCCGAAACGACAGTACTGTTCCGCCACGCCGTTGTTGGCGTTGTCGCCAGGAAGGAAAATGAAATCCACGCTGCTGTTGAGATAGCGGTTCGCTTCACGCACCAGTGTTTCCAGGCGGGGAATGCTGATGTACTCGTCCTCATGGCTGACGTGCAGATCACCGCAGTGAGCCCAGGTCAGCATGGCTTAACCCTCGTCCGTTCGCTGAGCACACGGTGCAGGATGGGATGCGCGGCGCCAGCGAGTCATCGCGCCATGACGTGTGGGCGTATAGATCGTCAGTGGCTCGTGCATGGTGTTTCCTCGAAAAGGTCGGCCGTCATCGGCTTGCCGGATCTGCCGGCAAGCTGGCAATCACCTCAAATTTGATTTCGAAAACAGCGCTCCCGCGTGATCTCTATGCCACGAGGAGGATCAATTTTCCGTCAGTGGTGAGTCGCATGAGCCTTGTGTGGACCTTTCCTGGGTTTCTTCTCGTGCTGCTCGGGGGGCCTGGGCGTGTCGATCAGCGTGGCCGTGTCCTTGCCCATGGCCTTGGCATCGACGACGGTGCCCTGCCTTGTCGTCAGGGCATGGCCGCGAACGCTCAGTGGTGCGTCGATCACCAGAAGATCAGCGAGGTGCTCGGCGCTGTGCGGCGGGAAACGGATCACGGTGCCGTCGTCCAACAGTGCTCCATGTGTATTGCCCTTGGGGCCATGCAGCAGGCGTTGGATCAGGCCGCTATGCGTCATCGACTTGGCGTGCTCGCCGGATTTGTGCGTCGGTTTGCCTGGCTTCTCGTGTTTCGGGCTGGGGCCATCATCGACGATGCGTTTGCCGTTCGCCGCGTCGATGGCAACGGCGACGATCAAATCGCTGTTGCGCGTTTTCACACCGTATACGGTGAGCTTTGCGCCGGGTGCCAGCTCCTTGAGCAACTGCGAGGATAGACGGGGTGGCGTGTGGATCTCGGTGCCGTCGCTCAGCAGCAGGCCATCGATATCGGCCTTCGGGTTGAGGACAAAACGGTCGAGGGTACCAACGGTTTTTGGCAGGTAATCGGGATCAAGATGGCACATACGGTTCACTCCGTGGGTACGTGGGATAAGGTTCGGGAGGCGCGCTCACGAGAACATCGAAGAGGCGTGGACTCACCCGGCAAAGCCCACTATGGCCTTCGAATTCGCAGGAATTGTGCAGGGAATGCGTGCTGAGCCATCACGTCCGCGAACAACGCGTATGACTGCGCATCGACGCGATACGTTGGCCTCGGCGGACTATGTGCTCCGCTGCCTAACCCTGAGCAACAGTGGAGAATTCCACCGTGCAGGTCGCTGTGGATTCGCAGTGCAGGGTGATCTCGACAGGGATCATCGCGCTGCCATCGCTATCCTTCGAATCGACGCCCCTGTTACGCGCAAATCGAGGAAACGCGCCACCTGCCACCAGCAGACGAAGGTGATGGCCGCTGGGTACTCGCCACGACGTGGGAAACGCCTTGAGCACGCTCGCTCGCGGGCTCGCATCAGGTGGCGAAGATGGGCGGAGCCTGATGTAGCCATCCGTGATGTTTATCGTGCGGTCGCGTGGATCGACATCGCACAGGCAGACAAAGAGATCGTGATGCGGGCGGCTGGCTGATGTCGTCAGGGTAACGATGACATCGCCAATGATCTCTATCGGCTGATCGAGAGTGGGACCATCGAATGTCAGCACATCTTTTCGCATGCTGAGAGAACGCACGTTGCCGCGCCCCTTTGCATTGGCAAGCGTGGGTCCGGCAAGGCTTGGCGTGGGATCGGATGGATCGTAAGTGAACGACCGCACGCCAGGCGTGATGACGCCATCGCTGAGTCGGCCGTCCGCGCTGAGCGCAAGGCGCGTCGCCTCGTTATTTCCAGGCGGCCACGTCTTTGCTTCGCGCCATTCGTTCGGCCCGTTGACCCAGAACTTCACGCGATTGAGATCCTGGGTGCGAGCTGGCGGTTTGCCCTTGAGATGGATGTCGAACCACTCCAGCGCATCGCGCAGGCTTTCGCCGATCATGCCCGGACTGCCGTGCGTCCATTGACCGACGCTGATGCGCGCCGTGCTTCCCTGTGCGCGCAACAGCCTGAAATCGCGCATCTGGTAGGTGAAGAAAAAATCGGACCAACCGGTGACCATGCTCATCGGTGCCTTGATGCGGTCAATCGTCTTGGTAAACCGGATCGGTTCCCAGAAGACGTCGTCAGGATCGCGCGTTGTCCATTCGCGCCAGAAGTCGATGCGTTTTCCCAGCGCCTTGACGTCCAGCGTCTCGACCGGTAGTTCGTGATAGATGCGATTCAGGGGATCGCCAAATACGCGCTTCAGCGCGTTGCGCAAGCCTTGGCCGCTCTCCTGTTGATCGAGCTTACGTGCCCAGACCAGCAGGTCCTGCAGGCGAAATCCACCACCGTCGTGGATCGCTTCCTGGAAATCACTGGTCGTTACCACGGTCGAAATCGCGGAGAGGCGGTCGCCTAGTTCGGCGGCGATCGCCCATTGCACCTGGCCCATGTAACTGCCGCCGTGCAGGCCGAGCTTGCCCGAAAACCACGGCTGCTTTTCGATCCATTCCACCGTGTCGATACCGTCGTCGGCTTCCTGGAAAAACGGATTGAACTGACCGCCTGAGCCGAACGTTCCCCGACAGCTTTGAATCACGGCGATATAGCCGCGATTCGCGAAGGCTTGGGCGAGCAGTGCGATAACGCTGTGACGTCCATAGGGTGAGCGCAGCAGCACCGTCGGCTCGCCGGATGGCTTGGCGGGCAGGTAGATATCGCCTAGCAGAGTCACGCCGTCACGCATGGTGAAAGCCACGTCACGGTGCCGAACACTGCGCGAGGTTCGCGGCGGCAGTCTCAGAAGGCGATCAATCAGCATGCGGGTTCTGTGGACTAGCGTCTCGTTCGAGTGGCGGATGTCGATCTGGCAGATCGTGCTGACTGACGCGCCTGTTTGACGGCGTAGGCATAGGTACCCAGCAATACCTGGCTGCAGTTGTGCACCATTTTCTCCTCCGAGTCACGATAGTCGGACAGCAACCACGCGGTACCCGCATTGATCATGGCGCCGACCAGCGCAAAACCCACGATGCGCTGATCATCGTGATCGCCCAGTGCATCCTGCGTCGCTTTATCGACGAAAGAAATAATCTGCCTGGCAAACTCGAAAATGTTGCGTTGATAAGTGGCGTCGGTTTCCGCGCTGACGCCCATGACTTCGAGCATCAGCACGCGCGCCGCACAGGGATCGCGCAGGAACAAAAAGAACACCCGTAGCCCGGCAGCAACCTTTGCCTCAAGCTTCTCGCCCTGCTTTTGTATCACTTGTTGCAGTGAAGCATGCAGACGTTGAGCGTGGTGCTCGTAGGTGACGCGCAGCAGATGATCCGCGCTGTCGAACGCGGCGTAGAAATAGCGATCGTTCAACTTGGCTTGCCGGCAGATCGATTTCACGGTTGCCTTGCGAAAGCCCACGGTGCCGAACACCTGGGTGGCCGCCTGGATCAATGCATCGCGCCGTTCGGCGGCCCGATCTTCGTGTGCAATGCCGCCGTAAGCACGGCCAGTGGCGACGGTCTCTGCCTTTTTCTTCATGAACACATTTGACAGCAGAAAGTACAAAATTTAAAGTGGTGATGAGTAACACCAGAATTTCTTGGCTATTGAGGTAACTGCAATGCGCCACTTCAAAGGCAAGGTCGCCGCGATTACCGGTGCTGCATCCGGTATGGGGCGCAGTCTCGCGGTCGAGTTGGCCAAACGAGGTTGCGGGTTGGCACTCAGTGATCGCAACGAAGATGGCCTCAAGCAGACCGCCGCGATGTGCGCCGCTTACACGGTGAAGGTCACCACCCAGACGCTGGACGTGTCCGACCGCGCGGCCGTATTCAGCTGGGCCAGGCAGTCAAATGAAGTACACGGCAAGATCAACCTGATTTTCAACAACGCCGGCGTTGCACATACGGCATCCGCCGCTACAGCATCGATTGAAGATTTCGAATGGATCATGGGCATCAACTTCTGGGGCGTGGTGCACGGTACGCAGGCGTTTCTGCCCTACCTGCACGCTTCCGGCGAAGGCCATGTGATCAACTTGTCCAGCCTGTTCGGCCTGATGGCGATGCCGACGCAAAGCACCTACAACGCCAGCAAGTTTGCCGTGCGTGGTTATACCGAAGCGCTGCGGATGGAGCTGGAACTGGAAGGTGCGCCGGTCAGCGCGACCAGCATCCACCCTGGTGGTGTCGCCACCAATATCGTGAACGCGTCGCGGATCGACCAGCAGATTGTCGATGCGACCGGGCAGGACGAAGAGACGCACCGCCGCCGCGCCAATCGCCTGATCAACGTCACCACGCCGGACACCGCCGCACTGCAGATCCTCGCCGGCGTCGAACGCAACGCGCGCCGCGTGTTGGTGGGCAAGGATGCGTGGGTACTCGACAAAGTCATACGCCTGCTTGGTTCGGCCTATCAGCTGGTGGTGCTTCGGCGCGCCCGCGAGATGCTCGGCGGTGGCGGCAAAAACAGTACAGACACTCAAAAGGCTGGTTGAAATCTTCGCTTTGCGTATGGGCGTCCCCAAGCCTGCCGTACGCCACTATCAGCAATGGACGATCGCATGACATCGATTACCGAATTCAACGTATCCGCCAGCAATGCCTTGTCAGCGACTGCTCAGCATGGTTCCGTGCATGCACAGCCAAACGCTGACGTCGACTACGACGTGCTGATCGTCGGGGCAGGTTTGTCCGGTATCGCGGCGGCCTACCATTTGCGTGATCGGCTGCCATCGACGCGCTTTGCCATCCTGGAGAGCAGGTCGAGTCTCGGGGGTACGTGGGACCTGTTCCGCTACCCCGGCATTCGCTCGGACTCGGATATGTACACTTTGGGTTTCAGCTTTCGCCCATGGCAGGGCGACAAGGCCATTGCCGATGGCCAGAGCATTCTGGACTATGTCAAAGATACGACGCGCGAGTTCGGAATCGACAAGACGATCCAGTTCGAACACAAGGTGATCGGCGCCGACTGGGATTCATCGCTTGCGCGCTGGAGCGTGCAGGTCGAGCGCAGCGCCGATGGTCACGTCGAACGTCGGCGCTACACCTGCAGCTTTCTCCATATGTGCAGTGGTTATTACGATTACGATCAGGGCCACGCACCGCAGTGGCCGGGCATGGACCAGTTTGCGGGACAGATCGTGCATCCCCAGCAATGGCCTGCCGGTCTGGCTTATGCGGACAAACGCGTGGTAGTAGTTGGCAGCGGCGCGACGGCGGTGACCCTGGTGCCGACGATGGCCGTTACGGCAAAACACGTCACCATGCTGCAGCGTTCGCCGACCTATATTTTTGCATTGCCATCGCGTGACGCGATTGCCGACAAACTGCGTGGATGGTTTCCATCAACGATCGCACATCGGCTTGTTCGTACCAAGAACGTGCTGCTCAGCATGTATCTCTACAACTACGCTCGCCGCAAGCCCGAAGCAGCCAAGAAGGCGATCCTCAAGATGGCGGCCAAGCAGCTCGGTCCCGACTTCGATATCGGCAAACATCTGACGCCGCGATACAAGCCGTGGGATCAGCGGCTGTGCATTGTGCCCAATGGCGATTTGTTCAAGGCGATACGCGCCGGCAAGGCATCGATCGTTACGGATGAAATCGAGTCGTTCACGAGCACCGGGCTGCGCCTGCGCAGCGGTGAGCTGCTCGATGCCGACATCATCGTTACTGCGACAGGCCTGAAGTTGAAACTACTCGGCGGCGCAAAGATCACGGTTGACGGCAGGCCGATAAATCTTGGCGACACCGTGTCGTACAAGGGCATGATGTCCAGCGGCGTGCCGAATCTCGCTTCGACATTTGGTTATACCAACGCTTCATGGACGCTGAAGGCCGAGCTGGTGGCCAAGTATGTTGCGCGTCTGTTGCAGCATATGCAGACGAATGGCTATGACACCTGCGTGCCCGTACTGGACAACCAGGACGTAGGTACGCAGCCGGCGGTTGATCTGACGTCAGGATACATCCAGCGTGCGGCAGCATCGTTGCCAAGGCAGGGCCTGCACAAGCCCTGGATCTATCATCAGAATTACGCGTTTGACCTGGCCGCTTTCCGCTTCGGCAAGCTGGAGGATGGGGCGATGCGCTTCGAGCGGCGTAAAGTGGCCAAACACGCGGGTAGTGATGCTGCCTACGTTGCAGAAGAGCAGACTCCGGCAAAAACGAGGGCAAGCTTGTGACCATCGTTCTTTCGATCATCGTTTTGTTGATCATTGTGATTGCAGGGCTCGCGGTCTTTTCTTCCTACGTTGCAAATAAGGTGGAAAAGGCACTGCCGCCGCAGGGCAAGTTTGTCGACATTGGCGGGGATCGTATTCATTACGTCGAGCAGGGCAGTGGACCGGCCATCGTCATCGTGCACGGCCTGGCCGGACAGCTGCTCAACTTTGCCTATTTGCCAATGCAGGAGTTGGCACGCTCGCATTGCGTCATTCTTATCGACCGACCGGGCGCAGGCTATTCGACGCGTGGCGCGCAGTCGTCCGCAGCTATCTTTTCGCAAGCAGCGACCGTGGCTGGCTTTATCGACGCGTTGAAGCTGGACAAGCCCATGCTCGTTGGGCATTCACTGGGCGGTGCGCTCGCGCTGGCCGTTGCATTGAACCATCCGCAGTCCGTCTCGCGACTGGCGTTGATCGCCCCGCTGACGCACGCGGAAACTGACCCACCCACAGCCTTTCGCGGTCTGGCCATTCCATCGGCGCTGATGCGTCGCGTGATATCGCACACTCTGGCCATACCGTTGTCGATCAAGACAGGGGCCAAGGTGCTGGACTTCGTGTTTGGGCCGGAACCGGTGCCGAAGGATTTCCGCGTTAAAGGCGGTGGTCTGCTGGGACTGAGGCCGCGCAGCTTCTATGCCGCATCAACCGACATGCTCGCGGTCTCCGCTGATATGCCAATAATGGAGAGCCGATACGCGACACTGCGTCTGCCGATCGATGTGCTGTACGGCCGGCAGGATCGGGTGCTCAGCTACCGGCGGCACGGCGAGGCGCTCAAGCAGAAAATTCCACACGCTACGCTGAAGCTGGTGGACGGTGGTCATATGTTGCCGGTCACCGCACCGACGATGACGGCCGACTGGCTGCTCGCGATCGCGAACGGATGAATAAAGGCACCATCACAATATTTGACTCTGCTGACACTGACAATTCGGCGTAGATAGATTGCTCAGCCATTCAAATAGTCCCACATTCTTCTGCCACACGAGTCATATGGCTGAGTGCTTCAGCCAGCTCTGCAGGAACTGCGCCGTCTTTTGGCAGGCAAGCACGGCCTCGGGCGTCTCCGTGGCCGTTGGCCACGCCTGATGCACGTGCGGCATGCCCTCATAGATGTCCAGTTTTACAGCACAGCCAGCAACATCCATCGCCTGGTAGAGACGCACAGAATCGCTGAGCAGTATTTCGCGTGTCCCTGCCTGAATCAGGGTGGGAGGGAACCCACCACTAAAGTCACCATGGATCGGCGATGCGTAGGGATGTTCCAGATCATCGGGCCCGGCATACATATCGATGGCGAAGGCCAGGCGTTCCATATCAAAGAAATCGACATCGAGCAGGGTACGGATCGTGTCGCCTTCAAAGCGGAGATCAACACACGGAGACCACAGCGCAACGGCAGCCGGCATAGGTTTGCCCTGATCTCTGAGCTTGAGTGTCGACGCGATGGCAAGGCAGCCGCCGGCGGAGTCGCCATAGAGAACGGTTTTATCAGCAGGTCTCCCAGCGCTGGCCAAAGCATCGAAGACCGCAATAACTTCGTCGGTTATCGTGTCGAACCGACCACGAGGTGTCACCGTATAGTCGATCGATAGCACCGATTCACCGAGCAGATCCGCGATCACCGCGGGAGCTACGGCATTTGCCGTCGAAGAGCCTCCCGTGAAACCGCCACCGTGGATATAGATCACTCGCGCATCGTGCGGCTGCCGTATTCTTGGAACGTATTCCAGGACTGGCACACAGCCCAGCACATGGCTGATGGTTCGGGTTCCCAGTCGCGCCAGAACCGGCGCAGCCAAGCTCTCGCTGAACGCGTTGCTCCGGTCGTTGTAGGAGGCCCACAGATCGGGATCGTTGCTTAGCGGTTGCGGTTGCGGTCCACCGGCTTTCATTACCTCGGCGACCAGACGGCCGAAAGCTTCGGTCCATTGAGCCGACACGGTGGAAGGCAGATGGAACCGCAATGGTGTGGTGTCAGTGCCATGGCTGGTTTCGGACATATTGACTCCGTAGTTCGGCTAGACGGCCACTCGCGAATGGGAGTGACCGAGGCGGGCGTCTGAAAGCTGTTACGTCAGTGCAGCCTAGATATTTCCCGCACGCGCGATCGAGCCCAGATGAAAAGCGCTGGGCTTTGGCGTTCGCTTGAAGGTTTCAAAGTCGACCTGGACTAGCCCGAAATGCTGCCCGTAACCGGCTGTCCATTCGAAGTTGTCCAGTAGCGACCACTGGATGAAACTGCGCACATCGATGCCTTCGTCGATGCACTGTCGAACTTCGGCCAGCGCTGCGTCGATATAAGCGATACGGCGGGAATCATCGTTGGTGGCGATGCCGCTTTCCGTCACGTACACGGGTTTGCCGGTGCGCGCTGCCGCCAGTCGTATCGTGCCGCCCAGTGCTTGCGGATAGAACTCGTAGCCTGCCGCCGTCATCTCGGTATCGGCGGGCGGATCGATCCGACCACGCAGGCCGATCTGCACGCGGGTATAGGTCTGCACGCCAATGAAGTCGGCGTTTTTCGCCTCGTCGAGCCATGGGCCGTAAAGCTTGTTGGCGACAATCTTTGCCAGGTTTAGCCAGCCAACACCTTGCACATCCTGCATCGTCAGCGACACGCCGACGGGGAAATTCCCGGGACCTGACTTGATCGCTGCCATCGCCTTGCGATGCGCATCCAGTAGCACCGATTCGGTCTTTTCGAAATCCGTAAACACCAACGATGAAAAACGCGCCGAGCCACACCGCTCGACGCAAGCAGTCAGCATTGCGTCGATGTCGTGTTTTGCGTCGGCAGTGCGCAGCAGGGCTAGCAAGCGTTGAACGTTCGCCTCATTGAATGTCGTTGCAGCAGCGATACGATCGCCCAGTCGTTCGGTAGCCTTTTCGGCAAATCGCGCGAACAGATCTGCGCCATCGGCGACTTCGAAGCCGCCGAGCATGGCAAACCACAGCGGTACCGAAAAATGGTTGTATGTCACCATCGGCGCCAGGCCGCGCTGAAGGCACTGATCCAGCATGCGCGAATAGTGGTCGAGTTCGACCATTGAAAATTTGCCCGGCTCCGGTTCGATGCGTGCCCACTCGATGCCGAACCGGTAGCAGTTGAAGCCGAGATCAGCGGCCATCGCGATGTCTTCGGCAAAACGGTGATAGCTGTCGCACGCGTTGCCCGAAGGTTCGACAAACAACGTCGGCTTGACGTTCTCGGCCAGCCAGATGTCGGAGTCGACATTGTTGCCTTCGCTTTGGTGCGCCGAAATCGCCACGCCCCACAAAAAGTCTTTGGGCGCGGCGCGCCCGGTCGGTGCACTGGTCAACGCTGCTTGCCTTTCTTCAATGGTTTGGCTTCAGCAATTGGATAAAGCAGGCCAATGAGTTCACCGAGCACGGCAAGCGATTTTTTGCTGTCGGCCCGATCGCGCCGAAACAGTGCTTCCATCGATAATCCGCGTATCGCCGCCACGAACAGACGATGAACAGCTTCGCCATTCGGACGATCGTTGAGGCCGGCGGCGACCAGGCGCTCGACGATCCATTCATGCGATCGGGCATCAATATTTTGTTGCATGACGCTCAGCTTGTCGGCCAGCTCGTTGTCTGAGCGCGAGGCAAGCATGATCTCCATCACCGCAGTTCCCGACGGGCGACTAATCGCTTCCCACACCATTTCGGGAAGGTCAATCACCCACTGCTTCGGTGTACGGACATCCACCGTTTGGCGGTAATACTGCGCGTCGGCCTCGAACACCGCTTCCACCACGGCCAGCATCAGATCGGTCTTGGCCGGGTACTGATGAGACATCGCTCCGCGGCTGACTCTGGCTTCGTCTGCAACCATGGTGACCGTCGTCGCGCTGTAACCCACGCGATGCAGGCAAGTGATGGCAGCTGCGATGAGCTTGGCCTGCGTGTCTGCGCTGCGCTGGGCTTGCGGTCGTCGCACTGGCACTGCGGTAGGCACTGGCTTGGCTTTGGCTGCTGCCCGCGGTGATGCCTTCTGGGCGGTATGTTTGGTAGTCAAATTGGCATCTCTATCAAGCGAGTTGTAGCAGTCAGTCGGTCATTGCGTTTTACATGCATGATATGCGGCTTGTTGACAACGTCGTCCATCCGATCGTACCCGTCAGAAGCGGGCGTCGAACGAGACGCCCACCGTGCGGAAGGAATCGGCACCGAGTGTCTGGCTATAGGTGTTGGAGTCGCCGAGCAGTGTGCCCGATGGGGTCACAAATCGGTACGTCGGCACGCGCTCGTCGGTCAGGTTGTGGCCGTAGATATAAACACCCCAGCGCCCGTCGTGCGAACGAACGCCAATTTTGGCACCGAGCAGCATGTGGCTGCCGGTGGTATCCGTCGGGTCGTAGGCCTGATCAAAATAGATGCGTGAGGTGTAAACGCCATCGACCGATGCAAGGCCGTCGAGGCCGGCATTCAACGCATGTGTATAGGTGCCGTTGAGGGTGACTTTCCACTTCGGGGAGCCCACTAGCTGGTTGCCACTGGCATTGGCTTCTTTCGCGGTGCTGCCATTGGGATTGACTACCGTGGTGCAGCGATCCGCTACTGTCTGGAAGTTTGGTGCGCAGCCCACAAAGTACCCGTTGCCATATTTGGCGTCGTTGTAGATAGCGCCCAGATTAAGAGTGAAGTTGGTCGTGAGTCGGCCGAACGCGCTCAGTTCAGCTCCCTTGACGGTGACCGAGGGCGCATTGCCGTAGACGAACGTAGCCGATGCGGGGTCAAAGTAAAGCGCCTGAAAATTTTCCAGGTGGGTATGGTAGATGGAGCCGTTGATACCGACACGGTCATCGAGCCAGGTAGTCTTGATGCCAGCCTCCCAAGCGATGGGGATTTCCGGCTTGACCAGCACCGGCACGTTGTTCGTGGCGGCCTGATCATTCACTGCCGGACCTTTGTAGCCCTTGGTAAACGTGATGTAACCCATCGCGTTGGATGTCAGGTCGTCCTGCACGCCCAGTCGGAAGGAATTGTATTTGTTGTCGGTACGTCCGCTGATGGCAGCGAGTCCGTTGATCGGAAAGAGCGCCCCGGGCGCGAGCTGCCGAACGGTATTGGCAGAGACATCGTCATCGCCATAACGCAGTCCGATAATGCCGCGAAATGTCGGCGTGAATTTCAATGTGGCTTCGCCATAACCCGCATAGCTTCTTTCTCTCGACTGGGTCAGCGATGCCTGGCCGGCCAGAATGGGAAGGCCATCCTCCAGCAGCGGCTCGCCTTCTTCCAGCGCGTTGTAGATATTCGTGCTGTGGTAGTAGTAAAGACCACCGACATAGTCGAGGAAATCATTGTTCGATGAGGTTACGCGGAATTCCTGACTCTCCGTGCGCAGGTTGATGTTATTGGTGTTGGTGTTGACGATATCGACGGGTGTGCTGTCCGCATCACCGCCGCCGCCAGCCCTGAGATGACGTACTGCGGTGATCGACGACAGCGTCGTTCCGCCAAAGTCATAGTCGACCTGAGCTGATAATCCTTCGGACTTGGCGGTATAGCCACTGGGACCATCGGTGCAGGTGCGGTTGTTGTCCTGAGTTGGTACGAGCCCGCACAGACTGAGCAGATTGCTCAGCGTGCTGCCTGGTGTGGACTGATAGACCGGAAAGTCGGTAAAGCCGACCTTTTCGAAGATGCGGGAGTAGTCGGCGATGAGATTGACGGTGAGCTTGTCGGTGGGCTGCCAGAGGTAGCGCAAGCGCGCGCTTTGATTCCGGTTCTCGCCCCAGCTGTGCTGGTAATCGTTGTAGACCGTGTCAGGTTGGCGGGTATCGGCGACGGACAAACGCAGGGCTGAGTAGGCCGAAACCGGCAGGTTCAGCACCGCTTGATGGGTGTAGCTGTCGCGACTGCCCTGATCGGCGTGGACAATGACCTCGGCCTTGCTGGGATCCGGTGCGTTGGTTGTGATGTTGAGCACACCGGCCGAAGTGCTGCGTCCGAACAACGTGTCTTGCGGGCCTTCGAGCACTTCCACGCGCGCGATATCGAACAGTTGCGGGGCACTGGCCATGGCGTTACCCAGTGAAACGCCGTCGACGACTATCCCTACGCTCGGCTCCGCTGTCTGAGCGTTTTGCGGCACGCCGATGCCGCGGATCTGCAGTGCGATGGGTTGCCCTGCTTGCGCGCTGAGAGCGGGTACGGCGTCCGTAAGATCCGCGATATTGTTCAAACCCTGATTCTGCAACTGCGCTGCGCTGACTACGGTGACCGTCACCGGCACCGACTGGATCGACTCCGCACGCTTGGTCGCCGTCACCATGATTTGCGAGAGGTTCGCCGCCTTGTCGGGTGACGCGGCTCCTGCGTTCGTGGTTTGGCTCGTTTTGTTGTCCTTCGCGTTTGCCGGCACGGCTGGGGCAGCTGTAGATGCCTGTGCAGGGTCGATGCCGACTGGCGTTTCCTGCGCATACAGCGGGGTCGCCATGGTCATCAAGGCACTGCTGCAGGCGAGCATGATCAAATAAGAAGTGCGCACTATTTCCCCTCCAACGAAGTCTAACGGCGGCGCCCTGGATCGAAGCGAAAATCAGAGCGTGGCCGAAAGATAGGCTCGTATTTACAAACAGGCAAGTCTGTTTTTTGACGCAACGCAGCGAGAAGATGGCTATTCGATGACGTGCTGAAGGCGCACATGACCTATGCGCGCGCGCCTTCCAGTCCAGCACTCGGCGACATGCATGAACTCGGCTGCATACGCATGAATGAGCTGATTGGCCGGCTCTGCGCCGGTCGGGAAGATTAAGCGGCGATTAGAGTGATCGGTAGCAAGCGCGACCCGCCACGGCGGGATCGGTCATGCTTTTTTGCGTCAAAGACGACGATTGCAGTGCAGCATCACTCGAAATCGAGGCGCCACAGTTGGGCAGATTTTGTCGCCCAATGATCCGAAAGACCGTGTTTGAGCCGTGCAGCCAGACGAGAACCGAAGATTTCAGCGAGAGCAGGATGATCGTGTAAGACGACTCTTTGCTGAAGACGGCTTACATCATATGGACGTCTATTTGAAATGGAAGCTAGGCAAGAGATCCAATTCGTCGTTCCGACAACGCTGCAATTATCTCCGCATGGCGGCGACGATTCACGCGATATCCAAAGATGACGAAGATCCCGGTCAGGCCAATGGCCGCCGCCCCCGGACCGGCGAACAGTCCAAGCAGTTCAACCGTGCGCGGCGAAAGGCTGGCATGCAGGCCGCCTGCCGCGGCGAGATCGTTCGGAAAGCCGATGAATTGGAGAATGAGGCCCGCAAGCAGGGTGCCGATGCCCGCTGACATTTTCGCTGCAAAGGTCCAGCCGGCAAAGTAGAGACCTTCGCGCCGGGTGTGAAAAAGGAATTCATGCTCGTCGACGGCATCCGCCATCATCGCGCCGAAAGCCACCGCGACTATGGACAACATCGCACCGTTGAACAGGCTGAAGCTGGCAAGCAGCAAGGCAAGCGGCATGTGCGATAGCGGCACTAGTCCTAGCAGTCGCAGTACTACCGGAATAGCCATCGCGAGCATCATGCCAATCCATCCGATAAACACCGTGGTGCGTTTCTCGAAGCGGCGAAGTAAGCCCGCCAGCGGAGCACCGATCAGCAGGCCGACAAACAGGCTCAGCGTGACAAGTTGCGTTTCGTTGGTTTCCAGATGCCAGAAGAAGGTATTTGCATGCAAACCCAGCGAGAGCGACACGCCAAGCGATACAAAGAAAAGTATCGCGGATGCAAACAGCGCCCTGAAGGAGGCATTTTTGAATAGTTCGACGATGCCGGCGATAAAGTTGGCACGATTGCCGCCAGCAGCGTTGACGCCTTCATGCATTCTTCCGCGCATCTTGTAACCGGCGACAATCGAAGATATTGCGCCAATCGCCATCAAGGCGGCGCAGGCCATGGCGAATGTGGCGTAGGCGTCACGGTGCATCAGGCCGCCAGGTCCTTTGAGAAACACGCCGAAGCCAAGCGCTACGGCGACCAAGCCGGCGGCCATGCCGAGTCCCCAGCGCCATGCGGCGATGGCCATACGCTCCTTGTGGTTGTCGGTGACCTCGGCACCCAGTGCGAGATAGGGCAAGTTGAACAGCGATATCGATAGCCGCAGCAGCAGCGATACGATCATCACCAGAATGAACAGGGCTGTGCCGCTTGCGTTCTTTGGCAGCGAGAAAATCAGTACCAGCGAGATCGATGCGGGTATAACAGCGGCGATCATGAAAGGCAGTCGGCGTCCCCACCGCGAGCGCCAGCTATCCGAAATAAATCCGATAACCGGGTCGACAATGGCATCGATCACCAGTCCCGCCGAAATAGCGATGCCGGCAGCCGATCCAGATAGTCCGCACACGGCTGTGAGATAAAACAACAGGAAAATGTTGATTGCATTCGACGACGCGCCGTCGAGCAACTGGCCTAACCCGTAGCCGAACTGCAGGCCAACGGAGAGGCGTGAGCTGCGTCCAGTGGCTGTCGGCGAGATAACAGTGGCGCCCTGCTGCAAATCGGTTTCCAAATTCATGCGTGCTGTACTCGATACCCATGCATGCGCCATGGGATATAAGGTGATGATAGAAATCCCGCGACCCAGGCGGCGCACGTTGCGTCGGCATAGCCTCCGCCCGCCCGCGTGTACTCGATAGGTGATCCAGTCTGGCATGTCACGGTATCGGGACTTATGATGATGCGCAACTCGCACTGCGGCACGATTTGCGCGCACCCGGTTGCGTTAGAACGCTGCATGCCGCGATGAGGATCGCTGCAAAGCGTAAAGTCACCAAGAACAGACGGCAGGAATGAGCATGAGCAAACCCGTGGCAGCCAAGCGTGAAAAAGCACCAGCAAAGCCGCGCCTGCCGGCTACCGAGCGGCGCGCAAAATTCCTCGAGGCGGCCGCCGAGATCGTCGTGCAACAGGGTCTGCCAGCCGTAACGATGGAAGAGGTCGCCGCACGAACCGGCGTCAACAAACGCCTTGGCTATCGCTACTTCACCAATCGCGAAGAGCTACTGCATGCACTGCTGAATCAGGAGATGGAGGAAGCGGGGAGCAGGGCGCGAGCGGTGCTTCCCGCCAACCCGGACTTGCGCCTGCGCGTCAGCGTCAACATCCGTGTTTGGCTGGAGCTGGTGCGCGAGCGCGGGCCGCTGTTGTCGCGGTTGTTTTCCGATGAGGCGGTATTTCCGGATATCGCCAGGGAAGTTCACGAGCGTTCGATAAAAGACTGGGCTGGCGTATTGCGTGACTCGCACGGTTTACCGAAGGCGAGGGCGGAGGTGCTGGCACGGGTGTTTCTGGCGGCGCTGCGCGGAGCGGTCGAGTCGCTGAGCAGCAAGGTAGCTACGCTGGATGAGATTGTCTCGATTTACACCGCGGTGGCCGTTGCCGGTGCGGATGCGGCTGCCAAGCTGAAGCGAGCCAGATGATGCTTGCGTCGGGCCTTATGTCACGATACCGTGACAACGATTTGAGGCGCTGATTGTTTGAAGCGCCTCATCGACAAGGCGCATCCGATGATCAGTATGTTCAGCACGTGGCGGGTAAAGGATTTCGATGTTGGCACTGCTGCAGCGAGTCATATCGCAGCAGAAAGCCTCGATGCGGCAGACTGGATCGACGTGCCCATACCGGGTGATCTCTATCTTGCCCTGCACGCCGCCGGGCGATTGCCCGATCCATTCGGCGATCGCACCGAGTCCGAGTGCGCCTGGGTCAAGGATCGTGAATGGTGGTGGTGCGCGGACTTCGATGCACCAGCTATCGCAACGAATCAGCGGCTGATCCTCACGTTTGAAGGCCTCGATACCTTTGCCACGGTCTGGTTGAACGGCAAGTCGCTTGCTTCGACGGACAACATGTTCCGTGCGTGGTCGTTCGACATTGGCGAGCACACGCGCCCGGGATCGAACGCGCTGCTCGTCAGCTTTACGCCAACCTCTACGGCGATTGTCGACAAGGCGATGCCGGTGTGGTCGATCATTTCCGATCCGATCGAGGAGACCAAGCGCAACTTTATCCGCAAGGCACAGTTTGGCTGGGGTTGGGATTGGGGCCCGCGACTGCCGACGGTGGGCATCTGGAAGCCGGTGACGTTGCAGCTTGAAACGGATGCGGCTATCGAAGCGATCAAGTTCACGACGCAAGACATTTCTGAGGCACGTGACCATGCAAAGGTCAGCGTGGAATTGTCGATCGATGCATTTTCGAACGCTGCCTCACTCTCTGCTGGAATCGTGCTACGCGACCCACAAGGTGTCGTCGTTTACCAGCGCACTCTTGGGCTGTCTGGTGCGAAGGCGTCGATCGAACTCAATATCGATGATCCCCAGCTTTGGTGGACGCCGGAACTGGGTGCGGCGAGTCTTTACGCGCTCAACGTGGTGCTCAAGGCCGACGAACGAATCATCGACTTTCGCGACATGAAGGTCGGTATTCGCACCATTGCCATCGATACTTCGTCGGATGCCGACGAACCAGGCGCCAGCTTCTTCCGGTTTGTGGTGAACGGCGTGCCGATCTTCGCGCGTGGCGTGTGCTGGGTGCCGGCCAGCTCGTTCGTCGGCGCGGTCGATGAGCCGCATTATCGCCATCTGCTGCGGATGGCCGCCGATGCCAATATGAACATGATTCGTGTGTGGGGCGGCGGCGTTTACGAGCACGACGCGTTCTATGACGTTTGTGATGAACTCGGTCTGCTGGTCTGGCAGGACTTCATGTTTGCCTGCGCGCCTTATCCCGAGCATGAGCCGGCATTCGTCGAGAATGTGCGTGCCGAGGTGCGCCATCAGATCGAGCGCCTGCGCCACCATGCATCGCTCGCCGTCTGGTGCGGTAACAATGAAGGCCAGGCGGTGCAGGGTTTCATGAACCGCATGACCGGCGGTAACGAGCCGCTGGCCGGTGCGCTTTACTACGACAAAGTCATGCCCGAAGCGCTGGCCGAGCTGGACCCGACCACGCCTTACTGGCCGGGCAGCCCGACCGGCGGCCCAAGTGACAACAGCATGTTGGCCGGCGACGTGCATCATTGGACGGTATGGCATGGCTTGCCGTTGGTTCCGATCGATGAGCCGGTCGGCAGCTTCGATCACAGCCCTGAAGGTGTTGCCTATACGCGCTATGCCGAAGACAACGCACGCTTTATCAGTGAATACGGCATCCAGGCATCGCCGGGTATGCCGACGCTGCAGCGCGCGCTGCCCGAAGACCAGCGTGTGCTGGGTAGCGAAGGATTGCTCAATCGCATCAAGGACAAGCCGAAGGACAAAGTCGACGCGATGCTGATTCCGGTAACGGGATTGCCGACCACGCTGGAAGAGTATGTCGACTTCACTCAGATCACGCAGGCCGAGGGGTTGAAGTTCGGCATCGAACATTTCCGCCGTCGCAAGCCGCACTGCTCCGGTTCGCTGATCTGGCAGTACAACGACTGCTGGCCGGGCATTAGCTGGAGCCTGGTGGACTACTACGGTTTCGGCAAGGCCGCTTATTACTACACCTCGCGCGCCTACGCGCCGGTGCTGGCTTCGTTCAAGTCACTGGACGACGGTGGTGTCGAGTTGTGGATCACGAACGACACGCTCGACACCTTGCGCGGCGAAGCCATCGTCGAACTCGGTACATTCGATGGAGACACTATCTGGAGCGTGCCGTGGGCATATGACGTCGAGCCCAATGGCAGCAAGCCGGTCTGGCAGGCATCCGCTGCGCAGCTAGGTAGTTCCGCAAGCCGCTTTCTGACGGTGAGTTCCAGCAACGATGTATTCGAAACCAATCGCTGGTTTTTTGCGGCTATCAAGGATCTCGATCGACCAAAGGGCAAGCTGCCAGAGGTCGAGATCGAAGTCGTGTCGGCTCATGAACTACACGTGCACCTGGCGACGGCGACGTATCTCTACTTTGTGCACATCACCACGCCGCATGGCTGGACGTACTTCAGCGACAACTACTTCGACATGCGCTGTGGCGAGACGCGCACGATCATCGTGCGCAACCCCGGCATGGAGATATCTCCGCAGGATGTGCAGATCGCGAGCTGCTGATCCACCCATAACAACAGCGCAACGAACCGATTGCTATCAACCCAGACTGTGAGGATTCGACAATGACGCAGAACCCAACCCCCATCGGCATGGTCGACGAACTTGCTCCGACGCCCAGGGAGCGCACGCCCTTCGAACAGGCAATACTCGAGTTCGTGTTGAGGTCAGGTCCGCCTGACATGGCACTGATGGCTCGCGTCATGGACCCGGCAGTGCGCACGGCTTACACCGAAGCCGAAGTCGAACAGCGTGCACGCGACTGGCCGTTCCTTGGTCTGTATCGCGGCGAAAACGAAGCTGTCCGAAAGGATGGCAAGCCCAAGGTGGTTTTCATCGGCGACTCGATTACCGAAATCTGGTGTCATGGCGACCCCGAGCTTTTTGCCAATGGCATCATCGGTCGCGGCATCAGTGGCCAGACCACTCCGCAGACACTTATTCGCTTTTATCCTGACGTCGTGGCGTTGAAGCCAACGGCCGTGCATATCCTCTGTGGCAGCAACGACATCGCCGGCAATACGGGATCAACTACGCCGCAGGATTACAAGAACAACATCATGGCGATGCTGGATATTGCGCAGGTCAACGGTATAAAGGTCATGCTCGGCAGCATCACGCCGTCTGCCGGTTTCCTCCATCGCCCCGAGGTCAAACCCATAGAGCGCATTGTCGAGTTGAACGACTGGCTACGCCAGGTGGCGAAAGAGCGCGACGCAGTCTTCATCGACTATTTCAGCGTACTCACCGCCGAGGATCGCTCACTGCCGCCGCAATACTCCAATGACGGTCTGCATCCGAACAAAGCCGGCTATGACGTCATGCGGCCGTTGGCACTGGCTGCAATCGGAAAAGTGCTTTCGGACGTCTAAATGCAAGCCACGCCTTGTTGATAACGAAAAGGGGCGTCTCGCGGCGTCCCTTTTCGTATGCTACCGGGTAGCGACAGCTTTATTGAAAAATCACTGGCCCATCAATAATCGTAGGTTGCGCTCAGACGCACGTAGCGGGGCAGCTGGCGCACCACGGCCGAGCCGTACAGCGGATCTGGCGTGCCTGGTGATATCTGGAAGTACGGATAGGCGTTGAGGATGGCCTGTCCGTTGAACAGGTTAAAGACATTCACCGAAAACGCGAGCTTGCCTTCCCCGAACGATGGCCGATAGGTTGCGCCCACGTCGACCTGCTTGTTCCACGGCAGGCGATGCGTGCCGGGTGGTGACGGCTGACCACCGCACCAATGGTAGTAGCTGCCGTAGCCGTCCGGATCGGTCTGATTGGGACCGTAGTAACCCAGGCAGTTGCGAGGGTTACCGGAGACGATCTGCAGATTGCCCGAGACCTGCCATTGGGGTGTGAGCTGGTAGTAGCCGAACAGCTTGATCTGGTGCGTGTGGTCGTTGCTTTGCGCGCCGTTGCTATAGGACATCAATTCCGGGAAGTCCCAGTCGATGCTGGTCGATGCGGCTGTCTGCTGGATGTCAGAACGGAGCTGACCTTCAGTATCGCCGTAGCTGCGCGAGAAAACGTAATCGATCTTGCCGTACCACTTGCCATCGAACGGATGCTCGAGAAAGGTCTCCAGCCCGTAGTACTGGCGCTTCAGCGGTGGAAAGCCGGCCTCGGCGTTGGTCAGCGTCACGCTGTGATAGGTGCCGCTGGTATCGGCCACGGTAAACGTATTGGCTCGGCCTGGATTGATCAGGTAGCAGCTGTTGGTGGCGTTGACGTCGTAACCCAGCGAAGCAGCCTTGCTTTCGATCGCGCTGACATCGCAGTAGTCGTCGATGGCGTTGCGCAGAATGCGCTGCGTCAGCTTGGCGCCATACACCCACTGATCGTCGAGCGCTTTGGTAAAGCCGAGGATGAATTCATCCTGGTATTCCGACTTCAGGTTCTGCGCGGTCACCGTTTTTGGATCGGGCAATACACCGTATGTATTGTTGGGCGATACCGGGTTGGAGAAAGGCGTGAGCCCGGTTGGCGTGCCGTCAGCAGCGACACCGCTATAGGTGAAGTATTGCTGGGTGGCCACGTACGCGCCGGCGGCATTGAATGCGGGATTGAGCGGTAATCCGAGATAGTAACGGCCAGCGTTGCCGTAGACCTTGAAGCTGGCGTCGCCATTCACATCCCAGCTAAATCCCAGTCGTGGGGCCCACTGTGGTGCGGTCTGACGGATATAGGACTGCGCATCGGCGTTGTAGTCGGTGAACTGGTCGTTGCGCAGGCCCAGCGACAGCAGCCAGCGATCGCTGACCTGCCATTTGTCTTCGATGTATTGCGCGCGTTGGGCGGAGCGCACGCTGGCAATCGAGCTGTTGACGTGTTTGATCACGTAATAGCCGGATGCGCCATTCGAATAATTGGCCGGCGCACCCACGCCGAGATTGGGAATCAACGCAACCGTCGGCGTGGTGGTGTATGCGTAATCCCAGTAATAGCCCGGGCCGGAAGTCTGGCTGCCCTGGTCGATGGCGCGCGCATTCTGGTTGTCGACGCCGAACGAGATGGCATGCTGGCCCAACTGATAGGTCAGGTCGAGGCGCAGATTGTTGGTGTCGTTATGGCGATTGCCGTTATATAGCGATTGCGTGATCTGATTGTTGCTGATCGGTGTGCCGCCATTCAATGCGGGGTTCTGATTCTGCACGTCGGCAAGATAGGTCAGGCTGCTGTCGTAGCCGCCCGGCGCATCGTAGCTGACAGTTTTCATCTTGCCGTAGGTGGCGGTGAGCGTGAGGCTGTCGGTGATGTAGCTGGTGAACTTGGCCGTATAGACGTCACCGCCGGTCTTGATGCTGTCGGCATAGTTGATGAAGCTGCCCGGCTTCAGCGCGTTATAGTCGTAGCTGTAGATGCTACCGTTGGTCTGATCCTTGTTTGAGGCGCCGGTGAGCTCGAGAATGTTGCTGTCGGTGATATTCCAGTCCAGTTTGCCGTACCACTTGGGTTGCTGGTACTGGTAGCGCACATAAGGCTGCGCCTTGGATACGTTGTTGACCGTATCGCCATCCTGGGTAGAGGTCTCGGCAGCGAGAAACAGAAACAGTTTGTCCTTGATCAGCGGGCCGCCAAGATAGGCGTCGTATGTTTTCGTCCACTGGCGATTCTTGCTGTTCGGGTCATACAGGTTGCCGGCGATCGGCGACGATGGCAGTCCATTGGTGTAATAGGTGTTGCTTGCATCGGCGTGCGCGAAGTCTGGCTCCCACAGCACTTGCCCGCCGAAATGCCACTGATCCGTGCCGCTTTTGCCGACCATGTTGATCACGCCGCCATCGGAGCGGCCGTAGCGCGCGCTGTAGCCGCCGGTATAAATTTCCTGTTGCTCGATGGCACCGTACGGCAGGGTGAGTCCACCGAAGCCACGCAGTGGATCGGTAGTATTGAAGCCATTGATGTAATACGCGTTCTCGCTCGCGGCTGAGCCACCGAAGCTGACCAGCGATTGCCCGGTCGGTCCCACATAACCGCCACTGTTGTTCACCACGCCGGGTGCCAGTTGTGCGATGGCTTCCGCAGAGCGGCCCAATGGCAGCTGCGCCAGCTCAGCCGAGGTAATCACCGTGCGCGAATCGACGCTGGTGACGTCGATCGGTGGCAGCGCGTTGGCGCTGACTTTTACCGCGTTGAGATCCTTTACCGCCGCGGGTTGAAACGACACATCCGAACCGGTGCCCACGCGCAGGTCGATGTCGTTGCGCGTATCGACTACTTGGCCATCGCGCAGCAGCGATACGGTATAGGTGCCCAGTGGAAGTTCGCTCGCTACGTAATGGCCGTGACTGTCCACAGTCACCACACGCGAGATGCCAGTGCTGCTTCTGACCTGTACGGTTTCATTGCCGACCGTAGGTGCCTGCCCGAAGATGCTGCCCGTGGTCGACTGGGCGAATAGCGGTGTGGCGACAACTGCCAGTGCGGCGCCCAGCGCCATTGCAAGCGCGTCAGGCCTGAGCGTAGTTCGATTTTTCAAAGTTGGACTCTCGAAAGCTTGGGTATGGATGCGGTATGCCAGGCGATTTGCTCATGTCACATCATCGGTCCATGGGTATGGATCGACGGTTTCATGCGGCATCAATGCCACTGGATCCGATGGGTTCAATGCACTCTTTCGCCCCTATGGCGATCGTCAAGACGATGCTGAGTACGAGATGAATAGTACACAACATATGGACATCTAGACGTCTAAATGGAATGAGTATTTGGAATACTCACATAACGAAACGTTCTTTACAGGCGGTTGGGCTGCGTTATGGAGCGGTCAGTGGCTGTTGCAGCCGTGCATACACGTCATGCGCTTCGCGATAACCAAAGCTGATCGTGTCACCGGGGCTTTCAACGGATGCCAGGAAATCGATCAACAACACGGCATGTCCCGCGGCGTGCCGAAAGCAGGCGGAGTCGAGCATGCTGAGAGGGTTTGTCCTTACGCCGTGCAGGAGCAGCACTGCACCTCGACCAGGTTCACCTGCCGCGAATCAGTCGTAGATGAGTGACCCGGATGCGCTATGAAAACTCACCGATCGTGCAGGCAGGTCAGCTGGTGGTGAGCCCACCGAGTGCTGCGCGGGATGGATCAACCAGTGAACCAGTACACCAGAGGCCGACGGCGAACAGCAGCGCGATGGCAAGCAATACGCATGCGCACCAGCGCAGGATGGCGTGATTTTTCATGATGCTGCATCCGTCGGCTGGATTGCCGTTCGACAGACAGGCGGATGGCTAGAGCCCTAAAACATGCCGCTGTCGGACTCGCGGCAACGATCAGGTGACGGCGAGACCATGCAGTTCGACGCCATCGTGTGTCACCTTGAGTACTGAACCATGCTCGTACCAGTCGCCAAGCACGATGCGTTCGGCAGCTTCGCCATTCAGTTCGAGCGAATGCACGGCGGGGCGATGGGTGTGGCCGTGGATCAGTCGGGTAACGCCGGCATCGCGCAGGGCTTGCTGCACGGCATCGGCGTTGACGTCCATGATGCTTTCCTGCGTGGTGCCGGTGTGGGCGCGGCTATCTTCTCGAGCCTTGGCGGCAAACGCCCTGCGGGCTTCGAGTGGCATGGACAGGATCTGTGCTTTCCACTGCGGCGTGCGCACCTGCCGGCGTACGTTCTGGTAGGCGACGTCATCGGTGCAAAGTACGTCGCCGTGCATCAGCAGGGTGGGGCGCCCCTGAATTTCGTGCACGGTGCCATCGTCGAGTAGGGTCAGGCCGGCGCGTTGTGCGAATGTTTCGCCCAGCAGAAAGTCGCGGTTGCCCACCATGAAATACACCGGCACGCCAGCATCGCGCACAGCGCGGATCGCCGTTGCAATGCGCTGCGGCAGCTCGGCATCGTCATCGTCACCGATCCACGCCTCGACCAGATCGCCGAGGATGTAAAGCGCGTCGGCATGACGCACTTCGTCGCTGGCCAGATAGTTCTCGAACAGTGCGGTGATCTGTGGGCGCGATGGATCCAGGTGCAGATCGGCGATGAACAGGGTGGCCATCGTGATGATCAACCCTGATGCTTGGCGGATTTCTTGGCCGGCTTGGCGGTGGCGGGTGCAGCGGTGCTGGAGGCATCTGCCGGCGCATCCTCACCCACGACGCGGGCGCTGGTAATCACCACCAGCGGATTGGGCACGTCGGCGGCGAATGGTCCGAGTCCCCGCGTTGGCAGCGCGGCGATCTTGTCGACGACGTCCATGCCCCTGGTGACTTTGCCGAACACGGTATAGCCCCAGGTCAGGCCGCTCTGGTTGCCGGTGAAGTCCAGTCGACGGTTGTCGACCAGGTTGAAGAAGAACTGCGATGTGCCGGAATTGGGATCCGCGCCGCGCGCGACCACCAGGGTGCCGCGCAGATTGGAAAGGCCGTTGTCTGCCTCACTGGCGATTGCCGGACGTGTGCGTTTTGGCTGCAGGTCGCGCGTATACAGGCCGCCCTGCACCAGATAGCCAGGGATTGCCCGATGCATCACGGTGCCGTCGTAGAAGCCGTCGCGCACGTATTGGAGGAAATTGGCCACGCTCTTGGGCGCTTTGTCGCCGTAGAGCGACACGGTGATGTCGCCCTGTGAGGTATGCAGCACGACTTCTGCCGACGCTATCGCGGCAGCCGTTGCGGGCGCAGGCTTGGCGGTTTGTGCTGTCAGCGTCAGTGGTACCAGCGTTAGTGGCGCGAGCAGCAGGAGGGTGGCGAGCAGTGATTTAAGCATGGGCATCAGACGGTTTTGGCGTGCGCACATGATACGCGCACACCACCGGCATGGTTCATGAAAGCCGATGGGTTCAACTGCTTGACAGGTCCAGCTTCAGTCCGAGCTCAACCATCGGTGACTGCTCCTGCTGCAGGTCGGATTCGCTGAGCGGATGCTGATCGAACCAGGCCAGCGGCAGAGTCAGGCGCAGTTTCTGACTGGTCGCGGCCAGCCGCATCTGCGGTAGCGACTCGGCGCGGCGCGCCCGGCGGAACAGCACGGCCAGGCGCAGCAGTGCCGTGGTGTAGCGGGCGAGCGCACGATAGCGTAGCGGCAGGGTGGCGATCAGTGCCTTGTCCGGCTTGCGCCGATGCATTTCGACCACCGCGGCGAGCAGTTGCTGCTCCTGTCGCGAAAAACCGGCGAGGTCGGCGTGGCGCAGGATATAGGCGCCATGGTGGTGATGCTGGCTGTGCGCGATGGCCAGACCAATCTCGTGCACGCGCGCGGCCCACGACAGCCACTCACGCGCATCGGCATCGAGTTTCCACGGTTTGGCAACCTGATCGAACAGCATCAGCGCGGTGGATTCCACGCGCCTTGCCTGGGCACGATCCACGCCATAGCGGGCGGCCAGCGCGTCGATGCTGGCGGTGCGCGGATCGCTACCGCCGGCGCGGCCGATCAGATCCCACATCAGCCCTTCGCGCATCGAGCTTTCGCACACACGCAGCCGCTCGATGCCCAGTGCGGCAAAGGCAGCCTCGAAAATCACCACGCCACCGGCGATCACCGCAGCGCGCTCCTCGATCAGGCCGGGTAGCTTGAGCAGGCTGATCTGGCCCTGGTCGAGTATCGCGTCGCGTAGCGAGGCCAGTGACGAGGGCGTGATGCCGTCGTCGGAAAACTTCATCGCCTGTACCACCGCGCCAATCGACTTGGCCGTGCCGGAGGAGCCGTACGCATCCTGCCAGCCCGATTCGCGGTAGTCCTCGTCGAACTGCTGCAGCAGCACGCCAATTTCGCTGCGCGCACGCTGCCAGCGCTTGCGGGTGAGCTTGCCGCCGGGAAAAAAGCGCAGCGTCGAGGCGATACAGCCGGCCTGGATGCTTTCGGTATGCAGTGGCGCCAGTCCGCGACCGATGATGAACTCGGTGCTGCCGCCGCCGACATCGATGACCAGCCGTGGCTCGCGCGAGGCGGGCAGGTCGTGCGCCGCGCCGAGAAAGATCAGCCGGCCTTCTTCGCGGCCGGAGACCACTTCGATCGGATGGCCCAACGCGCTCTCCGCAGCGGTCAGAAACGTCTGTGGCGAAGCGAGTCGGCGCACTGTGTTGGTGGCCACCGCGCGTACGCGCAATGACGGCAGGCCGGCAATGCGCTGGCCGAAACGGGCGAGGCAGTTCATCGCACGGGCGCGACGCTCGGCGTCCAGCGTGCCGTCAGCGCGCAGGCCGGCAGCCATCCGCACGCTATCGCGCAGCCGATCGATCACGCGCGGCTCGCCGTGCTCCATCCGTGCCACCACCATATGGAAGCTGTTGGAGCCCATGTCTACGGCGGCGATCAGTTCGCCATCCTGGATCGGTGTCGAATCGGCTGGACTCACGTCAAGCCTCCCTGATCGAATGAAGTCCGATTCTCGCACGCACGAGTGAGGCTGACGTCACGCACAACGGAATGATGTTCTGTGCAAGAGTGAAACCTCACGGACAGTACCGCTCGAGCAGACTCTGCTGCGCGCTGTATGGCGGGTTTTCGCCAGGCTCGGCACGCGTGTAGACGCCTTTGCTGTCGAGCAGCCACGCCTGCGTGTTGTCGGCCAGGCTGCTGGCCAGCGTTTCCTCGAACACGCGCGCGGACAATTCCGCATCGAGAATCGGAAATGCCACCTCGATGCGGCGCATCAGGTTGCGCGCCATCCAGTCGGCGCTGGCGCAATACAGTTCCGGTTCCCCGTCATTGGCAAACCAGTACACACGGCTGTGTTCGAGAAAGCGCCCGATGATCGAACGCACGCGAATACGCTCTGAAATACCCGGCAACCCAGGTCGCAGCGTGCAGGCGCCGCGCACGATCAGATCGATCTCCACACCGGCCTGCGACGCGCGGTACAGCGCTTCGATCACATGCGATTCGTTCATCGCATTGAGCTTGGCGACGATGCGCGCCGGGCGTCCCGCCTTGGCATGCGCCGTCTCACGTTCGATCTTCGCGACCAGGCCGGTGTACAACGTGAATGGTGAATGCAGCAGGCAGTTGAGCTTGATCATCGGTCCGAGCCCCGACAGCTGCTGGAAGATCTTGTGCAGGTCTTCGCCGATCTCGGGGTTGGCCGTCATCAGGCCGATGTCGGTGTAGGTACGACTGTTGATCTGGTGATAGTTGCCGGTGGACAGGTGCGCGTAGCGGCGCAGCCCGTTGCCCTCGCGCCGCACGATCAGCATCATCTTGGCGTGCGTCTTGTAGCCCACCACGCCATAGACCACCTGCACGCCGGCCTCCTGCAGCCGCACGGCGAGCTGGATGTTGGCGGCTTCGTCAAAGCGCGCGCGCAGCTCGATCACTACGGTCACGTCCTTGCCGTTGCGCGCAGCTTCCACCAGCAGGCCGACCAGCGGCGTGTCCTCACCGGCTCGATAGAGCGTCTGCTTGATCGCCAGCACCTGCGGGTCGACGCTGGCCTGGCGCAACAGGTCGATCACGGCGGCGAAGTTCTGGTAAGGGTGGTGCAGTAGCACGTCACGCTGGCTGATCAGGTCGAACTTGTTCTTCGCGCCATCCAATGCCGCCGGCAGCTGCGGATTGAAACGCGGAAATTTCAGCTCGGGACGATCGAGCAGGTCGTAGATCAGCTGGGCGCGGATGATGTTGACCGGGCCGTCGCAGCGATATACGTCGGTGTCTTCCAGCTCGAAGTTGCGCGTCAGCATCGCGGTGATCGCCTTCGGGCAATCGTTGGCGATTTCCAGCCGCACCGGACGCGCGTAGCCGCGGCCGATCAGCTCTTCGCTCAACGCGTGAGCCAGATTCTCGACCTCGGCTTCTTCGACGATCAGCTCACTGTTGCGGGTGACCCGGAACTGGTACGAGCCGACCACTTTGAAGCCGGGAAACATCAGGTCGGTAAACGCCTGCAGCAACTCGGCCAGAAATACGAAATGACTGCCTTCGCCACTGACTTCGTCGGGCACGCGGATAATGCGTGGCAGAGAGCGTGGTGCCCGCACCAGCGCCATGTGTCCTTCATGGCCAAACGCGTCGCGACCCTTCAATACCACGGCGATGTTGAGCGTCTTGTTGAGGATGCGCGGAAACGGATGCGACGGATCCAGCCCCAGCGGCGATAGCACCGGCAGCACCTCGTGCTCGAAATACCCTTGCAGCCAGCGCCGCTGTTTCGGCGTCCACTGCTTGCGGGTAAGCACATGCACGTTCTCCGCATCCAGCTGCGGAACGAGATGATCCTGCCAGGTGGCAAACTGCTCGGTGACCAGATCCAGCGCACGGCGGCGGATGCGCGTGAGCAACTCGCCCGACGTGATGCCGTCCGGCCCGGGCGCAGACGTGCCATAGGCATGGTGATGTTTGAGCATCGCCACGCGCACCTCGAAAAATTCATCGAGATTGTTCGCCACGATGCTCAGGTAGCGCAGCCGTTCGAGGATCGGCACGCCGGCATCGCGGGCCATTGCCAGCACGCGGAAATTGAATTCCAGCGTGGCCAGCTCGCTGCTGAGATACAGGTGCGGTGCGCTGAGATCGATCGGAGGCGGCGAGTCGGGAGAAGGACGTGGCATGCCGTCATTCTCGCCCATGCCGGTGGTCAAATACAGACAACGAAATGGCAGGGTGTTCAGCTCTCGTCGCTGCCGCCGGCGGTCAGCAGGCGCGCATGGCCGAAATGACAGGCAAAGGTGGACCCGATGCCCGGCATGCTCTCGATCTGCAACTGCGCCTGATGCAGGTTCAGTACGTGTTTGACAATCGATAGTCCCAGGCCGGTGCCGCCGCTGTCGCGCGAACGGCTCGATGAAATGCGGTAGAAGCGCTCAGTGAGCCGCGCTAGGTGCGTAGCCGGAATGCCGAAACCGGTGTCGCTTACCGAATATGCCGCGCCCTCCGGCGTGCGCCGCCAGCGAATGGTGATGCTGCCACCGATCGGTGTGTAGCGCACGGCGTTGCTGACCAGGTTCGACAGCGCGCTGTGCAGATCTTTCGGCGAACCGAGTAGATCCGCTTCCGCAGTCGACTCCAGGGTGATCTGATGGCGACCCTGGCTCAGCGCCTCGGCCTCCTTGCGCACGGTGGCCAGCAGCGATGCCATCGGCACACGTTCGTCAGCGACTTGATGCTGGGTTTCCAGTCGCGACAGGGTGAGCAGATCTTCGACGATCTGCCCCATTCGCTTGGATTGCGCGCGCATTTCGCCCAGCACGGGCGCCAGTTCGGGCACGTCTTCCGGGTCGATCAGTTCGAGGTAACCGTGAATCACCGTCAGCGGCGTGCGCAGTTCGTGCGAGACGTTGGCGACGAAGTCGCGGCGAATCTGCTCGAGTCGGTTCAGGTGGCTGATGTCGCGTGCCAGCAACAAGTGTTGGCGGCGACCGAACGGCAACATGCTGACGTTGAGCTGGCTCTCGGGATGTCCAGGGGCCATCACATCATTGATCGGCTCCAGCGCGCCATCCTGCAGCCAGCCGGAGAGGTCCGATGTTGCCAGCCGCTGATGCAGCAATACACCGCGGTCGCGCGGCCGACGCAGGCCGAGCAGATTCTCGGCGGCGTGGTTGAACCAGCGAACCTGCTGTTGCTGATCGAGCAGCACCACCGCATCGGGTAGATGACTGGCGGCGTTGCGCAAATCACGCAGGCTGGAGGCGATACGACGGGAACGTGTCATGAAACGGTCATGCTGTAGAGGGCTGACGCCAGCGGGTGCGGGCATCATGGGCTGCGTTTGATGACGGATTCGAGTCAGCAGCAAGACGACTTCGAAAAGCGCGACAAGCGCCACGCCGGATGCCACGTGTCCGCCGGCAAACCAACCAAGCAAAGCACCCGCGAGCAAGGCAGCCGCGAGCGCTATCGATAATTTCCAGAAAGATATTGTCGCGGACTGTGCCATTCAGGCGGGATGCTGGCGAGCGTTGGAGGCTGGGTCGCCAGCATCGGCAAAAGCTTGCGCCTCTGCAAGCCCGGCACGCAATTCAAATGCGACCGGATCAGGCATGGATGGTTTCAGGCGCTGATTGAAAACCGATAGCCGGTGCCGCGCACGGTTTGCACCATCTCGTCGAGCTTCCATGGTTCCAGCGTCTTGCGCAGGCGGCGGATATGCACGTCGACCGTGCGCTCTTCCACATAGACGCTGCCGCCCCAGACATGATCGAGTAGCTGCGTGCGCGAATAGACGCGCTCGGGATGCGTCATGAAAAAGTACAGCAGGCGGTATTCGGTCGGGCCGATCGGCACGGCATCCTCACCGGCAAATACGCGATGGGCGGGCCCGTCGATGCGCAGACCACCCAGTTCCACCATGCCCGAGCCGTCGTCACCCTGGCTGCGCCGAAGCACGGCCTTGATGCGGGCGATCAGTTCGCGGGTGGAGAAGGGCTTGACGACATAATCGTCGACGCCGGCTTCCAGGCCGTTGACGCGATCCATCTCCTCACCGCGGGCGGTGAGCATGATGATCGGGATCTCGCGGCTGAGTTCTTCCTTGCGCATGCGCCGGGCCAGTTCCAGGCCGCTGGTGCCGGGTAGCATCCAGTCGAGCAGGATCAAGTCGGGCACCTGCTCGGCAATCGCCAACTGGGCGGCGCGGGCATCGGCGGCCTGCATCGCGTCCATGCCGGCTTTGCGCAGGGCGAACGCGATCATCTCGCGGATCGAGACTTCGTCTTCAACGATCAAAATGCGCTTGTGCACGCGGTGGTCTGCCGGTGGCTTATGACGGAAGTATTGCAACCCATCAATGTTACGTCTCGATGACATGGGTCAGGTCATTTCTAGTCCAATGGCCCCGGATTGTCACGAAGCACGTTCAAACGCTGCATTGCTAAGTGAGTCGGCGCACGGGATCGCGCATGGCTAGCCGGCGCCGAAACACAGGCGTTCGCCGCACAGTTGATTCTGCTGGCCGGGCTGCTGCTGCCCGTCGGGATTGTCGTCGGTGCTGATCCGGCGCTTGTGCAGTTCCATCACCAGTGGCGTCAGCTCCGTGATGCGTGCCTGGATGCGCACTCGCGCGTAGTAGTCGAGGTCAGTGCGCTTGAGCATCCGCTTCAGCTGTTCCATCGCGTCGAACGGGCGGCCGGAGTAATAGCTGGCGTCGGCGAAGGCTTCCTGGGCACGCACGCTGTCGCCGGCTTTTTCACTGGCGCGGGCATAGGCACTGTAGATTTCCGGCTCGTCGGCGTTGTCCAGCAGCGGTCGCAGCAGATTCGCCGCCTGGGTGGCCTGTGCCTTGTCGCCTTTTGCCACGAGTGCGTCGGCGTAGGCCAGCGCCACGGCACGATTCCGCGGCGATTGTGTCGTGAGTTCGTCATACATGGCCAGCGCGGCGGCGCGCTGACCGGCCTGCAGGCGCGCATCGGCCATGGCCAGTTTGAGAATCAGATTGTCGCTGTGTGCCTGCAGCAGCGGTTGCAGTTGTTCGATCGCCTGTGTGCCACGACCGCTACGGGTCAGCGCCAGCGCATAACCGTAGCGCGTTGCGGGTGTATCGAAGCCATACTGATCTTTCAGGTTGGAGGCGTAGTAAATCACCTGCTTGGGTGCGTCGTCGGCCAGCACGCGCGCCCGTTCGCGCATCAGCGAATAGGTATCCAGTTGACCGGGTGTTGTCGCCGCGGCGGTAAGCACGGAAGGGTCCTTGACGAACGGCATCGGCGCGGTGATTTTCTCCCACTGGCTCTTGTTCATGCTGGTTGGGGCGGGGCGCAGCTTCTGTGCGGCTATCAGCGCACCGGCGCGCGATTTGGCGTCGCTGATGCGCTCAGTGGTCACCGGATGGCTTTGCAGTAGCGATGGTGTCTGGATGCCGCCAGCATCGGCGCTCGTGACTTCCTCCAGACGTTCGAAGAAGCTGGCCATGGCGTTTGGGTCGAAGCCGGCCCTTGCCAGCGTCTGGATGCCGACGCGATCGGCCTCGATCTCGTCGTGGCGGGTGAAATTGATCGACTTCTGCGCGATCAGGCTCTGGCCGCCGGCTAGCACGGCAATCGGTGCGTCGCCGGCGTGACCGCCAGCGCCGGCAGCGATGGCACCGAGCAGCACCAGAGCCATCAGCGGCGCATCCTTCTTGGAGTCCTCGAAGGCGCGTTCCAGATGATTTTGTGTGATATGGCCGATCTCGTGCGCGATCACGCCGGCCAGCTCACTTTCATTGCGGGTGATCGTGATCAGACCGGAGTTCACCGCGATGTAGCCGCCCGGTGCGGCGAAGGCGTTGATTTCCGGATCTTTCACCACGAAAAACGCGAAGTGATCTTTCGGCTTGTCACTGTTGGCGGCCAACCGGAAGCCGAGGTCGTTGATGTAGTCATCCAGCAGCGGATCGTCCACCACCAGATCCAGCGCACGCATCTGGTGCAGCATCGCAGCGCCGTAATCCTGCGCTTCCTGTGGCGAGATCAGCGCGTTGGCCGAGCTGCCAAGGTCGGGCAGGCGGTCTTCTTGCTGCGCGCCTGCAGCGCACGCCAGCGCGGCGGTCATCAAGGCCGTCAGCAGGCGTGGAGCAAGTCGTCGTGGTGCCATGATCATAGGTAAGCGACAATACCACTGTGACCGCGCCGGATTGCAGCGGTTCTGCTGCCGTGCGTGCTTGAGCCAGGCACCGTCTGTCCCCAATTCATGGACTATCGTCAACTTAAGTTCGGAGTGCTGTCATGTCCAAGATCGAGGTCTATTCCACCGCCGTTTGCCCGTACTGCGTGTCTGCCAAGAATCTGCTCAAGGCAAAGGGGCTGGAGTGGACCGAAGTGCGCATCGATACCGATCCGGCGCAGCGTGATGCGATGCTGACGCGCAGCGGCGGTCGCCGCACGGTGCCGCAGATTTTCGTCAATGATCAGCACGTGGGCGGATTCGACGATCTGGTCGCTGCCGATCGCAGCGGCAAACTGACTCAGCTGTTGGAGTTGTCGGTATGAGCGACAGCCTCACCGAGTTCACCGAATTCCGTCAGCGCATGAACGACCGCATCCTCGCTGAGGATAATCAGGTGGTGCGGCGGTTTTTCGCGCTCGACACGCAGACCTACAAGGCCGGCGCACTGGATGTGAAGACCAAAGAAATGCTCGGTCTGGTGGCATCGATGGTGCTTCGCTGTGACGACTGCATCAGCTACCACATCGCCCAGTGCAAGGAAGCTGGCGTGCAGCGCGACGAGTTTTTCGAAGTGTTCAGCGTGGGCCTGGTGGTGGGCGGCTCGATCGTGATTCCGCATCTGCGCCGCGCGGTGGATTTGCTGGACAAGCTTGAGGCAGGTGCTGCCAGTGATGCGACTGGTTGCGCGGATCACGCCGCCAAGTAATCAATGTGGGAAGGTCGTTGACCGCGACGGTTTCAGGCACGCCCGATGAAGCGAATTCACCGGAGAATTCCCGCATTCTCGGGTATTCATTCTCGCCGCATGGTTGACCCGTGCAGCTTTCCGCAACGCTGCGTGCGAGTATTTTCAGCGCCCAGCTGCCCCCTTGCACTGGCCGCATCGCACCACATCGGCGATAATTGATCGGTTTTCAGCGCGCGCCCCCGTTCTTCCTCCCCCTGCGCGCGCTGCTCGATTCCCCGTTCAAGGAGTTTCCCATGAGCAAGACGATTGCTGTGATCGCCGGTGATGGCATTGGCCCGGAGATCATGACAGCCACGCTGCGTGTGCTCGATGCGCTCGACTGCGATCTGACTTACGACTTTGTCGATGCCGGCATGGTTGCGCTGGAAAAGCACGGTGACCTGTTACCCGCATCCACGCTGGAGGTTATCGGCAAGCACAAAGTGGCGTTGAAGGGCCCACTGACTACGCCGATCGGTGGTGGTTTTACCTCGGTCAACGTGACCCTGCGCCGGCATTTCGACCTGTACGCCAATGTGCGTCCGGCGATCAGCTTTCCCGGTACCAAGTCGCGCTACGAGAATATCGACATCATTACGGTGCGCGAAAACACCGAAGGAGCCTATCTCGCCGAAGGCCAGACGTTGTCCGAGGATGGCGAGATCGCCCAGTCGATCATCCGCAACACCCGCAAGGGCAGCACACGGATCGTGCGTTATGCGTTCGAGATGGCCGTGCGCAAGGGTCGCAAGAAGATCACCGCCGTGCACAAGGCGAACATCCTCAAGACCAGCACCGGGCTGTTCCTCAACGTGGCACGCGAAATCGCCAAGGAATACCCGCAGATCGAGTTCAACGAGATGATCGTGGACAACACCTGCATGCAGCTGGTGATGAACCCGCACCAGTTCGATGTCATCGTGACCACCAACCTGTTCGGCGACATCCTCTCGGACCTGTGTGCAGGTCTGGTTGGCGGTCTGGGTCTGGCGCCTGGCGACAACATCGGTACCAACGCGGCGATCTTCGAAGCTGTGCACGGCTCGGCACCGGATATCGCCGGTCGCGGTATCGCCAATCCCTGTGCATTGCTGCTCGCCGCGGCCGACATGCTCGATTACTTCGACATGGTGGCCAAGGGCAATCAGCTGCGTGCGGCGATCCGCGCCGCGGTGGAACACGATCGCGAGCAGATCACACCGGATCTGGGCGGCAAGGGCAGTACAGATACGTTCGCCGACGCGATCGTCAAGCGCATCAAGGCCTGATTCACCCGTTCACGTTTGGCCGTCCAAAATAAAAGCCGCGGCTGGTTCCGCGGCTTTTTTATTGCCCGTGCGATTGGCTGGCGGAAATTTTCAGCGGAAAATTGGCCATGGCGCCAGAAAGATCAGCCAGATCATCACCAAGATGCCAGCGTATTTGAGGCCCTTGTAAACCTTCTTGTGTCGGCTCTTGAAGCGACTCTTGAACGAGTTCGATGAATCGCCTTTGCGCTTGCTGAAAGCAAACAGGCGATTGATGAAGCCGGTTTTCTCGGTGTCGGTATCGGAATTGGGTGAGGCGGTGATGCTGCCCATGAAAACGCCAACGCGATGGTTAATTGCGTTCATCCAGCGCGTGCGCAGCGGTCGTTCCACATCGGCGAACAGGATCACCCGAGTCTCGTCGGTACCGTTTTCGGCCCAATGCACGTAGGTTTCGTCGAACACCACATCCTTGCCGTCGCCCCAGGCATGCTCGTGGCCATCGACGAAGATGCGGCAGGCGGGCGAATTGGGTGTGATCAGCCCCAGGTGGTAGCGCAGCGATCCGGCGAACGGGTCGCGATGCGGATTGAGTTTTGCACCGGGGGGCAGCAGTGCAAACATCGCGGCTTTTACGCTCGGAATCGACTTCAGCAGCGCGACGGTGTTGGGGCAGAGCGTCTCGGCCGAGGCCAGCGGCTCGCCGTACCACTTCAGATAAAACCGTTTCCAGCCTTGTTTGAAAAAACTGTTAAAGCTTGCGTCATCGTTCTTCGCCGCGGCGCGGATATAGCCTTCGTCGAACAGATGCATGGCCTCGTCGCGTATAACCCGCCAGTTCGCCTGCAGCAGATCGAGTTGCGGAAAGCCACGACGGTCGAGAATCGGTCGTGCTGGCACCGCCGAGAACGCGTACATCAGCAGGTTGTATGGCGCAAAGATTGCCGAGTGATCGACCAGCTGACGATCGAATCGCAGCCGCACGCGTCCGCGTAGGTGCACCAGCAATACGCACAATGCGAATGCCAGCAGCAGGTACAGCACAATCAAGCGGAGCGTGAAGAAATCCATGTTGTCCAGCAAGTTCGGGTTGCGTTGGGCCTGTATCTGCGGGATGCAGGCGAGTAGAAGGCGATCCAGGTACGCCTTCTGTCCTGTCTATGATACTCCGCATGGTTATCTGCGCTTGTCCGCGCGGCAAGCCGGCATGGTGGTAGACGAACGATGGATGCCGATCGAACTACCTGACGCAGGCAAGGTTGGAAGCCGTTGGCCCGATGCCAGACATTCGAATTTACGATGAGAATGTCGGTATGGACGAGCCCCCAGCGATGCCTAGTGGCGCTGTTTGTGCATCAACACAGTGGTGAAATCGCTGTTCCACTCGGTATCCGGGTACCGGTCGATTTCCTGGTAGCCGTGCTTGCGGTAGAAAGCCAGACTCTGCGTGTTGAAGGTATCCGTCTCCAGCCTGAACAGGCGGACGCTCGCCGCGGCCATCTGCTGCTCGGCCAGCTCAAGCAGCCTCGAACCGATGCCCATGCCCTGATGGGTTCGGCTCACATGCAGCGCTTCGATAAAATCGTCCCGCCAATGCACCATGCCACATACTTGCTGGTCTCTGGCGGCAATCCAGAACTGCTCCCAGGCTTCGTTCACATACTGACCAAGGCGATCTTCGCGCTCGAAAGCCTCTGCGGCTTCGACGCTGAGTTGCGGCAACCATGTGCCGCGATAGGTGTCGATCAGCAGCGCGCGCAGCGCCACGCAATCTTCAATGCGCGCACGGCGGATTTCAAGTTCGTGCGATGAATGCCCTGGGAGAGAGTTGTGCTGCATCAGCAAGCAGGCCGGCTAAGGTTAAGCACATCAGTGTGCAAGTACAGGTGCCGGGTCGCCACTGGGTCGCTAGCCGTGCTTCAGGGCTCGTTACACATACAGCACTGCCACTCCGATGCAGTGCTTCGGCCTCGGAAAGGTTGGGCGGTAAGCACGTCGGCCAGCGGAATCAGTGAAGCATCACGCTTGTCGCGTCAGCAGCCAGCAGACAGGCACTGGTGGATGAGACGACATCGACTGGTCAGGAGGATTTCTTGAACCGGCAAGAAATGCTGGCAACGAACAACAGTATCCCGAGGATATGCGCGAAGCTTTGCCCGACGGCATAACCGGTTGTGTAAGCAGCAGTTCCGCTGTTTACACAACCGGGATGCAACTGGACCAAGCGATCAATCGAGAACGAGCAAGCTGCTTGCTACGATAGCGACGACGCCAAATATCTTGTTGCACAAGATTTCCCTTTTCTTGGGAAGGACCCTCGCCACCGATCCGGAAACCAAGCCGGTTAGAGCGCCTCCGCCGCAAAGTCCGCCAGTCGCGAGCGTTCGCCGCGACGCAGGGTGATGTGCGCCGAATGCTCCCACTGCTTGAAGCGATCGACCGCATAAGTGAGGCCGGAGGTGGTTTCGGTGAGATAAGGCGTGTCGATTTGCTCGACGTTGCCAAGACAGACGATCTTGGTGCCGGGACCTGCGCGGGTGATCAGCGTTTTCATTTGCTTTGGCGTGAGGTTCTGCGCTTCGTCGATGATCAGATATCGCGACAGAAACGTCCGGCCGCGCATAAAGTTCAACGAGCGGATCTTGATGCGTGAGGCGAGCAGGTCGTTGGTCGCCTGACGGCCCCAGCTACCACCGTCTTCGGGGTTGGCGAGCACTTCGAGGTTGTCGGTGAGCGCGCCCATCCATGGCGTCATCTTTTCTTCCTCGGTGCCGGGCAGGAAGCCGATGTCCTCGCCGACCGAGACCGTGGCGCGAGTCATGATGATCTCGCGGTAACGCTGCTGGTCCATCACTTGCGCCAAGCCGGCGGCCAGCGCCAGCAGGGTTTTGCCGGTGCCGGCGTTGCCGAGCAGGGTGACGAAATCGACGTCCGGATCCATCAACGCGTTGAGCGCAAAATTCTGCTCGCGGTTGCGCGCGCCGATACCCCACACGTGATGATTGGCGTGCGAGTGGTCATCGAGCAACACTAGCGTGGCTTTGACATCGTCCAGGTGCAGCACACGCAGTTCGACCTCGTTCTCACCAGGCAGGAACAGGCATTGGTTGGGGTACCAGTCTTCGTCATCATGGCGATCGACCTTGTAGAAGGTGCGGCCGCGCTCGGTCCACGATTTCACCTCGGGATGCCGATTCCAGAAATCCTCCGACAGTTCGGCCGCGCCGGTGTAGAGCAGCGAAAAATCGTCCAGCGCGCGATCGTTCTCGTAGTCCTCGGCGACCACGCCTTCGATGCTGGCCTTGATCCGGAGATTGATGTCCTTGGTGACAAGGATGACGTCGCGATCCGCATGCTGATCGCGCAAGTCCATCACCGAAGCGAGAATCTGGTTGTCCGCCTTGCCGCGATTGGCGCTGATGCGCTGCTCGAAGTACAGCCGGCCTACCGCGTTGTCGCGCTTGAGGTTGATGCCCTGCGGGTTGGAAAGCTCCAGCCCTTCGCTCAGGTTGTGGTTTTTGCCGCGTTCGATCAGCTCGTTGAGAAAACGGCTGACCTGACGGCCGTTGCGCGAAACTTCCGAGGCGCCTTTCTTTTTTTCGTCCAGCTCCTCCAGCACGGTCATTGGGATAAAGACGTCGTGCTCCGCAAAACGGAACAGTGAGGTCGGGTCATGCAGCAGGACGTTGGTGTCGAGAGCGTAGATGCGCTTGCTTCCGGTCATGCGGAAGAGTCCTCGCTGGTGGGTGGGTGACACAAAGATGGCGTGCAGTTTGCCGTCATCGGATGATCACGGCGATCAACGTGGCGGCGTTGGCACGTCGTTGCTGTGAAAGCGCGGGATGGCATGAAGTTCACTTGGCAGGAATGGCGTCGAACACGGCTTGCGCGTGACCGGGGACTTTCACGCCGCGCCATTCCTGGTGGAGCCTGCCATCGGGGTCAATCAGAAAGGTGCTGCGCACGATGCCCATGTGGCGTTTGCCGTACAGCACTTTTTCGTGAATCACGTCGAACGCCCGGCACCAGGCCTCGTCGCCATCGGAAACCAGCGGAAACGGCAGCTCCTGTTTTGCGACGAAGTTTGCATGGGATTTCAGTGAATCGCGTGACACACCGATGATCTCGGCATTTCGCTTGCGAAATTTTGCATACAGTTCGCGAAAGTCCTTCGCTTCAGTGGTACAGCCGGGCGTGCTGTCCTTGGGATAAAAATACACCACCACCCACTGACCTTTGAGGCTGGCGAGCTTCAGCTCGCTGCCGTCGCTGATCTGCCCTTTCAGTGGGGGAAGGTTCTTGCCGAGCTCGGGCATGATGACTCCGGCACGGTGAAGCGTCACCGTGGTCGATGCGTTTGAGATGGATGAGGTAAGAGACGCGGACAACGATGGGTTGGGGGCGTGCTACAGAGGTTTGATGCTGCGGTGTCGCCGATGCGGCGACTGGCGCGCCGGTGGCAATCCGTGTGAATCGATGAGCTGGCTGCAATGCAACGTCCCTCTGAAGTCCCGGGTCTAGACTAGCGCGTGCATGGCGGCAGATAACAGCCCTTGTCAGCCGGCCGTTATCGCGCGATCCTCAAAGGCCCGGTAAAGTTCAGAATTTCACCGGATCCATGATTGCATCCAGATTCAGCCCATCGCACAGCTCGAGGAAATCGTCGCGCAGCGCGGCAATATGGATTTCCGATGGAACACCGATGGTGAACTGGGCCTGGAACATCTCCGCCCCGGTCTGCATGGCCTGATAGCGCGTCGAATTGAGTTGTTCCACGCTGATGCCGTGCTGGGTGAAAAACTCCACGATGCGCACCACGATACCGGGCCGGTCGGCCGCGACCACTTCCACCAGATACGGCAGCAAGTGCGAGCTGTTTTCGCGCGGGCCAGTACGGTAGTGCACCAGTCGCAGGCTTTCGTCGCGGGCCAGCTTGGTTACCGCGGTTTCCAGCTTGGCCAGCGCATCCCACGCGCCACTGGCAAGTAGCATCAGCGAAATTTCCGTGCCGATGCTGGAAACGCGCGATTCGGAAAGATTGCAGCCGGCATCAGCAATGCGCTTGGCCAGCGCCAGCAGCGGCGACTTGGTTGACGGCGTGAGAGCCTGAATCAGCAGCTGATTGTCGCTGCTTGAATGCGCGGAAGGGGAAGAGGCTTTCAAAAAATCCACCTGGTGACGTGATCCCGCGCAGCGCGGTGATGTGAGATTACTCCATCAGGCTTACTTGCTCGCCTTGTGAAGCGGCAAGTAACATGTACGGTCTGCCCTGGAGCGGAATCGATTCTTGAACATTCGCGGAAGCATTTGCGCGCTGGTGACCCCGTTCGCCGCCGATGGCGCGCTCGATCTGCCAGCATTCGGTCGAGTGATCGATTACCAGCTGGCCGGCGGCACGCAGGCGCTCGTCGTTGCCGGCTCGACCGGCGAAGCTCACATGCTGGAGCACGACGAGTTCGATCGTCTGCTGGCCTATGCCGTGGAGCGCGTTGCGGGGCGCGTGCCGGTGATCGCGGGTACGGGCGAAGCGGGTACCGCCAAGACCATCGCGCTGACTCGCCGGGCCAAGGCGCTGGGCGTCGATGCTGCGCTGGTGGTGGTACCGTATTACGTACGCCCGACCCAGGAAGGCTTGCGTCGCCATTATCTCGATGTCGCCGATCATGGCGAGTTGCCGGTGCTGATGTACAACGTGCCAAGCCGCACCGGTAGCGATTTGCTGCCGGAGACCGTAGCCAGCCTGCGCGAGCATCCTGCGATCATCGGCATCAAGGAGGCGCGGGGCGATCGGGAACGCATTTCAGCGCTCGCGGAACTTGTGAGCCCGGATTTCGTCTATCTTTCCGGCGACGACGATTCGGCCGGTGAAGCGATGCTGGCGGGAGCCGCCGGCACCATCTCGGTCGTGGTCAATCTGGTGCCGCAGGCGTTTCGTGCGCTCTGTGACGCAGCGATTGCTGGTGACAAGGCAGGTACGGCACGCTGTCACGCCGCCATCGAGCCGTTGTTGCAAGCACTGAACTGCGCACCAAACCCGATTGCAGTGAAGGCCGGATTGCCGGTTTTGGGGCTGGGCTTGGCGGTGCCAAGGTTACCTCTGGTTGAATTGAACGACGGTCCGGATCGCGCCCGATTGCACCAAGCGCTGTCCAGTCTGGCATCCTTGGCGACTGCGGCCGCTTGACGGCTGTCTGAACTTTCTTACGGAATCCGATTACATGAAGAAAACTCCACTCCTCGTGGCCTTGCCGGTTCTGGCCCTCAGTGGCCTGCTGCTCTCTGGCTGCGGCATGTTTCGCTCGCATAAAGAGTGGGACACCGCTCAGCAGCAATCGCCGCTGGAGATCCCGCCGCAGCTGGATCGCCCTACGACCAGTGCAGCGCTGGTGATTCCGCCGCCGGGGGGTAATCAGCCAACGTCCAATGGCGCTACAGCCAGCGTCAATGGTGGTTCGGCCGGTGCGATCACCGACGGCTTCGTGATGGTCGGCAATGTCGACGATGCCTACAAGGCGGTGGGCGCCCAGTTGGCTGACGGTAGCCTGGGTCAGGTGACGGCTCACGACGATGCAGCGCGCACCTATTCGGTCAGCGTGCCCAATGCGGTGATCCAGCAGAAGAAGAAAGGCTTCTTCGGCATGTTCAAGAAGAGCGCACCGGCACCTGTCGATGCTGCCGGTGCGACCACGCATCCGGTGCAGATCACCGTCGACAGCAGCGGTACGGAGGCCAGTGAAGTTCGTGCCCAGGGTGATGCGCCTGCGGTGATCAAGGTTGTCGATGCACTGAGGACGACGTTGGGCAAGAAGAAGAAAGACAAATAACGCTGGTCTTTACCCTGCATGGCCAAGATGCATGCAGGGTTGCCCAAAAAGAACGCCGCCCTCAAGGCGGCGTTCTTGCATTCGGGGTTCGGAGAAATCAGCGCTGCAGCAGGTCGAGTTTGCCGGGCTTGTTTTCCCAGTCTTTCGCGTCTGCAAGGGCATCCTTGCGCTCGGTGATCACCGGCCAACCCTTGGCAAGCTCGGCATTGAGCGCAACAAACGATTCCTGCCCGGCGGGTACGTCATCTTCCGGATAGATCGCGTTGATCGGGCACTCGGGTTCGCACAGCGTGCAGTCGATGCACTCGTCCGGATCGATGACCAGAAAATTGGGACCTTCATGGAAGGCGTCGACCGGGCAGACTTCGACGCAATCGGTATATTTGCACTTGATGCAGTTGTCGATGACGACGAAAGTCATGGAGGCAATTCAGCTGTAGGTGTGGCGGTCGGAAGGCTCTAGCGAAGAGTGCGGCCATGGATGGCCGCTTCTGGACCAGCCAATTCAAGCGCCGCGTGTTGTCGAGACCCTCTCCAGACAACAGCAATCATGGAAGATTGCACAAATAATGGTGCTCCCTACGAGACTCGAACTCGTGTTCCCGCCTTGAGAGGGCAGTGTCCTGGGCCACTAGACGAAGGGAGCGTTATCCTGCGAGGCGCGCTAGTATAACGGAATTGTTTCGCCCGGCAATGCTCGATACGCCTGATTCCAGGTATGCATTGACGGCGCTGTATTCTAACGACTCAACTCATGGGCCCATCGTCCTGCAAGGATTCCTACCGCTTGAACTTCGAACCAGGGACCGACATCACGCCGACGCTGCGGATCATTCCGCGTGAACAGCACATCATCTCCCGCAAGAACATCAGCAAGGCGGCCCTGCGCGTCCTATACCGTTTGAACGAGGCCGGCTATACGGCTTACCTGGTGGGTGGTGCGGTCCGCGATCTGCTGCTGGGCCTGCATCCCAAGGATTTCGACGTTGCCACCAGTGCGACGCCGGACGAGGTGAAAAAGTTGTTCCGCAACTGCCGCCTGATCGGTCGGCGCTTTCGCCTGGCGCACGTGGTATTCGGGCCGGAGATCATCGAGGTGGCGACGTTCCGTGGCTTGGGTGAAGAGGGCGGCGAAGGTGATCGACACATCGTCGACGGTCGAATCGTGCGGGACAACATCTGGGGCACCATCGAAGAAGACGCCATTCGCCGCGACTTCCGCGTCAATGCGATGTATTACGACATCAGCGACTTCTCTGTGCGCGACTACGTCAATGGCAGCCGCGATCTCGACGATCGGGTGCTGCGACTCATTGGCGATCCGGTCACACGTTATCGCGAGGATCCCGTGCGCATGCTGCGCGCAGCGCGGCTGGCGGCCAAGCTCGACATGCAAATCGATGCGGCTGCCATGGCGCCGTTCGAGACGCTCGGTCCGCTGCTGGGCGACGCGGCGCCAGCGCGGTTGTTCGACGAATCGCTGAAGATGTTTCTCGGTGGCCAGGGTCTGAAAAGCTTTCGCATGCTTGAAAAGTGCGGGCTGCTGAAATTTCTGTTCCCGGCCACGGCGCGAGCGCTCAAGCGTGGCGATCAGGCGTTGCGTTCACTGGTCGAGCAGGGTCTGGCCAATACCGACACCCGTATCGCCGAAGGCAAGTCGGTGACGCCGGCTTTCCTGTTTGCGGTGCTGCTGTGGGGCGAGGTGCGCGATCTAGCGCATCAGTGGATTGGGCAGGGTATGGACGGCAACGAAGCGTGGGCGCGTGCCGCCGCGCAAGTCGTTGCCGAGCAGTGCCAGCGGGTGGCGATCCCGCGACGGTTCACCTTCACCATGGAAGAAATCTGGTCGCTGCAGCCGCGCTTCGAGCAGATCCAGCGCAAGCGGGTGTTCCGCCTGATGACGCATCCGCGCTTTCGCGCTGCCTTCGACTTTCTGCTGCTGCGTGCGGATGAGTCGCCGGCGATGCGTGAGTTGGGTCAGTGGTGGGCGCACGCGCAGTTGCTGCCGCAGGATGTGCTGGCGGCGGCGCTGCCGGCTGGCGGCGGCAGTCATGCCAGTGACAATATGCCGATGCCCAGCGCCGGTCGGCCGCCGCGTCCGCGTCGGCGTCGCCGCAAGCCGGGCGACAAATCGGGCTCGGCGTGACACTGGCTTACGTCGCACTTGGCAGCAATCTGGGTGATTCGCGGCAGCAGGTGCTTGATGCCATGGATGCGTTGGCCGCGTTGCCGGATACGCGCCTGCTGCAGCGTTCGCACCTCTATCTGACGCCACCCTGGGGCGTGGTTGAGCAGCCACCGTTCGTCAATGCCGCAGTGGCGCTGGATACCGCGCTATCGCCGCATCAGCTGCTGGATGCGTTGCTGCGGATCGAAACAGCGGCGGGCCGGATTCGTGCCGAGCGCAACGGCCCACGTATGCTGGATCTGGATGTGCTTCATGTCGATGGTGTGCAGTTGGACGATGAACGTCTGGTGCTACCGCACCCACGCATGGCCGAGCGGGCTTTCGTGCTGTTACCGCTGCGCGACATTGCGCCTGCGCTGGAGATAACTGGCCACGGATCGGTGTCGATGCTGTTGGCGAAGCTCGACTCCGCAGGTTGTGAAAGGTTGTTCTGAGAGCATCCGGCCTTGAGCCACCACCGCGAGCGGCCGATAATCGGCGCCCGTTGTCCGTTGTTACCGTGAGGAATTGCCGTGTACGTGCAGAACGCCAGCACCCCCGAACGCAAGCTGGTCACCGTGCCAGGCCTGCATGCGATGAAAGCGCAGGGACGGCGTATCGTCGTGTTGACCGCCTACGACGCCAGTTTCGCCTGGCAGCTGGAAACAGCCGGGATCGATATTGCGCTGGTAGGTGATTCGCTCGGCATGGTGGTGCAGGGCCATCGCAGCACGCTGCCGGTGACCCTCGACCAGATGGTTTACCACACTACCGCTGTTGCTCGTGGGCTGTCGGCAACGATGCTCGTGGCCGATCTGCCGTTCATGGCCGACCGCGATACGACGCACGTGCTTGAGGCCGGTGCGCGGCTGGTGGGAGAGGCGGGTGCCGCGATGGTAAAGATCGAAGGCGCCGCGCCACATATTCTCGAAGGTATTGCCGCGCTGGTCGCCCGGGCCATTCCCGTTTGCGCCCATCTGGGCCTGACGCCGCAGTCGGTGCACAAGTTCGGCGGTTTCCGTATCCAGGGGCGCGAGCAGGCCGCGGCCGACCATATCCTGGCCGAGGCGCTGGCGATTCAAGCCGCGGGCGCCGATCTGCTTGTGCTCGAAGGCGTGCCCACCACGCTGGGCGAACGCGTGACAGCAGCGCTGAATATCCCCGTGATTGGTATCGGTGCCGGCCCGCACTGCGACGGGCAGGTGCTGGTGATCCATGATGTACTCGGCATTACGCCGGGCAAGCGACCCAAGTTCAGCAAGGATTTCCTGGCCGGGCGCGATTCTGTCGGGGCAGCGATCGCTGCGTATGCCGAGGACGTGCGCAGCGGCGCTTTCCCGGCGCCCGAACACTGTTTCAACTGACGCAACCGAAGCTCTCAACCATGCAGACCGTACAAGACGCTCCCGCGCTGCGCGCGGCCATCCGCGGCTGGCGCAGCAAAGGCCAGACGGTAGGCTTCGTGCCGACC